>JAESFQ010001035.1_pt1 | contig 10138 bp, 12 predicted proteins | sample 9269431 | NCBI WGS metagenome assembly JAESFQ01 (sample SAMN14502588, study PRJNA617103) | algae metagenome | isolation source: Plectolyngbya sp. WJT66-NPBG17 and co-occurring heterotrophs from well... | place: USA: Mojave Desert, Joshua Tree National Park, California | collected 2006-08-06 | reverse complement strand
CCCACCTCTTGGAGATCCTCGAGACCTGGTTCCTTGTGGCAGTTTGCTTCAGTGATGTAATTTTGCGTAAGTCGAGCAGAAGCAGCGGTCTTCCAGATTGGGATGTTGATGTCTGCATCCTCGTTGTCGACGAAGTGCTGGAGCCATATTACCGCGTAAGCGTCCGCCTTGCGATGGTTGCTGATGTGGAATTCGAAAACAATTGGTGACCTGTAGCGGTATTTTACTGGTAATCTGACACTGTGCTTCCCATTGCCTTCCTCCAGGTCCCAGTAATAACCATCACCCTCTTGGAGCTTGTGAGCGGCTGTGCGGCTTAGCTTGCCTGTACTGCCACCAGTTCGTAGTTTAATCTTAGGGTGGTGATTGTAGCCCACAGCCAGGATGCGCTGAGACCGGAACTCGAAGGTACCAACGTCCCATCCAAGCATTTGAGGTGGCAAGCGAGTCTCGATGCTGCGGAAGAGGAGGGAGATGCGTATGCGACCGAAGCCGATACCGCCGTCGAGTGGATACCAGCGTGTAACTTGGGACGATGTTTCGAGGATATCTGATCGCGTTAGCAGAGTTAGTAGCTTTCCGGGGTATGATACTAACCGGACAGCTTCAATGGCACCACGCCCAGAATGGGGTCGTGCTCCCTGTGCCTTTGGTCACGCACCGTGACCGTGATGATAGCTGATCGCCAGTCACGAATAAATCTTTCGGTTCCCGCATTGAAGATTGGCTGGGATGACATAGCTTTCGCACGGGTGCGGTAGACTAGTTCATCGTTGAACAGAATTGTACAATAGCTGTTTGGAAGAGTTCCACCGGTTTCTTCTTTGCTCTCGCCGTAAGGCTTCGCAGGCTCGTATTCGCGACCTCTAGGATCAGCACTACCCTTGACGTTCTCGAGCTCTAGGTTCACAATCTGGTGACAAACCACACTGCATATACCACTAGGCCAGAGAGGATCCGGTGGGGTATGCATGACGGCATCATCTTCCTCGGAGTTTATGACACCCTTCTCGTCTTGCAGCTCGGGCTTGTCCCTCAGCTCGGGCGGAAGTGACTGGTTCTTGCCGTCTGTTCGCATCTCTTTCCTGAATTTTGGCTTAGTGAAATAGCCAACTTCCCAGTGAAGTTCTCCGGGCATATCACTCTCCGCCTCCATACCAGCTAGCTTCGAAGTCTGTGGGTACATTTTGCCGGGGTGCTGAATCATCTTCTGCAAGGAGATTTCGACCTTTCCGACGATGTCATCGGCAGTGTGTCGGTCAGAGTCCCAGAGTTCTACGCTCAAGTTTTCGTTGGCTTTGATGAGTTCTGGACCAACGAGAACAGCTGTAGTCTCTTCCCAGATCGGATTCAAGTCGTCCGTAATGACTCGAGTGCAGTACATGGGTTTGCCATATTTGGAGAACGCGATAGTGATGTAAGGGTCGCTACCACCATGTTTTGATCCGCGTTTATCTTGCTTGCTCAGACCAACAGCACGATGGATGCGGATCCAGAGAACACCCAGGGCTTCGGTGTCCTTCTGAACGGAGTCGCCTTGAAGGATGGCTCGCATGTCGATAGACATGGACTTGGGCGCGACATACACTAGAACGATTAGCATGTTTCCATTGTTTCTGTCAAAGGGTTGACGTACTGCTTGCCGCTGCCTTGATAGCGTAATTAACAAAGTTGCTAATCAGAGGAAGATTGAGGATGTTTACGCCCTTTTCCAGCATTGGTGTACATCCAGCAGTCACCTGCGGCGCGCCCATCAATGTAAAAGTCAATGTCTTGAGGAAGGGAGGCTCGGGCGTCATATTCAGACGCAGGCGGACTGTACCGACAAGTCCCTGCAATTCGACGAAGATGGGCAATGGAACACCGAAGAGACCCTTAATCCCTAGGTAGAATACCAACTGCATGTGCATGTTTCGTGCTCTCTCAGAAACTCGCTTTCCGCTGGGACTAGCGTGGTAGGCGAAGGCGACTTCCAAGTTGTAGTAATCACCACCCTCTTCGTCTGCCGCTGCCTCTTGGGGGTCTTTTGTTTTCTTGTTCTCTTCGTGGATGGATTTCTTCATGTCGCCCATGTGCGAATCCGGAAGTGCTCGCAAGCTGAGGATGCGCAAGGGATTGCTTCCTTGGTTGATTTCGGCTACGCGGACATTTTCAATAACACCAGGCACGGAAGCCTGCATAATATCCTCAAGCATATCCGCGACGCCCGAGAACATGTCTGGATTGATGAGTCCCCAGACAATGGCAAGTAGCGTATTCATCCACTCGACGGACTCGGGTAGCAGGTTCAAAGCGGCCTGTGGAACGGTGAGCTAATGTCTATGCAAGGGGAATATTTGCACACATACCATCTGGCCACGGACTTGCTCGCTGTCCCATTCAACTTCTCTTCCGCTGCGCACGACCTCCTTCATCCAGAGAAACACGCCGGAAGCCAGGCACATGCCAAGCGGTATCAGGCCCTTGAGCGCGCCGCCAAACATCTTGCCCACGACAACGGTTCCGATCAATATTCCCGCACATAGATAGTTGGCGCGTGTCTCGAGGGCGGCGAACATGGGCTCATAGCTGACTGAGGGTGTCGGATGGAAGAGAACGTTCGTCTTTTCGCCGTGAATAGGTACGTCGGTCGTTGTGCCTTCGGCGACTGGATCTGGTGGGGCTGTGACATCTTGGTTGTGCTTATAGTCTTCGAGCGACTGGGAGGGATCGGTCTTAATGGGCTACAATGTATTAGAGGACATGTCTACGGATGGGGTAGAAGACGTACCGTTTCCTTGTTCAGGTTTGCGTTGGGCACGACCAAGTGGGGGTTCTCGACCTCATCTAACATGTCCTTGCTGACATCGGCAATGACGACTTCTCTACCAGTTGTAGGGTCGGTGACTGTCTTCTCTGTGCCCTTTACTTTTCTTTCCTGCTGTTGATGTGGTTTTACTTGCTGTTGCTGCGGCTGCTGTTTGGCCTCTTCATCCAGTTTTTTGTCCCGAGCTGGCTTGTCCTTGTCCAAGTTCTCGATGAACTGCTTGACAGTAGGAATTGGGTTGTGTCCCGAGTAATGTCCGCCTGGAGCGTGTTGTTGCTGTTGTGACGCCATTTTGTGGTATATGTCTCCTTCAATGTGACCGCCCAGATCAAGGGTATGGACGTGCGAAGGGGCTCACCAGCAGTTGCGGCGTTATGAAATGATCGTTTGGGCAGTGAGAGAGCTTGAGCCTAGCGAAGATCTCCCCGCTTAAGAGGATGCGAAAGCAAGGAACAAGCAAGACGAAAAGAGATCCCGCGCGGGGCTGGAGACAGCCGATTGCAGTCAATGACGTAGGGCCAAGTAGGACCATTGCTCGAACAGGAGCAGCCGCGTTACCTCTTGCGCACGACGCGTACTCGGCCTTTGCCTGTGCCACGACAAGAAGCTGTCCAAATCTCCACTGTGGCTGACATTTTGATAGACATCCTGGCCGTCACATCGTGAGATCCCGCCATGATCGGCCGATGACGTAGGCGTGCATCGCGTATCAGCATTGGCCAATCAGCGCGTGGCGAGCCCCACCATCCCCTCCACCTTGGGACGACTCATGATCTCCTTGCTCACGCCTTGGTAACGGAAGTTGCCCGCTACCAGTATCGAGCGCGTTATTGGCCCGGGTGTTCAAGATGTCAGGCTGGTTCACTCTGTTCACCAACTGTCGCTACATCCTCAACGGCGAGCTGGTTGAGGACCACCTTGTTATCTCCGATGAGACCGGACTCATCCTGAAAAGAGAAGGCTACATTGGGGGCGAGGCCATCGACTTGGAAGACAGTATTATAGCTCCTGGTTATCTGGAACTGCACACCAATGGGGCTAATGGGTTCCATTTCACGCACTACGAGGACGAGAAGACGTATGCGACCAAGATAGATGATATTGCGAGGTACTACGCGACTCAGGGTGTCACGGGATTCTGGGCAACCCTACCAACCGTGAAGAGTGATGAATTCCAGAAGGTGAGACAGATGGAGTGCTCGTCAAACAATTCGGCTATGATGAAGTGCAATACACCGTGCAAGGTTGCTGACACCCCTCCAGATTCTTCCCTCTTTGAGGCCACGCCAGATTCCCTTGTCAGCATCTCTTCTCGGGGCTCATACCGAAGGCCCATACCTACACCCCACTAAGAAGGGTGCGCACAACAGCTCTCTATTTCACTCCTGCTCAACATCGCCTTCGACTGTCTACGGATCCACTAATCTGCAATCCACTGTCAAGCTTGTCACCGTCGCACCAGAACTCCCGAATTCAGCTGCACTTATCCAGTCGCTCACGTCACAGGGCATCAAGGTTGCAATGGGTCATTCGACCGCAACATATGAACAAGGACTAACGGGGCTGAAAGCTGGAGCAAGTGGACTGACGCATACCTTGAATGCCATGCCAGCTTGGACATCCAGAGCGCCTGGGTTAGCGGGTCTGGTCTCACTACCCGAAGTAGGGAAGGTCACACCACCGTGGTATACCATTATCGCGGACGGCGAGCATCTGCATCCAAATACTGTCTCTTTGCTCCATCGCTCGAGCCCAAAGCGATCGATTCTGATAACTGACAGCATTGAGCTTGCATCTCTCAACGATGGAACTTACCCCGGCCACTCACAGATTCCTTTTGAACAAGTCAAAAATGGTACGCGGGCGACGATCGCAGGTACCGATACATTGATCGGTGGATGTATACCACTCCAGCAGAGTGTGAGAAACCTGATGGACTGGTCTGGTTGCGGAATTGCAGAGGCCGTCAGCACGGTCACGGAGAACGTGGCTGCTTTTATGGGTGTTGATGGAGAAGGTGGAAGGGGTGTGCTAAAGGAGGGCAGGAGAGCAGACTTGACTGTATTGAATGAGCAAGGCGAGGTGCTTCAAACATGGGTGGCAGGTCACAAAGTGTGGGACAAGGAGGAGGAGACTAGAGCGCGTGAAGATGACGGTGAACAGAGAGGTTGACGCCTAGGTTCAATGACGGCATTGTTGGCGAAGAGTGTAGTGACAGTGCAACACCAAGTAATAGAACAGGTGTCAAGGTTGTTAATGATACGAACATTGTGTAGGTCGGCTAGCAGGATCAATGAACAACTGTGTGAAGTTAAAGAATGCGTGAAGCATCTTGACTATATAACAGATTTATGAGCCACAGACAAACGCTCCGCTCCGCTCCACTCCTCGGTACACATACTAGTCGCACCCTCTACCAAAATGAACGTTGATAAAACTGCCCAGTCTGTAATGCACACTACTGCACCCGAACCAAGCAAGCCATCCCCACCCCTTCTCATCTTCGTCCTCGGCCCTCCCTGCGCCGGCAAATCAACAATTTGCACCATTTTGGCCAAGCACTTCAACCTAGATCATTTCTCTCTCGGTGACGAAATTCGCAATTTAGTCTCATCAAATCCCACAGGTCATCCAGCGCGCATCAAATGCAAACTATCCGTTGACGAGCTGGAGGACCTTGCCAAGAACGTCAGAGCAGGAACACTGGCGCCTTCAAACAGGACGCCCAAGTACGTTCGAGAGCGCATCTTTCCCGATGGTGTCGTTCCACCAAAAGTACGGATCCTGATTGACGGGTTTCCAAGGGGAGTAGATCGGTGGGAAACGTTCAAGGACAGCGTCAAAGATATATGGCAGCCTGGTCCAGATATTTCGGTACTGGTATTGAGCGTTGAGCGATCGGTAGCAAAAGAGAGGTTTCTCAGTCGAGGCAGGGCGGGAGATGTCTTTGAGAAGAGGTTTGATAGTCATGAAGATTCTATTGGCGGTATTGTGGCTGCGATGAAGCAGGATGGGTTGAATGTCGTTGAGTGTCAGACAGGGTTGGGCTTCGATCCGGAAGATATAGTCAACGTCATTCAGACAATCCCCGGCTTGGTTGAGGTATACGATGTTAGGACGTCGATTTGAATTGCATGGATGTCACGACGGGCTGCAAGGAGGCCGTAGCAAGGACAGAATAAAGCTAAAGTGTTACTGCTTTAGCGTGGACATGTTTACTGATGTCTGAACATGCGGTGTGTTCGAACATGAAAAGGCCAACTGCATGTAAACGAAACGGCGCAATCAAAGAAAAGACCGTGTCGGAAAGATGCCAGGTAGTAACGCAGACCCTGCCAGCCATCTCTTTCCGTTGTACCAGCATTGATCGACGCACGAATGCGTTCAGTACAGTGCCAATCATAACAGAGCGTACGTCGAAAGCCAACTAATTATACACGCCATCAAAGCAAAAGCTGTCGAGTTTCTCAAGGTAATGTATCGCCACATTCGAGCCGCTAATTCAGGTGAAATCCAAAGCAGTAGATACCGGACGAGATATTCTTCTCACGCGCACAAGTCGAGATCAGTGAAGATCAGGATGCTTTTCGGACAAGCCATACATAATGCCGGGATGCCCTGAGCGTGCGCGATGATGAAGGGAAGCTCCTCGGCAGCCATCGACAGATTTTGTCACCAGGCATCGCTTAGTCACCCACGCTAAAATGGCGCTACCATCTTCTCCCGACATTTCATTCTTTTCCTACAGCTCCAACATGGAAACTCTCGACAACACCGAATGGGATGTGCTCATTGTAGGCACGGGCCTGCAGCAATCTCTTCTTGCTTTGTATGTACCTCATTCTTCGGCGACAGTGGACGCGATCTGACTGACGCAGCGCTTGAAGAGCTTTGTCGCGCTCGGACAAGAAGATCCTCCACGTCGACGAGAATGACTACTACGGTGGTGCCGAGGCTGCCTTTAGCTTGCAAGAAGCTGACGAGTGGGCGCGGCGGATGAATGACGGTAAGTAAGAATGACGTAGGTTGATCATGCTGTCGCTAACGTATTGTAGAGACAGCGAATGCTGCCTTCTCCAATGTTGCAATCACCAAACCTGAGGCTACTGACTCAGCCCCCGCGCTATCCTTCTCAAGAGCATACAGCCTATCTCTAAGCCCCCAGGTCATCTACGCGCGATCCTCGCTCCTTGGCTACCTTGTCTCGTCGCGAGTCTATCGTCAGCTCGACTTTCTTGCTGTCGGTACTTGGTGGGTATACTCTGCAGATGCTCAGGGCGAGAACCCGGCATCGCACGGAAGGCTGCTGAAGGTGCCAAATGGCCGAGAGGACGTCTTCCAGAACCACGACCTCGACTTCAAGGCGAAACGCGCCTTGATGAAATTCTTGCGCTTCATCAGCGAGTATGAAGACCAGGTCGAGGTGTGGGAAGAGCACCGTCAGCAGCCGTTCTCGGCTTTCTTGTCAGAGCAATTCAAGGTTCCAGCAAGTCTGCAAGGACCGTTGATGGCTTTGACGCTCTCACCCACCGGGACAGATCACACGACCACAGAGTACGCTCTACCAAGAATCGCGAGGCATCTACGTTCGATTGGCGTGTTCGGTGCTGGCTTTGGTGCTGTTATCCCGAAGTGGGGCGGCTTGTCCGAGATCAGTCAGGTGTCGTGCCGAGCTTGCGCTGTGGGCGGTGGTGTCTATGTCCTTGGAAAAGGCACGGCTCCACCCGCTGACAGCGCTCCGGAGACAGCCGAGAATGGTACGAAGCTTCGCCTGAAAGATGGCGAAGTAGTCACCGCGAAGTGGGTCATAGGAGGAAACTCCTCGTCCGCTCCTGAGGATACGTTCTGCAGGTCGATAACCATTTTGTCGTCGTCATTGTCGCATCTTTTCCCCCCAATCGCCGAGGAAGCACCAGCACCAGCAGCTGCTGTTATTGTCTTCCCATCCGGATCCTTGACACTAGACTCGCAAGTTGAAGAACTTCCACCAGTTCACGTCTTCGTCCATTCGAGCGACACTGGCGAATGTCCTTCCGGTCAATGTAAGTTCACCTTTCCATCCTACCCCGCTGTTATGATGAACAAACATTACGAATACTTATCTACATTGTCTGAATACCATTGAAGACAATAACTCTGACAACCTGATACAACGGCACTTCATTTGTATTGTCAACGCATGCTCTTCTAGCTTCATGTTACTGACTACTCTTCAGGTGTACTATACGCTTCGACATCAATGGATGGTCCAATTGGGTTTACCCTACTTCAGAAAGCTATAGAGTCGCTACTCTCTGCTCACGAGTCATCACCACCTCCTGCAGTCCTATGGTCTGTCAAGTACCAACAGCGCGCCTCTTCCGGATCGGAGACTCTGCCATCCGACAACGACCACGTTATTCGCTTCCCACCTCCGTCTATGGACCTCGCCTTTGATGACACGGTGCTTGACACTGTCAAGGAGGTGTGGCAGAAGATTGTGGGTGATGACGCGGGCGAGTTTCTGGTCTTTCAAGATCGTGAAGTATATGATGACGACGAGTAATGATTGAATATCAAAATAATGAAGATACGAATACATGAATACATGAATACATGATACCATAATGCCGTACCACCTCAATGCATCCTTTCAAGTGACGAATCTGGTGCGCAAGCATGAATCAGCTGATTACATTACATGTATATTCGAAGAAGAAAGAAGGAGGACAGTCATGTACAAAGCTGTAATGGTCTCCACCAATTTCTCTGTTCACAAAAGCCAACCTCCTCCGTCGTGACTCCCTTGCTGCATGCTTCACAAGGTCGCCTCAACGCGGACTCCTCATCATCCTCATCATCAGGGCAGAAAGATGTCCTACGACTTGACTTGTCATTCCCAAAATCTGCCTTATCCCTTCTACAAATGGATTGTGTGCCAGCAAATACGAATTAAAAAAGAACACTCTTCTCGCCCATCTTTCCCCAACCTCTTACTCGCGCCCCGCGATTAAGTACCGGTCGCTGATACGTATATAGTAGTCGTCGACGTCGTCGGCGTCGGCGTGGGTAATACTATCGTGCTCGTTGTGTATGTAGTGACTGTTACTACATTTTGGCCGTCTGGTTTGCCGGATACGCTGGTCGAAGGAGTGGACGTTGGCGTGGGTGTGGACATCGACGTCGGTGTCGAAGGGAAATGAGGAGCCCAAATAGATAGATGTTGAAGCAGACTTTGTATGGTTTGTGGGAATGGCTTTGGCGACGGGAGGGACATGTTTGTCGAGGAAGACGATATCGCGCCTCTGGTTTGGGGTAGAGAGAATGCGATGACGGGTAGGGTGAGCATGACTGCAAGGGTTGCGGTGTGCATTGTGGGTGTGGATGTGGGGGTTTCTTTGATGGCGGCGTGAGGTTGGGGGTAGGCAGGTTGAAGTTGAAGTAGAGAAGGGGGAGAGGCTAAAGAGTGACTGATCAATGGGTGTTTGAGTGTGTGACGTGTGTAACTCGGAACCAGCGAGATTCACCTTGTTTGCGCCGAACAAGTGACGCATAGCGAGATATACTAAAGCACTGGTCGTGGGAGGCGATTTTAATATTTGATTCTCATTCACACGTCGCCGCGCATCTAACGTCTTCATCTCGGTCTATTCGGGCTTTCACTCCTGAATATACTTCTTAAGACTCCGAAGCCTTTCCATGGCTTGATCCAGTACATCGTCGTTCTTGCATACAGCAAACCTTAGCCAGTCTTCAACAATATGTGCATTACCTGGCGTGAAGAACTCAGTCGGGGGAATAGCCGCCACACCAACTTCCTTGATCAGGAACCAACTGAGTTGGAAATCCCTTGGTCGCTCCGCCACATGGGGAGGGAACTCGTAGTCACTCGGTAATTTGACCTTGGACATGTTGACTAGAACGAAATATCCACCTTCTGGATCCGAGAAAGGTAGGTTGAGCTCATCGAAAACAGCGGTGAACTTGTCAATCTTGGCTTTCATCTCCTTCTTAGACTCTTCCCAGAAATTGTGGGCGTCGGCTTGCTCGAAACCAATGGCTGTTGCTTCTTGGAGTGGCGAGACACTGCTGTAGCAGATTCTTGTATGTGCTGCACTGACATATTTGATCAGATGCTCGGGTCCAATCAGCCAGCCAACTCTCCAGCCGGTAGCGTAGAAGTTCTTGCCGCCTGAACCGACTGTTAATGTGAGTTTGGCAATCTCTGGCGACAGAGTAGCGACGCGAGTAAAGGGAACATAGTATAGGCGGTCGTAGACTTCATCCGAGAGGATGATGATGTTGTGTTTCACGCACAAGTCGCCAATGGCTTGTAGTTCTTCTTTCGAAAAG
>JAESFQ010001034.1_pt1 | contig 10141 bp, 11 predicted proteins | sample 9269431 | NCBI WGS metagenome assembly JAESFQ01 (sample SAMN14502588, study PRJNA617103) | algae metagenome | isolation source: Plectolyngbya sp. WJT66-NPBG17 and co-occurring heterotrophs from well... | place: USA: Mojave Desert, Joshua Tree National Park, California | collected 2006-08-06 | reverse complement strand
ACAGATAGCCTAAGCACCAAGGTACCAAGCATTCCCTGGCAATGGTCTGTAAACAGTACGTAGAGCGCTCGATACTTCCATGAAGGGTAGCTGAAGCGGTGAGATGAGACCCACAGTTCTTGTCTTCGCCGCTGGCGACGTTGATAGCGGCGCGTTACGGAGCTGGAGCGGCTCAACATAAGTCTCTGATTGATAGTCTTTGGCTTTTTCCTGGCATCCGCTTAACGCGGTGACGCGCGATTAGAATCATCGCTGGGATGCAGCGCGGACGTATGTGTTGGTGTCGGGAAAAGCCTCCCTCCCCGCTTCCAACACATCAAATCCAACGACACCGGCTTACACTGTAATGCTACAACATGAACCTACGGAGCTGATCCACGATGTACGCAGGCGCCTACCGGACTTCCAGTTTCAAACAAGAGTGCGATCTAAGCACTGATTCTGGCCCCCAACTCAAACATGAGCGAGGCTGAAAGGAGGAGCTATGGTGTGGCTTCCAGCCATCGCAATTTTCGTCCTACCGTGCACTGGACCGAATTGGCCAGCGCGTAACTCTCGACAACGTTTGAATTGACATTCGTCTCGTCAATTGAGCAGTAAAAGAACAAGACCATGTCTTTACGGCCAGACAACAGCTCAAGGCGCTCGCGGTCCAAATCGCCTGGGCGCGGTCGAGAGCGTGCGCGCTCACGCAGCCATGGGCGAGAGCCTCAGCGATCCGGTGCAGCTGACAACGGAGCTGCAACCCCGCAGTATGAGATTAGGCAGCCGGGCCAGCAATATGCGACGTGAGTACTGCGAAGAATTTGAACCCTACCAAATGTCTGCGACACGACACTGCGGGACTTACACTGAAATATGGCGGCCAGACCAGCGAGCGAGCCGATCACCATGGGGAACTACAACGATCTCCCTCCCCACGAGCGACCAGGGTATTCCCAGCCCGCGTCCTTTGCGCATCCTGCAACTACCGCAGGCCCTTCGCCGGGAATCGCATATGCTCAGCCAGGCAACGTCCAGTATGCGCCGACCGCGCACAACTTTGCCTATACCGCAGCGCCAGCTTCCCATAACGCGCCAACGAGAACACCAGCAGCGACAGCGACGACCAACGGCGGCTTCCAGTATGCGAATCCACCCACTAACATCCAATATACGGCGAAGCCAGTGGGCACCAATAACCAGCCGCCAGCTGTACGGCACAACTCCCAGCCCATGAGTCCTTCGTATCCTCCGTCGTCGCAACTCCAATACACAGCCGTGTCGCAGGCCCCTCAGCCGCAGTCCCAGTATACATCACAGGCTCCTCCACCGCAGTCTCAGTATGCGACTATGTCACAGGCCCCTCAGCAACAGTCCCAGTATCCGACGATGGCACAGGCTCCTTCACCGCCGTCTCAGTACACATCGCAGGCTCCTCCCCCACAGCCTCAATACACGACCATTCCTCACGCTCCTTCACCGCAGTCTCAGTATGCGCCCATGCCACAGGCTCCTCAGCCGCCGCCAGTCGATCAGTCTGGCTATCCACCTCCCCCAATGGGCCATCACTCGTCGCGCCCTGATCATCATCGAGCATCCTCGTACTCAGGGCCAATAACCACGCACGATGGTCGCAATGTAGTCGAAATGCGTCCGCAGGGTCATCTTGGTACAGGCGACAGACCGGATGGGTTGCGCATGGACAGGCTTTCTGTAAGCGGAAACAGACCTGATTTGCACACTATCGTACCGGGAGGCATGCCTGGAGGGTTTCCAACAGGACTACCACCGCCAAGTCCTCTGCTCGAAGCTTACCATGGAACCTATCAGTCCATCAGCCCCATGCCTCAGGCGCTCATGCTAGATGACGATCTCGACCACTTACCTCCCCTCGATACCCTCTCCCCCCGGGCTTCTAGTCAGTCTGTGCATGGCCGTCATCGTGCCCACTCCACCTCGCGACTATCGCCCAGTCCTCCGAGATCCTCCAAACACCCCGATAAGCTGGCAATGGCGGCATATGGTCGCGGCGAGCGCCTTCCTGAAAAAGAGAAGCGGAAAGCGAGGATATACGATGCCACCGACGACGCGCTAGCTCTTGTTGACGCATTAGCTGCGCGAACTCCTGACGTGGATACCATGGTCGAAATTCTCCCAGCCCTGTCGCATGACCAGATGCTCGAGTTGAGAGCCGAATACAAACGACACTGCAAAGTACAAGGCAGGGGTATCAACATCGCCAAGCACATCAAACTGAAAACTACCGGTAATTTTGGCAAGATTGCCTATGTGACGGCCCTAGGCAAATACGAAGGCGAGGGCTACTGGGCCAACTACTGGTATCAGTCCAACTCGGCGCGTCGTGAGCTCCTCATTGAATCGCTCATGGGTCGCCAAAATCACGAGATTCGCGAAATCAAGGAAGCATTCAAAGACAAACGATACAGCGATTCTCTCGTCCGCTGCATGGACAAAGAGCTCAAAGCCGACAAGTTTCGTAAAGCTGTGCTCATGGCACTGGAAGGCGAGCGGCAAGAGGAAAGCGATGTGTGGCCGGTAGAATATCGCAATCGCGACGTCGACACTCTATACAAAGCAATCAGGGCCCGGGAAGGTGGAGAAAGTACCATGCTCAGCGTTGTTATCATGCGGAGTGACGCGCATTTGCGCGAAGTGTTGCGGACATATGAGAGGAAATACCAAGGCAACTTTGCCAGAGACGCGTTGAAGAAGAGTAACAACCTTGTTGGTGAAGTCATTGCACATATCCTGAATGGCGTCAGTAAGTTTTACCTCCCTTTACGAACGGCTTGTATCTTTTGGACACATGTACTAATTGCGCGCCCCTAGTTAATCGACCCGCAAGAGATGCAATGCTCCTACATCACGCTCTCATGGACCTCATGGAGCCTGCAAACGACGCGCGATCTTCCAACACTCGGCTGTCTTCGCGTGAAGCCACGTCTAGCAAGCATGAACGCCAACAACGAGTCGAACTACTCATCTCTCGTCTTGTGAGATTGCACTGGGATCGTCAACATATGCTTAGGGTCAAGGCGGAATACGAAGAAAAGTACGATCGCGCGGTTGAGGAGGATATTGAGGAGGCTACTAGAGGTGACCTTCGTGCATTTTCTATTGCTCTCTGCCAGACCGCACGACAATAGGGTGGATCGATGTTGATCTGGAGGAAGTGATACCCACTGTAGCAAATATCTATAAACTAGTGTGCAGCGGCTACGCTCTCTTACCACGTGGCGTGGTTTTTGGTAGGCTCATACTCTGCTATGATCATACACGGAGTGCCATTTATGGATGCGATGGTTGTTTCGTAAAAACGGAGCCCACGACAGACTACACACGGACACCTCGGGGTTAGACAGAAAAAGACATTTGGTATCAATAGACCATGGCAGAAATAAACTCATGTCCCTGGGAAGATGAATGATCAGTCCTCGTCAAATATTTGGAGTACGTTGTCCAAAATGGTTATGATGACACGGGCTTGCAGACCAGCGTCGGCCATGTTGTTGCCTTTATGTGGACCCATTATGGATGGTCTGCACAACGTCAGTTGATGTACGTAGATTCTAGTGAGTGACGACTTACGCCCAACATATAGCCAGATTTGCAGTGCTCATGCGATTAACCTCGGAAGATTGCTGTACGCGATGTAGGTGCAGAACCAGTGCACGGAGTGTCGCATAGTTCGGATCGGGTAAAGCGTTGATCAGCGCGTGCATCGAGTCACGGCGCATGGTCTCGTCTTCGATACGTGCAGCGTCGATATACTTGCCGTAGAATTCTCGAGTGAGCAGTGGATCAGGAAGCTCGCGGAAGAACTGTTTCAACAACCCAGCCACGCTGTTGACATCGTGCTGGAACGCTTCTGGGTTGCGGAAGTCTACCTGGGAAGCATCTGCATGGTGTTAGTTGAAAACATTGATAGATGTCCAGCATCACCTACCGCTGTCGAAGAGAGCCTTCATCTGCTGGATATGCGACGAGGTCCCAGGAATCCGATAGATGCCCTCTACTTCTAACCCATATAGATCCACAGCCTGGATACACTGATAAACCACCATGGGAACTGGTGAGCCATCCCGGTGGAACAGGTCTTCCAGGGTGACGCCGAAGACGGGATTCACTGGGGGTTGGGTATTGTTGTAAAGAACCCCGCTAGTTTGCTGTGCAGTGGCCTGGCCGACAGGTCCACGAGGGTAGTCTTGCTGTGGGTAAGGGGTCTGTCCTACTGGTGAATAGGGTGAGTTGTTGAACTGCGGTGCTTGTGGCTGTTGTGGTTGCGTTTGCAGCGATGAAGGCGGTAACTGTGCAGTGTTTCCAAACGAGGGTTGCTGTAACGGCTCGAAACTAGAATGGCCCTGGGGCAATGGAGGATTGGCATCTGGTTGTGGCATGGAGAAAGACGGCGGCGGCTGCGCCTGCAACTGCATAGAGGCGCGTCGATTCCCGCTCGCAGCCGCTGGCGGTGTTGGATGTGATCGTGTCTGCGCCTGTGTTGGGTGCTTCAGGTACTGTAATTCCGACTTGGCAATGGGTGCTTTGGACGCATGGCTCAAGATGTACTCGTCGAAGTCTCGCTCGTTGTTGATCTGGTAGATGAGCTGGTTGATGCTGGGTGGAGTCTGGGAAGTGGCGCCCTTGTGCGGCTGTGGGCTGACAACTTGGCCGTTGTTGACGACAAGTTTCTCGTTGAATGAGGCTATCATAGTGTCAGTAGAAGTTTGCGCAGGGACATGCTGGACTTACCGTATTTCTGCATCTCCATGGTCAGCGCCGCATCCGTCTCCTTGATAAGATCCAGCAGCGCAGAGACAGCCTGGGGGCGCAGGGTCGCAACGAGCTCTTTGCGGGAGACCTGCGCCGTCTGTACTTTGCTGGCATAGTCTTGGTCTGCCGCCTGTGTCTTGCGCTGGAGGTCCTCCTCATGCTGGGCGGCCGACTTGGGTCCCTTCAAGCCAAACTTCCTGCCCGCACCCGTGTCGCCTGTCTTGACTCGGTCAAGGTCTTCCGCAAGCTGGTCGTACTTGGCCTTGGCCTTCTCGGCCAGCCGTTCGGCTTCTTGCACCTTGTTCTCTGCAGACAGTCCCTGCTGCTTCCACGTCTTGCGGCTCGTGTCCATCTTGTTGGCCAGCTGTAGCAGGTTTTCGTGCATGGCGTGGAGGGCAAGGCCGAATTGGGTGCCATTGTCGGCAATGCGCTCATTCGCGTGGAGGACCTGCTCGAACTGCGTCTGGTAGCTCTCGTGTCGGGTGTCGGGCTTTCGTACGCCATCGAGTGTCAGGCGGCTCAGTTTCTTGAGATTGCTGGCATGCTCCTCCTCAAGGGCTCCCCGGCGTTTGAGGAAGCCGGCGAAGTCCTGCGCAGCGTGTTAGCGCATCTGAATGCAGCAGAGCCGACTTGGTGGCTACTGACTCTGGCGCTCGCGATGCTGGCCTTGAGGCGATTCAGCAGAGTCGAGACGCCCACATCCGAGTGCAAGACGTCGTACACGCGCTGCTGCGTATGCGCATCGTGAGGGGCAGTCCGCTGTTCGGGCGACGCGGGAGTTGCGTCCTCAATGGGCGAGACCAGGGCCCCGTCGTACGCGTGGGTTGGGGACGATACGCTGTTCAAGTCGGGATTGAAGCTATCGGCGCCCTCCATGGGCACAATCGTAGGTGGGGCAGCCATTGCAGGCGTAGTTGTTGTAATAGTGGTGGTTAGGTAGTTGTATCGCGGTCGGAATGCCTAATGCCCGGCGGTTCGGTGGAGCCCCATGCAACGTCATCCTTCCCGCTGTCAAGTTCTGCCTACCATCTCCACGCACCTGATCAAGCACTGCATCGGCCTCTACCTTTGCCAGGGCGCCTTTCGTCACTCACGACCATCACCGCTCCCCTGTACAATTACGCCATGTCTAACGGCTTGCCGGATGAGGTAGTTACATGCCTTCAGAATGCCCGCTTTGTGAGTCCTGCCCGAACACTTCCATCTCATCTCTCCATCTCCGGTATTACATCAACAACATGTCTCATCCCTAAACTCTCTTCCCCTCGCTCATCTGTGCCTCTAATTTCCCCTCGCTCATCCAATCAAGTCCTTGTCTTCAGCTCCACAGCGCACCCGCATTACAAACACGTGCTTTTCTTTCACGCTCCATCCACTCTTATACGCACGTACCCGGTTCTGATAGACACAAACAGCTCCATCTTGCAACATGCTCGGACAATATCCCTCATGTCTCGCTCATGAACTACACCTACATGCCTAATACCCCTTATTCTCCAACTCCTATTGTTATCATGACAACACCCTCCACATCCCGCAAGACACAAAATCTCGAGGCCAACGCTCTTGTCTCTCTCCTGGTGCATGACTGGATATCCCATCGGCCCCCGACTTTAAGCCAGCCTGGTCGCTCGCCCTCGCCATCGGGTCCAGCACAGCGTTCTGGATCATTGGCTGAACTTCTCCTTGGTATGAACACTGCCTCCCTGAGTCGCATCAGCGCCACCATCAATGGCGTTGCTGAACTTGTGCCTTCTGGTTCCGAACAAGAGACCTGGTACAAAGCCCAACACCTAGCCAATAACACCTTCACCTCTACTGGCGAGGACACATACTCGAGCTCTCCAGCCGGCGAAGGACTATGGGGTGGTGGTGGACTTGGTTCACAAGAATCCCTCGATGAAACACTAAGAGAGGGTGACGGAGGCACCAAATGTTACGTCGAAGGAGCAGAGGTCAGAGTTGTCGTGGTCAAGGTTCGTGATGGACGCATCGCTGATTGGAAAGGCCAAGTGAGAGATTGGAGTCTCGCAACACACACGCAAGATATCACGCCCAACGGGACTTCCTCATGATCACTGCCAGGACTCTTGTTTTTGATTCAAAACATCAAAAGCTGTATCTGTTATGTATCTGGTTGCTGTTGCCGGTTCGTGGCGCTTGATACCAAAACATTTTCTGGATATCCTCAAGACATAAGTGTATTTCTCAGACATTCCTTGTCCTCTTGAATGTTCCGCAACTCGACAGGTGAGAGACATGGTCGATATTCCACGACTCGTGTGGCGTACGCAAGGGGTAGCCGCATTCACTCAGCATCTGGTTAGTGGCATATCTTTCGTCAAATCAGGCACAGATGTCTTAGCACTATCCCGTGTGTGGCTTGAGGCTATTTCCTTTGTCTTAAACTGTCGCATGGCAGACAAGAGTCGACAGCTTCTCCAGCCTGTTGTCAATCTCACATTCTTAGGTCAACCCGCAACGTTGCATGTCATATCAGACAGCACTTGTTGCAAGGCTCAGTATGCAAAAGTAGTCCCTTTAACCGCGCTATAAAGGACACCACTCAGTGCCGGTCTCTAAGTGAAGGTGACTGACGCAGTCTCGCCAGGTGAGCGATGAAACACCGCTGTTCATGAATGCACTGACCCTTTGCGCAGACTCGCTGCCTGCTTAGTCTTGGCACGGCCACAAACAAAGTCTCTGCTCTCACCATCCCGTCGAAATACCACCAACCTCCACTACTCCAAAATTTCCTTTACAATTGCTCTACAGTTACTCTACAACAACTACTTTCTACAGTTCGTACATCAATCCCTCAGCACAATGAACGCCGAGACTCACCATACTCTCGTTGCCGTTGCGGAGGACCCTCAGTTCGTCATGGACCTAGTAGGTCGTCTCGACAGGGCTCTTAGCACCTGCTCTGACGCCTGGGACCGCAGCGACAACATGGTGATCCTCCCAGGTAACCTTCTGATCCTCTTCGGAAACGGAGTAGCAGAGCTCTTCAAGAAGACCTTGGCCGAGAAGACAGGATCTTCGGTTGATCTCATTCCTATGGAGAGCGCCGCTGGCTCGCACACTCTCGTCAAGATGCCGAAGAACAGTACGGTCTCACCTCAAGCGCAGTTCAACGCCCAGTTCGTACAGACATCGGGTTCCAATCATACTGCTGTCGGCCTGGACGTCGCTGCCGCCTTCATGAAGAAGGCTCCTCGACCGATGAACAGCTGGATTATCTTCCGAGATGCGATGCACAAGGACCTGAAGATTGAGTTCCCGGAGCTTACAGTTCAAGAGATATGTAAGTATACAATCTACACCCTCCTCCTGACATAAGATACTGACAATGTCATAGCTACACGCTGCTCCCAGATCTGGCACAGCCTAAAGCCTGGAGGCAAGGCGCCCTGGCAGGCTGCCGCACAGTCGGCGAAAGAAGAGCACTTGCGCCAGTACCCGGACTACAAGTATAGTCCTAGGAAGCCAGGCGAGAAGAAGAAGCGTCAGTCACGCAAGGCCAAGCGCACATCGGCGGTCGCAACCGTTCCGGAGGTTCTCAACTTCCAACTGACCACCAACATTGCTACATCATCGCCCAGCTCGACTTATGAGACTGCGCTTCCCGTCAACGACATCATTGCTGATGTTGGCAACGCCTTCACTGATGACTTCGCCCAGCTCTTTGAGCCGGCCAACATGCTCGACATGTTCACTCAAGATTCAGTCTCTACCAACCTCCACGACTCAGAGTCTTTCCGTCATGGTCGCCTTGACGATGAGTTCGGCTTCAACTTCGGCATGGACGCAAGCTTTGCGCTACTTGACGATGACGCTTTCGCTTTCCGCGACGGCGCAGACGCTGATGCCTTTCTGCCCGGCCTCTTCCAGGATACCTACTAGAAAGGCCTCAAGCACCCAAGCTTCGTCTTCACCGACTAGGTGCCAGAAGCACGCACGTCTTCGTCTGAACGTCTCTGTTCATTCGAAGACAGGCGAATCCCACACCTGGTCACTCATCTCACGTCCGTCTTTTTTGCGTCCCCTTCAAGTTTCGATATTCCAGACTCGGATCGCTGCCTTTTTGCGATCCTCTTGGCAACGCTGTTGGCTGCTTGTCTTACGAGTACAACACCCGATGGGCAACGTCCTTGCTTTGGTATAGCATGGGTCTCATTGGAGACTCTGGTGCAATACCCCATCAAGCACACCATCCTCTCTTTCCCCACGATTACGATTACGATTACGATTACGACTGCGACTCACGACCCACATTTCTCAGCATTGTGCATACAAGGTTGCACGATGCTATGACAGAGGCTTGTGAGTCTTATTGATAGAAAACCGGATGGAGCGTGTGCTTTTCTTGGCCGGACCTATGTCTCACACGATATACGGTTCATGGTCAGTATCTCCTTTGTCCCTCAACGACTTCAGATACCCCCTCCAGACCACACAGTTGGCCATACCATACGATGTAAAGTAGACATCCAACAGTGCGCATGTGCGTCACAACAGACGAACATACCACCGAAAAACAGATAGATAAAAGATAGCAGAAATGCATCAAAAAAACAACTTCGTTGCCTTGCTTGATCTTGACGTGATCGAATGTGATATGCTTACTAACTTGTTTGATCTAATCCATCCCGTGTTGAGATGTAAGGAGATGTCTTCTATGCTGTGATTGTGATGTCAGTGGCTGCATGGAAGGACGTGATGGGCGTGCATAGTGGTGGCGTTTAAGCAAGGAGAGTCTCGACCCCGCCGCCGGGGTCGTTCTAGTCTATCCCTTGACGAGGCTGAGAGGTTTTGTTAGACTAGGAATAGATCGTGTGCCAATGCGTCCGCAACTGTGGGATTAGGTGACCGATGGGTTGTCGTGGCGTATTGGTGTCTTGGGTGCTAAGACTGTCTTGCCACTTGCCAGAGGCCACACGTGTGCTGAGGGGTTCTGATAAGCCCAAACACCCGCATCAATAGTTTCTAGGGTACTAATGCATTTTTTGGTCCTCTTCGAAGTTGGTCAGGCATGAAAGTCTCAAATGGTAGCTTGGTGTTGGGTTGGGTGTGAAGATAGGGGTTGGTTCACTGACAGGAGTATTGTCAACGCAACCTAATGTCAAATCTGGCAATCGCTTGTCAGAATCATCACAAGGGCCTTTGAAAGTATACACGAAGATTTTAAATGGACTTGTACAATAGTGGTTTTGATATCATACATTCTAGATGACCAGGACCCCAGCCCCTTCGGACGGAACTACCAATGTGTCTTTGTGTCAACCTTGACAAGCGTCTAACAGATGCATTTCAAGTACAATATAAATGATACGCGAAGATACGGAGTGATGACACACGACAATAG
>JAESFQ010001033.1_pt1 | contig 10144 bp, 9 predicted proteins | sample 9269431 | NCBI WGS metagenome assembly JAESFQ01 (sample SAMN14502588, study PRJNA617103) | algae metagenome | isolation source: Plectolyngbya sp. WJT66-NPBG17 and co-occurring heterotrophs from well... | place: USA: Mojave Desert, Joshua Tree National Park, California | collected 2006-08-06 | reverse complement strand
CACCCATCCCTTTATACTCCCCCAACCCATCCCCAGAATATTCTCTATGACACCCGCCAAGCATCACCGGTCACGCCCTGCACCCAAAGTCTCTGCCAAAATTTTACTCAGCACACGTTGCACACGCCCTGCACATGTCGACGAAACGATCGTGAGATTCGAGGTCATGGGACCGTCTGATTGGTCAGGGGCTGACAAACCCACAGAATTCTTGTCAACGAACACCTTCACAGGGCGTGAGCGGGCCCGTGCCACCATCATTATGACAACGAGGAGCCCACGCCCTACCATGGTGCATCTTTTCCGAAGGCGCGCCGGAGCGTTTCCCGTCGGCGGCTAATTTCGTCAGGGCGCATGTGTGTGTAAAGGCGCGGTGACGAGTTTTCGGTCGTGTCCGTTAGCTGCTAGAGGAATGCCTTTGGAGGTATGGCGGGGGAAAACTCTGTTATTGGCTGCCACGCACCGCCGCACCACCGTGTGTACCTGATCCACGCTGCGCCTTTTCCGCCGCCTAGTTGCCCGTCGGATGCCAAGTTTGCTTCGGTACTTTTGGTCTAGACGCTGCTGTTGCACTGAGAGTGGATGTTTGTACGTAAAGTCCATGTTTTGCCTGATGCGCATGTCCGTTAACTGTTAGAGAAATGCCTTTGGAGGTTTGGCGACGAAAAATTCGTAGTTTCGTGACGCCTGGGGTGTGTGACGACCATGTGGATAGGGGGTTGTGGTGTGACAGCAAGTGAGAGATTTTTTCGTAAGCCACGATCGTGTTCACCGATTCTTCTCGATGGGGCAAGCTTGTCATATGACTGTGTATCGTGACTCTGAGTCTCGCGACGTGCGACAGGCGATGAAATTGCGACGATGATTACCGCGCCATGTATCACTCAGCATCAACATCTCAACTCTGTTTAATGTAGGGTTCGTCGAACATGCCAGCCTGACGCAGACTCACATTTCATCTTCAAAAAAGGCGAATCGACAACACAACGCGCATCTATATCTCTGGGTGATTACCGCAGGTCAAACACCGCCAAATGCATTAAGAGGTTTATCGCGCGAACGTCTATAGATTCAATGTAAGTGCGCGACTCTTTTCATAGTCGGACTGCAAAATACCCCACACCCCACCATACCAGCAATAGCAAGCCTCCCAGCCAGCTTTCCGATATCGTACCGCTAGTTCGCGTCGCTCCAGCGATGACCGGGTATCCTGTGGGGTAAACATAACCATCGCCCGTCGTCTGCTCAGGGACAGCTCCATCTCCACCGGACCTTGTCCCCAGCGTATCCGACTCCTTTGTTAATGTGACGATCGTTGTGACTGGCTGGAGAGTTCTTGTAGTACCTTGGACAACTACAGCTGTTCCGCTATGGTCCAGGCTCAACGTCGTGCCGTCGACCGTGATGGGATCGCCTCCAGGAATCAGAGTTGTACCATGACCCATCACGATGTACCCAGCACGATTTTGTGTGTACGCATGGTCTTTGAAGGTCAGGGCAGCCGCAGCTGTCGTGGTATACACTTCAGCGAACATTGGAGTAATACCGGACGTCTCGCCATTAACGATGAGCGCTGTCGCCGAAGGTGCGAGGATGAGTGTTGTCCCGGATATAGTCAGTGGCTCGCCGCCAGGAGAAAGAGTTTGGCCTGCAATCACATATTCTGTCTGCGCATTGGGTGTGACGGTTCTGGTACCGATAGTGAGTATCGGTGGAAGCGGAGTTGGTGGCTGCGAGATGGGCGCGTCTGTGATTGCAGGCCGAACCGGCTGTAGCGAGAAGACGGTAGTGCCGACGATGATCTTGGTCCTGCCTTCTGAAGTCTCGATCGCGATCGGTGTATCCTCAATGGTAACTGTCTGACCCGGTGTCAGAGTATAAGAACCCCCTATCACGTAATTACCACCACTTGAGTGTTGGTCAATAACAATATTGGACACTACAGCCGGTAATGTTGCTCGCGGACTTTCTTCTGTTGTCGCTGGCGGAGATGCCTCTTGGATGGTAGAGCCATGCTGTTCACCAGCTGGATTGTCGAGCCACCCTGTCGCAGGTATTTCGAAAACCGGTGAACATCCTCGACACGGTCGCGTAGAACTAAAGTTTGGTTCGCTGATCTCGTGATGGCCATTTGGGTCTCCAATCTGCGTCGCAGCTGGCGGTATTGGTTTTAACCCTTGGACTGTTGATAGCATTGGCGGCGTCGCCGTAGCATTTCCCTGGGACGTGGTCGATAAAGTCGTCACATCCGCCGGTGATGCGTCTGTGGGAACGAGTGCTAGGTCGGACGTTGGTAAAGGCGCAATGGGAATGGTACCAGACGAAGCTGGCGTTGGAGGTATAGGATCTGGAGTCGAAATCGGAATGGTCTGAATGGATTCGGGTTGCTGCGAAAGTATCGCGCTCAAGAGATGTGATGGGTCAACTGAGGGCACAACATCCGTGGAGGCACCAAGTTCGGAGTCTAATCAATACAACAAGTCAGATCAGTTGATGAGTGTCAACTACTCAGCAATACTCACTTAGTCTTGGTATCAATAAGTCAATGCCGTCCGATGTGGTTGTCAACTCATGGTGGAGTAATTCTGTGTCAAAGTCAGCGCAAACGATCCTGGTGCTCCATGAATGCGAAGATTCAGTGCATACCCCCTCCTAGCAATGCGGATGTAACGTCTACCCAAGTCGCACACAGACACAAAATGTAGCACAACAGGAGGTCAGAACCGGAGCGAGTGATGAACATGATCGTCAGCCGAGACGAATTTCAGAAAGCCATGATGCTGAAATCGTGTCCACGAGAAGCAGGAGATACGCAGCCTTACATTACACCCAAGCGACAAACCTACTCAAAAAACCTGATGCAGGATCTCAGCAAGTAATCAAATCTAATGAACCAAAAATCTCCGCCTTCAACATATACCGAGGAAAGGGCCGGTGACTGAGATAAAGTCTAGGACAGTCGTACACAACATTTACTTAGATTGCTGTTGATTAGACTGTCATAGATCCTAGGGTCACGATTGTGCCGATTGGAAACGCCCGAGTGTGGAGATGGCTTTACCCGGAGCGGGAACGCAACCTCATACGTCAGTTCGATGTTTACCAGAGACCGACTACTTCCAGGTACCTTAGCGAGCCGCAACACATGTACCATACCTGGCTTTGCTGCAAAACTGACAAGACTCTCGTGCGCGAACGAATCTGACCAAAGTCCACAACCAGGTCAAAGGATTTCAAGTACAAGGTTTGAGCAGAAATGCCATGTCCAAGAAGCGCACTAATGCGCAAGATGTGTTGGTTTTCTTCGGAGTGTCCGTCAGCACATGGCAAGTTCTACGTGGCGGTAGCTGAGCGTACACAGCTTACTTCTGTGGCACGGGCATAACACAAACATACCGTCTTGATCTCATACCTGGTATACAGGCTTCCGCAAGGAAACAGGAAAATGGCAGCTCTCGACCACTAGAGCGTAAGCAAGAGTGCCCGATGCAAAATTGACCTGTCGAAACAACATGCAGGTTGCGAAGAACCCGTCCGAAGCGCTCGCTGCGGGTGGCGTTCGTGACATTCAGCCGGGTTCATTCAGGCGATTATCCCTCAATGCAGGACTGGATACACGTGCTAACCAATATGTAGAGTATGTTTCTAGGCGCACGCTAGGAATGTGCCTCGCTATAACAAGAAGATCATTAGAAACGCGTCCAATGAACACAATACTGCTAGGCATGGTAGAGTCTTTGGCGAGTTGGTATCGTGATCGTGCAGTCGCTTTTATGGCATAAACAATGATATGGACGCTACGTGGTGTTATGGACAAACTTTTGGCTAAAAGGTCGCTGACGTGACCCAACACATGCTGGCGTTGCACCTTTTGGGCAAGTTCCTAGTTCCCTAGAGTGTTGTTAATTCGTATTGCTGGATTCAACCAAATGATAAGATCTGCAGCGTCTGTCGACTTTGAGGAAGATACAGCTGTAGGGCAACACGTGTGGCCAGCAGTGCAACACAGTATTCGCTTACCTCAGGTCGTTGATGATCCGAAGACGTTATTTTTTCGAACTGGCTTTTGTTTTCAATAGCTAGTCAGACAGTCGTCAAGCGTTCGGTTGGGTATCTACCTAGGTAGGCATGGCTGGCATTTTGATGCTATTCACGGGTCGTGGATTGCCATGATTTTGAGACATTCATTACCGGTTCGACGAAACAGCAATCGGAGGAAATGGGCAATTCAGATGAGCTTTCCGAACTGCATAACCATACATGAGATGTGTGCTCATGATGTTCCTGATCATGGCCAGCTTGATGGGGCGCGGAGCAGGTGCTCGCTTACTGCTAGCGTAGCTTGGCACCACCGCAGCTGCGAAAATGAGTTTCGTGAATTTCATCTTCGACTTCTGACAAGCGCCAACTAACCCCAACGACAACACAGATTGCACCAGGAGACCCGACATCAGGTACGCTATACAGAACTCCCTCCATTCGATCATACGGAGCCGTTCAGCATTGCGACATCGAAACTGCCCCGCGAATGTTCCGCCGCCGTCAGCCTCCGCCAATGGATCGTATGGTCGCACGCGAGTCGCTCGATATCTATACTTTCTACTGCAGACAATACAGGGCGCGGGACTTCGTTGGCAGTCGATACAATGCTGCGGCTTCGTCGGACTACAACTGAGAACAGAGGCTAATTTGATTGTGGACACAGCGTCTTCTGAACAACCGCAATCATGGGGTATCTATCTTTCCCTCACCCTCACTCTGCTACAACCGCTAACACCCGCCAGTATCTCACGAGACTCTCGCCACAAGCGTTCCGCGTCCGGTGCGAAGCGCGCATACTACCGCAAGAAGAGGTATGCATAACCCGATCGCTTCTCTAGTCATGTCTAACATGGCTTCAGGGCTTTCGAGAAGGGCCGCCAACCTGCCAATACCCGTATTGGCACAAAGCGTGTCCATCTTGTCCGCACTCGTGGCGGCAACCGCAAGTTCCGTGCTCTTCGTCTCGAAGCCGGTAACTTCTCATGGGGCTCCGAGGGCATCGCCAAGAAGACCCGTGTCATCGGTGTCGTCTACCATCCCTCCAACAACGAGCTTGTCCGTACCAACACCCTGACCCGCTCCGCTATCGTCCAGATCGATGCCGCTCCTTTCCGACAATGGTACGAGGCCCACTACGGCTCTTCCCTCGGCCGCAGGAGGCAGGCCAAGGCCGGTGAGAAGGAGGAGGACAAGAAGAAGTCCAACTCGGTCACCAAGAAGCAGGCCGACCGCTTGAAGAACGGTGGAAAGATCGAGAACGCTGTTGAGAAGCAGTTCGAGGCCGGTCGTCTGTACGCCGCTGTCTCTTCCCGTCCCGGCCAGAGCGGTCGCTGCGACGGCTACGTCCTCGAGGGTGAGGAGCTTGCTTTCTACCAGCGTCTCCTCAGGAAGTAAGGGTGATATTTGGGGCTTCTTCGGTGCATTGGTCAGGTCAAAATGGGTGTTTAGTCATGTATCTGGTCTGCATAGTCGCGGGACACTGAATGCACTCGGCACGATAACGCCACTTCTCTAGATACCACGAGACTACGAATCATGGGTTTCAAATGTTCATGTGAACGTTCTTTTCTTTGATATCCTTGTTCGCAGTCCCGTCTAACTTTTACAGCATTGCGTCGTGTATCTAAGATGACTAGGCTGGTCGTACTCCCTCATCGCTAACATGACTGTGTCTCTTCTCGCAGTGATTGTTTGCAAAGTCACCCAGGCTTGCTTACTTGGAGTGGAGTAACACTGGATGTACAAATACTCCTCATGCATTACCCAATCCAAGGTCTTTCACATGCTAACCCCTCTTTCATTCTAGACTGGCCGCACTTCCTCCCAAGCCGCATCCCAACCGTCCACACACTGTGCATCCGAGCGTCTGGATCATGCCTCGGCACACGTTCACCTACAATTTTGACGCCGCAACCGGGGAACCGACCTGTAGTAGCCGCGTCAGCTTACATTCACATGTTTAGATTGTACGTAATGCAACAGGGTGGTAGTGTATTGAGGTTCATAAACGCTTTGCATTTTCGTTTTACAGACTCTTAAGGTCTGGACATTGGTATAAGGTTACAAGACATTGTGATTGATGGGAAAGGTAACACAGAGAAAAAACTACAACTTGGAGGCTCCCTTGGGTGCACCTACGTTTGTGATTTCGTTGTACAACAATCTGGTACATAGTTAGCATAAGGTCTTGAGAAAGACAGCAGAATGAACTTACGAAGTCAGGAACTCGGCATAGTCTTCACCAGTGACCTGTCCCTCAAAGTACTTGGCCGCAAGATGGAACTTGTTGCCTTTTGGCGCCTTGTCACTGAGCGCCTTGGCCTGCTCGTGCAGAAGCTTGAGTGCGTAGTCCTTGGTGACCTTCTTGCCCTCGGCAGTCTCGACGTTATGCCTGGTCCATTGCCACAGTTGGCTTCTTGAGACCTCGGCGGTAGCAGCGTCCTCCATGAGGTAGTTGATGGGTACACAACCGACGCCGCGAACCCAGGCTTCCATGTAGCTAAGACCGATGTCAAGGTTCTTGCGGATACCGTCCTCAGTCACCTTGCCAGGGACATTCATGTTGAGGAGATCTTTGGCGGTGATGTGGACGTCTTCGCGGCGTACGTGCATCTGGTTGGGGGTGGGCATATGCTCGTTGAAGACTTCGCTCGCGATAGCCGCAAGGGCTGGGTGGGCTACCCATGTACCGTCGTGGCCAGCGCGCACCTCACGAAGCTTGTCGGCGCGCACCTTGGCCATGGCAGCATCGTTCGCTTTTTGGTCGTTTTTGATGGGGATCTGAGCGGCCATGCCGCCCATGGCATGAACACCGCGCCTGTGGCATGTCTTGATGAGAAGCTTGACGTAGGCGTCCATAAACGGCGAGGTCATGGTGACGGAGTCGCGGTCGGGAAGGACGAAGTTGGGGTTCTGGCGGAAGCGCTTGATAGTGCTGAAGATGTAATCCCAGCGACCGCAGTTGAGACCTGAGGAGTGGTCGCGGAGCTCGTAGATGATCTGTAAAGCAGTCAGTATGATACCAATGTCTCAGCAGTGTCCTCAGCCTACCTCATCCATTTCAAAAGCGGCAGGGATGGTCTCGATCAAGACGGTACCACGAATGGTTCCTCGCCTCATGCCGATATAATCCTGTGCCAAGTTGAAGGCATCATTCCACAGCCTAGCCTCGAGATGCGACTCCATCTTGGGCAGGTAGAAGTACGGTCCTGTTCCACGCTTAACAAGCTCATGTGCGTTGTGGAAGAAGTACAGTCCAAAGTCGAACAGTCCACCAGAGATGGGCTCGCCATCAACGGTGAAGTGCTTCTCCTCAAGATGCCAGCCTCGTGCGCGGGCAATGAGAGTGGGTAGTGTTCGGTCGGTGCGAAGCTTGTATTCCTTCTCGCCTTGCTTGAAGTCGACTTGCTTGCGGATGGCGTCGTAGAGGTTGAGTTGACCGTTGATCATGTTGTCCCATGTAGGCGCAGATGAATCTTGGAGACCTTAGCTGTCGCGTTTTCTACATAAGAGTGACTGATTACGTACCCTCAAAATCAGCCATGTATGTCCAGACATTCGAGTTCAAAGCATTGACGACCATCTTGCGATCGGTCGGGCCCGTGATCTCGACGCGCCTGTCGACGAGGCCTGGCGCGGGCGGTGCGCCCTTCCAAGCATCGTTCTCGCGGATGTGCTTGGTCTCGGGGAGGAAATCGAGAAGGTTTCCCTTGTCGAGTTCAGCTTGTCGAACTACTCGTCGCTGAAGCAGCGCTTTTCGGCGCTCATTGAATGTGCGGTGGAGGAGCGCAAGGAAGACGCAAGCGTCCTTGCTGAGGATATGACGGTTTTGGTCGTTGAGGTCGCCGAGGATATTGACCTCTCGTAGGATACTGTCGGGGCTAGCTGCCATTATGAGATATGTCTATGTCCTTGTACAATTGATGGATGTGTTCAGGGTACGATGGGAGAAATGCAAGGAGGTATGCAGCGTGCGGAGAGGGCTGGGCGGGCGGTAGATGATATATTCATGATACAAACGTCACCCATCTTGACGTCTGGGCCGAGGATCTTCTTCGTCGGCAGACTGATGCAGGCTAGTCGGCTGGCCGTGAATGGTGAACTCGAGGCCCAGCTCCGGCGGAGAGGAGCTTCGAGCTTGTGACGATGCCAAGTCCGGAGCTGAGATGCGGGGATAACCCAACCACCTAGCACTAACTCGCCCGATCAGCACAACGAACCCTGAAGAACAGTGGGTTACGAGACAAGTAAACGCCAAATCTGTCTGCGCGATATCGCTGTAGTAATGATTTTCATAAGGATTCGTGGATATCCAGGGCTGCCGACGGAGTGCACCGGCAACTGACGGAAGCTGTGATGCTGATGCTTGATAGCAAGCGCGTTGCCGATGGCGTCGCCGGCCACTTCCGATGGTGCGTACAGCTAAGAGGATGCCGATTCACCACAGCACTCACAGAACAAAGTTGGAGTCTAACAATGCTCTTATGAACTTCAATCATGTCCATCAGCTGTGGGCCATGTCAATCACTGAGCGAAGAGGTCAATCAATCGTCATCCGTTCGTGCGAGCACAACAGGAATAACCACCACGAGACATCGCAAACCATGCAGAACACACGATGAGGTAGGCTGCGTCGCCTGATATCATACGACGACAACTTTTCTCTCTGATTTGTATCTACGAGGACACAATTTCACGCTTTTACAGGTAGCCAAGTCCTGCCTGGAATCCAAAAGCCTGGACGTGTCGGATGCGTAGAACCGTACGCTTCTGAAGCGATTGGAATACTAAAGACGCCTATGCTGCAAGGTCTGTTTCTTCAATATGGAGATGAGGATACGTCTGCCAATTGGTTTGTAATTCCATCCTAGGATATGTGACATCTTGGATGGACACCAAACCTAGCAGAACGCTCTCTGCAAGCTCGACTGATTTCCCGCGTAGATATTGAGACCGTTACATACCCCGTCATCCATACCTTGACCATCAAGCAGGTGCAAGCCCTTGTTTTCCATCGTCTAGAGCTTCTTCGGTGTGATCTCAAACGGAGTACTCTCGGGCTTCAGTCCCCAGCTACAAACCCCGCTCCCACCACAGACCCCAGCGAGGTTCTGCCCAACCGCAAAATGACCCTCTGCTTCATAAGTCGCCTTGTACTCTTCACCCCGGTAAAGCACATCGGCCACGTGCGTAAACTTCAGGTTGAAGTCAACAGATGAGAAACCATTGCTTCCCTCGAGAACGTTCATGACCCAGTAGCCATCAGATGTAGCATCGCAGGGCCAGGTACGGTCAAGGGGTGATTCGCCCTTGGTGTACCATTGCGCTTTGCAGTTCTAGTTGATGCATCAGCAAAGGTATAGAGGTGAGAAAGAGAGAGGATGAACATACGAGTCCTTGACTTCCACCTGGCACAGTGACGTTACTGCCATCAGAGGTCGCGGTACCGAGGCTGATTTCGTTCGGATCGGTCACATCGGCTGTTATAGAAGCCCACGGGTAACTACCGGGCCGTCCCGATGGTGTACCAACAGATATCCTGGAGACTTGCCAGTTCTGAAGCGCAGTTTGACGGGCCGCGAGAGGAGATGCAGCTGCTGAAGATGCAAATGCCAGAACGGCTGCGAAAGCGGTTTGTGTGAATTGCATGACGATGGTAGGTATGAAGTAATAATCGTTGGTATTCAGGCAATGAGGTCTTGTTCTCCTCAAACCTCCTCCCTTCTTATACACCACTTGGAGTGCCTAATACGAACATCGTAATCATTGTACATACGCCTTCCCGAACGGGTACCTACGTTACTGCCTCCGTGAGGAGCTTCCCATAACACATTGCATTAGTTACTCCACAATTAGGCACCCCGTGCCAAATTTAGAAAGATCGACGTCAACCTGCTTTTACGAACTCCACTTCACGGTGCTACCTTGCTGATGCTCGTATGATACTTCCAGAGAGACTCAGATGGTATTTCCATTAGAAGGACGAGCCGTATGTCTTGATCGATGCTTTGTAGACCTTTTCAACAAAGCGTATGCATACTTCCAGCATTAATCAGCAATAGTGACGCTTCGAAGCGGTTTGTGTTAGAAGCAGAGGACGAGT
>JAESFQ010001032.1_pt1 | contig 10156 bp, 9 predicted proteins | sample 9269431 | NCBI WGS metagenome assembly JAESFQ01 (sample SAMN14502588, study PRJNA617103) | algae metagenome | isolation source: Plectolyngbya sp. WJT66-NPBG17 and co-occurring heterotrophs from well... | place: USA: Mojave Desert, Joshua Tree National Park, California | collected 2006-08-06 | reverse complement strand
AGCCATGAAGCTTTCGTTGCCGATGATCGCGGTAATTTCATGGCCATCAACCCTAAAGGTACCCTTGAGACCTTTGCCAGGTACCTCGTCAACATTGACCGCTGTCGGTGTGCCGTGAGTTTTCCTATTGCAGAAGGAGACAAGTGCTCGAGCAATGGGATGGCTGCTGTTCTCTTCCAACGCATTCACAATACCGAGCACAAGTGCAGCGTCCTGGTTGCCAGAGAACTTGTGGTTCGTCACTGCTGGATCACCTCCTTGTGTCAAAGTACCAGTCTTGTCGAAGACGATGCAGTCCAGGGAGCTAGCTTCTTGGAAAGCTTCACCACCACCTCGGACGAGGATACCGTGTTTGGCAGCCAGTCCACCTCCAACAAAAAGGGCAGTAGGCGCGGCTAGACCGATACCGCAAGGACAAGCGATGACAAAGACGGCTATAGCAAAGCGAAGGGACCAGAGCTCCCAACCGCCAGCACCATCGTTCTTCCAGTCGCCCGGTATGGCCCCAGTCTTACCAAGGATCAGCCAGACAAGCCAAGTTGTTATGGCGACGGCAACGACAAAAGGTACGAAATGCGAGGTGATCATATCCGCGACTCGTTCCACCGGGGCACGGCGCGACTGTCCTTCTCGTACAGCACTGATGATTTGATCTAGCATAGACGTGCCCGACACCGTCGTGACCCTGATCTTCACCGGCGCGCCCTTATTTACTGTACCGGAGAACACAGTATCGCCTTCTACCTTCTTGACCGGGCGCGACTCACCAGTCAAGCTTGACTCATCAAAATTAGAGTTACCTTGGATGACCTCTCCATCAAACGGCGGCGAAGTCCCATTGTTGACGCGGACGATATCACCAATCTCAAGAAGATCAGTAGAGATCTTAGTGTCGCCTTTCTCTATATCGACAAGGACGGCCTCATTTGGTCGAAGCTTTCCAAGTGATGTGACAGCATCGCCAGTCTTCGCTTTGCTGTAAGCTTCCAAGAAGCGGCCGATGAGTAAGAACATAGTCAAGAACACTACGGCATCGAAGTAAGAGTCGTTCATCGAGCCAGCAGACTTCTTTGTGGCGGCCAAAATGAGCTCAGCAATTGATGCCAGGTATGCGATCGTCGTGCCGAGCGATATGAGCATGTTCATGCTTCCGAAACGTGTAAAGCGATGCAGATATGGAGTTCGGCTTCCTGGTCGCCACATTGATGTAAGCTCTTTCAAGGCGCGACGATGGAACGTATCGGCGGCGAAGAAGTAGACTGGCGTAGCGAGAATAAACAGCGCCCAATTTAGTCGAGTAACGTTGCCTGCCCACATGTTTCCCATAAGGTATTTGCGTATGGGGTTCTTGGAGCTGATCAAGCTCATGAAGACGATGCCGAGCACGAACGTGGGGATGGCAACGATAATGCACAATATGAGGCGGAACAGGATGCGTGCCCGCTCCTGCGCATGCATCTGACGTGCTCGCTCTTCAAGAGTGGGAGGGTGGAAGACCGAAGGGTGGAACGCCGGATTGAGACTCTCGATAGTCGCGACGATCCTTCGGATTGTGAAGCTTGGAGGATCTGGTACATATTTGATATGTAGGATAGATTGCTCGACCGAGATTAACGGATCTTCAATTGTGAACGTGTTTTCTCCCGCAAGTGCTTCTTGCAATCCCCGCACGATGTTGTCTGGGCAATGGTGGCAGAACATACCGTCTACGCGAATTGCGACAGAACGCTCAATAGTCTCGGTCACTGTAGTCCCTTCTTGGATAACCTGATCGAGGGTTGCGGTATATCCGACGTCCTCGATACTTTCTTTGATCTCTTCTAGGTGTTCTTTGCCTCTGAAAATGATGGTCGCACTGTTCGCGATAAGGTTGACATCGACCTTCTCGATCCAAGTGAGGGGCTGTAGCGCCTGAGTGACGTTTCCGACACAAGCAGAGCATGTCAGGCCACCGAGCGAATATGTCGCACGCCACCTTTCAGTCTGCTGTTTCGATGCCGCTACAGTTCCTGACGATGTGCTTTGGTCCTTCTCTAGTTTCTCCACTGCCACATCAAAACCACAATCTTCGATTGTCTCGAGAAGCTCTCCACAATGCTCTTTACCATTGAAAACAACCACTCCGGTGCTTGTCAATAGGTTGACGTTGACCGACTGAACCCATGGGTGTTGTTGGACTGCATGGGTGATGGTAGAGACGCATGAGCTGCACGTCATTCCAGTAAGGGTCAATGTCGCCTTGTAGACTTGCGAGGATACAGATGAATCGACAGCAACGAAGGGTTCGGATACAGGCGACTTCAGCTTGGGCGATACAGAGCCACCAAAGCTACTTCTTGGTGAAGACGTGACGATAGGCGCTGGCTTGAACGGCAGTGCGTCTGTGCTGAGCAGACTGACCCCACCATCTTCTCTCTTGCACTGCTCGCACTGCGCCAAATGTGCCTCCTTCTTCTTCATGTCGTCGTGCGAACCGCCAAGATCTGGGGTAGGACGTAGCCAATGGTTCACAGCGCGTTCAAAACTCGTATGCCACTCTTTGCTCTTTACTTCGGGGCTCCTAACCGCCTTGTTATCTTGGAAGACACTGTGTATCTCGAATCCAGCAGCCTCTAGCGAGACTGTAATATCGTCGACGTTGAGACGTGCTGCGTGGCGTATAACCACTGAATGTGAGACGATGGAGACGAATACGTCTTGTGGTGGTGGATCAAGCGCGCTGAGAGAGGCTCGTATCCCGTCGACGCATGATGGGCAATGTAGATTAGAAATAAAGCATGTTGTGGTGACAATGCCCTCTGCCGCTGGATCACGCAATTTGGGTAACGGCACCACGGGTGGCATGGTGACTGGGTCGGGTTCGGGGTGACGTTGGCTGTGTAATATCGACAATTTCGGTGCTCCTTGATTGAGCAGGTGAACGGTTCTCTTGCTTGGGTGATGATGAACAGTAGTAGTGTGCACTGGTCCTGGGGTAGTAGCCAACGGTTGTCGTCGCGCAATCAAAGCAATCAATGAAGCGATCAGGCGTAGATAGAGGAAAGAACGTGTAAGAAAAGCATAACCTAATGCTCGAAACCTCTACATATAAGTAAAACTCGAAAATTCGAGCGATTTCCGCGTGATATGTCATTGCTACATTTACCTCTGATTCATCGCTCAGAAGCGTGAAGTGGCGGCCGCACAACTCGCGCAGTCGCCACGAAAGAGGTTTAGTGGTTTTCCGCACAAACTGCGCAACCCACCTGGCTGACTCCCCGGTCGTATCATTGCCAACAGACCCTTGCACAAACATGTGCATGCAAGACTGTGTGTGGAGGGAATCTTACTCCATGCACTATGCTATGTCCGCATGCCGCTTGGCTTATGTCATGTCGTCGTAGGCGGATCTGCAGCCACGTGAAAATAAGCTTCTCGCTTGCCCCGGATTCGTCCATTCTTAACTCCCGACATGCATACATCTTCATCTACATATATCAACAGCAATTTGGAAATACCAACAGCCCTATGCAGTGTATCACGCGGGAGGCCGACATCGTGGTTGCGGACATGAGGTGCTGGTTCTCTTCATCTAGGACAGGAGTGGGGCGTGTTGTGAAATTAGTCTGCAAGTGGTGTGCATCGTGATAAGCAGGCAAGCACAAGTAACATTTTGCATCGATTGCGCGTGCGAATGAACTTCTAGCTTGTACCTGGCCGTGCCGGCAACATTTGAACGTGTGTGGGTAACACGCTGGACGTCCGATCTTCCGTAGTCGGGAACCTTGACCTCAGGATGTTTCAAGGCAAACCTCGACATGATCAGAATGAAGGACTCAGAGCTGGACGGCATAGTGCATATTCAGGTAGGAATCAGTTGTCGGCGGTCATCAGTGACATGCGGGCTTTGAAAATGGAGAATTTGGCATACGGGGCTAGAGAAAATTTCATTCGGTAAGCTGTACGAAACAGCTAGGTCGCTCTGGTACGATTTGGGCTCCGGGCAGTGGGCTTTCAGCATACATGACAGCTGCTTACAGAAATGTTGCGAATGCTACACTAAAAGGAGATCACCGTCCAAAGAGATGAGGAGTTGCGACGCTACCGGCAAAGCCCACGATGCAAGTCTCTACCACAAGCAAGTTCGCCCAGGACAAAGAAGATCGTAATCAGAACACCCGCGTTCGCTCACTTCAAGCCTGTGGCCTTGACATGCTTGTCTTCATCCACCTCTTGTGCCGAAGACGAATCCCTCATAATGCCGGAAAGTCCTTGCTCGGCAGAAGCCATCTCAGCAATGGGCTTTCCAGCCAGTTCGCCCTTGGTCTCCATCGCTACCGTCGGTTCTGTTCCTTCGACGCGACGGTGGATGGGGATGAAGGCATCATAATATCGAGGCATTACCAAGCCAAGGAGGACAACAATGATCGTAATTATGGACAAGATGAATCCGGCTATCATCATCGGGTCGTAACGTAGAGTGTGGAATTCCGGGAACGCAAAGGAGAAGATGATAGCGAGGACAGGTCCACTGAGATAACGGAGGAGAAAGGGCATAAAAGCGGGTATCTTCCAGTTCTTGCCTTGGCCGACGATGACGTTCAAGTCGCGACGTAGTTGGTTTCCCTGCCATATCTATTAGCTTCAAGAAGTGAATGAATTATGCTACAGACTTGAACTTACCGAGTAGAAAGCGAGGAACCAGAATCTTCGAATAAAAGCATTACGGTTCCAGAAAGAAGGGGCACGCGCATCGGGAGTTCGTGCCAATAAAACTGCAACTATGGCCATTAGGAAGTAGAAACCAATACCAGCACCGGCGCCCGCTCCGGGTTGGCTGATACCGTGTGCAAGGCTGATGCCGAAGACTTGGCCTCCGAAGAACCCGACGTTGTAAACGACAAAGGCAGGCAGACCGGTTTGATCGACAATATCTTTCCATCGGTATACGGTCGTGGCACTGGATACTTCGCTCCAAACAACGAAGATCAGAGCAACATTGTTGACCCAGCGATCGATACCATCGAGGAGATAGTAACCAAACTCTGTACAATAGGGTAGACACCTAAATTATCGCCGTCAGTAAGTAGATCCTACAGAGTAATCGAGGATGCAGTGCTTACATCAGGAAAGAAAGAAATGTCAATACAGTAACAACGACAGGTCTTGAAGCCTTGACCATACCAGAGTCGCAGATCAGCGTGACTACAACATCGAGCATGACAAAAGCCGAACTAAATCCGAGGACAATGAGCGTGAAGAACAGCAGTACAGCCCAGAAATTAGCTCCCGGCATTTGTAGCACGGCTTCGGGCAGCGTCAAGAAACCGACAACGAAGGCGCCGAGTCGGACACCATCCTGCGGCCATCTGCGGAGATAGCCCACAACGCCGAAAACGGCAAATGCTGCAAAGTTTTCGAATAGAACGTTGCTACCGCAGATGAGACACGCGTCCATAACGGCGTTGGCATGCTTCGTGTTATAGCTGGCGTATGACGTGAAGTATCCGAAGCCAATGCCAGTGGAGAAGAAAACCTGACCAACAGCCGTCTGCCACACGACGCCTGAGGAGAGTTGATCGCTCCTCCAAGTTCGCCATACAAGGTCGACGCCCTCCCTCGCATTTGGAAGAGAAAGTGCTCGACCAACGAAGATGATGGTGGTAACGATGGGCAGTCCCATTGTGAAGTAGACGATACGCCCAGTCATTCCGACTCCTCGGAAAATCGAAATCCAGATCAGAAACCAGACAAAGATGCTCCAACCGACGGTTTCGCCGATAAGAGCTCCGCTGGGATAGCCTGTGAACGAAAGGACGGAATTGCCATCCGCACTCAAGCTTCCCTCGTTGATGTCGCCACGTTGAAGGACATCATTGTAGTAGAAGTCGTCAATACGGCCACTCCATGGCAAAGGGCTGGTGAAGCTCTCTTGGAAGTATCTCATAATCCTGGTGACTAGAGTAAGAGCATGTTGAATACGGAACTTGTATGGGAGTGTAGCTTACCAAGCCAAGTTGACCGTAAAATATTGAACAACGAGGAAGCTGACAACGACAGGACCCATACCAACTCCTTTCAGACGGCGGTTTACATTGTTGACTATCAAGAGTAAGTTATTGGCATGTCACAAGTAACTGCCACATGGATTCTTACATGCGATTACGGTGCCTCCACGGTACGCTTGCCCAATGGATACTTCCAGGATAAGGGCTGGGATAGCGATAAGGAAGACAGCCAGAAGATATGGTATGAACCACTGAAGACCGTAGTTATTGTAAAGAACACTGGGATATCGGAGCAGGTTTCCTTGTCCCGCACAGCCACCCATAGCAGCGAGGAGAAAGGCTGCTCTGGAGGGCCATTGATCACGACCATCCTCGCTCTTCGAAGCAGGGGGCGCTAGAGAGTTGCCAATCTTTCGCAAAAATTGTAGTGCCATCTTGCAAGAGGCGCTGCCTGACGAGAATCGAGGGGAAATGTACGGGGCCTGCTCTCAACAATGATGAGGTATCGAAATTTGGTTGCAACAACTCTAGAGCTGCACCACTTCAAATGGAAGGATGAGAATGGTGTAAGCCTTGACATTAGCTCTGCGGCGTGAACCAGTTTTGTATCCTGTTTAGGGTACTCGGCCCACTACGTCCGCCAAGATTGTACCAAATCTCTGCTACTCAATGTGGTGTTGGTAATGGATTGCGAGCGACCCTGCTTTCGCTAGGTAGGCTTTTGCATGATTGAGTCGCCCATCATCACATCGTCCCATCGGAGTACAGATGACAGCAATCCCAAAGTCAGCCATGAGAAAGGACAAGTATTTCACACAAAATGGAGTGTTCTTGGTGATAAGTCATAAAATGTTATGGGGCAAAGGTAAGAGTCTCGATAAACTAGCGGAGGGCGACATTGATAGCCAAGCTTCCGCCACGATAGGTGTAGAGAAATGCTCGTCGGCAACGGCCTGGCGCACGTAAGATATTTGGGGCCGGATGAGCTCCGACGAATCATACTTTGGTCTACATGCCGGTTTCCGCGTGCCAATGCTGGGCTTGGCTTGGTTCCGCCGCAGCTGTCACGTCACAATCGTTCGTTCTTCCGCGTTGTATTCTCGCTTACCCTCTAAGCAATCCGAGCGCATTGCCAGGGGCCCAAGGCTATGAGAAGTCGCAGCTTCTCATGACATGCTTAGAAGCCATCGCACAGGCGAGGTCAAATCTCTCATTAACGCAGTGCCTTGGATGATAGAAACCTGGGACGAGGCAAGACAGTCCGTCTGCGTAGCCGACCTCAGGCGTGCCATGCGATCTACGTCGTGTGGTCGCCTTCGCGTACGACATAGATGTGCCACAGACTACAATGTACGCCGGGAACAGTGGGGTAGCCCACCATTTCGGTAACGTATGCGCTGGACGGTCCGGGGGTGGACTATCCTGTTGCGATGATGATATTAGGGCAGTGTCCTTACACCACCTACAAACTCTGCAGGCTAATTATAGTTCTTCATGTATTTCTGAGTCGGTTGTGAAGCCGTGTACTTCAAGGCAATCAAGTGTCCGGTGACTCGTCCTGCGCTTCCCATTGAAGATGCTTGACTATGGCCTTTTCTGCTTCGAGCTCAGCTTCGAGTGTGTTGATGCGATAAGTCAGTTCCGTGATTTTCGCTTCTTTCGCTTTGACCGTACTGCGGATGACGTCGCGACCCCTCTTGTATCCTTCTGTGTTCTTAACATGTCGTCCCAATAGACTCCTGAGTTCCTTCTCGGTATGTTCTGGGAGCCGTACGTTGCTAGTCTGTAGTATATCGAAGACCTCTTTGACGACATCCTCAGTCACGACATTCCTGACCCGACTGGGAGTAGGTGTTACTTCGAACGATGAAGAAGGTGTCGCAGTCTGTCCATTTTCATCTGCGTCGGCTCTGGATGGGGTGTGGACAGCGTCATGTGGTGCTGAGTATCGTGAAGCGAACGGATTATCTCCCGGGGTTCTTTGGTCGGTTTGAGGCGTCTGCAGCCCATGATTCCTGGAACTACTGCCCGACTCCATCTGCCACGGCAGCTTTTGTCTCTTGGGTGCTGGAGTTGTGAAGTTGGCAGTCCTCGCAGGCTTGCTTGGCGTCTCTGCCTGAACCATGACTTGATTTAGATCATCGTCGTCGATTTGCCCGAGACCATATTCGTTGTCAAAATCGTCGTTGATAGATCGTGTTCGCTTGCGCCTTGACGCTGATGAGTTTGTTTCGACCGTGTATGGTGGTGGGCTGGGCGGACGTCGAGAGGGCGTGACTGGGTTGGTAGCCGCTGAATCGGCAGGCCCAGGTTCGGTGCGAGAGTTGTTTGTAAGAGCATTCTGCTCCCTAGCCTGCGCCTGGCTATCCCATAGAAAGAACTTGCAGCGCTCTTGTTGTGATTTCTGGCACGTGCGAACTTGCGCAAGTCAGCGAGCTACTGGGGAGTAGAGGAGTGGTAACATACACCATTTGCCTTGGTTTGGACCTGGTTTCTTGGTTTCAAAGTGTACTGCAGGCAAGCGAGGAATGCAGTCGCCTAGTCGTCGTTAGTGATGCTCATGTCTTCAAGGGATATCGCTTACAGTGCCAAACACCGTTCAGGAACTGTCCCTTGGGTGGCCCGCCACCGCCACTACGTCCACCTCGGAAGGCAGACATGACGATTTCAATCAGTAGCAAGTAGTGGTGATGTCAGCGTTGGGGGGAAGTAGTGGGGACTGCGAATGTCCGTGTAAAGTGGATAGCTGGTGGTTGGCAACAAAGGCTGGGGCTGGAGATCGGCCCGAGCTTGAACCCTTGGGGGACTGGCGGCGATGAACCATCGACCTCGGGATCCACTAGGTACCCGTTGCATCTCGTATTCGACCATTCGGAGAGAGATGCTGACTTGTATATACCTGCAATCATCCACCTCAAGATTCGTCCCTTATCCTCCTGTGGGCCGCATCCCAGATCGGACACGCGGCCACGGCCGTACCTAGGAAGCTGAGTTCCGGACATGTTCTCGGCCATGACCCTATATCTCCCTTTTGGCATCCAATCCCGCATCCCGCACACGCTTGGCTCCCCATCCCGGGTGCGACCAGCCGCGATAGTCATGCCGTGTACTGCTTTACACATGCCACAGTGAGCCTATTCTATCATCTGCCCGTCGAGCTGGACCTTTTGCACTCGCCTCAAAATGCTCCTACGTTCAGCGCGCAAGATCCCGCCGTCGCTCGTCCTCCTCCTTGCCTTCCTCGTCTTCTTGGGCTGGCAACTCAGTCAAGGTCCGAGCCATGAGGAAGCTCCTCCACCCCCGCCTCCGCCAGCGCCCGCTCCGGTCGAGGCTGAACCCAAGGTCCATGAGGAAGAGAAGAAACCTTTGCGAGTTGCCGTTGTGACATTTGTGACGGACCAGAGATCTTACCTCCATCTCTCACTGAAGAATAAAGACCGTAAGTGTAGCCTTGTCGAACCGCTTCACAAACACAAGCTGACATGGAGGCCGGATAGACTACTCCCGACGTCACGGCTATGACTTCATCACCGACTTCGAAGCCCACTCCGCACCATACAGTCCCGTCTATTGGAAGTTCGACATGGTTGAACGGCTGGTGAAAACCGGTAAATATGACTGGATATGGTGGCTTGACTTTGACACGCTCATCACCAACACCGGTATCAAAGTCACCGACATCATCGAGCAGGAGCTGCAAAAAGCCGACAACGCGAACGAGGTCGACTACATACTCACACACGACTGCAACGGCCTGAACCTAGGATCCTTCGTCGTCCGCGGCCATGACCGATCGCTCGAGTTTATCCATCGCGCACTTGCACTACGCGACGAAGCTGAGAAAAGCGATGAGAAGAAGAATTACAGCGAGCAAGATGCTATGGTAGAGCTGCTCAAGGAAGCACCATATGCGGGCAGACACATCGTGGCGCCACAGTCGGAACTGAATGCGTTCCCCAAAGACATACACTGTTTCGAAAACAACGATGGTGAATGGAAGCCCGGCAAGTTCATCCTGCATTTCGCGGGAGCATGGGCACATGTCAAGGGCGAAGATCCTACAGGTCAGCTTATGAAGAAGTATGAAAGCGATATCATTTGGGGCGACTGGAAGCAGTTTTATTGACGGTACCTTCTTAGGAGGAATTCGGGTATGCTGGAGTTTAAGG
>JAESFQ010001031.1_pt1 | contig 10159 bp, 10 predicted proteins | sample 9269431 | NCBI WGS metagenome assembly JAESFQ01 (sample SAMN14502588, study PRJNA617103) | algae metagenome | isolation source: Plectolyngbya sp. WJT66-NPBG17 and co-occurring heterotrophs from well... | place: USA: Mojave Desert, Joshua Tree National Park, California | collected 2006-08-06 | reverse complement strand
CGGAAATCAATACAAGGGCGTAGAGTAAGCATCGAAATCGTAGATCCAGCTTCTATAAGACGCCTCTTCGAATACGCAATCGAAGGTGGTCCCATTATTGGACCACAATGGTCGCAAAGGCCATTTGCAGAGCTCCGGAGTAGCAGCACCAGTGTTGTTCAGGGTCGTTGGCGCAATACCATTTTCTACCCACTCAATGATAGTTTGCAGCGTAGTCGCAGGCCATCCACCCCCAGGCTGAGCGGTGTTGACACCGCAGTGAGCACCACCTGGGACTAGGTAGAGGCGGTAAAAGTCATCCATGGCCTCTGTACTGGCATTGAATGTCATGTTTGGAAACATTACGTTGCGGACGGACTCGTAGTAGTGAATCGACGATGCCGCAGGGATAGATGGGTCTTGCTCTCCGTGGATGTGTATCACCTTGCCGCCGGCGTTGGCAAAGGCACTAACATCAGGCTCTGTAGTCTGTAGCGAGTCTCTGTACTTTTGCATGCCATAGATCATCCACTCCTTGAGCGTATCGTATGTTACGTTCTCGAGGGTGCTCAAGTTGTCGACATCTTGGAGTTGGAGAAATTGGGCCACCCACTGGCCACCAAGTCCTGTGATAGATGCCTCCCATGTTTCCGTGTCTGAATTGTACGAGGTGCTAGCATCGCCAAAATCAGCGCCTGGTTGGTAATAGATGTACACGCGTCGCCCCTTGGAGTCATGGAGGCCGTTCCAGAGTGTCTGCGCAAGCTGAGCGCCTTGGGCTGTAACTGTTCCATTCTGCTCTGGAGTGGTGCTCCCACCACCAACCTGGCGTTTGCCTGGACCTGGAGAAGCCCCTGAAGAAGCAGCGCAGTAAAAAGGCTCGCCGATGGTACTGCTGACGTTGAAGTTCAACTTGCACAAGTCAGATCGTGAGACAACGCCGTCGGCTTGTCCGTCCAAAGGATCACAATATGCGATGGTAAGGTTGACAATCTTTTCGAGTTCGCAGGGTGATGGATAGTAGTCCAGAGTCTGTTCGGTAACAGCCGCAGTCAAATGATTGACCTGCTGTTGGCCATATCGCAGCGCTGGCGCACCGATCGTCGCACCGTCGAACAGATCAGCAAACCGCTGAAGCTGGCTCCAGCCCTCACGGCCGCCTTCGGAGCATGCTTGATAGTAGGAGTAGACCTTATCAGGAACGTTGAAAAGGTTCTTGGTAAACTGTTTACCCAAAGTCGCGAGCTCCCAGTGAGCCTGGTAGCCCATCATATAAACGGACTGCCAATTGATAGTGTCGTTCGTGAGGAGAAACACTTTATCCCACGAGGAGTCGAAGCCGCCAAATCCGCCGTCTGTGTATCCAGAAACTGCGCCAACAATGATGCCGGTAGGGTTCGAGACAGCGCCCTACTTAAGATCAGTCTGGTTGTTCTTCGTTCTTGAATTCAAAAGCAAGAGGCTTACCGCATTGATAGAGAGCCCACTGCCTCCCGTCGTCACGTACCGGTTTTCGAACTTGTCAGGCTCAGGAACCCAGAAACTGACATAGACTAGATCGTCTTGGATGCCATTATGCGAGTAGGCGAACGTGACGTTGCAGTAAGATATGCTTTGAGTGATGTACCAGTCGTTCGACCCGGTATAGTTTGTCACGAGTGCTGTGGTTACTGAGGACTTGTCGATAGTGATACCAGGCAGAAAATCTTCTGCAGGCACTGCTGGGGTCACGAACGCTGCGGTACAGACATCGCTAAGGGATAAAGCTTGAGGGTTGGTTGCGAAAGCAGCGATGCTTAACGCGCCAATGGTGAGACTGATGAACGAAGGCATAAAGTGTTTGTCGGTCTGTTCAAACGAAGGTTGTGTGAAGAACGCACTTCGTATAGCCTGAGCTGTACTGTCTATATATACCCACGATTGAGAGGGTTAGATTTTCCTGGTCTTTTCATGAACCTTACGAATAGGGCGCAGTACGCGTCCCAACGGGAAATAATATTCATCTTTGCACGAACACAACACCATAACGCGTAGTTGATGGCGCCGAGTTCGAGAACGAGAGCGAGAGCGATCACGTTAGGCTCAATATGTTGTGAACGCGCGTTAGTGGAAGGCCCGGGAAAGACTTTTACCGGGGATACCTTCCCCACACCCAAACTTTTCGAGATGCTTCATCTGCATTATTGTTTCGCTTAGATACTCTGATTATGTCGCATGCTTTCTCTATAACGGAGCGACGGCCAAAATAGGTAGTCAAAAATGACGGAGTTACCAATATAGGTATCGTGGCTGCTAGGGAAAGGAGACACTTTAGTTGACTGGCCTACACATCATGCCAGCAGGAACACTACGTACGTAGGCAATTGCCTCAACTCGTCATCAGAGACGTAAATCGATATTTACGAGACCTGTCTAATGAATCAGTGTCTTTGGAACAATACCTAGCCCCACTCCATGACGTTCAACAATATACCAGTTGAAAAAGTAGTGGTAAGTTTAGCTTCGCAATACATATAAACCTCCCTAGTCTCCATGCAACGTCCTCAAATTCCAACCATCTCTTTCCATACAGTTTATACTCCCATACAACCGTTTGCAATGGGTCGCTTTTCACCATTTCTAACTCTTATCGCGACTGGACTAAGCTTCACGAATGCCGCTTTGTACGATGAGGCCGTCACAACCAGGTATGGTCTTATACAAGGCTATCCAGCTTTCAATACCAGTCCGAGTGGATCTGATCTGCAACACTGGAAGGACATTGCGGTATGGAAAGGCATTCCATACGCAGCCACAACCGGTGGGAACAATCGCTTCAAAGCCCCGCAGCCTGCGACATCGTGGAACTCTACCCTGGACGCCAAGGACTTTGGCGACGTATGTCCTCAAACATTTCGAATGGTGCCCGCCGATTACACTGTTTCTGAGGATTGTCTGAGCTTGAATATTTGGAGCGCCGCAAACTCGACTGATGCCAAGTTGCCTGTTGTTATGTGGAGCTACCCAGCTATGTCAACTGCTCGCGATCCGCTCTTCGACGGTGCAGGAATGGCAGACAAAGGTGTGGTTTTTGTCAACTACAACTACCGTAACGGCGTGTTTGGTTGGCTTGGACACCATTGGCTTTCGGCAGAAATGGAAGCAACACTTGGTACTAATAGTTCCGGCAATTGGGCAATTCTCGACCAAACAGCGGCTTTGAAGTGGATCGTCGAGAATATTGCAGCATTCGGTGGGGATCCTGAGCACATCACCGTGATGGGTCAGTCTGCAGGCTCGGCAGCGTCCTACCACATTGTCAACAACCCTTTGACAAAAGGCCTCATCGTCGGCGCCATCATTGAGTCTGGTGTCCGTTACCCCAGGGATCCGTTATCTGCAAGTCTTGCCGAGAACTACCGTACTCTTGACACGGCGTTGGCAACCGGCGAGAGCTACGTAGCTGATCTCAATGTCACATCTCTCCAGCAACTTCGCGATCTTGACTATACTACGTTCACGCAAGGAGACGACTTTGGAGCAGTTTTGGACCATTACGTTATACCGGATACCTACATGAACACCCTAATCCGAGGTGCGGCCAACGATGTACCTATATTGACCGGAAACACCCGAGACGAGAGTGGTGCCACATACGGGCTGAACATTTCCCTCGCCACCTACTTGTCAGACATGAATGCTACATTTGGTAATTGGACCGACCAGTTCTTGCAAGTTTACAGTGCCAATGATAGTGCATCAGCTTCGGCAGCCTACAACCGACAATGGTCAGACAGGTCGGCAATTGGCACCTGGCTCTGGTCGCGGTTGTGGGCTACTTCATCGGTACAGCCAGTTTACAATTACTTCTGGGACCATGCGCCCCCTGGGCAGTCTCAGGGTGCATACCATGAATCTGAGATCAACTATGTGCTCAACAACCTGTATGGCACCGCCCTTCCTTGGACAACCGAGGACTACCAGATCGCGAAAACTATGAATGCTTATTGGGTCAATTTTATCAAGACTGGTAATCCAAATGGGCCTGGGCTTACTAGCTGGCCTGCAAGCGGCTCCAACAGTAGTACCGTTCAAGAGCTCGGTGATGGTTGGGACCAGATATCCCTGGCGCAGTCTGCGTCCGCGGTTGGTCTATTCGAATCATGGTTTGCTGCCTTGGACACTGTGTATTGATCATGGTGGAGTTGGAGCTTTAGCTAGATGACGCAAGTTTTTCAATGCTATCTGTTCCGTTCTTGCTCGATTAGTCAAGATCAAGCCATCTGAATAGTGGGTAACGATCGGCTGACATACAGAATGCATGCACCTTTGAGACCTGCTTCTTCTTCTGCACCTACCGCTATGTGCACAGCCTTCTTAGCTGGCAACAGACCTTTAGATGCCTGTCTTTGACATGTACTCCGTTTGGATAAGAGAGTTAGGAAATTAGCACAGTGACACGCTTTGTTATGCATCCATTCTAGAATGTTAGTAGTGTGAGAGTCCTGTCTGAAAGTATCAGCGTATCCAACTCTAAGCGTAGACCTTATTGCACATGTCGATTATAGCAGGGGCACTAAGCTCTTTGCAGTGAAATATTGTAAATATATATATATATATATATATATACTATTACAGCTCTATCCCTCCTTACCTACAACTTGACAAAAACAGTCGGCACACTCCTCCTCGATCTCTACAAGCGCACTCTTATTCCGCACCTAAGCCTCTAACCTCTTCCTGCCGTTCTCTACGCCTACGTTACTCTGCTTCTACGTGTTAGCTGTGCGAGGCTATTTCGAAGCGCTAACGCTGTTAACCTAGAAGAGTAAAGTTATAAGACTATTAGACGTTAACTACAGATAAAAGTAATACTAAAATAATAAGCTACAAAGACTAACAATATTATTGCCTTCAAGTAACCACGTTAATCGTGTCTGTAGTTAGAAACTAAAAACAATAATCTATAAAAGAGAGTAAATCACAACACGTTTACTTAGTAATATTAAAATAACATACAAACTACAACTTTTAGATTTCTTATATTAGTTTAGTTCTACGTCCGCTCCTAGCACACGCTCGCGGCCAAAACACACTGCTTCGCAGGGCAACAACCACGAAGAGCAAGACTGGCACGAGCTCGAATTCATACACTGGTATGCTACTCCAGATCCTCACATGCATTGCGGATTCTTGGCTGGATGGCTCGCCCAGACCACTGTTTGGAAGCGTGCGGCAGTCACTCATGTGCCAGCCCGATGCATCAATCTACACAAATGAGGTAGCGCGACCATGTCCAAGCACTCCGCGTGCATCGCCACAGCGGCTCCTGTTGCTACAAGTTCAGAGAAGGTCCGATCAGTGGCGAAACAGCCTTCTTGGACGGCATAAATATCATTAATCTTTCCTCTCCTGCTGTTATGGATAGGAGTGTTGGTGGAGTATCGATTTTTGAGACGCTGAGTCCTCCAACCCCGGCGACGGAGATTCGCGAACAATAGTAGGAAGCTGTTCTTCCACGCGCTGGGTCCATCCATTCTTTCCTTCTTGTCCACCCCGTTCCTCATTATTTATTGCATCCGCGTGAGTTGGGGAGTCCATCGCACGTAGCTCCACGACTCTGCCATCATCTTCGGCATTCATGATTGCAGTCAGGCGATATGGATCCGCTGTATCGCGGGACGAGGCTTTCCTTCGCTGTTGTGCTGTAGCAAAGTTATTCTTCTTGTCCTGCAATGACTTGTAGCTTCGTTTGCTCGTGGAGTTGTAACTGCTGGTGTTCCGGGCGTAGCTTGAAGAAGCTTGCGTGGGCATCTTGAACCCGTTTCGGCAGTATCGTATCAAGTTCCTGATGGTGGGGACGGCAGCGCATACATGTGCAACTGCACTGGATGTGAATCCGGTAAGCGATGTGCCGGTTACTGTGTACGTTGGGTCTGTAGTGTCGACAACCCCTGGTAAAAACGGCAGGCGTATGATGGACATGACAATAACACTTCAGAACAGTTAGATTACACGAATCGAACGTGATTGAGACAAGACTTACCAGATACCAAGGCTAAAGAAGACGAGTAGCTGAATCTTCTTTGCAGTCTCCATCTGCAGCTTCCACACGATCGGGATAGGAAGACTGAAGAGAATAGTCTCAGCAATAATTTCGTATACAACCGTTAGTCTCAAGACCGCGATATAGTCGATGCATTTCGCAGTTCCCCTCTCTTGTAGGTCCCAGATAGCACGGACTGGAATGCATTGGAATGCAGCCAGAAAAATTAAGGGCACGGTAAACAGAGCGGTGAAAGCCATGAAGGTGAAGATCGCCCGCTTCAACCAGAGATTCGGAAAGATGCGAATATACAGACAGAGGATGCTGTACTTTATGAGGAGCATTTCGACACCCCAGAATATGGTAGCAATATAGGCTGTCTATAGTCAGTACTTTCTTAATAGAGCTGAGAGATGCATGCGTACTCCATCTCCCGATTGCCACGACACGCGGATATGTCAGGTCCCATATATGATGGCCGAGTCCCGCTTCGACGTTCAATATCAGGGCCACAGTCATAGGGATGACCAAAATCTGCAAGACCATAAGTAAGATGACACTGACCTGTCTATCGAACACTTACGACCGACGCTAGATGGAGCCAATCGTCCCACCAGAGCTTGTTACCGCCCACGTATCGAGAAGCAAAGCGCATTACAATCACGATGATTGGTATGATTCCACTCACGTATGCGACGATCCGAATGGAGTTCGATAGGTTGTCATGCGGCCTGTCGCAAAGAGAGGCTTGGGCGGGGAGCGTGGCTGCAAAGACATTAGCGCTACTCCTTCCGATCACTGCGATGAACATACCGAAGGTCTCATGGTAACTGCACTGCTTTTCCAAGCACGGTTGCAAGATCTTGGTCGAGTTCTTGGAACTACATTGGCACTCTACATCGAGGAGCGTACAGCCAATGGCAGGCAAGTTCTCAGTAATACATTGTAGCTGTGCGACAGTTAGCGACAAGACGCTTCTTCTCGTGTGATGTATAACTTACAGCGCATGGCGGAATCTGGCTCAATGCATCCAGTTCCGCATCGTCTAGTGAGGCAGCATTTGCCGTGAAGCAGAAGACGCTGACCAGCAGCACGAAGGCAAACATTCGGTGTGGAAATAGGAGAAGCATAGTGACAAGGTGGCTTACGACGATCTGCACGGGCAACGATAATTGCTTCCCATGTTCGAGAAGCTGTTATTGTACCCCGAGGACGACAGGAGCTCTGCCAGAAAGCTAATTGCGATGCCCATGGGCAGACATGGTGGTGTGGAGTGCAGAGATCGCTCTACCGGCCATAGCGGATGAGCGCACGGGCAAGGCCATGTAACCTCGCCGAGTCTACGTATGTCCTGAAACTTAGTCAGTTATCATATGGTATGTGCCGTTGGTGTCGACTTCATTTTGCCGGTGGTAGATAGATTAGTGATCAATCACGAAACTGGTTCGACTCAGTTAGTGGGACTGTGTTCACGCCCAAGGAAGGGGTACACCTGTCAGGGAAGCCGCCACTTTATACTTTGCAACGGCGCCCGATTTGGCCACTAGTCAAGTGGTAGTGAGGGGTCTTCCAAACGCTGCTTCGATTGCTCTACCAGAACGATAACTCAACGATTAGCAATGGGAACAATCTTCCTTTGAGTATCCATAAAATGGTCATCTACACGAATCCACCACGGCTGGCTTGATTCGTTGCGCCACGGTCGGTGCAGGGCGGCTCGAGTCAGCCATGAAGCGGCTTGAGTCAGCCCTGAAGAGCGAGCGCATCGACCGGTAGATGGTAGGATTCAACCCCTTGCAGCGATCATTGCTCCACCTCCACAAACCCGATCGGATCGCCGGCAATCGATTTGTTCTTGTGATGATTATGTCCTTGTCGACCCATGGATCATGTCGGCGAATTTCTCGATTGCGCAAGCACCAGTGAGCTGGTAGTCGGCACGCTAAAATTCCGATTGGCTGCCTAATATGGAAACCTCCGTGCCATCGAAAGTCCGTCAAAAGATGTGCCTGTCGGCTCGCCGCACCTTCCCCGATGTACTCATGTCCGGTGCTTTACTCTGCTACGACTTTGCGCCACTGGATAGTGTCTTGAAAGTCATGGCTGCATCCGAAGACAAAGTCACGACGCCGGCACAGTTGTTCACGGTATCGATGCCCATAAATGTTGGTGTGGTAGGCTTACCCTGTACCTGAGTGATGGTGAATTTATCTTTGTCGTGATTGGCCATCAGACAAGTACTGGAGAAGATCATGGCTCCAGTTCGCGGCACCGTGTAGTTCTTTGGATCCGAGTAGCCTACGACAGAAACGTTCTTGAACCTGGGGTCAACCTTAATCCACCCATTAGAGGTTGTATATGGTTCGTCGAACATGAGTTGCTCATTGGGTATCGTGACAGTAACGGCATTGTTGGTGGCGGTCGAGAAGTGTTCGGTAAAGTTTCTGTCACAGATTAGCGCGAATGGCGAACTTGTGATGAGCGTGAAACGTGCGAAGTATTCGGGCTGCACTCTAGTGGCGCCTTAGAACAACTTGTCGGATGTGCCATTGTTGACCATCGATGGTTAGATGCCCATTCCACATGCAATTCTGGGCCAGTAAGGCTCGGGTAGCGAGAAGACGCCTGAGAGCGTTGGTACTACGCATGCTTCTAGCTCCTCCGAGCGGTTGAGGATGTTATGTGTCCATCCATTTTCTGACTACAAGGAGAGCGCAGTGAGGGCGACCTTCATGCCTTCGCGACATTTCCAGTCCTCATGGTTTAACTTGGTTAACATGTTTGGTCCGTCACCAAGGAGAGCCTTGTCATAACCGCCGATCATAAGCGATCCGTCGCGTGAGTTGGCTGAAACCGCGCTGTCCATGCCTCGGAAGAAAGAGTATGTTCGCAAAGCGACGATCGTTGCTACCGAAGGCAAGGTCAGGAACGTAGAGTTCATCCAGTCCCAGCTGACTTTGAGCTACCTGTTCGTTCCCTTGACCGGTGGTGAGGCCGAAGGTCAGTGTGTTCAATTCCACTTGCTTATTCGCTGCAGTCGATACATGGACCATCTGCGCCATAATTGTAGGCATCATTGTACATGCTGATGAATGATGTTTAGTGTCTGGTCATTGATTTCTAGGTATGGAAACTAACGCGCTGGGCAACAGTGGCAGTGTCTGTGAGTCGGGGTTGCCAATCTGCCAGGCAACTCCTCGCGCTTCCGCACCACTAGTGAGAACCCTCCGCTTGAATGAGACAGTGAATTCAGGTGCGTTACAAGTCGTGCCGATTGCCATAGAGAGGATACTATAGAAAGGATGGGCTACAAGCAACAACCGTGCATAAATCTTGGATGCGAGTGTGTTTGACAGTCGAAGGAATGGTAACATACCAAACGCTGCTACATATTTTTCGAGGTCAAGACTAGATGTAGACTCTTACGTCCTACTCCACGTCGCCCGAAGTTTCATGGTGCCTCGGGGCGTAAACGGCCCCCACGACAAACACGGTTAAATCCGATAGGCGAAGCCAGATTTGGGTTGATTGAGAAAAATCGATAGAGCGATACGATATGCTCCGAGTTGTTGCCGTCCATATGTGTTCATTCGCGATGTTCATGCCTCCATTTGTCGCGGTGTCGTGATGAAATCCAGGGTGCCGCTCGAGCTTTGTGACGCACAAGGTCGCATATCCGATGAAGTTTCGCCTGATTCCATCTTCGCCAATGAAACTGTCTGAACTACAGCGCTCAGCTTCCTATCAACCATGACATCGTTCTCGTCCGTCTCGAAAACCCCCAAACTCATGGAAGCTATTCCTGGCAGCCCCATCTTACTCATCTCCACCAGCTGGTTGAGCGCAACAAACTCCAGCTCTAATTTCACAGCATAGGCAAAGCTGAAGACAATAAATTTGAGCTGCAGATAACCTGCAAAGTCCATGAAGACGATAGCGACATCGATGGTGATGGCGACGATCTGAACGAGTAAAAGCAGACACATAACGCTCCGTGTCTTGCTTGACTGTGTGAACCGGCCCTGCAGATATTGGTATGCTGCACGTAGATAGAGACAGGAAAGGATGATGTCCTGAACAGCAAACGTCACGACCTGTATCTTCTCGACCCGGTCGTGAACATGCTTCCATGCGCGTGTGCCTAAAATATACATT
>JAESFQ010001030.1_pt1 | contig 10163 bp, 11 predicted proteins | sample 9269431 | NCBI WGS metagenome assembly JAESFQ01 (sample SAMN14502588, study PRJNA617103) | algae metagenome | isolation source: Plectolyngbya sp. WJT66-NPBG17 and co-occurring heterotrophs from well... | place: USA: Mojave Desert, Joshua Tree National Park, California | collected 2006-08-06 | reverse complement strand
GATGCATTATTCTCCAAGAAATAAGGTGTCGCAATCATACTGGCCTAGCCTGATGAAAAGGTGTAACGATTAATTTACTTGTACAATAATGCATCATCAGCGTCGAGCATGTCTAGCGAAAAGTACAGCCAATCCCATGATCTGGCCATCTTACTCCCATGTCATTCGTCGCACTTCGCCTTCCTTTAGACACTAATCAGTGGAGCCGAATATCCACTAGCCCTCCCACCTCAGAACTCATCACCATTCCAATCGCCAGAATCCACTGACCGCGCCTGTTTTCGAGACTGGTTCTTTTCGATCGCGGCAGCCCATGGGACATGATAATCCCCGACGATTCCATCTGTCCAAACAACGCGAGTTTCGACAGGTCTTTTGCACTTTGCTTGTATGGCCATCTTCAATCTTTTATCAATATCCTTGGCTAATACTGTGCCTTGGGTGCTTGAAACACCCATGTATACATTCGAGCCCCCTCTTCCGCTAACTTCTGCGTGATCAACACTCAAAACTGTCTCTAAAATGAACTTTAATACCTTTAATAAGCTAGAAATAGTACGCACCCACCCTGACACATCGACCTCTGGCAACAGGCCATCACAGGGCCCGTAGCCTGGATCGTGATAAAGGTATTCGTTGGGCGCGGGTAGGTTTGACTCGCAAAGATGACAAACATTAAAGCACAGCTCAACGGTACGTGCGTTCCTACACTCACGCACGAGCTCATGAAAGCGCTCAGTCAGCCCGGATGAGGGTCCATACCACATGTGGCCGTACAACCAGACGTCGCGCAGCACTGCTCTGCATTCGGCACCAAGAGCCTCCAACCACCCAAAGACTAAAGGCAGGTATTCGTATTCTTTCTCGTCGATCTTTATCATGTTTCTCGCGTAGAACAAGCTTTGTGCCTCCTGCCGTATGGTGTGACTAACGAAACTGAAACTCCGCAAGGTAGTGACTACGTCGCTGCGAGGCGGCTTGTTCATGGGTTCGGGCAGCTTGAAAGCCGCCCACTGTATCTACGGCCGGGGTTGCTGCGAAGACTTCGCTTGCAAGGAGTGAGTGTGGGTAGATGATATTGTGGATTTCTGGTGCAAAACGGCATCAGCCTTGACGGAAGCTCGACTGGGGTGATTTTCGCAGGGGTGACCGTGCCATGATCGCTGCGCGTTCGCCTGGCAGTTGGTCTGTTTGCTCGTATGCTATGCTGTTGGGTGTTTGTGCATGGCTCAGTCTTGGATCGTTGCAGTTGGAGCATTGACGGTGTGTTGGATGTAGCACTTGCGGCTGAATTTGCGATCATACTATCACAAGTTTACTGGTAAAGCTTGTATATCGAGAAGGTTTTGAGTTGAAACTGTAAGTAGCGTACGAGACAGCCACCTTTGTCTTCTTCTTTGACGCATCGAATTTTGACTGGTATGCGAACACTGTGAGTAGTCTGTGAACGCTGATGTGTAGAAACATGGCTCCATCGTCGCGTACTGAAGCCTTAGAACATCGGTTCTCCTAAATTGGGTGGCTGACATGAATTAAGAGTTATGATGTCTTTTACTACTAACACAATCCGCGAGAAAGATAAATGATAGTGAGATGGGTGTCATAATTTATATACCCTGACCTTTGTATTCATCACATACGACAAGTCCAGGAAAGCGTGCGCCGGTTGCATATGATCCTTCCACCTGAGCGAGGCGACGTCTTGTTTACTTCGGTGCTGCTCTCACTTACTCCGGGGCTATTCTTGCCACATTAGTCTTGCACATTAACATTGAGAACTTGCGATACAATGCATTTACGCAAGACCTTCGTATATTTGCTACACCACATCTAACTCGACAGTTCAATATTCTATCAAGAACCAACGGAAAACTATCTACACACACCAGAGAACCAGGACGATGCCGGCTGCCACGTCCATCGTCGTCTCCAAGCCGCACGTCACCTTCGCCCAACGCCTCACAGACCGGCAACTTCAGAGACTTACAGTTGCGCAACTCCGAAAGCAGGCCCGCACCGCCGGTCTCGATGTTAGCCGTTTGACGGATAATTAGGAATTTATTCACGTTCTAGTCGAGCAGCGTGTGTGCGGCGCACAGCCGCATGTCGAAAACACTGTCGACGCAACCAGGCCCGGCTTCTTCGATCTTGCTGGCGAAATCCGCAATACGATATATGGTTACGTGTTGGTCCACGGCGGTCCCATAATTATGCGCTATGACAAGCCCTCGAGCAGTCGTATGGGCAGCGCCCTGGCCGCCCCCCATAGCCTGATAATCAAGTTATCAGTAAAGGTACCACACGGGGGGTCACATGAGATTACTACTCAATTAGTGAGTATGTCTTGGGCGAGCCGGGAGTTGCGGAAAGAGGCGCGTGGATACTTCTTTGCCAACAACGCGTTCAAAGTGCGTGGCTCAGACGGTGCCTCTTCTACCGCTTTTCTTGGAAAGCTGGGCCAAGAGGGTAGGGCAAGTATCGCCAACCTGAGTCTTGCTGGAACCAGATTCTGGATGTACAACAGTCTGTTCCACGTTTGCCACGAGTTGACCAGCTTATGCAATCTCAACATTTACATGGACATCGGTCATCTCATCAAGTTCGAACTGTACACGGTCACTCGTACGTGTGTCCTGCAAAACGAGCCAAAGTTTCAGGACCTTCCGGCGCTGGTGATACACAGAAACATCGCGCTGTTTGCGCAACTTCCGGCGCTGCAGACTTTGAATATCAAGTGCGCCGTTCCGGGATGGGGCACGTATTGCGACAGGCCACGAAGAGATCGACAAGAGAAAGTGTGTGAGCTGGTGAAGGGATTCGTGCTGGAGGAAGTGCAGAAGAGTTTGCAGGGGAGGAGCGTGGAGGTCGTGGTTGCAATCGTTAGTGCAGGGATAGCGCTACTCAAAGACGGTGCCACAGGTGAGTACTTGTAAGGAGAGGGGACGTAGCATTATCTGTTGAGAGGCGTGTATTCAAAGCGTATCCGTAGTCTGCTACATGGCGAGTATATCAAGGTAACTTGAGGAATTACCTTTGTGGCACACTTTTAGCTGTAGGCCCGACTTGATACAATGGTGCTTTTGTAGCACACGGCATACCGGATGATGCGGCATCTGTATTTGTTGGGCTTGAAAAAGCAATCTGGTCCCAATAGAACCTGAAGAGACTAAAGCCATCTTTCTCGGATCATCATTGCGTGTGCCATTCAACCCCCATTCAAGTAGTGAAGCTGCATGGAGGTATGTGCGGGGATGCAAGCCCATCACTGCCTATATGCAGGAACTACTCGCTGTGCACACCGCACACCGTGTTGGGTCTTCTCGAAACGTCCATGCGGGGTGAGCTGGTCGGCGCAATGGTAGGTTGGACAAGGTGAGGGCTTGCAGTGATGTGCCCTTCAAATGCAGTAGCGCGCATCGCAAAGAAAAGGCACAGGCGGTGAGGTGTGCGCTGAAAGCCGCGATATCTGTAGTGAATGTTGCTGCCAATTACTAGGTGAAGGAGGTCGTTCCCAAAGTAACCCCGCGATGCGCTAAACAAGCGAAGTGGGTCCGAGGTGAAAGAAGTGGTGAGAGAAGCTGCGATCGCGACGTTCGTCCGCCCAATAGACCGGGCACGATCCACTTGGGCAGCCAATGACGTAAACGAGCCTCCCTCCCGCGCTGCACTGCCCTTCCCTGACACCTGGCAAGCGCTGCTACTCTATTTACTCCTCTCCCTCAACAAAACCCCCAGCTTCTACATCTTCTCACTCCAATTCTCCACTCTCCTCTACCAAACTCTCTCCTTGGACGTCGATCGACACCACTACCACTGCCACTACCATCCACACAACTCTAACACACTACACAACCGCAACCATGGGCAAGGTAAATATTCCCGTGCTAACATGTACCCCACCAGTACCCCGCTAACACCTGCATAGGCGAAGTACATCATGCTCGACTGCGACAACACGCTCGTCCAGTCTGAGCGGCTCGCTTTCGAGGCCTGCGCCGAGCTCACCAACCAGGTCATGGAGAAGCACAACATCGACGCCCGCTACACAGCCGAGTCGTTACTCGAGGACTTTGTCGGCCACAACTTCCGCGGCATGCTCAATGGCCTGCAGAAGAAGCACAACTTCGAGATGCCCCAGGACGAGATGGAGGACTTTGTCGCGCGCGAACTCGGTGCTGTCACTCTCAAGCTCAGCCAGAAGGCCGTCGAGTGCCCTGGTGTGACGGAGCAGCTCAACAAACTCAAGGAGCAGGGCTACCCCATGTCTGTTGTCTCTACCTCCGCCAAGAGCCGTGTCGTCGCTTCGATTGAGAAGGCCGGCATCGCCCACTTCTTCCCTCCCGAGCACGTCTACTCGGCCGCCACCTCACTCGACCCCCCTTCATCCAAGCCCGACCCCAAGATCTACCTATACGCGGCCGAGCAGCTCGGCGTCAAACCTTCCGAGGCCGTCACGGTCGAGGACAGCAAGAGCGGTGCCACTGCTGCCATGCGCGCTGGTATCCCCTGCATCGGCTACGTTGGCATCTACGGCATTGAGGAGGGCAAGGACAAGATGGAGCAGATGGCCAAGCTTCTCAGCGAGGAGACCAAGTGCGCTGCCATCATGTACGACTGGAAGGAGTTCCCCGAGTGCCTGAAGAAGGTCGAGGCCAAGATGTAAGTGCTCGATCGGGCACTGGGGAGCCGAGAGAGACGAACATTTGATGAACTCTTCCTGCCATTGCGGGGAAGCTTACGACCAAATTCACGATATCAATGACTAAATAGATTCAGTAATGAAGATTTAGTGGACACAGTCCAATTCACAACAACTGCTTCACCCACGCTGCCGCACACTTTGTCGTGTTTACTGTTTGTTTGGTGACGCAATGGTGGGCCCTGGGCCGTTTATGGGCAGACGCGTTCCAGGCTCGGATGACGGCCCAACGCTGCCCCGCCATCTCCACTTGGTACCCATCGTGAACTGCAAACTTTGTCGCGAAACAACCCGAACATCGACCATTTGCCTTTGCCATCCCAGATCTCTAGTGGCACGTTCTCGTGGCAACAATTTTTTTCTGCGCACGCGTATTGAAGTGGGCAAGGTTAAGCTACTGTACCATGTAACTGGCAACAGGTCTAACACGTTCCGCCTACGGCCCGACGCGCTGATGCATCAGCCCTATTCTAAACACCTGTCTGCTTTTCACTCGTGGACGTTGGGAAACCTATAGTAGTGACAGAGATGAACAGCAACATGCATGCGAGTGTTGCCGTTAGATAATGCCATGCAGCCGCCCGTAGCCGCTTGAGCCTCACAGTTTGCCAAGCCAACACACCTCGGTAACACGAAGTCGTGCTTTTCTGCGCTCGTTGCGCAAGACCTCACAGCACTTGTTGGTCGGCGCCTCCACAAGCAAAATGGAAACTCTCCAATGAGCAGCGGACGTATGGGTTTACACAAACCCTGCCACAACGGTTCAATAACAGCACCTCGTCGTGTCGTTATCTTCGCATCAAAGATCTGCACCTTGGCACTCTGGGCGCTGGCCCTTCCGCAGTGGCCAAGACATGCTTGATGAAGCCTCCTTCCTATCCCGTCTACCGGTCCTTGCTCGAAGCTTTGGCTTCATCTAACACCACCAATGCCACGCCCTGCACGGCAATCGACTTCATATACACGTTGCTTGTGATCTCTGCCGACTGCGAATTGTGCATCTGTACCTCCGAGTGCAATGGGTCGCTACATGGATGGCAGCATCGAAAAGGGCAGGTATGGTGGCAGCCCACCGGGCTTGCCATTGGCGGTGCTGTATGGGTACTGGCATTTGGAGTACCTCCATGTCGGAGAGGACGCATTTAAGAGTGTGTGAAGAGCCCATAGTAACTTTCCACCGGCATCGTGCGCATCATTCAAGTCGTAGTCAAAATGTACCTGCGCACTGCCCTTCTCTCCTTGTCCGCCCTTGCGGCGGCAAAGGAAATGCCAAAAGATGAGCTCAGAGCCGCGCAGCTTTACGACTCTGGTATCAGGCACGAAAACAATGTTGCTCTCAAGAAGGTCGCCAACACAATTCAGCTTCCTCGAAACTTTCATTAACCTTTATCAGGAATCGTGGGCACGCCAGGAAGCTGCCGGCATGTACAACTCTGCCCAGTACGCCGAGATCAAAGACAAAGTAGAGTGCATGAACGGTACTGCAATTGCTGGACAGGATGTTTTCCGATGCAGCAAGGTCAGCTCACCCAATACTACCCAAAGCTTCCTTCCATTAACCTTTCCGGATAGATTGACCTGCTGCACTTCCTATCCCATGCTGAGCTAGGCAGCACCCGCGGTGTCGGGTCTTCGTCGTGGGGTAAGCATTCACAGACCAACTTACAGTCATCATCGCTAAACGATAGTAGGCTGGACATCAGAAGATGGTCGCGAGTTCGTTGCTATCGGACAACAAGACGGCGCTGCGTTCGCCGAAATCACTGCTGAGGGCAAGCTTTCGTACCTGGGTCGGCTACCTGCCTACTCCACGCCTAGCACCTGGCGCGAGATCCGTGGCCAGAATAACCTCATGATCATCGGCAGCGAGGCGGTCGGCCATGGAATTCAGATATTCGACATGAAGAAGCTTATCAACATCGACCCTGCGTCTCCTGTCACGTTCAGCAACAAAAATGATCTCGTTGGTCACTTCAAGGGCCTCCCCAACGGACGAACACATAACGTGGTGACAAACCCAGAGACCAACTTCATCTATGCCGTTGGTGCACAGCCAAGGACGGATAAGTGCAAGTCGGGTATCATTTTCATTGATATAACGGACCCTTCAAAGCCGACAAGCCCAGGCTGGTGAGTGTGGTTCCTCTTTTGGGTGAATGGAGCATCATTAACCTAGTGTAGTGCATCGGAAGATGGCTATGTACACGACGCTCAATGTCTCATCTACCGCGGACCAGATGCGGAGTTTGAGGGCCATGAGATCTGCTACGGTTACAACGAGGATTCTCTTACGATCTACGATGTGACTAACAAGAAAGCTCCCGTCATCCTCTCCAACACTTCTTATGAAGGTGCGGCATACACCCATCAGGGTAATGTTCTGGACCCCATGAACCAGCAGTTCCTTTTGCTTGACGATGAATACGACGAGTACGACAAGGTTGGCCCTGGAATCCCTGGCCACCCCATTACGTACATTTGGGACATATCATCTCTTCGTGCGCCCAAGCAGACTGGATTGTACAAGAGCGGAGCAAAGGGTATCGATCACAACCAGTACGTTGCGAACGGATTTGCCTACCAGTCCAACTATGGCACTGGCTTCCGCGTCCTGGATGTTCGTAGCATCCCTGACGACCCAACCGGTGCTGGTGTGAAGGAAGTCGGATTTTTCGGTATGTAAAACCCATCCTTACCCTATTGGGGCATCTTTACTGACCCTTGTACAGACGTCTACCCCGAGGATGACGACATGCCTGGTGGAGGTACCGTCGACTTTGTTGGCACATGGTCGAGCTATGCATTGTTCAAAAGTGGCCATATCTTGATTAACACCATGGAACGTGGTGTCTTTATTGTCAAGATGCAGGAGGGATTCGACAAATAGAACGACAGGATACATACCGTCTATCTGAGATTGCTTGCGGCCTAGACGAGTTTAGGGATTATGGCAAATGTCGATCCCGGGTATATTGCGTCAGCATCAGTGCGGCCTCGCGTAGAGCTTCAGCGCAACGATTCCCACCTTTTTTATTCCCAAATTAAGGCTATTAGCAACCATGTTCCAACCGCTCGAGGCTCTACCACTACGGTCTCGCAGCATCCAGCGGTGTCGGTGTCACCGTTGCTCATTGTTCTATGACCACATTCGCCCGCCTCCGAGCCGCAACTAGCCGCCAAGCTGCATGCCTCCGCGCAGGATCTAGTGGCGGACCCGTGCTATCGCCTCTTCATGTTTCCTTCGCTTCTTTCGTTCTGATTGTGGCGTTGGTGCGCCAAGACGAAGCTGCGGGGGTCTGGGCTTGGCTTCATATCTAAAGGCCGTTCCTTCCCAATCAAGATGCGCCCGGCCGTGAGCTAGATGTCTCCGCCGAGGGACGCGGTTATTCTCCTTCCTCATGCAATACAGCATTGCGCAGCCAAGCAGACCTTCATCAGTCGCGTTGCCTTCGCCCCCCTGTGCCTCACCCGGCTACCCGTTTCTACGGGCCTACTGCATGCCCTTATTTGCTACATGACGGTTCCTGAGCGACCATGAAGCACCGACAGATACAGCAGCTGCCTGTATGGGTTAGTTCTGTGACCATACCACGGCCCATGCTGGTTTTCTGGACCAGCCATATGGATACGAGGTATAGTATATAGAGCCAGTCGGTACTGTGACACAACTCAAGGCAACTTCTTTGTCTCCCGCTCATCAGCTGCTTTATCATTCATCAAGATGAGGTTCGTTCCCTTCATTGCGCTTGCTGCGCCGGTCCTCGCACAGTACGATGCGAAGCCAAAGCCTTCCGCAAAGCCCGTAAAACCCGGAAAACCAAACCCTCCTGGCCCCCCAAAGAAGCTTGTCTCGCGAAAGGACTTGATTAAGGATATCAAGCTCGAGGACCTTCTTGAGGGTTCCCAACAGCTTCAGACCTTCGCCGATCAAGCCGGTGGCAACCGCGCTTTCGGTGGCACTGGTCATAATGCTACCACTGAATGGCTATACCAAACGCTCAAGGCAACCGGGTACTACGATGTGTACAAGCAGCCCTTTGTCGAGCTCTTCACAGCGGCTACCACCAAATTCACGGCCGCTGGCGAAGAGATTCCTGCAAGTTACATGACCTTCGGCCCATCTGGAGATGTTACCGCCAACATTGTCAAGGTCAACAACCTCGGGTGCGCTGTTGAGGACTTCCCCGCCGAGGTATCTGGCCAGATCGCTCTCATTTCGCGAGGCACATGTCCATTCGCGGCCAAGGCTGCCAATGCGAAAACTGCTGGTGCCGTTGGTGCTGTCATCTATAACAACGAGCCCGAGCAACCACTCTCCGGTACCCTGGGTGGCGACGGCGACTACGCACCCGTTGTTGGTGTGACCAAGGAGGCTGGTGAGGGCATTGCAGCCAAGCTCGGCAACGGCACAATTGAAGCTACTCTCTTCATCGATGCCATCCGCGAGAACCGCACCAACTACAACGTCATCGCCGAGACCAAGCAGGGTGACCACGATAATGTGCTCATGATCGGTGGCCACACTGACTCCGTCTTTGCCGGCCCTGGCATCAACGACGATGGATCTGGTACTATTGGAACGCTTGTGACTGCTCTTGCCCTTACCAAGTACAAGATCAAGAACGCCGTCCGTCTCGGATTCTGGGGTGCAGAGGAGTTTGGCAAGCTGGGTTCCTTCTACTACATGAAGACCATCAACGGCACCTTCGGCGGTAACGCAAATGAAGTCAGCAAGGTCCGCGCCTACCTCAACTTTGACATGATCGCCTCGCCCAACTACGTTCTCGGTATCTACGATGGCGATGGCAGTGCGTTCAACTTCTCCGGTGCTGCTGGCTCTGATACGATCGAGAAGGACTTCGAGGAGTTCTACGAAGAGCGTGGTCTTGCCCACGTACCTTCTCTTTTCACTCTTCGCTCTGATTACGCTGCTTTCCTGGAGAACGGTATTCCCTCTGGTGGTCTATTCACAGGTGCTGAGGAACTTAAGACTGAGGAGGAAGCACAGCTTTTTGGTGGCGAGGCTGGTCAGCCGCTCGATGCATGCTACCACCAAGCTTGCGACAACATCGACAACCTGGCCCAGGACGCTTACCTGCTCAACACTCAGAGCATTGCTAACTCGGTCGCCAAGTACGCGCTTAGCTTTGAGGGTATTCCAAGGGCCAATATGACGCTCCGCAAGCGTGGCGCTGAGAGGAATAGACTCATGTCGAGATTTGATGACGGTGGTCATGCTCACCACGGCCAGACTTGCGGTACTGGAAAACATGCCATCTAGATGTTGTATTAGTATAGATTTGGGTGGATAGCTGGGTGACGACGATGATACCATGATGCGATGATGTTGTAGAAGTACAAAATCCGATATGCCAAAACATTCCAGACACTACCTTATCGTGTTCTTCCCCACGATTAATCACTGAATTGCATGGTCTCGCAAAACACTAGTGACTGGGAAAGC
>JAESFQ010001029.1_pt1 | contig 10164 bp, 10 predicted proteins | sample 9269431 | NCBI WGS metagenome assembly JAESFQ01 (sample SAMN14502588, study PRJNA617103) | algae metagenome | isolation source: Plectolyngbya sp. WJT66-NPBG17 and co-occurring heterotrophs from well... | place: USA: Mojave Desert, Joshua Tree National Park, California | collected 2006-08-06 | reverse complement strand
CCATTCCGCGTCGCTCAAGTCGGAATGGTAAGAACTCGACGTCATGTATCAGAGATGGTGGTGGGATCTCTGCTATGCGCTGCTGCCAACAGCCACCAGCACGCAATAAAATTGCTTAACAGCCTCTCAGTCGGCATCCGGGCGCGCAGCATTACCAAGTTCACTCAAACCGGTGCTTGCTGACGCGACAATACCCCAGCCACGCATCTTTCCACTTTGCGCAACAGCGCTTCCCAGAATTGCGGTGTTCTACCGCGGCCTTGCGATGGCGAAGATCTGGCACATGCCCCGAAGGGCCCTGTCCCCGCAATTCAGCCGGGTCATGAGAACATCGGATGCGGTCATGAGCAGTCAGCAAAAAGTCGCCATCGTCACCGGCGGATCGCAAGGGATCGGCGCCGCCCTCGTCGAGGCCTTCCGGCGCCGAGATTACGCAGTGGCGTCAGTTGCACGCTCCGTTCCGGAGGGCATGGAGGGGGGGGTGCTTGCCCTGCGAGGCGACGTCGCCGAGCCGGAGACGGCCGAGCGCGTGATAGCGGAAACAGTGGCCCGGTTTGGGCGTATCGACACGCTTGTCAACAACGCCGGCATCTTCATCGCCAAGCCCTTTACGGAGTACTCTCGGGAAGACTTCGAGAGGAAGATTGGCACTAATCTCGGCGGCTTCTTCCACATCACGCAGCATGCGGTGCGTCAGATGCTGAGGCAAGGTTCAGGCCACGTCGTCAGCATCACGACGAGCCTGGCGGATCGGCCGACCAGTCTTGTGCCCACCGCATTGGCCAATCTCACCAAGGGAGGCATCAATTCGGCAACCAAGGCCCTGGCACTGGAATACGCAACAAGGGGTATCCGCGTGAACGCAGTCTCACCCGGCGTCATCAAGACACCGATGCACCTGCCCGAGACGCATGACTTCCTGGCCAAGCTGCATCCGATGAACCGCTTGGGCGAAATTGCTGATGTAGTGAGCGCCGTGATGTTCCTTGAAGACGCAAGCTTCGCAACGGGTGAGATACTGCACATCGACGGCGGCCAGAGCGCCGGCGCCTGACCGACCAAGGAGAGGGAGGACAGACCGCAATGCCTATCGTCACCATCCAAGTCACTCGGGAGGGGTCCGGACCCGGCCGTGACGCCGTGACCGCCGACGAGAAGGCCCGCCTCATCGCGGGCGCCAGCCAGCTGCTGCTTGAGGTGCTGAACAAGCCGCTGGACTCGACTTTCGTGGTCATCGAGGAAGTCGATCTCGACAACTGGGGCTGGGGTGGGCTTCCTGCCTTGGAATTCCGAAGGCGTCAGGCGCAACTGCAGCAGAGCTGAGGGAGGTTCGGATTCCCGACCCGCTCCATAGTGCCGCTTGGTTGGCTTGGAATAAAGATGAGTGCTATGGGGCGCAAATCAAGCGGACGGCGTCAGATGCCGACCTGCCAAGCTGCTTCCGCCCGGCTCCTGCCCTCCAGCGCAGCGGCGATCGCCAGCATCCGCGTCGCCGTCCGTGGCCTACGCTCCCGCCGCGCCAGCGCTTGCAGCCGCGTAGAGCTGGCTAGGTCGATCCGGATCTCCAGCGCGGCGCCCATGCGGCCCCTCCCTCTTGGAGCGGCAGGACCTCACGCCAGCCAGCGCCGTGGCGTCTTACCTGAAACAGTGGTTCGGCTCGCTGGTGTCAGACTTCCATTGGCTGTGATCACCCCTCGCACTCCTGTGCCTGTCTATCATTACACGTTTGAAAGTACGGTGTGCTCTCGCTGAGAGGACACCATGCTGAAACACGTCATTGTCGCACGCCATCATGGTCAGATGCAGCGGTGCTATTTTCTAGGCTACCAGGATGACGGGGAGTCTTTCGAGGCACGTTGGACCCAGGATCCCTGGAAGGCGTGCTGGATCGATGCTGCAGAAGCTGTCATCGAAGTCGAACTGCTTACCAGTCTTTGTCCTGAATACCGCCTGTGGTCATGGTCTCTGGATCTCATCGGAACATCCAATGCGGATCGCCCGGATGCATGAAAGACCCAAACCTCCATGATCACGCCTTATCCAACAACTAGTGTCTGCGATCGTTCATAAAATCCTTCATGGGCAGAACGGTATTCAATGGCTCCGAAGATTAGCGGCCCCGTCGCACCTGCTTTCGGTTCGGAATGGCCCTCGCCGCGTCGACATCGGGGCTTTTGTAGAGTGCTTCGGGGATGCAGGAGAGCCGGGAAGCATGCGCCTGCCCCGGCGCGAGGCCGTATAACTGTTGGAAGCTCATGACGAGCGGGCGCCATCTGTCCGGGTTTACCCGGTCGCAGTGCCCGTCGAGCAAAATTGCCTTCGCCAGATGTACACGTCGGATGCGAACCTCGAAAATCACCGAGCGGCCGCGAACCGCTTCGTCGTTCTCAGCAAGGTTGCCCCAGTGCTCGACTGTCGCCTCGAGGTGCACCGGGCATTCCAGCGCACGCGGCGGAGCGACCGTCTCGAATGCCACCGGCGTGAGCTCGGCCAATTCGAACTTGCGTCCTTCAAAGCGGTAGCCTCTGCCGACTTTGCCGGGTGGCGCCGGATCGGAGCCGGTGGTCAGGGCGAGGCGATCCACTGCGTCCACCTGCTCAACGGACGGCAGGTTGAGGACGCACTCGCCGGTACGCTTCAAGTTCTCCGTCGTTTTAGACGCTGTGGCCAAGCCAAGGACGCAGTGCCACCCCAGCCAGAACGCCGACGACATCGGGGCCAAGTTGAATGTGCCGTCTTCGTTTGCCGAGCTGATCAGGACAACAGGCGTGCCGAAGTACAGAATGGCCGGCTCCGCCGTTCTATAAGTTTGCGCATGTGGAAGGCTGGCTTGGTGCATTGAATCCTCGTCGCCGGTTGTGGATCGATGTAGTGGCCCTGGCCGAGACCGGGCCGCCATCCGAATCTTGCGGCCGAATGCGCGATCGGTGCGACGTGCCGGGCTGCGTTTGCCAAGCCTTGGCAGCCTCTCGGATGGATTGTGTTGCAGAGTTTGCGGCAGGCTGTGACTGGCCGCGACAAGCTTCAAATCAGGCGGTGACCTGAAACAGCTCGGCGACGAAGGTAGCATGCGCCCGCATGTCTCGTCCGCCAACCTTTCGACCCTGCCCCTTCCTGATCATCGCCATCGCCTCGTAGCCTGCCAGCGTTCGTCGTGCGGTATGGAGACTGCCGAAGCCAAGCCCTGGTCTGACCAGGCGTTTCATGCGCCGATGGTCTTGTTCCAGTATGTTGTTGAGGTACTTGCATTGTCGTGGCCGCGAGCGTCGGCACAGCTCGCCGCCCTTTTTCATCTGCTCGATGGCGCATGGGTAGGCCGGGTTCTTGCCCACGGTGATGGTGCGCGGGTTCACCGTATGCGGCTGGTTCAGCGCGTTGCGGAAGAACCGCTCGCGGCCCCCGCGTCCCGCTTGGCGGAGAGCAGAAAGTCGATCGTCTGGCCGCGGCTGTCCACCGCCCGACACAGGTAGCTCCAGCGGCCCTTCATTCGAACACAGGTCTTGTCGACCCTCCACGAGCCGTAGCTCGAGCGCAGGTGGGATCGGATCCGTTTCTCGATGTCCGGCGCATAGGTCTGGACCGAGCGGACGATGGTGGTGTGTGCGATCTCCACGCTGCGGTCGGCCAACATGAGTTCGAGATCGCGGTAGGTCACCGGAAACATGAGGTACCAGCGGACTGCCCAGAGGAGCACCTCGGCCTTAAACTACCGCCCTTTGAAGAACTGATCCGGCCTCACCGAGATGACTCGCCGCCGTCTCGCCATGCCGAGGTTTGTACCTGCTCGAGGATGCTCCGCAACCTCGGAACAGAACCTCAAGCACGACCTCATGCTGATCCACCGCGCGCCAGAGGCAGTGCAACACACCATTGATCCGCAGGAAGATCTCATCGAGGTGCCGGGTGTCGCCCGGCTTCGGCCGATGTCGGCGTAGCTTCTGCGCGAAGTCGGCCCCGAACCTCAGGCCCCACTGCCGGATGCTCTCGTGAGTGACCGTGATCCCGCGCTCGGCCGAGCTCGGCTCGACGTCCCTTAGGCTGAAGCTGAAGACATGATAAAGCCATACAGCATGGCTGATGATCTCGGCCGGGAAGCGGTAGTCAGAATGGCTGGCGAGGTCGGGCTGCATACCGCCAGCTTGGCCCAGCCGCTTCGTTCAGACATAGGCCGCCAGCTTGGCAGTGCCCCGGCAGCGATCCGGCGCTGGCTGCGACGGCGACTACCCGGCTATCGCTGCCCGGGCGAAGGCGGAGGGCGGCGCCATCTTCTCGCGGGATGAGACCGGCCTGCGCTCTGATGATGTGCGCGGACGCGGTTACGCGCCCCCGGGCCGCACACCGGAGGTGCGGGTCAACTACAAGCGGGCCAACCTCGGTCTGATCTCGGTGGTGACCAACAAGGGCGAGCTGTGCTGGACGGCACGATCAAGGCGCCGGACCTGCTCCGCTTGCTCACTCGCCTGGTTCGTGACGTTGACCAGAAGGTCTTCCTCGTCCTCGGCCGCCCGCCGGTCCAGCGCTCGGCCAAGGTCCGCGACTGGCTTGTCGGGTGCGAGGCCGAGATCGAAGTCTTCTACCTCCCCGGCTACAGCCCCGAGCTGAACCCGGACGAATGCGTCAACGGCGACCCGAAGCAGGTGGCCACCGGCCAGGCGCCGGCGCGCGGCAAGGCGCAGCTGAAGCGCGCCGTTCTCAGCTACCTCCGCCGGCGACCGAAGCTGCCCGACTGCCTCCGCCGCTTATTCGGCCACAAGACCTTCCGCTACGCCGCGTGCTTCAAAACCACCTAAGCCGGATCAACAACTATGTCTAATGCCGTACAGGGGAGGGCTGATTAGGAGGGAGCTCATCCGCTTCCTCAAGCGCTTCGTGGGACGCGAGATGTTCGGCCATCTCCATCTTTCATCCGAAGCCGTCTGACCATTGCAAATCGCCGCTCGATTTTTACAGAAGCATCGGCACCCCTAAAACGGCGATGGAGGTCCGCGTCGCATGCAGGCGACCAGCGCCAGGCAGGCCAGGGCGCCCAAGGCAGCAATGGCGAAGCCGTCGGCATAGGCGAGAACGCTAGCCTGCGTGGCGACCGAGCCTGCCAGCAACTTCGCTGCCTGGGCCTGCGCGATGGCCGGATCGGCGACATGCGCGCCCAGCCGCGCCGCATACTGCGCCAGCCGGTCCGCGGTGGCGCCAGTGCCGTCGACCACATGCAAGCCGATCAGGTTGGAGTGCACCTGCTCGCGGATTCGTACGAAGGTTTGCATGAAGGCCGTGCCGATCTCGCCGCCGAAAAGCCGGCTGATCTGCAGTAGGCTGCCGATGGTCAAGGCCTCGGCGGGCACGATGCTGCGCACGACGGTCATGACGAGAGCCGTCAGGGCGAAGGATTGGCCGATCGCTTGCAGGATCTGCGAGGGCAAGAAATCACTGGTCGCCCATTGGCTCGTGAGCTCACTCGCCATGATGCAGGCAATGCCGATCAGGGCCGTGCCCGCGGCCAGCACCAATCGCCCGTCGACCCTCCGCAACAGCGCCGCAAGCGGCAACACGATGACCAGCTGCGGCAGGGCGATCCACAAGAGGACCTGCCCGACCTGGAGTTCACGGAAGCTTTGCACCGTCTGCAGATAGCTCGGGATTATATAGGCGGTCGACAGGATCATGAAGCGAAAGCCCGCCAGCACCAGCATCAGGAGCAGCAGATTGCCGCGCAGGAGGATCCGAAGGTTGAGGAAGGGGCGCGGCGTTGTCAGCTCCTGCCACAGGAAGGCGATGGTGAGCAGGCCGCCGCCGAGTAGCAGCCCGACGATGAGGCCGTTGTTCCGCCAGTCCAGGCGGTTGCCCTGGTCAAGCCCGGCGTAGAGCATAGCGAAACCCAGGCTGGCATAGGCAAGGCCCCACCAGTCGAGGTCGCGCAACAGACCCGTATTCACAGGCTCCTTCGGCACGCCGAAGGCGATTGCGACATACATGAAGGGCAGGGCAGCGCAGTACTGCCAGTAGATCCAACCCCATGACCAGTTGTCAGCAAACCAGCCTTCGAGCGAGGCGGCGACGTTCAGCGACAGCTCCGTGTTCATTGCATAGAGGGCCACGCCATAGACGACCATACGTACCGGGAGGCTGCGCACGACGAAGCTGATCGTGAGCGGAATGAAGGTGCCGGACCCGATGCCGGCCAGCGTGTTGAGAACGAGAAAGGCGGAGAGCGAACCCGTGACCGGGAGCACGAGGCAGCATGCGAAGAAGAGCACGATGCCGATCAGCAGCACGCGCCTCGCGCCGAACACGGCGCCGAGATAGGGCGAGGCGACGCCGACCAGCATCTGGCCTATGCCGAAGGTGGTGGTGATCCAGGCGCCCTCATCGAAGCCCGCATGCAACCCGCCTCGCAAATCGGCAAGGCCGAAGCTGGTCACGCGAGAGCCAAGCGTGCCCATGATGGAACCGAGGAGCACGCCGATCAGCCCGACATAGGGCCGCCAGCTTTCCACGCTCAGGCGTGGCGGTGCCTGATGGGCCAAGTCGTGCAACGCACTCCCCGCCGCACTGAATGGGCGGAGCGAGAGGCTCATCGCCGCCTGGCCTCACCTGCTGCCGTGACCTCGGCATCCGAGCCGGTATCGATGGTGGCGATGACCGACATGCCGGGCCTGACCAGAGCGCCGAGCGCGGGATTGGGCTCTAGCGTGATCTTCACGGGCACCCGCTGCACCACCTTGGTGAAGTTGCCCGTCGCATTGTCCGGCGGCAGGAGCGCGAAGGTGCTCCCGGTGCCGGGCGACCAGCTATCCACCTTGCCGGTCAGCGCCAAGTCAGGGAATGCGTCTACCGTCACTCGTGCGGGCTGGCCGATGCGCAAATGGGTCACCTGCGTTTCCTTCAGATTGGCAATGACCCAGATGTTCGGCAGTGGCATCACGGCGATGACCTGCGTGCCGATGTTCACGAACTGGCCGGGGCGGACCAGGCGCTGGCTGGTCATGCCGTCAGCCGGGGCAATGATCCGGGTGTACCCCAGGTTGTTGCGTGCGAGCTCGAGCTGCGCCTCGGCGGAGCGGAGCTGGGCTTGCAGCAGCTGCTCCTGGGTGTCGATGGCCGCGAGCAGCGCCTTCTGCTGGTCGAGCTGAGCGTTGTTAAGGGCGAGCTGCGCTTCCGTGCGTTTCTGGTTGGCATCGGCCTGCTCCACCATCTGCGGCGTGCCGGCCAGCCGGTCGCGGATCAGGTCGCGCTGGCGTTGCGCTTCCAAGGTGTACCGCAGCAGATCGGCGGATGTCGCCTGGATGGTGGCCTGCGCTTGACGCACCAGCGCCTGTTGCACAGCGCGTTGGTTGGCAATGTTGGCGAGGTTCGCCTGAGCGGCAAGCCGATTCGCCTCCGCTTGCGTAAGCTGCGCGCGGTAGTCGGACGGCTCTATCTCGACAAGCAGGTCACCCTGCCTGACTGTTTGGTAGTCCGTCGCCGCGACCCTGGCGACATAGCCGGAGATCTTTGCCGAGAGTGGCGTCAGGTCGCCGGAGATGTAGGCGTCATCGGTGCGCATGTACCGGGTCGCGCCAGTCCATCGGTTCCAGTTGTCGGCCACGACCCAGGCGATCAAGGCGGCGGCGATGACGAGGCCGAGGCGCAGAGCTTGCCAGATCCAAGGCTTGGCCCCGAGAGGCACGGCCGCGGATGCCGAGTTGGCGTCGTTCATTGCGTCGCCATACCATTTCGGCACAGCCGGGCTTTCAGCACCGGAGGTCTACGGTGAAGGGATGTTCGGTCGGCGATCGGCTCACCTATGCGGTAGGAGCGTATCATGTCGAAGCTTCCGTCCGGGTCGACCTTGGAACGATGAGCACCGCCCTCGCTGCGGAAGCGCCGATGCCCGGGCCGGCGCATCCGACCACGTTGTGTAGTGTATCGGACCGTTCTGTCGGGAGACGGTCAATTTCAGTTTCGATGCCTCCATGTGCGACTGCTCCAGCAGATTGCGTTCGCACTACACACTCGTGCCTTTGTGACACCAATCGGCTTAAGGCACCGAGGCTTTGCAGACCGGCCGCTTGCCCTGCCGCACGAGGCTGTCATCAAAGGAATTACACCTTTGCCTCATCCAGATCCCAGCGTCTTCCAAACCTCCTTCACTATGATGCACCGCAGAGTGAGGAAGAACCCGTTCCCACTCTCAATGTTGGGCTATTCGGCAATACCCGTGCGGCAAAGAAAGACCGTCTGCGCCTCTCGTCGTATCCTGCACTGGCGGTGCTGGTCCGCCCAGCGCCTATTCTTCTTTTGATAGCGGGGGAAACGGTCATGGGTATGAGGCGGCGGAACATACTAGGCGCCGCAGCGCTGGGCACAGGTGGGCTGGTTTCATTTGAGCGGATCGCTGCGGCGGCGCAGGAGGCCGTTCAGGCGTCCGATCACGGCAAGCCCGGCGAGGGCGGCTTCGGCCGGCAGTCAGTGCAGTTGCCGCCGGGCGCCAAGGTCGCTTACCACGATCCGAAGGACGTGGAGGCGATGCCGGATTTCCGCTTTTCGCTCGACGGCAATGTACCGAAGATCACTTCCGGTGGCTGGGCGAAGGAGGCCACGGTCCACCAGTTCCCCATCAGCAAAGGGATCGCCGGCGTCCACATGTTCCTCAACCCCGGCGCCTCGCGCGAGCTGCACTGGCATGCCATCGCCGCCGAATGGGCCTTCATCATCTCCGGCCGCTGTCAGACTGTGGTGCTGGAACCTTCGGGCGCCAGCGAGATCAACAACTATGTGCCGGGCGACCTCTGGTACTTCCAGAAGGGGCATGGTCATTCGATCCAGACGATCGGCGACGAGCCCTGCCACTTCATCCTGTCCTTCGACAACGGGGCATTCTCCGAACACGGCACCTTCAGCATCACCGACTGGATGGACGTGACGCCAAAGGACTTGCTGGCCAAGGAATTCGGAGTGCCGAAGGACATCTTCGACGCCTTCCCGAAGGGCGAGGCCTATATCCAGGCCGGGCCGGTCGTGCCGGTCTCCGAAGCGATGGACGCACCTTGGCCGCGTGAGTCAACGCACAAGTTCAGCCTGCTGCGGGACCGCCGGGCGGTGCGTGACTTCGAGGGCGGCCAATTCTGGCTGGCGACCATCGAGGAATTCCCGGCCTCAAAGACCATGTCCGGCGGAATCATGCTGTTGAAGCCCGGCGAGATGCGGAAGCTCCATTGGAACGTTAATGCTAATGAATGGCATTACTACCTGCGCGGCAAGGGTCAGGTGGCGATGTTCGGCTCCGGCGGCCGAGGCAAAGTGGCGGAGTTCAATCCGGGCGATGTCGCTTATATTCCAATGGGCTTCGGCCACGCCATCCGCAACACCGGGACCGAGGAGCTGGAGATCGTCCAAACCTGGGACAATCCGCGGTTCGAGGAGATCGACCTCAACAAGTGGATCGCCTCCAGCCCGCGCTACCTGCTGCAGAACAACTTCACTGGCGTCTCGGTAAACACATTGTCCAGGCTGAAGGGGGGCTGATCGCGATGGCATACGGGGCATACGGCACGGCGGCTAAATCGTACGCGTCGTGACGACCCCGCCTGACGAAAGACCCTGGGATTGAGGGCGTGATGTCAGTCTCTGGCTGACGGAGGCGGGCATGGAGGCGGAGGCAGAGACTACGAGTATCCACACAGGTGCACGTACGAGTGCTCGCAGCGAGGTGGTGACCCGCGGCGAGCGGCGCCGGCTGTAGTCAAATGAGCAGAAACGGCTGATTGTGCCGTAGGCGATGCAGCCTGGGTTGCCGCGAGGCTCCGCTACTGCCCTTCCACTGGCCGGCGCCGCCCCGGCCGCCGACGCGTCGCTGGCGGCCGTCCAGCGGCCGACAAGGCGATAGCCCCGGCCATGGTCCGTCAGCAGCAGCTCCCGGTACGGGCCGAGCGCCGGGCGGAGTGCCGCGACGTGGACTGAAAGCGTATTCTCCTGCAGGGCGAGCCCAGGCCACACGCGATGAAGCAGCTCGCCCCTGCGGACCATCTGCGCTCGGCTCTTAGCAGACCAGCGAGGATGTCGTGAACCGCCCCGGCTTCCCCAGAGGCTCCAACTCTTGAGAGGATGGAGCCACGACGACGAGAAAGAGGACGGCGGCGAGCTACTCGCCGGAGGTGCGGGAGCGGGCGGTCCGGCTGGTGCTGGACG
>JAESFQ010001028.1_pt1 | contig 10169 bp, 10 predicted proteins | sample 9269431 | NCBI WGS metagenome assembly JAESFQ01 (sample SAMN14502588, study PRJNA617103) | algae metagenome | isolation source: Plectolyngbya sp. WJT66-NPBG17 and co-occurring heterotrophs from well... | place: USA: Mojave Desert, Joshua Tree National Park, California | collected 2006-08-06 | reverse complement strand
ATCACATCACTTTCGTTATCGTCACGAACAAACAAGACCGAGCAAGTCCGTCGCAGCAAAACAAGACCGAACAAGACCGTTTGCAAAAAAGAGGGGAAACAAGTACGCCTTGTGAGCAGAAAAAAAGGCCGAATACGAAGATTGTGCATGTGCAAGAGGGAGACCACGTGGGATGCAGACGGAACGGGGTTTGGGCGTTACGAGCAAAGGGGGAAGTTGAATCGAAAAGCTAATTCCGATAACAAGACCGAATTCCTTAGGTCCAATGCTGGGCCTTAAGGTGGACGACACGAATAGAGTGCCAAGCCAAGCGTGGTGATGCTCGGCGTGGTGTTTAGGAAGCTGCAGTGTTGGAACTAGCTATGTACCCTGGGGTTTGGTAGTGAGTGGGTTTTTTCGCCGTTACAACTGCGGCAGGGAAGTGGATGGGGCCTGGAATGCGGGAGATTGCGAGTCGGCCCGCTTTTTTTTATTTACATTTATTTATTTATTCATGGCAACGGTGGCTAGGCTAACGGACGGTGCTGCGGGGGGTGAACGGCGACGATCTTTGCCTTTTGGATGCGTGTATTGTGCTGATCTTGGTAGTCGGGATTGTAAGACAAATAGGTTGATTGTGGGAAAGTGTTTGTTGGCCATTCAAGCTTGGTGGCGTATTGCTTGCTGCGGCCACCCGCCTGCATCCGGTCCGGCGCTGTCATCCTCGCAATACGCGCCCAGCTGAACAACAAGCATCACGACAACACGCGCCATCTTCACATCTTGGCGTCCGCGTACGCTATGATTCCTTCCTGCCAAGCCCCTCACGATAACCCTCACCGACAGCATGTCGTTGTCAGTCTTGGGCGACACGCGCAACAAGAAACACACTGGAGACTCGCTTCCTGTCCTCATCGCCTGATTTTGGCCTTAACCGCTCAGCCCCTTCGCTTCTAGTAATCCTGCGGTTTCACAAGTGGGCCGATTCTGCGAAGGGGGGGAGCATGTGGGCGAACGCCTCCATCGGTTTGAAGCTACGGTGACAGCGGTGCAAGTCCTATCGTGGCCACGACGACCTCGCTCTTGCTCCGGACTTGGAACCTGAATCCTTGTCGCACGTCGCAGAGTAGAGAGCCTCGAGTATGCCTGGATTTCTCGCCAAGGACGTTCCTGGAAATCGGGCTCTGCGTCCTGTTTCAGGACCGCCACGGTAATTGGTACCATGCGGAGAAGGCCAGGCTATCGTAGAAAAATCACACGATTGTAGACTTGGCATGCGCAAGATTGTGGGGAGCCTTGGGGATGATGGTAGTCGTAATCGCGATCATGGCAAAATGATCCAGGGCGTATTGCGCCATGCGCACACTGACCCGTCAGCAAGATGATATCGATGAACCTCCTCTTCCGCGGATCTGGTAGCTGCCGCCCGTCATTGCAGAGCACGTCCACCAACAGTCAGCCCTTGCCTGTCAGCTGTAGGAGACCAACACGACCTCGGGACCCTGCTCGCTTCCGTAACGCAGGGTTCTCTCCACGTCTCAGCATACCAAGCAAATGTCACAAGTCCTGTACCCCTGCAAAGCCTCCTAACTATGCATCTGGGCGCCCTCTTAAACCACAGATGCAGCTTGGCACCTACCTGAATTGGCAGATTCGCGCTCCTTCATCGCGTGTCCTGCGTACCCTGGCCAAGGAATGGGCGTTCTCGCGGCTTCTTGATGTATGACTTGGTCTTCTTGGCCTGGGCGCCTGAGGACGGAGGCTCATTGCAGGGCGGCAGTGAAAGAAAGGCCGGAAAGGGTGTCGGTGAGCATTATTTCTGTATAGCCCTGCCCGTGGATCGCCAGCTATAACTTGGAGCCAAGTAGTGCATTTTAAGCCTTTTGTCACTCGAGCCGGCTCTTCGCATTCTTCCATTCACTTCATTCTAATACGGTCCGTTTCTCCCGTCGACCTGCCTTCGTTCCGATTGTTCGTTTAGCTCAGCCTCTACGTCTTCGGCCTTGTCCGTCTCTTGTTTTTCTTGTCATCCCGCCAGGTTGATCCTGTCGTATTTTTATACTCGATATTCATTCGCGTTGCACTTTGAGCATCAGCATCGATACCAAGACATCTTGCGCATACCCGCTCTCTCTGATTACTGAGGCATACACTATCTTGTCTCTTGCTTAAGAACCATCTGTCCCTCGGTTTCTTTCATAAGCATCAGCATCAGCATTCCACACTCTTTCCAGTCCCTCTTTTTATAAAGCGACATCCACTCTTTACAGTCCGGTCCAGTCCATCATTCATCATGCTTTTCACCACACTCCTCTTTGCCTCGACCGCATCCGCGACCTGCCTTCATGGCCTCTCAATGTTCAAGCGCGCAGAAAGCGTCGAGGTCAACACCTTTGGTTATGGGCCCATGAACGGACCTTTCAACTGGGCTTCCCTTGCTCCCGAGAACGAAGCATGCAAGTCCGGCTCGAACCAGTCTCCCATTAATATCGGTACGTTCTTCTCTCTGCCTTCTCCAACATGTTCCTTACTAACACTCCCAACTAGATGCCTCCATCACCGCTGCCAGCGGCAGACCCGTCATGGACATCCCCGACGCCGGCGTAGTCTTCGAGAACCTCGGAACGACAATCGAAGTCGTCGTCAACGGCACAACCAGCTTCGCCGGCACCAACTACCGCCTCGTCCAATTCCACATGCACACGCCCTCGGAGCACCACGTCAACGACGAATACTTCCCCCTCGAAGTCCACATGGTGCACCAAGGCATCGACGACGAAAGCCGCCTCGCCGTCATCGCACTCATGTTCGAAGTCTCCTCCGGCGACTCCTCCTCCATCATCTCGTCGCTCTCGTCCTCGCTCCCCGCCGTCGCCGAACCCGGCTCCAGCACCGAAATCTCCTCGGGCATCGACTTCAGCGACGTCATTTCCACGCTCGCCACCTCTGACATCCAGCAATACAGCGGCTCCCTCACGACACCGCCCTGCGCCGAAGGCGTCACTTTCCTCATCGTCAAGGAGCCGCTCGCTGTTTCCGTCGCCGACTTCAACGCCATCAAGAAGATTGTCAAGTTCAACTCTCGCTTCATCCAGAATACGCTTGGCGAGGCCAACATGCTCGATGTCGGTGCTGTGTCTGGTCTTAACTTTAACTCTTCGGCTCCGGCTCAGAATGCTTCGGCGCCCGCTGAGAACTCGACTGTTACGTCCGTTCATGAGGCTACTGTTGAGCTTACGGCTGACGTCGGACATGCTCATGCAGAGGTATGTTTATCTCTTTCTCTCTCTCCTTAAACTCTTCGTTCGATTACATATACTAATTCCCGCTTAGGTCGCCGTCCACGCTCCCTACCAGAGACGCGTGCGCAAGTACTAAACATCGTCATCCTCCATTTTACTTCTCGTCAGAAGATTACATTGCATAGTTGAGGAGCGAGAGTGGGGTGCATTAGAAGTGTTGTAGTAGTTAGAGGTGTAGAGGTGTAGAAGGGGGTTCCCGTTGAAAGAAGATATCATGTCTTGAAATGTTTTTTGCATATACACGGAGAGAGAGAGAGAAGTGTGGGTGGGTGGGTGGTTAGCAGCTTTTATGTTTCTAGTATTTTTTATATTTTATTACTACAAGAAAATCGTTTAGAGGAGCGTTTATTTGACAATACAATTATGATGCCAGCGAAATTTATCCCGAGGCTCAAGTGTTCTGTTCTGTTCCGTATGAAAGCTCGTTTATACTTTGTTGCACAAGGATGAGACGGATATCCATTACGTCAAAAGCGGTATCCAATCAGACACGCAAGACTCCCTTGTAGAAACACAACAAGTGATGCGAGGAAGAAATAATTGGAATTGTAGTCTGACTTTAGAACATCCTGTTTTGCCAAACTCCAGCAATGCAATCAACCAATACGAAAAACCCTAATGAGATTGTCATCTGCCCTGCACAGAACCCTCCTACTTGGCAGTCTGGCGCAAACTACCCATGCTCCAATAATCTATCTTACACAAAAACGACAGCTTCCTAATCGTACCCAGGATCGCCACTAGGTGCTGGCGTCGCAGCATCCCAAGCACCTGGTGTGGGCGCCGCAAGACCGTATCGACCGCCCGATGTATCACCAGGGGTAGGCGCAGCATAGTTGCCAGGCGTAGGAGCATCCATAGGCGGGCCGCCTGGCGTAGGCGCAGAGTAAGCACCATAGCCACCGGGAGTGGGTGCGGCGTAAGCACCAGGTGTTGGGGCGTTGTAGGCACCAGGCGTAGGAGCAGAGAGGCCGCCGGATTTCGAAGTGGTGTTTGCTGACGATCCACCCCAACCCGGTGTGCGGCCACCGGAGTTGAAGCCACCATATGCGGTACGATTCCCATCGTTACCACCGTATGCTGTCGCTCCGCCATAAGAAGTGGCGCCTCCGTAAGCGGTTGCGCCTCCGTAAGCAGTTCGGGAGCCATCGCCACCGCCGTAAGCCGTTCGTGATCCATCTCCTCCACCATAAGCAGTGCGTCCGCCATCACCACCCCAACCAGGCGTGCGGCCACCAGCAGCGGCACTACCGCCTCCCCAGCCGGGTGTGCGGCCACCACCGCCGCCTCCCCAACCAGGCGTACGGCCACCACCACCGCCACCGCCAGAGTTGCCCCAGCCGGGTGTTCGTCCGCCAGCTGCACCACCGTAGCTTGATTGACCACCTGAGTAGCCTCCACGCGAGCGGTTGGGAAACTTGCCTCCAATCTCTACGCTGGCGCCAGTGATGGGGTCCTTAACAGTAAGGAGCTCCTTCTTCACCGAGACCTGCTTGTTCTTTGTGTGCAATTCGATACGAGCTTCGTCGTTCATGGTATCCTTGACAATGCCCAGTAGACCCTTGTAGGCACCCTTTCGAATGACGACCGTCTTGCCAATGAGCTTATCACGGCCGAAAGTAGCACGAGGTGGAGGCATGGCGCTCGCGTTGCCGTTTGCTCCTGCGTTCAGAGCAGGGTTGATACCACTAAGATCTGGGCCCTGCGCTTGAGCGCGACCGCTCTTTGCCGCCATGGTGACGACGTTGTTGCTTCGAACCACAAAGATACCCTGGTTCTCGACTAGCTCGCGGTTGCGGACGAAGAGTGTGCCTCTGTGGATGTATAGAACTTTGCCTTGACGGCCTTCGCCTCCGTACTCCTTGACGTCGTCCTCGTGTCGAATTTCGGAACCATCGCGGTCGGTCGCTACGGCATGCTTGTTTCTGCCCACGATCTGCGAGACCTGCGTGTGGAGGAGTGTGCGGACGTCGCCCTGTTGATCGACGATTCGTAGGACTTCCCGATCGACACGAACAACGCAACCGATTGTTGAGGCACTGTATGTTGTTAGTGGACCATCTTGGTTTCGTAAAGGAAAAACTTACTCGATCTGTACGAAGTCGTAGAGGTCAAAGTTGGAGTCAGCGCCAACGTTTGCCGAATCAGCAGCGCGCTTCAGGTCTTTACTAAAGACCGTGATCTCCTGCTGGGTAGAGTCACAAAGCAAGGTGATTTTATCATCCTTGATTCTAGTGACTAGACCGACTTCGTCGACGTACTTGCTGCCACCGATGACCTTGACGTGATCACCATCGCGGAAGAGCTTTCGTAGTGTCTTGACGGGAGCGTCGATTCTCCTTCCCCTAAGATCGCCTTCACTAACTCGAAGCGTGAGGATGTCGCCAATGACTGTGACAGTGGTACCACGAATGCCCTTCTGTTCACCGGTATAGATCTCGACGTTATCGCCAGCAGCGAAAGCAGAGCCAGAGTCCGCGGCCTTTTGCGCGGCCTGAACGGCCAACAGATCCATAGTCTCTGTACCATCGGCATTTTGGATTGCAAAGAATTGCAATTCCTCCATCTTGGGGTTGACCTTTTCAGTGCTGACCCAGTTGACCTTGACCTCCTTGATCAGGAAACCGTTCTGGTAGTCTTCGCCCTTGTATGTGTATGCCCTCTGGTTGCCAGATCCGGTCATGCTGAGATGTTTCATATGTCGCTTCTTCGCTTCGGCTTCGTTGAAGAGCTTCGCAGGTGGGCGCTCGGTCTGTCGACCAAAGAAGCCGCGCTTGCGCTTGTTGTCGACGGCGGCGTTGGTGTCCTCATTCAGGCCGTAGTCTAGACGTGGGACGAGTTGTACGACACAGTCAAGACCGTTAGTTGAGACCTCAACGACCTTTGCGAGATCGCCCTTGTATGTAGGGGGACGCAGCATGCGCACAAACTTGCCGACTTCCAATGGCGCACGCTTCTTCTTGCGAAGCAGATCCGGACGCTCTTTTGGAGGGATTGAGAACTGTCCAGATCCCATGAAAACGTTCTGTATGCCCTCGATCAGCTCTACGACAGCCTGCTTGGAGTCGGCTTCGACGTAGAGGAAACCAGACTGGGGTCCAGTGGGGCCTCGCTCAAAGGCCGAATAGACCTGCACTGGCTGGCCCGCGCGCATCTTCTCGTCGAGGCGCTTCTGAATGGCCATGATGATCTCGCGCTCCTTTCCAGGACGGCACTTGCAACCCCAAATGGATGGGTCGTCGACTGTGGGTAGGGCCAGGGGAACGGCACCGGCACCACCGCGACGAGCGCTCTGCATTTCGCGCCGCCTGTACTTCTCGTCGAACTCCTTGGCGAGTTCCTCAACATCCTTTTGTGCGTTGACCTCGCGTCGCATGTCAAGTTCGCGATGGTGGCGGTCGTCGAGATCGGCGCCCGTGGGCTCGAGGAGGTCGTCGGGGTGGACTTCATCAACACCCTCGTCGTCGCCCTCTTCCTCTTCTTCTTCATCCTCGTCGACTTCGGCTTCGACATCAATGAACATGTTGCGCTTCGCCTTCTTTCTCCGCTTGGCAGGCCGGGCCTATGATAGTCAGCAACTAAAGAACGCAAATGAAGTGCTCCTGCAGAGACGTACGACAACGTCCTCATCGTCTTCATCTTCTTCGTCATCCTCCTCATCGTCATCGTCATCATTGTCGAGATCTATGCCACCACCCTCCTCGTCTTCGTCGTCATTGCCCGTCCTGTTCGGCGCATCGACTTCATCCTCTTCATCTTCGTCTACAGGCCTGCGCGAGACTTTGCTGGTTGGCGCGACGTCATCCTCGTCGATTTCAGGTGCCGGATTAAAGTCTTCCTCTTCCTCCTCGGGATCGCTACCGTAGGATGCCATATTTATCGGTCGCTGTGGTGACAGAGGAGCGTCTCCGTCTTAAGACCAGTCGCGACGCTCGGGGGTGTGACCGCGGCGATCAGGCAAGGATGAAGGTGGCAGTATCCGCTGATTAATTCTACGGGCGAGCGCGCAGTTGGAGAGGAAGAATGAGCAGGGTAAGAGCAGACGTCGAGCGTCCGATGGTAACGGGGTCTGTTTTAAACATGGGAACGTCGAACAAGGTCCATCCAAAGAAACCGCGCTAAGCCGGCGCGCCGCAAGGGTCCGTGCCCCGTCGATTGCCTCGACGCCACGATGCCTTTTACGGTGAAGCATCACCAACGCGTTGATTTCACCTATTCAACGATATCCGGCCATGTTCGGTGTAAATTTATGGTGAAAGCCTTGATCTGGCATGTTTTGCCAGCGCATTGCTAGTACTACCAACAGCAAGGAAGTCGCGACCTTCTTACCATGAAGCGTTGCGTGGAGTAGGTAGCTTGAGTAGCAACAGAAGCATTCCTCATATTATAACCTTGCCTTTTCCTCATTGCTATCCTCTTCATCCTCACATACCCTCACTACCGCTCTCCCCCACGTCTTGCGCGCACTCACGTCCTCCAGCGCCCTACTCACCGCCTCCAACCCCCAATAGTTCTCCTTATATATGACAGGCCGAATCTTTCCATCCTCAACCAGCTTCATAAATCCATCCCATACATCCCTCGTCCTCTGCGGGTCTCTTCTCCCATCTTCTCCAAACCGCTGCCCTGAATTAGCACACCACCCCAACACACAAAAGTCCAGGAAATGAACAACTTACATAACCAAACACCGCAATCCCCTTGAGCAAAACCCTATTCGTCCTCACACTCTCCACCTTGCCCCCTCTACCGGCAAACCCCACGATAACCAGCCGCCCCCGGTACTTCAAACACCTAATCCCACTCTCCGCAGCCCCAATACCATCATACACGACATCGACACCCTCCCCACCGTCACTCATCTTTATCACCTTATCCTCCCACCCCTCATCCCTATAATCAACAACAGCATCTGCACCACTACTCCTCGCAACCCCAGCTTTCTCTTCACCCCCCACAACAGCAATAACCCTAGCACCAACCGCTTTCGCAATCTGCACAGCCATGACACCCAACCCACCACTCGCACCGAGCACTAACACCGTTTCTCCAGCTTTAAGCTGCGCAACTGATAGCAACGCGCCGTAGCTTACCGCACCGCTGGCTCCGACTGCGCAGGCTCCGGCGTTTGTCCACTGCTTTGGGACACGCCGGATAGATGTTTCAGGGACACATATTTGCTCTGCGTAGGCGCCTAGAGTGCCGCCGAAGACCCGGGTGCCGGGTGTGAAGGAAGAATTCGGTGGGCTGTGGGTTACGATGCCTGAGAATTCTGTGCCTAGGGTGAAGGGCGGTTGCACGTGTCTGCGGTTGTTTTGGTGCAGGCCTTGGGCGTAGAGGAGGTCGACGTGGGTTATAGCTGCATGCGTGATTTTGATGTGGATTTCTTGGGGTGACTTGGGTGATGGGCTGGGGATGGTGGAAGGCTTTAGGTTTGCAACGTTCTATGTGGATAATGTTAGTTGGGGAGGGTGATGCACTTTCTTGGTTGGACTTACCGAGACGAATTCATCGATGTGGATAGCCTTCATCTTTTCTGACCTGCAGGACAAAACCTCGATGTTGTTCTAGTGCTACGAAATTGGATACTGCATTTGGGAGTGTCACCACGTACAGCAAGAATGGTAGACGATATGCATGTCGGGAGATCGACGCGTCCAACCGGTGTGGGGTATGATGAGTTGCCGAGGTTTGAGATTGGCTATGCATTTCTAGTAAATTCATGGCAACAAGGAACAGACTATGAGACAATGTGATGTCGAACAGACGTTCCATTCCGTGTTCTGTCGGTAGCATGCACGACATGGATTCATTGATCATGTATACCATCCGCAGTTTCCATCGGTCATGCGCAAATACAACGTACGCGAACACATTGTCAAAACCGCCCTCCTGCATCGCGAAACCATTTCCACCTTCCATCTTTGCCTCTTATTTACGCACCCGGAGACTGGTCATCAACCTGTCCGAGCGCCACCGACGCATCACGCGCTTTCTGACGGCGCATGTGCCATCTCTCTACGTCCGACATGGGCTTCTTGGCTTCGAACGATTTACGACCATTTTGTGCCGCCATATGTACTTTGGTCCAGACTGCTGATATAGCGAGGAGGCTGACGAGAACCAAAGAGGTGTAGTAAAGGATGAGGAACTCGGTTAGCAGGATCTGGGGCTCCTCTGGTTCCGCTGCCGCTAGTGCCACTGCTCCCTTCTGTTGCAGATTGGTTTTCGGTACGGAGTGAAGAATCGTGGTCATGGAGATCTGCTGTGGTCTGAAGACTGGCCCGAGAAGAAGGTTCGAGATCGGAGCTTGTCGACCGAGAATTCTGAGGAGTTCTGTCATGGTCATGTTGAGGCCGCTGCTCAGCGCATCAAGCACGAGTATCTTATCGAGATCGGGGTCTTGAGACATGATGGCGTCGCTGAACGACTGCGCAAGTCAGTGCGGGTTCGCGGTTTACCATAGAATGTCGTACCTTATTGCGTGAGTTTAGTACAATTCAAGGCGCTCGTTCGTGGTGAGACACAAAGGTGTTCGGTCTGGGGGAAGTGGATGTTGGACAATGTTGTGGACCAGGAAGGTGGTATTGCATCCTGGACTGCAAGCCGTGGTCAATGGGGGAGGAGCCACCTTGATGTCACCACTTATTTGACGGAATAGGAAGGAACAAGTGCGACAAACTACAAGAGCAGTTGTTTCTAGAGTAAGAGCTACCACATCGACCATCCGTTAGCTGACAACAGGCTTGCATGGAAGACGTTGGTGTTCAACGAGCCTTCTGAAGGCAGATAGTCCATCAAATCTTCAAAGCCCAGACGGTCAATGTCGAAGTTCCATGATGGATCATCGAACGATAGTGGTATCTCGAGATCTACAGGCAACGGCTG
>JAESFQ010001027.1_pt1 | contig 10170 bp, 8 predicted proteins | sample 9269431 | NCBI WGS metagenome assembly JAESFQ01 (sample SAMN14502588, study PRJNA617103) | algae metagenome | isolation source: Plectolyngbya sp. WJT66-NPBG17 and co-occurring heterotrophs from well... | place: USA: Mojave Desert, Joshua Tree National Park, California | collected 2006-08-06 | reverse complement strand
AGTCCGACAGCCACCAAGCATCACGGTCACCGACTACTGCTTTTGGTAGATCGTTACCTCGTGCCGTGAAAGCTGCGGTGATGATGTCTAACCAATAACAACCTAATGAGAAGGCAGATGTGGGGCCAGAAAGGAGAAGTGAAAACGGTATTTACTGTGTACGGTAGGTATAGAAAGTAGCAGGATTTTTCGATAAGAATGACCGAAAGTGGAAGCCTACTTCTGGCAAGAAGGTGAGCGAGGTGTAGATTGTAGTAAAAGTGCGGTATTTCCATCCGTTGACTCGCCTTCCAATGAACGTCGATGGTGTGGATGAGCATCACGATCAATGCCGTGGTCAATTTTGCGTTCTTACTGTAGTAGGAAGGTCTCCTGAGGTGTAGATAGTTGTGAAAAGTGCGGTTTTTCTCTCCGTGTTTCTCTATCCAATAGTCTCAGGCGCGTTGACGGGCAATCGCGATCGATATAATGCCGACTTAACTCCTTTACAGACACCGGGAACATGTACATTGGTTTTATAAAGCTATAAGAACAATCGTACACTGCCAGATTTATGCGAGTAGGCTAGACCTCTCAATCAGTAAACAGACAAGCGACAGCATAAGCTCATACACCTGTCTGCATACATTTTGTTTGAATCCAACTGACAAACGAAGACGCGACTCATGCGAGAGAAGAAGATCTCTAAACGGTTTCCATAACTTGAGCTCATGAAAGCCGAATACGTCCGGGAATCTGGACTTTCGAGCCTTGATTTTGGTCAATGCGCAAGAACTTACAACGCAGTAGGAGTATTTTCGAAATAGTATAGCTTCTCCACTCATGAAGGCACTAAAAAATACCGAGCCTATCAACGCAACATGAACATGACTCCGAAAATCTTTTGCAGTTGTCGATTTCGTGTTCTCGTTCAGAGACTCCATCGAAATATGATCAGCGAAGTCAAAAGCGTAAGAACGAACTGTACCACTGTAAATGCGAGTAGCACGGGTACCGTAGCGTTTTGCAGGTCACCAGGATGGTCTTTTAGCCACGAAGAAATGAACCAAAGCGTGCCGCCAAGGGTGAACCCTAGGACCAGTACAGCCGGGACGAAGATATGCCATACCGAGTGTCGCTGCTCGACGTACATCCCATAAACTATTATTCCGGACTTCTCTTCATCTCTAGACTTCTTTGGAAGCATCTCTTTCAATGATGTGGAGGTGCCGCAATCTTCTGGGTGGTTAAAGAAGTACCATGCCTCACCGTTGGGGTAGGTATCGCCATCTTCGTCTTCAAGCTTCCACTCGTAGTTTTTGTCGTCTTTGGCGGGATATCGCTCTATGTCTTTGTGTATTTGAATATGATGGCGTCGCTCCCCTTTATAGATGAAGCTCTTGAACTGAGCGATGTCAGTCATCCGTCAAACTTGAGCATGGGACCGTTGCATACCCGATAGAATTTGAATCCGGTTGGCCGCTTACGGTCCCAAAAACGGGAGCTTCGCAAAGCGTTGTACGACTTGCGAAGATTTTCCATGGTATCAAGATCTTTGACACCGACATCGACGGAGCAAGCCCTTGAATCGTTCGTGGAGATATCAACAGATAAAAAGAGTACTGGTCTTGGTTCATTCGAAGATCCTTTCTTCGAAATAATGTCCGGGGCATGTGCACCTCTGTTCTCTTGGGGCTCTTGCCCATAGTCCTTTATCGGCCTTGTGGTTGCAGGCTTCTCAACCGTGGGAATCTTTTCTTTACTATGGCCATGATTGACGGTGTTCGGTTGCTTTCCTTGCGATTTGGAGCTGAATGCTGTCGTACGATTGCCAGCTTTAGTAACATGGGAATCAGCTTTCGAACCATCTTTATGAATACTTCGCCCGTGAAGAACGACTGCGGCTATCGGCGTTCGTCTTTTACTCTCGTCGCTACTTATGGGATGCAGTCGTTGCTCTATTATCTCATCAGTCTTGTGTAAAGTCTACTTAATATGATAAACCTACCACTCGCTTCACACAACACACGCATCAAAGTAGTGCCACGCAGGAAGACAGCTGGGGGAGTCACTGCTTTCCAATGCCATTTCCAACGCCAACTTAGCGTTGCACCGCGCATAATGACAAGGTTGGGAAAGAGCTTCAGGGCTAACGAAGTGGGGATATCATCGTAGAAACATCGGTTTGCCCTACCAGAACCGATATGAGGCTGAGAGTATATGCGTGTATAATTTGGTCTGAGCTCTTTCTCTGGCTCGGTGAGTGGCCACCATGACAGCCTGGTACCAGCGGCGTGTTCCACGGCATTCTTACAGAAATCCTGTGCGGTCGACATTAGCGGTTTAGTGAAGATATCGTAGTCGATGTTCGTCCTGCTTGTAGAAGTGCTCGGCCTGGCCCAATCCTGAAGATTCTCCCGTAGATTCTGAAAAGCGCTACTACCAGTTATAAAGTTTTCCAGGCGTTTGACATACACTGGTTCCTGGATCTCCTCCGGGTTCTGGTCTTCCCACTCGCTGCCAATGTCAGCATCGTGGTTCAATGCGTCGTCGGAGATGGCACGAGGTGCGATCTGCTGTAGAACATGGTCCAACTGTATCTTTTTCTCCGGTAGTTGTGCTAATAGCTCAGACATCCCTGGACCCTGTACACCACTCCAATATTCGTAAACACACTTCGCAGCGTAAGCAGAATTACACCAGAAAACGTACGCCGCTCCTCGTTGTTCTTTTGCTCCAGCCTCTTGTCGAAGCTCCCAGGCGAAAGTTTGGAGAAGGGCCTTGAACATGCCGACGAACGTGTCCGCATCCATGTTCTGCAGCACATTATGGCCCGAACGATTGAGAGCCTCGTCGTTGATCAAGATATCGAGAATCTCCTCGCGGACGCCTGGTAAACTAATCATCCCTTGTACTGAGGCCGTTTCTGATAATGTTCCATAGGCCGAGTCCCGAAACGAAGAGCTATCTTCGCCATCGACAACATTATCCGGTGACAAGTGTTTGTTGACGATTTCCAATGTAGGACTGTGGTTTTCGATGCCTCCAATCATTGAATTCCACGTATTAGATAGCTGCTGATAGATTACGTCTGATTTTGACTCAAACTTGACCAGGTTGGCGTGGTTGGCGTCAAAATCTCTCGCGAAACGTTCGTTCTGGGAGAACGGAATTATGGGTGGTGCACTAATAGCTGCTTCTAGTTCAGCTTGCAGCCTTTCCAATGCCTTTTCCCTCCCCTCCCCGTAGAAGGTGGGCAAGGAGACACCGAGTATGCCAAAAAGGCAGTACACAAGGTCTTCTTCTAGCGATGTTTCGCGATTTTCAGCCCATCTCATTCTCTCTAATATGCTAAACTCGCCTAAGGGACAGTTCTGCAACGCTGCGTGCGGGATGCCAGTAATCTCATGCACTAGCTGCTTGAGCGACGTTTTATCGCCTATCCTTTGTCCTTCGCACGAGAAGAACTCGACTGATCGCGGCGCAATAAGTTCTTGCAACGTCCAACCTCGGGTGAACCATCTGCTTGCCCGGAAAGCTGCCTCCCAGTCGCTTTGTTGGTGTGTCTCCGACGTAGTCGACACCGAAACGTCAGAAAGGCATACGTAGCATCGTGCTGCAGCTTTGTACCAGGAAAATATCAAGTTTATCGCGTTCGAGACCTCACGCCCGTTCCACCTGTCGATGCAGCATGTGTCGACCCAGAAGTACTGGAGCTGATCCTGGGCTGCCCGTGTGGCGCAGAACTGAATCTTTCGATAGCCGTTCTTGTATTTATAGGTTCCGCTTCCTATATCTTCGAAGAGGATCTCGTCCTCTCCCCATGTGTGCGAAAGAATTGCATAGCGCGGAATAGTCTTGCCGCGAAAGTCTGTTAAGACGAGTCCTTCGAGTTGATCAAAGTGGAGAAGTCTCATGGCTTCTGTGTCTTGGGCTGGATCTAGGCGAGCAGAGAACGTAAACGCATTTAGTGCAGTTTAGAACTAACTAACGTAGCCGCGATAGATTACAGCAGCAACAGAAACTTATGATGGTCTGTAGTGGGCTGTGAAGGCAGCCTGTGAAGGCAGTGCACACGAAGATGCTAACCGGACGCTGACTGGTCTAAGCGCCCGGCGCTCCTGCCCATCGCATTACTGCAACGGTTTGGGCCTTGCCAAGATCCACTCTGCCACGAGCTGGGTACGGCTATCGCTGCCATACTTGATCATCCTACACACATATATAGAGCTGTACTCCTTCATAGCTAGCAATACAACGCATAGGTAGCTCTACAGCCTTGTTTTTTTATATAAATATCGGGTTGTTAGGTAATTATCGCTCGAACATAATTATCGCGCGCACAGACACGGTAAACAGCTAACACGCGGGTGATCGTCGCGAACAGAACCTCAGACAACAAGCTTAAGAATGCTGTAATTTTTTTACTTTGAACGCGGTAGGGTGTGTAAGAATAGCTAATCTACTAATGTACTATGTGTTTGTTCTTATGCAACCGTGTTGGCACCTTCTAGGTAGCAAAGAAGAGGATGTTCCAATACAGCGGTTGTTCCGTTACAAGTAGATGGACGTTAATATAGTTTTTTGGTACTATGAAACAAGACACCAAGGCACAAGCTAATGCAAATGAAACAGCTTGGAACACACTTGAATAGTAGCGACAAATCAGTCTCCAGAAACCATCATGCTGTCCTGGAGAGCTTTCAGTCCAGAAGAAGTGCCCTGACGAAAGTTAGATAGGTTTTGAAGTTGACTCGGCAGAGAAAAACATGCTCTTGATATTTTGGCTTTTTGGTAGAGTACACGAGGAGCGTAGGGTGGAAGTCTTGTAATCGAGGGGTGACGTTCTTATACCCAGAAGAGGCGAGCGCAGCTATGTATAGTTCCGTTGTCTTGTACGGTTTGTCATAGACACTTTCAAAGGTAAGACTTCCAGTGTGCGACACTGCGGTCTTGGAGAGACAAAACCCATCAATTTTTCATCTCATTTATTCGATCTGCACAAAAGCAAATCTCAGTGTCAATGACGGATCAGTATTTTGGAGGTGAATCAAGGGCTTGAAGACTATAAGGTATCATGGAAATAGTAAAAGAGGATTTGCGAAAGCCGAATGTGCGTATGCTGATATCCCGCTCGTCTCTCACAATCCATCAGTCCATGGCGTTTTTGCACGGGCGACATGTGTTCTATCTAGCAGATATTTGAAGGTTCGCGAGACCGCAGAATCATGATCGAAAGCGGTACATCTTTTTAGATGATAGGTGAGAATTAAGCTGCCGACGGCCATGAGGACAATATGGTGTTCTTTGCGTAGAGTAGACCATCGCTCTTAGACTTTGGGGAAATGAATAATGGAAGAGACCAGGTGACCCACTCACGTGGTGTGTGTGCACAGTTTTTTGGTGAGACTAGAGCAGAAATGCAAAGAGTAGATTGGAAGAGATGTAGAGTGGCATTTATACCCGCTAGTCTCGACATCCTCCAAGCATGTTAGCTCCATGACCGGCATCTGCGAAGGTTACCGGCTGCCATAGTATCTTTCACAGCTTCGCACTTGCGCCGGCGCTCCATGTGGGTGCTTGCTCGATCAAACAGCCGGCAAAGAACTCCGCGATACCATCGAAGTCGTCCAAGGTCGTCACTTTCGATACATCTACATCGCATCAGTATTTTCCTCGTAGCCGCATAGTCGCGCGTCGATTGCTTACATTGATCCGGTCTCACAATGATGGCCGCACCCACATTCGAGTCCACACCGTACTCCTCGTAAGCGTGTCCGTGACCAGAGTTGTAATGCTCGTCGTCGATGAACGTCTTGTGGAGGTCTACCATATTGATCAGCGCGATAGGTTCTAAGAGATGGGAGATAGACATACCTCGTATACCCCACTTTCCGCTTTTCGGCCAGAAGTAGTCCGGTATGCGCTCTTGCTCGGTTTCCAGAAATTTGCTGCTCAGCACGAGGATGGGCTCGATAGTGCTGTCGATGTGTTTCGCTGCTGGTGTGTATCGGCGCGCGGTCGATTCGAGGGCCTTTGCCAGCTATGCAGTGTTAGTCTACATAGAGTTTGTCGGAAGTGGGTAGCATACCTTCTCCACCCGCTTCTGATGTTGAGTTTGATTCACATCCCCAGCAAACACCACAACACGCCACCTCCCATCACTCTTGAGCACACTCATCAACTGCACAGCTTTGCAATCACAGAATCGTATCACTTGCGCGCTTGGGAATCGCATACCCACCATCACGGCCGTAGCCACACTCTCCTCGCTCTCCATCTTACTAGTAACCACAGAGTCCTCGTATCTCGCCGTAAAGCCCGCCATATACCGCCCACTCTTCCTAAAATAGTCCGCAAACTCGCCTTCATATCGATCTTTCCTGCTAATCATCTTTGCTAGCTCTTTATCGAAAGCAATGAGATCGGCTGCGGTCTTGCCGCGCTCGGAAACGTATGTCGACAACAGGGAAGGGGGTGAGAGGCCAGACAAGACGGAGCCAAGTTTCCAACCAATGTTGTATCCATCTTGAAGCGACACATTCATCCCCTGGCCTGCTTTGGGTGAGTGCGTATGACACGCATCACCCGTCAAGAAGACGCGGTTATGCGCGTGGAACACTTCGGCGAGGCGTTGGCCGATACTGTATGCACTCCACCAGAAGACGTCTGCAAAGTCCATAGTATACGGCGCAAATATTCTTCGAGTTTGGTCTTGTAAGTCGGCCAGTTTCACGAGCTTGGGTTGCACGCCAGCAGGGAGTTGGATGTAAAACCGGACTAGTTGGCCACCTTCACGTGGGATGATGATCAGGTTGCCAGCAGCGCTGTGTATGGTACATTTGCGACGGATGTCGGGGAATGATGTGAGCGGATAAATGTCCATGACTCCCCAGACGGTATCGGAAGTGTCGCCGAGCATGCGGATGTCGAGGGCTTTGCGGATAGTCGAATGTGCGCCATCGCATCCTAGGACGTACTTCGCTTCCCAGACTTCTTCCTTTCCGTCCTTCTCTGCAGTAACTTTTACGCAATGCGCATTTGGGTCGTTCTTTCGTTTCTCGTCTATCTCCACACCCTTCACAGCCCAGCCATACTCGATCCCGTTGCTCGTACCTTCCTTCCACTTTCCCTTTTCTCTCAACACACTCTCCATCTTGCCCAGCATGAGACCGTTCATACGCGCCTGGTTCAAGATTACATGTGGTAAATGACTCAAGCCCTTTTCCGTATCGAGGGTTCTACTTGTCCTCTTAATGCCGCCTCGCGCATTTCCGCTGCCATCTTCATCGACGCCCCAAAAGCACACTTCCAGGATGTGGAATGCTTCTCGCAATAGATCTTCTGAAAGACCGAATGATTCGTAGATTTCCACTGTACGCACTTGCACACCATCTGCTTGACCAATCTCAAGTGGTCCGGGACGTCGCTCCAAGATGGTGAAGGGTATGTTATAAATTGCAAGCCACGTTGCTGCGAAGATTCCCGCAGATCCGGAGCCGGCTATCAAAACATCTGTTTTTGGCATCGCGTCGACGTGTTATTGTAATTCGCTATCGAGTCCTAGTGTACTGGAGTCCGAAGTCGTAAACAATGTGAACAAATGGCGAGTGATAACGCGTGACGGATGCGACAATGACAGCGCTTACAGCGATAATCAATCGAGCCGCAGAAGCTTCAGACTACATTGCGAAATGAGCGCTCAGCGAACCTTATACTGATGCCGAACGAAGACCCGGAGGTGCATCGGGCATAATGCGGGGATGCACATCGACCCGCTTACTAGCGTGCAACTGCTACAACACGAATCCGGGGAAGGGCCGGAGTAAGATTCTTCCAAGAACCAAGCACTTAAAGAAACGCAATGATGTCGCCAAAGTATTGGAACAGTGGCCAGAGCAACGGTTGTTGAGATCTCTTGCTGAGTCTATTAAACTGTGCCGTTGTAGTGCTCTGCACGTACCCTTCAGGAAGCGTCGGCTCGGACAAAACGGCATGTTAAGGGAAGACTTCGGTCGATCTGAATAAGTGATATTACTATAGAAGCGCTAGAAATGTCATGATCGCGTCTGCGTAGAGCGGCAAGAAGGCACTTTACCAAGTGCTTTCGCAGTTCCATATCCTCCTTGATTACACCGAAAAGCCACCGTAAGCAACAAAGTAGCGTTATAACAGTGCTAAAGCATTTTGCCGAAGCTCAAGTGCGCCACGAACACCACCCAATGCCGTAAAAGAGTATGAGCAAAACAAGTACCATCGAAGGTACAAACAAGGCGAGATGGTATCGTGAACTCAGTGGCCGACAGCGGAGTAGTGCGAATTGCGCGTGTACGGTTGCTGGTATAGCGATGGTGCGTAATCGGACTCCTGGTAGACGGTGCCACGCTTGTCCTCCTCTGGGAATGACTCCTTGACCTCCCAGTTGTGTTGCTTGACGCCGACGGAGAATTCGAGATCTTCGCGAGTGATGGAATCCCAATACTATGAGGTTGTCAGTATTGTCCAAAGTAGGAGATGGAGACTGGGAGCTTACCTTGTAGACCATCATGACGGCAAGCAGATTGCAAATGGTTGCGAAGAAGAGGCCATCGATGTAGTGCTGTACCTGGTCGCAGATGGTCTCGCTGAAGACGTAGAGGATGACCTGACCGATGACAAAGAAGAAGATACCAAATGAGATATCACCCAATGGCCAACGGTCCTCCAGTGTTCCGATCACCAGGATGATTTGGCTGACGGCGTAGACAAAGAGGCAGATGGCGTTGACAAGGTAGGTAACGACGAAGATGCCGATAGGGTTTCCAGGCTTCAGTCCAGCCCAGCCCTTGAATGTCAAAAGATTTACAGCACCGCCGACGAGGAACATGGCAAGCGAGGACAGACGCAGGAGCCACACGGATAGTGTGGTGCCGTCTTCGTAGAGTTGGAAGCCGACAAAGCCATTAATCAGCAGACAGGTGCAGAGCGCGGATACGAGACCATTTTGGGCGGCAGCAAAGTACGGGTACGTGGCGGAACCGGGAGCAGTGACACCAGCGTCAAGGACGAGCGATATGATGGTCAAAAGGAGGTAGATGTAGAAGAAAGATGTGATTTCTTTTCGGCCTGCTATTCGTTAGTAAAAGGCTCCCGGCCGTACACGACAACGCGCCAACGTACCGACAGCTGTGAACTTGGAGCGCACATGGATAATCATGACGACTGTCATTATCATGGCCAAGATATGCATGAAATCGTTCGCGGCCTCGAAGATGAGCGTGTTCGCAATCTCAATCGTCCGCGCATAGCACCTCGTTTGAATGCCCACGCCATCGTTGATCGCCTGGTGACCCACAAGGGCACATAGTGGTATCGATGCCTTTTCGCATATCGTTTGGAAGTCGCCGAAGCCCATCTTCGCTGATTATGAAACGTGTGATGTCGCCCGGGTGACGGCGGGTTCGGCGCAGTGTTGGGCGTTGGCTTCGTGTCGACGACGGTGAGTGGATGAGGTTTGGTAGCGGAGGAAGGTGTAGACGGTTAGCGAGTGAATGTCCGCAAGGTAAACAGAAACGAGAGAAGGCGCGGTGGGGTGCGACGAGGGTCAGGGATACTATGGGGGCGGTTGTCAGGAGTGAATGCGCACTGTTGACAGTTCCCGAGCCGCACTAGTCCCACCCTGCAGGTCGAATCCACATCCGGCTTAGCCATGTGCTATTTTCGTCTCCAGAGCTTTTCGTCTCCGGGCAACACCAACGATACAACCTCGTGATGCAATATTCCCGCCACTGGGCCCCAGAGTCACAACGATTCTCATTCATCACACCGATGTTTCCGCCAAAACTTGGCCGTCTTCTTGTTTTATTGCACAATGTCAAGAATAGGAGCCACAGCGAATCATCGCGATATAATGTAAAGCTTGATCATTCGGGAACTTTTACAAAGGTAGACACCTGATTGTAGAGCATGGACATATATCGCTAAGCTCGCAAGAGGATATCAGGGCTGGAAAACTAGATGTGTTCCTCCGTCCTCGCTCCAGGAAAGTATCACAAACTATATCCTGGCGGGAAAGGCACCAAATTGCTCTCGTTGATCAACGTGATTCTATATACTGGGCCTACAGGTAAACAGTTTGATAGAGACACGCGGTTAGGATGTCATTTAGAAAGTGTCGCAAAGTTTGGCATTTGCTGGAAATGAGCATATTTT
>JAESFQ010001026.1_pt1 | contig 10172 bp, 8 predicted proteins | sample 9269431 | NCBI WGS metagenome assembly JAESFQ01 (sample SAMN14502588, study PRJNA617103) | algae metagenome | isolation source: Plectolyngbya sp. WJT66-NPBG17 and co-occurring heterotrophs from well... | place: USA: Mojave Desert, Joshua Tree National Park, California | collected 2006-08-06 | reverse complement strand
TCCGCACGATGCTCTATCTTCTTCTCGGAGCATCATCTTTCATTCCGTTAGTGCACGGCCTTTGCCTTTATGGTTTGGAAGAGATGCATAGTAGGATGGGATTAGGCTACTACCTTGGGCTGGGGATGTGCCATGGTACCGGAGCTTTGATGTACGCCGCGAGAATGCCTGAGAGATGGTACCCTAGGCAATATGATATAGTGGGGAACAGCCATCAGATCATGCATGTGCTAGTTGTGTGTGGCGCGGCGATTTACGGAGTGGGTGTGCTGGGGGCGAAGAAGTATTGGGAAACGAAAGCATGTGGGGTGTAGGGATGTGTAGCAACGTGGATATCCCGAAGGTCTCGCTGCCCACCAGTAGCCGCCTCTTCGAAGCCAATCATATGTCCAAAACGATCGCAAAAAGGCCTTTGCGAAGTATGCAGTCGAAGTCGTGGGCAACAAAGCAACGAAACAGCTGAGTGTCACTGTCCCAAGACGAGCGCAAGATCTCCGCGGGTGAGGCTCCAAAGCTGCCGCTCAAACCACTGTGGAGTATACCCACACCTAAAGTACCTTTTCATTGAATTTTCCGGAGTTGCTTCGTCTTCAGGCGCTCATTCTGAGCACTGGACGTTACTTCTCCGGTCCTTTACCTCCGATGTCGCCGCAGCGGCTGTAGCAATCTTCACATGTCAGGGTCTAGGCCCGAAATCTCCGTCTTCGAAAGCCTTACGAAGCCACACAAAAGTCGTCACAACCACCCAGACCCGTCTTCCAAGTAATGGCGAGCCTTGGCGCAATGGGAGTCGGATACCAAAATACCAAGGAAGCCATGACGCTGTATGGAAACCCAGGCGCACTCAAGGTAATATACCCCTCCAGAGTATCAATGTTCTTCAGGAGCCGTGCACATCTACTCCGTGTCCCCGGCACGAGCCTGGAGTCATGCGAGATAAGGCACTGGTTCTTCGCCTGATTGGTTCGAGCTCGTTTCACGGGCAATCAGCATCTTGACAGGAACTGATCGACAAAGAGGAAAACGATCTCAAGGCCAAGCTGAGATGGTAGGAGCTGTACAACGGTGCGAATGCACCCACATGCTTGGTAGAGCTACCGTTTTACCAAGCTGTCGTGCTTATCGGACCACGTCTCCACACGCACGCGGCAGAGACAAACGACAGCTATCGCACCAAGTTTTTGCCATTGGCAGAACACAAAAACAAAGCTACAATCAAGAAGCAGGAAGAGGCCCAGATCTGAAGCCTCATTGTAGTTTGCTGTGCCACTTCCGGATGTTCTTGCCTACGCCACCAGTTCCACACTTCTCACCACACGTCTGCTAGGAACAGGAAGTTGTTGGGGCTGAGATTACTGGCGACACAGGCATTTTGTCAAATGCTGACCGCGGAAAAGCAGCAATTCTTATTATCTCGAGACGTTCTGATAAGGATCCTTGTTGGCTTCAACTACAGTGAGTCTAGTCTCTCGTTTGGTTAGCGCCAAGAGATAAGAGAACGCCTTTACCGTCCCCCACCATCCCGCGTCAAACCTCAACCCCAGCGAACCGCGACTCGTCACATCAACATTCAGCCTTTCATGCTCCAGTTTAGCCAGTCGACAAGGAGATTCGATTTGCTACAGCAGCATGTGGATCTCAGGTTGACGCCCTAGCGCTGATCGCGCACCCAAGTACGCAGCAAAGCATACCTTCTCCGAATTATCGGGCCTGCCGCAGCAGCTGGGTATCGCCAACGAAGATAACAAATTCGCCAATATTGCTCAATACAGACACGGAGAAGTCTGATCTCACTTGGCCTGGGGAGCGATTTGCGCCACACCCTCAACCGTGCGTCACTCTGCTTCACCGCGGAAGTATCATTTTTGGGAGTTTGTGCATCAATCTATATAACCTCCTGGCTTCCGTTTGGAGTTACAGCTTCAGCAAGTGTCCGCTCCCGTCTCCTACAACGCGCCTGTAAAGCATTACCAGCCGGACACCCTTGTCACCGATCTCCCCAGAAACACCAGCAGCACAGCAGGACTAGACCTCTCAGGTCGTCTCCATCATGCCGTTCACTATCAACATGCTCTGGTCGGCACCAGCGATCAACCCCTACAACAAAAAGGCCACCTCCATTCCGGTCTTGAACCCAATCAACAAATATGGACGAGTGTTTTTCTTCTCGTACCTGGGATTCTTCATTGCGTTCTGGTCATGGTGAGTTTTTTCCTCACATGTGGGTCTTCTTATTGAAGGATGCTAACAATGTCCAGGTACGCGTTTCCACCTCTAGTATGGTTACCCGCAACTCACAACACTGTTCATGTTATCCATGCTAACGTCTCCACAGCTGAGTAAGAGTATCAAGGCGGATATGCACCTGACCCAGAACCAAATTGCCAACTCCAACATCGTCGCGCTATGCGCCACTCTACTGGTCCGCTTCATTGCGGGCCCTATGTGCGATCACTTTGGCCCGCGCATCACATTTGCCGGACTGCTATTCGCCGGTGCTATCCCGACTGCTCTGGCTGGTACTGCGCACAACGCCATGGGCCTATACTTCATTCGCTTCTTTGTTGGTATTCTTGGTGGTACCTTCGTCCCATGCCAGGTCTGGACTACTGGATTCTTCGACAGGAATGTCGTTGGAACTGCCAATGCTTTGGTCGGAGGCTGGGGTAACTCCGGTGGTGGCATCACATAGTAAGAATGACATTTGCTATATGCCGCAGCTTTCACTAACTGTGTTCCAGCTTTGTCATGCCCGCTATCTACGACTCTTTGAAGGCCGATCAGGGTCTCTCCTCGCATGTCGCATGGAGAGTTTCCTTCATCGTCCCTTTCATCCTAATCACTGCCTGCGCTACCGGTCTCCTACTTTTGACCGACGATACACCCACAGGAAAGTGGTCTGAGCGTGGTGCAGCCGTCGTGTCCAGCGTCGATCAGTCCCATCATGCTTCCGTTGTACCCACAACAGGAGCTCTTGACGATAAGCCAGTGACCACCGGATCATTCTCTTCCAGCGACGAGAAGAAGCGAGAGCAACCAACCGCCGATGTAGAATCTGCCCGTGGCGATGTTCAAGTCATGGACGAGTTCCAGCACGAAATTGTCGTCAAGCCTACTTTGAAGGAAGGTCTGAAGGTCCTGTGCTCGCTCCAGACATTGATGCTGTGCGCGGGCTACTTCTGCTCCTTTGGTGGTGAACTGGCAATCAACTCCGTTCTCGGCGCTTACTACCTCAAGAACTTCCCGTACCTCGGTCAAACACAGTCTGGACGTTGGGCAGCCATGTTCGGTCTCCTGAACGTTGTTACTCGACCGCTCGGTGGCTTCATTGCGGACGTCATCTACAAGGTTACCGGTCGCAGCCTCTGGGCAAAGAAGTTCTGGATCCACTTTGTCGGCGTCATGTCTGGCATCTTCTGCATCGTCATCGGCAAGCTGGACCCGAACAACCTGAGCGAAATGATCGGTCTTATTGCTGTCATGGCCATCTTTCTCGAGGCTGGTAACGGCGCCAACTTTGCGCTCGTACCTCACATCCACCCTCACGCTAATGGTACGTTAATTCCCTTCTTCATTCAATGAATCACCCACTAACGATCTCAAAGGTATCCTCTCCGGTATTGTCGGCGCAACTGGTAACTTTGGTGGTGTCATCTTCGCCATCATCTTCCGCTACCACAAGACGGACTATGCGCAGGTTTTCTGGATCTCTGGTATCATGATCATCGTGCTTAACTGTATGTTCATGTGGGTGAAGCCTCTCCCCACGGGCCAGATTGGAGGCCGTTAAGATCGGGTTTTACGTTTTTGTCTGCTGTTTTAGCGTCTCGTTGTACATATGATACCTTTGTTAATCGTACCCTGATTTCAAAAGTCGAATCGCGAATTTGAGTAGTGCTTATATTGATTTTCCTATGTGTGCAATACCTGGTAGTTGTTGTGTATTTATCATGAAGATGTTCCTGACGAAGTGTCGGCTGCCATTACAACAGAATATAAGCGCTAGCAACGGTGCGGTGCGCCTGCATTTGACCCCGGAAAACTGTCTTCATTGGCCCAAGCATCACTGTGCCCCTCCTGCGATCCGTACAACCACCAGGATGCTCAGTGCATATAATACTAGTACTACTCCACTTTGGTTCGGTTAAGCTTCCCCCGGGGATTATGCTCAAGGCCTTTTAATCATTCCTCACACCTATGATAAGATGCCTGGGCTTCCGCCTCTGCTTACGCTTCCACGGGAGCTGCGCGATCAAATTTACGGTTACGTATACCATGAGAAGCGCTTTAACTGGGGACACGAGGCCTATAGCCTCCCAGATGATGATGACGACGACGAATACGATTTTGAGGAAGAAGAAATCGAGCAAGAGAGTACCGAGAACGGCGAGACCATCCATGCAGAGGTCGCGCCCGAGGTTGTCTTTACTACCCTGATAGTACACAACTGCCCAGGCCTCGGTTTACTACTCGCCCACCCTCAGCTTTCTGACGAATACCAAACTCATGTTCGAATGCAAGAGCTGGCTATCTCGATACATGTAGACATGGAGAACGGATGGCCCGTCGACACATACGATGGGGAACTAAACAACATGTCCTATGTGCGCGAGGCTGCCGCGGTCAGCGTAATAATGCGTCAGGCCAAAGTCATTACACTTACCATGGAAGGCGATATTAGCAGCCACTGGAACGGAGTAGCCTCGCGAGAGATAGCTTCGATCAAGATTGCAGCACCCAACCTACAAGTTCTTCGCCTAGCAGTGCACGACCGGATCACGAGATTCGTACATCAAAATATATCCGCTACAAGCGTGATTAATATCGACATCGACATACAAATCGTTCTTAAGGGCTTTGCACAATGCAATCCGCCGACAGCCCAGCAAGTCGGCCTTCCACTCATCCAGCACTGCAAGGCTTTCCGACTCGGGTATGAGCGTCACTATCTCTCGCCTCCCTGGACAGTGCCAAAGAGCTGTACTGTTTTTCATGTCGTTCATGATGTTGGCTTGTACGTGTTTGGGCGTGATGGAACGACAACGTATAAGTGGAAGCCAAGTGATGTTGTGGAGCAGTCACCTCTCGAGGCATATCCAGATGAGTTGCTGGAAATGCTGCCTCACGATCTTGCGGAGAAGTTGGAAGTATATACTTGCAAAACGCTCGGTTGGAAGGAATTGGACCTCAAGTCGGGTGAGAAGTGGGGCTAGTCGATTGAGAGCTACTCTACTATGTGGAGATGTTGAGTGCATATCTTTTCGCGCCAGACGTCAACTCAAAGTACTTTTGGCGGGTGAGAGTACTCGAAAGCAGGTTAGGAGAGATTATATAAAGAGGGTGAAGGGGGAGTTGCTCTCGAACTCGCCAAGATCAAGGTATGGAACGAGATGCGCCAAGAGGAACTGAAAAGCTGGCAAGGTGGAAGCGTGAAGAACGTGTTGTAAGGTGATACCTCGATACCGCGCTGATCTATCATCAGTAATGAAGACGCATAAAGGGCGATACTTCTACTGTGGCATGAGAAGTCGAGGCATCGCGATGGTAGCAGCCGAAATTCGGGGCTGAGCGAGTCCTGCGACATTGCGATGTGCGCTAGACCCAATGTATACTAGCCACTGAATTGCACTTTGGCTTTCCGCCAGCTGGATCTTGGCTTACTTTTGCACACTGCATCCTCCGTGCGTGGTGTTAAAACCGCGGCATGTCTCCAGAATAGCACAACGGCTTCTCCGGTATATATTTTGGCACATCTAGTGTCCGTACCAGATCCTGACACGTTCTCCCACCCCTACTGGCTAGCTGCCCGCGCACGGCTTCGTGGTCGCACATTCGCACTTTAAGTGTGCATATCTCACCAAGTGTCCAGGCGATAGGAGGCCGTAGTACATAAGGATGACGAAAGACTGGGAGTTAGTACAAGATGAGATCAAGGAGCTTTCTTTCGTCCAGAAGAAGCCTTTGGAAGAGGTCAAAGAGTTGATGGAACGCAAATACAAGTTTCGGGCTTCGTGAGTGTGGATTCAGACGCTGATATGCGATGCGCATCGTCCACTGCTAACGATTGAACTAGCACCCGCGCCTATCGCATGAGGTTGAAAGAGTGGGGCATTATGAGGCACAAACCGCGAAAGGCTACCAAGAAGCGTCGCGAAGCGAGACAGCCCAGCGAGCAGAGTCTGGATGAGCACGCTCTGCGTGACAACGAATCAAGCGGATCAAGCAGCCCGAGTGAATCGGGAGAACCCATGTCGATCGACTCAACGTCCAGAGAACACTGCTCAAAGACTGGTGGCTGGCTAGTCGTGGCTAGTCTACCGACTCTCATCGCTGATGAAGCTGGTACGGTCGCAGAGCCGACTTTCTTAGGACTGTTGAATCAGCCACAAGAGTACGTAGGCTCCATATCATGTCCTTGTCCACATCCCATTCTTACTGATCACCTGGTAGTCTCCGGCCGTCCTTCGAGGAGACATGGTCGCAAGACTCTAGGCAAGCCTCCGACATAGTACTTGACATGGTTGGTGCAGTCTTGGACAGTGATCTGCAAAAGTTGGAGAAGCTTATCGTCGAAAATGTCGATCACATCAATCATCCCATTGGTCTGCCTTTTGACGGAGTAGGCGCCCGATTCGTTGATCATCCTGCTCTGAGCGAGATGGTTATCCTACAGCATCCGGATCAGACCCTGTTCGACATCGCGTGCGCTATGCCTTGCGGACCGATTATATGGGTCTTGTTTGCCTACGGTGCGAAAGGATCCGAACACCCACTTGGAACAGATTTGGCCTTGCACAATGCTATCAAAAACGGGAGAACATATACCGTTCAAGCGCTTCTGCAGCCGGGTCGCTCGGACGTCAACGGACTGCCCGGCTCAAGCTGGACACCCTTACGTCAAGCAGTTTTCTGGAACGTTCCTGATGTCGTTCGCATTCTTCTCAGTCGAGGTGCAAAGGTCGATGATGCTGGTCCTTCTCCATATAAACCCGGCGTTCACACAGCCTTACAACTCTGCCTGTCGCATAGAGTGAACACCTACAATGACCCGGCGGCTCGAAGGAAATCTCATCTGATTTTAGAAATGCTTCTCAGCGCCGGCGCCAAGATTCATTGCAAGCCTCGAGAGCTCGCTCCTTGGTCGGATTTCAGTACCTTTATTATGCCATGGCAGAATCGCCCATACTGGGCTTTTGAGCTTTCGCCAGAGGAGCTCGAATGCTTTCGGCTGTTTGTCCGCAAAGGCGCCAGTTTCCATTCGTTCCTTGGAGGATGCCCTTGTGAATCTCCTTACCAGGAAAGATTTGAGCATCAAGCGCTGTGGCATTCGACTCCAACATTTGCGCGATGTTTTATCGACAGCTTTGTGCCGACACCTACTAACGATGGTACCTTTCTCGGGAAAGGCGTGGATCCGAATCGTGCGTCTGACGGCTTCATCAGTCCTTTGCGGAAATGTATCACGGATTGTCCGGCTGTCGATCTCGTTCCGCGTCTGCGAATGCTTCTCGACGGCGGCGCCGACCCAGAAGCTGAAGACGCAGAAGGTATTCAGCCATATGTCCTAGCGGCAGAAACGTTCGATGAGCCGCTTCTTTCCGAGGTCATGTCGGCGTTGGTCTCTAAAATCCCAGGCAAACATGCGAGGCGCGTCGATGGTGCCTCCCACACATGGGCTGCAGGTCACTTTCCAATCTCGGAAACGCAGACTTATGATCAAGTCATGGCATGCACTCGCCAAACGGGTGACTTCATGCTCAGTATGCGCAACATGGTCCCGCAGCACGTTCAAAGTATCTTTCAACGAGCTTACTTCACCGTCATCAGCGAGCATTTTCTCAACACGATGACTAGGGTGGCAAAGACCAAGATGTTAAGCTCAAAGGAGAAAGATGAGATCGTTTGGATTGTTTCGATGCGAGATGGCATCGATCTACCAAAGTACAATTTCGATCAAAAGCTCGTCATTGCGTTGCTGGACCCGCAACCAATACCAAGCATAGTGCTCGAATCAGGGAGTGACAATCTTTGGTCGAAGCTAACAAGCCGTGACACGGTCACTGTTGAGGCAAGCTCTCCGGCGTCTAGTGCCACAATTACTGCGACTACGTCAGGCCCTCATATTCATACGCCCTTCCAATTCAATACCAGCACCGCCACGACTTCAAGTGATCCGCCTACATCCTCAAATTCCCCACAATGGCTAGACGACTTCTTTGTAGCATCTACAACCCAAATTCGATGGCACGATCCCTGCGCACGACCTCAACCGGGCGACACTCAGAAAGCTGCCGCAGCTGTTCTAGTTCATAAATGTACAACCTGCAATGATGAAAAACTTCTCACGAAGACAGAGTTGGAACGACATGAGACCGAACATGAGCACAGTGAGGGCTGCGATATAATTGGCTGCAAGAGACGCTTTTGTGCTGAGAGACGAAGTAGGACAGATGGTGCGGGATGTCAAGATCATCTATTCAGTAGTTGAGGACCAGACCTACCTCTCTCTATCAGACAGCCTTACTATTTTCACTGGCATTCGTACTTTCATATTGATTCCCCTGCGCCTGGGACTCTTCTCCTACCTGTTGATGTCTTCCCCCTCGCACGCGATCGCGGGCCGTGTGCTCCATTTCCATGACGGTAGCTGCATGCCGCCAGTGCTCGAAATTTCCTCACATCTCTAGAAACCTCGGTACCGTGTTAATATAGTGAAAGCGACAACCAGTCTCAAGCGTGTCAAGTCGAAGGCCGTAGCGAACATGCGTTGGGCCATCGCATCTTAGCGTCGCTGTGACGCCTGTATCTGCGAGTGATTGGACGTACGCAGCGTTTCGCCTTGTTTGCGCGCAATCACAGTACTTAGTATACACGACCAGACTACGCAATTTCGGCAATCTACCACTGGTGTGCTCTAGAACGAGATGAGCTAGTAGATGCCTGAGATCGCAGCACGCGCCTCCGAGGGTAAGATGGGTCAGCGTCTTGGGAAGCACACCGAAAACGTAGACAGGCTTGGCGTCCCACGCCTTCCGTCTGGTTGCCATCAATTCGCCAATGCATGTAGTTACGTGCGTGAGCTGGGTGTACTCGCTCAAATCGAATTTCTGGTGTCTGCTGATAGTATCCCATAGTCCGTGGAAGGGCATCTCCAGCATGGCCAGCTTTGATTTTAATCGCTTGGTGATGATCGCCTTCAGATAAGGGTGGCAGGAGTCGGGGTGTTCATGCCCTGAGTCTGCTGTGGAGGCCGAGCCGTTGAAAAACACCGGATTGAGGAAGCGGATCTGACCATGGGACATTTCTCCCAGCAGCAAGCCTTGCAGATTCGGGGTTTGGAGTAAGAGAAGAGCCATGTGTGCCTGGCGGTTCTGTCGGCGCAAGTTAGACTTTAGTATCCGCTGGTGACGTCTTGTGAGGCCCGACGACCGGATAATAGGCATGTAGATACCTATATTCTTCACTTCAGGCTTGTCCTCATCGTCCGTGCCGGCATCGCGGAAAAGGTGTATATTTCTCACTAGTTGCGCAAGCTTGGGCTGGGCAACGTACAAGGAGACGAGCTTGTGTACTTTAACTATATCGACGCAGAGGTCTTTGTGAAGCATTCGTGCCGCGACTTCGTCTATGATATGTGAGTAGACCAAGAAGTTGCGTATTTTTCTGGCCTTCGCTTACGGAAACGCTTACACACTGTGCTCAGCGACACGCGTTCTGCACAACGGTCCCGAGGTAGACGAGGCAGTTGATCCAAGATCTCGAGTAAGAGCTCGTTGGGAAGTGTTAGTAGATTCGCCGACATTGCGAAATGGGGTATGTACTACTGCTCAAGGATAGTTGTTAGTATAGCCAGATAAAGTGTTGCTCGAAGGTTTGCTTCGTCGGCGCATAGCGTGAGTCATATTTCATGACTGTGTCCCCATTTTCAAAAGAAGGGATGGAAATTGCCGCTCAAATGAGTCACTATAAATGGTGTGGAGTCAGAGTGACTCTGCAGCGACCTTTGACTTCGAATCGTGAATGGGAAGGCTTGGCTTGGCTCGGTTGATGTCAACCATGGCCGAAAAATAGTGGACTGAATTGCCATGTTTGAGCGTACGTTAAATCACTTATACACATATCCGAACAGCACCCGATCTAAATCGCACGTGTCTACAGTGTCTACGTACCTT
>JAESFQ010001025.1_pt1 | contig 10175 bp, 10 predicted proteins | sample 9269431 | NCBI WGS metagenome assembly JAESFQ01 (sample SAMN14502588, study PRJNA617103) | algae metagenome | isolation source: Plectolyngbya sp. WJT66-NPBG17 and co-occurring heterotrophs from well... | place: USA: Mojave Desert, Joshua Tree National Park, California | collected 2006-08-06 | reverse complement strand
TGTGTCGCATAAGTGATGCTGTGCCTTATCGTGAGTATTCCCCTACTTACCTTACATCTCATCCCACAAGAAGAGGGAAGTTGATGAGATGAGAGAGTCACGTCCCCTGCCATCTCTACCATTGACCAAGTTACTAACAACAAACACAGTACTCAGCACCCGCAACATGCTCGACCGCCTACAAGCCATCGCCGAAGACAACTTCAACCACGCTTCCTCACTCTACGACTCCCCCTCCATCTCCCCCTCATCCCCGCACACCTACACCGACCGCGACCGCGCCCTCATGGCCATCCTATCCTCTCTCCGTACCCTCCCCTTCGCACGCCACGCGCGAGGGAACTGGTACCCGCAGGGTCTCGCCACGAAAAACGACAGTTTAGTCCTCTATAAACATACCGCCGCGCACGGCGTAAAGCAAACTTCCATCTCACTGTCCGAATTCGTAGACAAGGCACAGACATGGCTGTGTATCCGCAACCCAGCATGTGTGTCTGGGGACTTCCCTAACGCGAAGAATAGCTGGCATGACATTGCGACATCACTCCACAATTCCGGCGTCGATATCAGTAAAATCGATATGAAACTCTACACTGAGCTTACCACTGTTCTGGAAGGCGAGGGGCTAACATCCAGAATGAACGATATCGTTCTCTGGGCGAAGAACGGACAGTTAGAAGAACGCTGGAAAGCGTGGCTCAAACACACCGAAGCCAAGAAGAAGACCACTCACGCAGGCAGTACGGACATAGCGACCAGAGCAGATGGTCTCTACTCCAAACGCTTCACGCACAAACACCCCTTGGGCCGTCCGCGCTCCCTCATCTCCGAAGACGAGAAAGCAGAGCGCAAGGCAGATAGGATGGCCAAAGCCACTCGCGAGGCTGCTGCCGCTGCCACTGCCGCCGCGAACAGAGAGAGGAACACGAGCGCTAGAGGCGGGCTCTTGGGGTGCGTCAAGGGACGTGCGGATAGCAGGAAGAGACGCAGTATGGTGCTTTTCGTCATGTTTATTGTGGTGCTTTTTGGGGCGCTGCTTGGGGCCATGCTTTGGGCTATGGCTACTAATCGGTTGGATTTCACCGCGGGTGGAGAGGGCTTCTAGTGTGTGTGTATGGTTGCGTTCGGAATGGCATGGGATTCTAGGCGTATGGAGTGTACGTGATTGGACTAGAATGGCAGCAGCGGCGTTGGTGGTGGTACTACTTGACCATTTTGCAAGTCTTTGTTGACTGACTGACCATCTTGACATGGGAAGAAACATGTGCAGAGATTCATGGAAGTGGGTCAAAGGGGACGCGTGTACGAGAGGTCTTTGCTTATCATTAACTATATCACACCAATCGATCTACTAAGCAAATTCTTCGTGTGACTAGGCAGCCGTGTTGATGTCTAGGTACGATTTTGGCAACTGGCCTTCTCAAAGCTGATACCTAGGTACGTAAGCCTGAACCTGGTCTTCACTCAACAGCTCTTGCCAGCTATCCCTGCCGAGACATTGAAACCCTCGTACCTGCATAACTAACAAGGTAAACTATCAGCGCTACCACCACCTCATCTCCGTGGTTCCGTGCTTTCCGCTCCGCTGCCCACTGCGCCTCCGCTCCGTCCTTTCCGCACAGTAGTGAACTACTAGGTAGGCACTAGATACCACGCTACATAGGAAGTACAAACTAGTCCGTTCTAGATTACCTTCGTGTGGGCTTTGATTGCTTTGGTACCTAATGATCATTATTTCGCTAATCGACTATCGCCCAAGCTATTAGCAACGAGTATCAGCGATGGATGGTGATGATGATGCTAACGGGAATACCCAGCCAACGAACAATTTCGGTCGTGACCATCCCTTACCGTACATGATTACTGAATCTTACACCCGGCATTCCCGAGAAAACGGAGAAAAGAAATAGCAATCGGTACTACCCTATCCCCATGCGCACATTCACAGACTGCAAACCAAATAATACCTTCGAACGACGGCGAAGGAAAGAACAAACGGTTCACTAGCAGTTCTCACCCTATTCTTAGCCCAGGCCGCCAAAAAACAAAGCACAAAGGTCCAGAACGTCGAGCTAGCCCGCAAAGCCCCGTTCCTTAGCACTCCCGAGGAGACAAAAATCTCCCTCAGCCGTCCCTATGCAGGGAAAAAACTCTAGGTGGGACTTTGTTAAGATTACTCGTTCTGAACGATGACGACGCCTGAGCCACCCAGCACAGGCTGATCCCGGTCTGCTCGCCGTGGTTCGCGCTCGTGGTTCGCGTCTTTTAGCGGATCGGCGAATGGCGTATACAGGGCTCGAGCTTCGCCGGATGGTAAGTTCGGTAGGTAGGTAGGAGATAGGTAACGGTGGGTGCTGCAGGTACGACGAGAAGAAGAAAAAAGAAAGGAAGAAAATTATGTATTACCGGGCGGGCTTGCAGGACAGAGTGCTAGTGCGCTAGAGAGGGAGAACGATAGATACAGATATCGACATTAGTCGTGTTGTATCGAGATGATATGTATTTACTGCGAAAGAATAATAGCTATTACGCAAAACAATTTGCATCCCAAAACCCAGGCTGCTACTCTCTACCACTGCATTCCGGGCTTCAGAAATCCTGACAGGTGTCACATCACTCACGCTTCCCTGCCAAACCCGGTCCGTCCCACTTGTGGCTTTTTTCTCCTTCGCTACAAAACCCACCTTACGTCTCTAGTCATGTCGCGTCATGTCGCGTCGTGTCGTAAAACAAAACACAATTTGAAGCTCGAGCAGGGTTCGGGACATGAAACGGAAACAAAACAAAACGAAAGAAAAAAATACGCGACAAACATGTGTTTGGGAAAAAAGATTCAGTTCTGTTACAAACTTCTACCTTGTCTATAACTATACCGATAACACATACACACATACATACCAAGCCGGTACTACTTCGTATCGAAAGGTTACGCTTCGTGCGGCTTCTTCCGCTTCCGCCACATCAAGCTTGTGCGTGATTCAGGTTGGCTTTTTTCTTGGTCTCGTACCCGGGTCTTGTATCCTTTTACGGAATGGCTGTGAGCTGAATTATATCCGGATGAGGTGGATATGGCACTTTGCTATGTGCGGGCTAGGGTGGGTGGATTGGTGATGTCATGGTCGATGCACTTACACTACCAAGACATGCAAGTAGGTGCCGTTGCATGGAGGCAAAACAGGTGGTGGAGAGGCGGTTAATTTATTTCGCATCGGTTGGGGCTTTTTTTCCTTTTGGAGATCCTGGGCTGGGTCGTGTAGACTTGCTGCTTGTGAGATGTATTGTTCAACGGTGTTCATAAGCATTTGGTGTGACGGTGGCTGTGGGATGTCCCGGTCGATCGACAGACGATCTTGTCACACGGTCATGTCACGATGATCGTCGCCCGATAACCACATCACAGGACTTGCATGTGTGGAAGGAGTAAAATGGCATGTGAATCGAATGCGCACAGTCCCACTCCCAGCGGATGAGAGAGTGAGTCGCCATGTGTGTATTATATGATAGTTATACTAATAGTAAATGCGATGCGATGCAGTGTTGAATTGTCTCGACCAGGACAATAAGATATGCAGTGTGGTATCATAGAAGGACGAAAGTAATACCGAAAATGCTCATGTAACGCCCTGTTGTCTTCGTCGTCCCGCTCTGTACAGTTCATAATCATGCCTCTTGATCATCACCAGTCCCATCAACTACTGTCCTCACTAATCGTAACGTCGCTCGTTGACGATACCGAAGACTTGTTGTCGGAAGAAGGCAACGGACCAAGTGTCCAGCGCCAGTCTCTCGTCCGTTTCCGTCGTCCAGCGACAGGCGTTTCGGGACAGGTATCACTTTCGTCTTCCGACGACGAGGAATCGCGCTTCTCGCCTGTGCGGGGAGACTTTGGTTTGGGTTTTGGTGAGCTCTCCGCTGAAGAGGATGTGCTAATAAGGGAGAGTTGAAGAGGTGATATGCTCGTGTCGGAGAGGGTGCTGGAGGCCTTGAGACTCAGCGGGTGTTTTGAGGCGGAAGCATCCGAGTCGGTTGTTGTGGTGGATGCGTTGGATGTGAGGGAGGAGAGGGTTGAGCTGGACGACTCAATGTCGGAATGTGCGAGGGTGTATTTGGTGGTTGTGATCTCCTCCACTAATGGTGTGCGGAAGGAAACGCGCTTCTCGGCGGGGAACATGGGCCGGTTCGAGGCCATCTTGCGTGGTATTATTGAGGGTGCGGGGCTGTTGGAGAGGATGGAGGCGAGGTTGTGGGGCTGCTTGTAGGGTATTGAGATGGTGGCCGAGTCGTTGGAGGCCGATGTGAGTGTCGACGAGAGTGTCGATGCCGAGCTGGGCGTGGATGCGCTGGTAGTCCCGCTGTGGGTGGCAGGCACGTCGCTCTCAATGGAGAGCTGGGGTCTTGAAGGGCGTTGGAGGGCGGGCGCAGTTGCCGGGCGTTCATAGGCGTTGGAGAAGGTGTTGCGGACGGTTGGCGATACTGCACTCAGTGTCTCGAGACGTAGACTGGCTCCCTTGCCCAGGATGCGTGGTTGTTCAGTGTTGATGGACAGTTTGGGCCGTGGCGGGGCCTGGCGCGGGGGTATTATAGGCAGCGAGGTAGTCATACTGGACATGGCAGATGATTGCGAGTATGACGGTGTAATCGAAGGGTGTGATGGCTGCAGAGTGGACAGCATCATGTGTATGGGTGGTATGGCGTCCACGGGTGTATAGGCGGATGCCGGGTAGGTGCAGGTGATGAGCCGTTACTCAGCAACAAGTCTCGATAGTATGAAAAGGAAAAGAGGCCGGGTGCGACGAGGGGCACATATCGCTATTAAACAAGTTGTCTGCATGCCACCAACCGTCGTGGTGGATCCGCCGCGGCGCGCATCCCAACGCGCGGAGGTGGACATGGACACGAAGCGCCTGGCTGGGGCTGGTCCCAAAATACTCACTAATCCGATCCAAAGATAGATGCAGGGTGGCAAAGGCGTGTTGAGCAGGGATCCGGGTGCAGACGGCTAGCGCACACGATCTGCAGCCCGAGAGTGAATGTCGTGATTGGACACGCCTCAATCAGCGCTTGGCACAGCTGCGGGCGTTTCGAAGCCGTCCACACACGTCGCGGCTTCACGCGCGCTTCATCAGTCGCCTGCATCCCCACCCTCTGCACGCCGCTGAAACATTGCTGCTGCTCTGCTCTGCTGCTGCTGCTGCTGCTGCACAACCACCGGCGCTTCTCTTCCCATGAGGAAACTGAAACGACAGACAGACTCGGTCATAGTCCACTTTGTTCGTAAGCACCAGGCTCAGCCTTCACGCCTTGGTCGCCCTAAACTCGGCCTCACCAGCCGGAATGTTACGGCTCTCTTTGCGCCTGCTAACGTCCTGTCTCGTATCGTATAGGATTATGTACGTACTTCTTACCGCGTACGGCCAAGTTTGCGCATTGGAGTAACGTGTGCCGGTGCCATCTCCACAGGACTGCTTCTACGCCAGCGTATTTGAACATGAAAACCCAGCATTACGAAGCTTGCCACTGGCTGTGCAGCAAAAACAGATAGTCGTCACATGCAACTATGAGGCCCGCCGACGAGTACGATCCCTAGACTCTGTCCATGCCCATGTCATCGGACGAGGCCTGCCTAACATCAGCCGCCGTATTGACTCTCCCAGGGCTTGCGCAAATTGCAGCTGATCCACGAAGCGAAGAAAGCCTGTCCAGATGTAGTCATTGTCCTCGGCGAGGACCTCACCCGCTTCCGGAACGCTTCAAAAGAATTGTATGCTTTTCTGCGATCCTTTTCATGGAATTCGCGTTGCGAGAGACTAGGCTTTGATGAGGTTTGTCTCTCCTGGTCATCCTTCTCGTATCCTTTGTGTCTCAACACCGCCACTTTGTCAATCTCATTTTTAGTCGCAAACATTCCGAAATCTCTCACCGTCTGTCTATACGGCGAGCCATGCTAAGTCGCCGGCCAGGTGTTTTTAGATGTCACCGACATGATCGATTACAATGTCAGCATCCTCAACTCTAATGACCTCAACAACGCCTTCTTTTGTCTTGCCAAGGATGACCCCACTGTCGGCTTTCCTTACGATGCGACGCGGCTGACGGGTCATTTATACCCCAAAACGGCTGCTGAAAATTTAGGTAAGCTGCATACGGCGTATACGATGTGGCGCAGCTGAGTCGTGTTTCTATTGGAATGCACTGCGAGCCTCAAGGCTGACAGGCCCTTGCTGAATCCTTGCGGTTACTGAGACCAGCGACCACACGTATGGGATTGCCACCAACAGTCACAGTTCGATTCTGCAGGTGCACATCGTATGCGCCAGGAGATGCTGTACATAGCCGAACGTTGGAGGACTAATCGATGCCAGAAGCCACCTCGCCAGATTTACTACATCTCCGATTGGCTCTAGGAAGCCATCTAGCACACTACCTACGAACCAGACTCGAGGCTGAGAAGGGGTACACAGCCACTGTTGGCATTTCCACGAACAAGCTCCTAGCAAAGCTCGTTGGGAATACATATAAGCCCAATTCTCAGACTACGTTAGTGCCTCCGTATACTTCTAGTGAAGATGATGAGAATGTCGACAATGTTACCGCCTTCATCGACGACCACGAAGTTGGCAAGATCCCTGGCATAGGTTTCAAGATAGCACAGAAGCTTCGTGCTCATGTACTACAAAGACCGGCCGATTTCGATGCCGGGCTGGTGTACGGTGGTACCAAAGAAACTGTTCTTGTGCGTGATGTAAGGACATACCCTGGTATCGGCCCAGAGACGCTCGAGCGGATACTCGGCGGCCCAGGCGTACCACATGGTATCGGTACGAGAGTATGGGGTCTGCTGAACGGTTGCGACGATGCAGATGTCGGCCAGGCTCGTGAGATTCCCCGGCAAATCAGTATCGAGGATAGCTACATGCGCTTGGACACTTTGGAAGCGGTAGCTAAAGAGCTCCGGATGCTCGCGAAGAGATTGCTTGAGAGGATGCACACAGATCTAGTCGAAGAAGATGATGATGGGCACGACCATGGTCCCTCAGATACGGCGTCCATCTCCCCAACAGCCATGAAGCGTTGGCTTGCACACCCAAAGACAATCCGCTTATCGACACGACCACGTCCACCTCAAAATCCTGATGGTAGCCGTAACCGGTCTTTCGCCCGTATATCCAAATCTGCACCCATGCCGACTTTTGTGTTCAGCTTGAAGGAAGACATAGATACAGTGGTTGATAAGTTGCTCCACGAGACGCTGCTACCGTTGTTTCGCAAGCTTCACCTAGAAAAGCGAGGCTGGAACCTCAGTCTTGTTAATGTCGCTGCGACGAACATGGCTGACGCGGCAAGTGAGAAAGGTGGAGTTGGGCGGGATATTGGCAAGATGTTCAAGAGGCAGGACGAGGTACTCAGACAGTGGAGGGTAGATGAGGAACCGGCGAAAGCTGGGGAAGAGAGTTTAATGATAGAAGAGCATGTTCAGGTTGAGGAGGGAGGATCAACAGGTGAAGAGCCTTGGCTAGAAGAAGCGAGGCAGCAGCGAGAAGAGTACAGAATGGACGAGCCTTGGCCGAAGGGTGAAGTTCTAGAAAGACATGGTTCTGAGGACTTTCCCACACCATCACAAGATATTGAGTCTCTTGTTACGGATGTTTGGGAATCAGAAGATGAAGACATGATGGACGAGGATTCGTTCCGGTGCGAAGATTGTGGTGCCATCATGCCAACTTTTGCGATGGGCGCGCATTATCGATGGCATGCGCAGATGTAGTTGGCAGATGGAAAGAGGATCGTCCAATCGTATGTGCCACGAAGTTATTAATCCGAGTATTATTGCTTTGGCCCAACTCCAAATGGCTGTAAGTAGGCGCTGCTTCCTAAAGCGGCATTGCCCCGCTCCTGCGTCGGCTCCCTTGGCATTCCGAGCCCGAGCCCGAGGCCAGGCGTGACATGTGCTAGAACGGCGCTTGACGTACACGGCAAGCTCTCTTGCGATGCATAACCAGTGGGTCAACCCGGTGATCCAACGTTCGCATTCCTACTACTATGTTTCCGGCGTCGACCTGATACTATAGTTACACTCAGCCCACGATGCCTGGCTCGTCGCGCTTGCCCGTCAGCCTACGCGATACCTTCAATGCGCGGAAGAGCTCCGCTAACGGCCAGCTCGTCGCATTGAACATCGATGTGTATGCGCCCCTCCCTTAGATAACAACAAGTGAATGCGCGGTATGCTAATATATGATATTTAGTCTGCGCAACATAATCTTCGTCCTCTTCCTTCTCCGCTGGACACGCATTACCTTCTACCAACTCAAAGGGCGCGGCATCTTCGGCTCCATCGGTGATGGCTATATCAGTATCCGCCGCTACCTTTACGGCATCTTCCTACGACTCCCCGGCGTGCGCGACAAAGTACAGGCACAAGTGTCGGAATCCCTCCTGAAACTCGAACGCAAACTCGTTCCGAGCGGGCCCGGCGTCGAGCGCATCACCAGTCTACCCAGCCAAGGATGGAGCGAAGAGGAGGTGCGCAAGAAGTTGAATGAACTGGCCGACATGGAACACACCCGATGGGAAGATGGCCGAGTCAGCGGTGCCGTATACCATGGTGGAGAAGAGTTGATCAGACTGCAGACGGAGGCGTTTGGCAAGTTCACCGTTGCGAATCCCATCCACCCTGATGTCTTCCCTGGCGTTAGGAAGATGGAAGCTGAGATTGTTGCCATGGTCCTCTCTCTCTTCAACGCACCTGAAGATGCAGCCGGTGTAACGACATCCGGCGGCACCGAGTCCATCCTCATGGCCTGTCTGTCCGCACGCAACAAAGCGTACCACGAGCGCGGCGTCACTCAGCCTGAGATGATCCTGCCTGAAACCGCACACACAGCTTTCCGCAAGGCATGCGAGTACTTCAAGATCAAAATGCACCTCGTAGCATGCAAGGCACCCAGCTACAAAGTCCACCTACCCTCCGTCTCCCGTCTCATCAATCCAAACACCGTCCTGCTAGTCGGTTCCGCACCCAACTTCCCCCACGGCATCATCGACGACATCTCTGGTCTCAGCAAACTCGCCGTGAGAAGGAAGATACCCCTCCACGTAGACTGCTGCCTCGGTTCCTTCATCATCCCCATGCTGCCCAAAGCCGGCTTCGAATTCGAGCCCTTTGACTTTCGTCTGCCGGGTGTGACTAGCATTTCTTGCGACACGCACAAATACGGTTTCGCACCCAAAGGAAACTCTACGGTGCTCTACCGCTCCGACGTCTACCGCAAGCACCAATACTTCATCTCCCCCGACTGGTCTGGCGGTGTGTACGCCTCTCCATCTATCGCTGGCTCGCGCCCCGGTGCTTTGATCGCAGGATGCTGGGCTAGTCTCGTCAAGCAAGGTGCAAACGGATATCTAGATGCATGCCACAAGATCGTCGGAGGCATGAAGAAGATTGAAACTGCCATCCGCGAGAAACCTGAACTCTCGGCTGATCTGAAAATCATCGGTCGGCCTTTGGTTTCTGTCGTTGCTTTCTTGTCCAACACTCTAGATATCTATGACATCGCTGATGGCATGTCAACGAAAGGATGGCATTTGAATGCGCTCCAGAGCCCACCGGCCATTCACATTGCGGTCACGCTTCCTATTGTTGCGGTGGTGGATAAGCTGATCGAGGACCTTATCGAGGTTACTGAGGATGTTAGGGATGCGGAGCGGAAGCGCATTGCTGAGGGCAAGGGGGCGAAGGGTGCGGTTAAGGGTGATACGGCGGCTTTGTATGGTGTCGCGGGGAGCTTGCCTAATAAGAGTGTTGTTGTGGATCTGGCCAAGGGATTCTTGGATACGCTTTACAAGGCGTGAGCAGTGATGGAGAGCCGATATCTACATACCCCAGTCATTATCAGATGATATCTTTTTAAGTTTGGCAATTCATCATACTGTTTGATTTGTTATCGTTGTAATTGTACAGTTTGATAGATGCCCATGTGTACCACATCTAGTACTACGTTGTGGAGTCGATTTCAGTCACATCCTCTCGAATGCTCCACCTACATCTGCACCCTCGGTCCGTTCGACGGTGCAGAAGCAGTCGCCGCAGCAGGCAACCTCGCCGCCGTCTGCTCAAGCGGCTCCTTCCTCCGCGGCCTCTTCAGATCCTCCTCCGTAACACCATTCACCCCTAC
>JAESFQ010001024.1_pt1 | contig 10180 bp, 9 predicted proteins | sample 9269431 | NCBI WGS metagenome assembly JAESFQ01 (sample SAMN14502588, study PRJNA617103) | algae metagenome | isolation source: Plectolyngbya sp. WJT66-NPBG17 and co-occurring heterotrophs from well... | place: USA: Mojave Desert, Joshua Tree National Park, California | collected 2006-08-06 | reverse complement strand
CGCGCAAGTCACCTTCAACGTCGCGCCCATCGATCCCCCCAAGCAAATCGCTTGCTCAGGTCATCGAATCAGATTGTTCCATTATAGGGAAGTGGGCGCGAGAGTCAGTGTCCACGCCGGTTGGTATCATAGTGCCGTCATCAAGCCTCCTTCTGTTGGGTGCCTTGGCGACGTGCAGGCGCGTCGTCGGAAAGGATCGACTTGCTGAGCGCAATCAAGCTCGACCTAGTGTCCATCGCCGCTTTCCGCAGCGAGCTGAAGGCTTCCTGCTCCGAGCAGTTGTTCTGGTGCATGATCTGCACGATAGCTGCCTGGACTGGATCACGGTGATGGGCACGGTGGCGCAGCCGCTCCATATATCGCTCGATGTCGTGCTGCTGCTCAAGGCGGTGGAACGCCATGGCGAGCGCCGTGTAGACGCCACTCGACCGGATGGGCTTCATCAACCAAGCTCCGGGCTTCTGCGCCAGCATCCATTCCAGCCTGCCTGGCGTCTCGGCTCCGACGAGGGCGATCAGCCTGACGCTTGCTGCCAGTCCTTCGAACGGGCTGTTGACGCCTGTGTCGACATCGAAAAAAATGACGTCGGCATGTGAGGCGACCGGCACTGGCGGCATGTTTTCATGACAATGGACAATCAGCCCGAGGCGCCGCAGGCGGCTATCGAGCAATCGTCGGTCATTGTCGTCGGGATGCACGACGAGGGCATGCCGGTTCCGGAATGACGGGATGCGGGGTGTTGTCACGACACGATCCTTAGATGCCGTCGTGGTGGGGCCGGTGCCTCGGAATGTTCCGGAAGTGCTTGGTCAAGCCATACGAGATAAGGGTCCGGCCGGACCAGCGTTGGGGACTCCCACAGCAGATCGAACTGGCCGACAAGATTGGAGCGCGCGATGCGCGGGGTGGCATAGGTATGGTTGTTGTCTGGATCGACGCATATCGATCCCTGCGGCGCGCGGAAGCTGTCGCGATACAGCGCGCGCCGGACCGCTGCCACATCAGCGCTGCCGGCAGCCTTCGTGGCGCGGCCAAGCAACAGCATGCAGGTATAGCTCGCCTGTGCGTCTACTGAGGGCGAGGCGTGGGGACCGAAGCGCTCGCGGTAGCGGCTCAGAAAAGCCTGGTTCTCCGGCGTATCGAGGCTCTGGAACCAGGGTGAGCAGGCTATATGCCCGGCACCCGCTTCAGCGCCGATGATCTGCAGCTCGGGCTCGCACAGGCTGCAGCTGAAAATGGGCGGTAGCGAAGCATGCGGATTGCGCAGCCGGGCCGCATGGTAAGCGCGGAAGAAGGCATAGCTTGATTGGCCGACCAGCGTGTTGAAGACCGCGCCCGGTCGGAGCCGCACGATCTCCTCCACGACATGCTCGACGCTGGTCTCGCCAAGCGGCAAGGTGCGCTCCGCCGCCATGCGGCCGCCGGTCGCGCCCAGCATCTCGCGCAGGACACGGGTTGTCTCCCAGGTCCAGATATAGTGCGAGCCGACGCAGTACACGTTGCTGGCGACGTGATCCAGGATGTAGCAAGCGAGCGGCACCACGTGCTGGTTGGGAGCGGCGCCGACATAGATGACGCTCTCGCTGCTCTCGAAGCCTTCGTAGCGTGCCGGATGCCACAGGAGCGCGTCCGCAGCTTCCACCAAGGGCAAGACTTGCCGACGGGCGGCAGAGGTGTAGCACCCGACGAGATGCATCGCTCGATGTTGGCGCAGCATCGCATCGCAGGCTTCGTAATAGCCGCGCAGACTGCCTCCCGGATCCGCCATGATCGGATCCAGAACGAAGCCCGTATCCCTCCATGCATTCACCTCTTCGAGGCCGAGCATGGCCCCGCGCAGCATTTCCTGTCCCACCGCGCCGTAGAATCCCGTACCTGAGTAGAGCAGGCCGATGGGGATGCGTTCACGCGACACCGGCACGTTGCTGGCCTCCATGGATACTTCGGCTGCCCTTCAGACGGGCAATTGCTCCCAACCCTTATGCATAAAGCCATCCCAGCATTCTGGAAGCCGAAAAGCTGAGCATGGTGCGCCTGGAACCATGTTGACAGGGCAGAAGGGAATGCTCGAAGATCGCTGGCGAGCGTTTCGCTTGAGCCCGCGAGACAAGGATGTCTCACATGCGCGGCTCAGCACCTTGCCGCGCTCAATATGCATGACTTTCGGTATTTCCCCTCCCATCTCCGCGCTTGATCGCGGATAGGAGCAGGACGACGCACGTATTGGAGGCGCCATGCCTGTCAGGACGCCCAGTCTCGAACAGATTCTGCAGATGGCGGAACAGCAAGGGCTGCACTTGTCCGTCGAGGATGCCGCCGAGTTCCGAGGCATCATGGCCGGCACGCTAGAGGCTTACCGGATTCTCGACGAGCTGCCCGAGCCCAGGCTGCCGGTGGTGGCGGCTCGCACGCCCGGCTGGCGTCCTTCCGCAGCCGAGAATCAACATAACGGCTGGTACTGGCGTACGGAGATCGCCACCGGCGGGCCCGGCCCACTGCATGGCAAGCTGGTCGCGGTGAAGGACAATATCTGTGTTGCCGGCGTACCAATGATGAACGGCTCAGCGCTGCTGGAGGGATACGTCCCGGATGTCGACGCCACCGTCGTCACCCGCATCCTGCAAGCCGGCGGCACCATCGCGGGCAAGGCGGCCTGTGAGGATCTCTGCTTCTCCGGCGCCAGCCATACCTGCGTCACCGGCCCCATCCGCAACCCGCACAAGCCTACGCACAGTGCCGGCGGCTCCTCCGGCGGCAGCGCCGCGCTGGTTGCGGAGGGCGCTGTCGAGATGGCGCTCGGCGGCGACCAGGGCGGCTCCATCCGCACGCCATCGAGTTGGTGCGGCGTCTATGGGCTGAAGCCGAGCTGGGGGCTGGTGCCGGTGACGGGCTCCATGCCGATCAGCTACTCTGTCGACCATTGCGGGCCGATCTGCGCCAGCGTCGAGGACGTCGCGCTGCTGCTCTCGGTCATCGCTGGGCATGACGGTTGGGATCACCGGACCATTCCGGCCCAGGTTGGCGACTATACGGGTGTGCTCGGCACTGGCGCGGCGGGGCTGCGCATCGGCGTGCTGCAGGAAGGCTTCGGCCATCCGGAAACCGACCCGCGGGTGGATGCCAGCGTACGCGGCGCGATCGGCGCGCTGGAGCAGCTCGGGGCCCACGTCGAAAGCGCCTCCGTGCCCATGCACCGCGTGGCACCGGCGATCTGGAGCGGCATCATCCTCGAAGGCGCGGCCGAGATGATGCTGAAGGGGCATGGCGTCGGCCACAATGTCCCGGGCTACTACCCCGTCGGCATGCAGGAGGCCTTCGCGCGCGGCTTCGACACCCGGATCGACGATGTGTCGGACACGGTGAAGCTGGTGCTGCTGCTGGGCAAGTACCTGAACACCCACTACCACAACCGCTACCACTCGAAGGCGCAGAACCTTCGCGTGCCGCTGACCCAGGCCTACGACGCGGCGCTGACGGGGGTTGATGTACTGGTCATGCCTACCAATCCCTTCACTGCGACGGAGATTCCGCCGCGTGATGCGCCCCGGGCGCTGGCGGTGGACCGCGCGCTGAACATGCAGGCCAATACCTGCCCCTTCGACGTCTCCGGCCACCCGGCCTTCACCATTCCCTGCGGCACCGTGGACGGGCTGCCGGTCGGGCTGATGCTGGTGGGGCGGCGGTACGAGGAGGCCACGCTGATCCGCCTAGCATCGGCCTTCGCCGCCAGCCGCGACTGGCGCAACACCTGAGAGGAACGGCCATGACGCAGACCGAGCTTCCCTATCTCGAACTGACGGAGCTGACGCAACGCATCCAGGCGAAGCAGATCTCTCCTGTAGAGGCGACGGAGGCGATGCTGTCGCGCATCGCCGCCCTCGACGGCCAGCTGAAGAGCTACGCGCTGGTGATGGCCGAGGAGGCACGCGCCGCGGCACGGCAGGCCGAGGCCGAGATTGCCGGCGGCGAGATCAGGGGGCCGCTGCACGGCGTGCCGATCGCGGTGAAGGATCTCTGCTGGATGGCCGGCGTGCCGACCGCCGCCGGCATGACCATCCACCGCGACTTCCGCCCGCAGCACACGGCTACCGTGGTGAAGCGCTTACAGGCGGCGGGGGCCATCATCCTCGGCAAGCTGCAGCTCACCGAGGGTGCCTATGTCGACCACCATCCGCAGATCCCGCCGCCGGTGAACCCGTGGAGCGCCGAGCACTGGTCCGGCGCTTCCTCCTCCGGCTCCGGCGTCGCCACGGCGGCCGGGCTCTGCTACGGCTCACTCGGTTCCGACACAGGCGGCTCGATCCGCTTCCCTTGCGCCGCGCAGGGCCTCACCGGGGTGAAGCCGACCTGGGGGCGCGTCAGCCGCTACGGCGTCTTCGAGCTGGCGGCGACGCTCGACCATATCGGTCCGATGACCCGCAGCGCGGCCGATGCCGCAGCCATGTTGGCCGCCATCGCCGGCGCCGACCCGGACGACCCGACCACCCTGCAGGCGCCGGTGCCCGACTACATGGCGGAACTGGGCGGCGGCATCGCCGGGCTGCGCCTCGGCATCGACGAGGCTTGGATGGGCGCTGCGACCGACGCTGCGACGCAAGGCGTATTGCAGGCGGCGCTGGCCACGCTGCAGCAGCTCGGCGCAGAGGTGGTGCCGATGCGCTTCCCAGACACCGGGGCGGTGATCCAGGACTGGTTCCCGCTCTGCGGCGCCGAGGTAGCGGTGGCGCACAAGGCGACCTACCCCGCCCGGAAGGCCGAGTACGGTCCCTCGCTCTCGGCGCTGATCGAGCTCGGGCACGGGCTCACGGGCATGGGCTACCAGGAGATCGTGTTGCGCCGCATCGACTTCCGCGGCCGTGTCGCCGCGATGTTCGAGGGAATTGACCTGCTACTCGCGCCCGCGCAGGGCTTCGCCTCGCCCACTTTGGCGAAGATGGCCACGGCCGGCGAGGACGCGGCGCTGATGCAGGCGCTGCTCAGCTACACCTGCCCCTTTGACATGACCGGCAGCCCGACCATCACCCTGCCGGGCGGCTTCACCGATGTGGGCACGCCGATCGCCTTCCAGCTTGTCGGCCCGCATCTGTCCGAGGCCGTGCTCTGTCGGGCAGGCCACGCCTTCCAGGCCGCGACGGATTTCCACCGCAAGCATCCCGCACTCGGCTGAGCACGACCCGCACCGTATTGCAAGGAGGGACAGCATGAACCGCAGGGACCTGCTTTTGGGGACGGCCGGGGCGTCGTTGGCGACCGCGCTGCCCCGGACCGGCCAGGCGGCCGGCCCGCCGATCAAGATCGGCCTGCTCGAGGACATCTCGGGCGACCTGGCCTCGATCGGCTTGCCCAAGCTGCACGGCACGCAGCTAGCCGTGGATGAGGTGAACGCCACGGGCGGTATCCTCGGCCGCAAGCTGGAGCTCATCCACCTCGACCCGCAGGGTGACAACGCGCGCTACCAGGAATTCACCCGCCGGCTGCTGCAGCGGGACAAGGTGGACGTGCTGATCGGCGGCATCACCTCCGCCTCGCGCGAGGCGGTGCGACCCATCGTGGGCCGGCAGAACGCTTTCTACATCTATACCAACCAGTATGAGGGGGGCGTCTGCGACGCCAACATGCTGAGCGTCGGCGCCGTGCCGGAGCAGCAGCTCTCCACCCTGCTGCCCTGGATGGTCGAGCGCTTCGGCAAGCGGGTCTACACCGTCGCCGCGGACTACAATTTCGGCCACCTGTCCTCCGCCTGGGGCAAGTCCATCATGAAACCGCTGGGGGTGGAGTTCGTGGGGGAGGAGTTCATCCCGCTCGGCGTCTCGCAGTTCGCCCAGACCATCCAAAACATCCAGCGCGCCAGGCCGGACTGGCTGTACATGCTGGATGTCGGCGCGGCACAGTCCTCGTTCTACGAGCAGAAGAATGCCGCCGGCGTACGCCTGCCCATGGCAAGCCCGGTGAAGATCATGCTGGGCTTCGAGCACAAGCGCTTCCCGCCCGGCGTGATGAAGGACATGTACGCCGCGGCCAACTGGTTCGAGGAGCTGGACACGCCGGAGGCGAAGGCCTTCGTCGCCCGCTGGCGGGCCAAGTACCCGGACGAGGTCTACATCAACGATATGGGCTACAATGCTTGGGTCGCCATCATGCTGTACAAGCAGCTGGCCGAGAAGGCGAAGTCCACCAGGCTCGCTGACCTGCGCGGCGCCATGGCGGATGGCACCCTCGGCGTCGACGCCCCCGAGGGCCGCATCGTCATCGACCCGAAGAGCCAGCACTGTTCGCACCGCATGCGTCTGATCTCGGTGGATGGCGAAAACAAGATCAAGATCGAGAAGGACTTCGGCGACATCCAGCCCTTTTGGCTCAGCCAGGTCGGCTGCAACCTGCTGCAGTCCAACCCGCGCGAGCAGTACACGCCGGACAACCTGCCGCGCCGCTGACCGCAAGCGAGGACAGTGCGACCATGCTGGGCAACCTCTTCGCGGGCTTCTACCAGTTCGCCGACGTCTTCGCGTTTCTGGTTTTGTCCGCGGCGGGCCTCGCCATCATCTTCGGCATGATGGGCGTCATCAACATGGCGCATGGTGAGTTCGTGATGTGCGGCGTCTATGTCACGGCGGCCACCTATCATGCCGGCCTGCCGTTGCCGCTGGCCCAGGCCTGTGGCACGGCGGTGGCCTTTCTGATCGGCATGGTGCTCGAGGCGGTGGTCATCCGCCCCCTCTATACCCGCCCGCTCGACTCGCTGCTGGTGACTTGGGGCCTGAGCCTCGTCGTCACGCAGGGCACGCTGGTGCTGGTGGGCTCGACCTTCCCCGGCATCGGCACGCCGCTGGGGGGCTTCCGTGTCGGCGACTACACCTTCTCAGCCTACCGGATGGTGCTGTTCGCAGCTGCCATCGGCGTGCTCGGCTTCGTCTGGTTCCTGTTCCTCCGCACGCGCTTCGGCATCCAGGCCCGCGCGGTCATGCAGAATCCCGGCATGGCGCAGGCGCTCGGGGTGCGGAGGAACCGCGTCTACGCCCTCAGCTTCGGTGTCGGCGCCGGGCTCGCGGGGTTCTGCGGCGCGCTTTACGCGCCAACCATGTCGCTCATTCCCACCATGGGGTCGAGCTTCATCGTCGAGTCCTTCGTCACAGTGGTGGTTGGCGGCTCCAGCGTGTTGCTGGGCACGGCGCCGGCGGCGGTCGCGCTCGCGGTCATCCGCACCGGGCTGAATGCCTGGTACGGCCAGATCATCGGCCAGATCGGCCTGCTGGTGGCCGTAATCCTCATCATCCGCGTGCTGCCGGACGGTTTCACCGGTTGGCTGACGCGGCGCACGGCCTGACGGGGGACCCGCATGCTCAAGCTTCTCGAAGGGCCGCAGACTATGGGCCGGGGCCCGGCCTTCTGGTGCGCGGCGGGGCTTGTCCTGCTCACCGCTCTCGCCTACCCGCTCTTCGCCGATCCTTATGATGTCGGCAATTTCGGCTACTTCTTCGTCTGGATCTTCATGGCGCTCGGCCTCTGCATGATGTGGGGCCTCTGCGGGATGTTGTCCTTTGGCCAGACCTTCTTCTTCGGCCTTGCCGGCTATGGCTACGGCGTCATCGCCATCGACCTTGGCAATGGGCCGCTGGGCACCATGACAGGTCTGGCGGGTGGCTTGGTGCTCGCGGCCCTGGCCGCTGCGGTGCTCGGCTATTTCATGATCTATGGCCGCATCAACGGCGTCTTCTTCGGCATCGTCACGCTCTCGGTCACGCTGGCCCTGGCCTATTTTCTCGGCCAGACCGCCGGGCCCGAATGGGCGATCGGCAAGGCGCGGCTGAACGGCTTCAACGGCATGCAGGGCATGGACCCGTTGACCTTTCCGGGGCCCGATGGCGGCATCGTGCTGGAGGAGGCGCTATTCTACTACGTCCTCGTCCTCGGCCTCGCCGTGGTCTACATGCTGCTGCGGATCCTTGCCAACTCCCGCTTCGGCAACGTCCTGGTGGCGATCCGCGAGGACGCAGAGCGGACGGAGCTGCTTGGCTACGACGTGCGGCGCTACCAGCTCGCCGTCTTTGTGCTGGGCAGCACGCTCGCCGGGCTGAGTGGCGTGCTCTACACCTCCTGGGGGCAGTTCATCACGCCGTCCAGCATCGGCCTGCCGGCGGCCTCGATGCCGATCATCTGGGTCGCCTTCTCAGGCCGCACGGACCTGACCGCGACCTTGGTTGGCACCTTCCTGCTGCTGCTCGGTTTCCAGAGCCTGACGATCTACAGCCAGGAGACGGCGCTGGTGTTGATGGGCGTGCTGCTGATGGCGACCGTGCTGTTTGTCCCGCGCGGCTTCGTCCTTGGCATCGGCGACCTGTTCTCCCGTCTGGCGATGAGGCGTCGGCGTAGCACCCGTCCCGCGACCACGGCGGAGGTGTGAGATGAAGACTCTCCTTGAACTGAGGGGTGTGAGTCGGCGCTTCGGTGGTTTCATGGCCGTGCGCGAGGTGGACCTCGCCGTCGCGGTCGGGGAGATCCACTGCCTGATCGGCCCGAACGGGGCCGGCAAGAGCACCCTGTTCAAGCTGGTGGTTGGCCGCTACGAGCCGAGCGCGGGCCGCATCCATTTCCGCGGCCATGATGTGACGCGCGACGCGCCGCATTCCCGCATGCAGCGCGGTATGAGCATCAAGATGCAGGCGCCGAGCGTCTTCCGTGCCCTGCCCGTTCGCCAGAATCTACATATTGCCATGCAACATCATGTCCCGCTCGCCGAGCTGGCACGGGAAGAGGAGCGGCTGCTCGAGATGCTGGGTTTGGGCTCCGAAGGGACCCGGCCGGCAGGAGAGCTCTCGCATGGCCAGCAGCAATGGCTGGAGATCGGCATGGCGATCGCGCTGAAGCCCACCTTGCTGCTGCTGGACGAGCCAACCGCGGGCCTCTCGCCGGAGGAGACCTTCCGCACCGGCGAGCTGGTACAGAGCCTGGCGGCGGGCGGAATGACGGTTCTCGCCGTCGAGCACGACATGTCTTTCGTCAAGCAGATCGCCACGCGCGTCACCGTGCTGCATCTCGGCCAGGTCTTCGCGCGAGGTACGGTAGAGGAAATCGTGGCCGATCCGCGCGTGGCTGAGATCTACCTGGGCGTTCCCCATGCCGCCTGACCCGATCCTCGACATCGCCGGCCTGCGCGCCGGCTACGGCGGGACACAGGTGCTGCAGGGTGTGGACCTCTCGGTAGGACGCGGCGAGATCGTGGCGCTGGTCGGGCGCAACGGTGTCGGCAAGACCACGACGATGCGCTGCCTGATCGGCCTGGTGCGGGCGACCGCAGGCAGCATCCACTTCGCCGGCGAGGACCTGACGCGTGCCGCCGCCGATGCGCGGGCGCGGCGTGGCATCGGCTACATCCCCCAAGGCCGAGACGTCTTCCCGCGCATGACGGTGCAGGAGAACCTCCTGGTCGGCGAGCTGATCGGCGCCTCGCGCCGCCAGCGCCGCGCCGACCTCGTCTACCAATACTTCCCCATCCTGGCGGAGCGGCGGCGGCAAATGGCCGGCACGCTGTCCGGCGGGCAGCAGCAGCAGCTCGCCATCGGTCGGGCGCTCATCGGCGGGCCGGAGCTGATCCTGCTCGATGAGCCGTCGGAGGGCGTGCAGCCGAATGTGGTGCAGGCCATCGTCCGGGTGCTGCGCAGCATCCGCGACGACCTCGGCACCACCATCGTCTTCGTGGAGCAGAACCTGGAGACGATCCTGACGCTCGCCGACCGCTGCTGCGTCATGGAGAAGGGCAAGATGGTCGATACTATCCCGCCGGGCGCAGTCACCTCGGAGAATGTCCGCCGTCACCTGCTGCTGTAACGCGGACCAGAACGACCGTGCCGTCTTATCCACCGAGGAGCGATCCATGCCAACCGAGCACGCAATCCCGGCAACCCCCGACATGCTGGTCTGGGGCACGCTTGCCGCGGCGACGCCGCCAGCGCTGACCGTGGAGTCCGGGGATTTCGTCAGCATCGTCGCCATGCCGGCCGGCGGCAAACCCGCCTTTCCGCCCGATCCTGCGCTTGTTCCGGAAGCCTATCGCATGGCCGTTGAGGGCGTGCGGCAGGGGCCGGGGGCGCATTTCGTCAACCGCCCCGTCTTCGTCCGCGGCGCGGCGCGGGGCGATGTGCTGCAGGTCGACATCCTCTCGGCCGAGCCCTGGATGGATTGG
>JAESFQ010001023.1_pt1 | contig 10181 bp, 9 predicted proteins | sample 9269431 | NCBI WGS metagenome assembly JAESFQ01 (sample SAMN14502588, study PRJNA617103) | algae metagenome | isolation source: Plectolyngbya sp. WJT66-NPBG17 and co-occurring heterotrophs from well... | place: USA: Mojave Desert, Joshua Tree National Park, California | collected 2006-08-06 | reverse complement strand
TCCGGACGGCTTCCGCCGGCTACCGGTAGCGGGCCACACCGCCTTATCGGACGGAATACGCGGCCAGCCGCGCAATGCGTCCGCCAGACCCATGGCCAGAACGCACACCTTCGCGGTGACAAAGCCGTCTACAGCGGCTTCTCGCCCAATCCGCCCAAACTCCGAAAGCGATAAGCATGAAGGACTGAGCCATAAGCGTTCAAGCATTGGCCGCTCACATGCGATAAGGACCGCCTAATGCATCCTGCCAAGCGCGTCTTGTAACGGGATCGACGCTAGGGTTCGCTCGGCGGCATCAGCAATCTCGATCTGCTGCACATCCAACAGCCTGTCACCGCGTCGAAGCCGGTCGGCCACGATGCAGCGAAGGGCAATGAGCGTCTCTGTGCGTGCGGCGCTGAGGCTCGTCATCTCGGAACCATCTGGGTCCACAAACAGATCTCGTACGGTACGGATGTGGAAGAAAATCGGGCCATGGCAGAGGATTGTGCCCTGTTTTCTATCCCTGGCTGTCCGCTCCCGAACATTGATCACCTGATGAGGTGGATGCCCCCTGCTCTGCGGCATCGAGGTGCCATAGCGTGGTTGGCGCTGAGCCCCACCACGAGGGAGAGGAGGCATCCATGGAGGAGATTAGGACGATCGGCCTCGACCTGGCCAAGAGCGTTTTCCAGGTGCATGCGGTCAATGCGGCAGGCGGGGTGGTGCTGCGGCGCAAGCTCCGCCGGTCAGCCCTGCTGGAGTTCTTCGCGGCCCTGCCGCCCACGCTGGTGGGCATGGAGGCTTGCGGCGGGGCGCACCACTGGGCGCGCGAGCTCACCCGCCTCGGCCACACCGTGCGGCTCATGCCGCCGGCTTACGTGAAACCCTACGTTAAGCGCGGCAAGACCGACGCGGTGGACGCCGAGGCGATCTGCGAGGCGGTGACGCGCCCGATCATGCGCTTTGTGCCGGCCAAGACCGAGGCGCAGCAGGCCAGCCTGGTGGAGCTGAAGGTCCGCGACATGCTGGTGCGCCAACGCACCCAGACCGTCAACGCCTTGCGCTCCCATCTCGCCGAGTACGGCATCGTAGCGGCGCAGGGGCGCAAGCTCGCCGAGCTGATCGCGGTGGTGCGCGATGGCGACGATGCCCGGCTGCCCCACTTGGCACGCGAGGCGCTGGGAGAGCTGGTGGCGCAGATCGAGGCCTTGGAAGGACGCATCGAGCGGCTCGACCGCCGCATGGTCCGCCATGCCCGTGAGGACGAGACGGCTCGGCGGCTGGCCAGCATCCCCGGTATCGGGGCGATCGGTGCGACAGCCCTGGCCGCGCTGGGGCCCAATCCGCACGGTTTCGCCTCGGCGCGGCACTTCGCGGCCTCGCTTGGCCTGACCCCGAAGCCACACTCGAGCGGCGGCAAGGAGCGCCTGGGCCGGATCTCCCGGCAGGGCAACTCCATGCTGCGCCGGCTGCTGGTGCTCGGCGCCACAAGCCGCCTGCGCTATGCCCGGCGCAGCCCGGAGGCCGCGGGCTGGGCCACGCGCCTGCTGGCGCGGCGACCCTTCAAGGTCGCGGCTGTGGCGCTGGCCAACAAGATGGCCCGCATCGCCTGGGCCCTGCTGGCCCGAGGAGGGACCTACACCACCGCCGCGACCGCCTGGGCGGTCGCGTCCGAGCTCGCCGGGCGCCGCGCCCGGCGAGGGGCAAGGTGCTGAAGCGACGATGACAGCGAGAGACCGGTGAGCCGGTGACGAGAGAGGCCGTTTATCGCAGTGCGCCACCCGAGCGCGTTCACCTGATTGCCCCTCGTTCCGCGCAGCTCATCAGGGCCCGCGGCCAGGCCGGCCGCATCAGAGGCCGTACACAGCTATGGACGGCCCCACCCCACGTGGGTCATCTCGGCTTTCTAACAGCACGGTCGCCTGCAGTCAGCTATCCGGTCTCGTCTGGACCCTGATGGTTTCCGCGAAACGGCGTCCAATCATTTAACGCTCTCGAGGAGCGATGTGTCCGTCGGACTTTGCCGCTTCTCGGTCCTGCAACCGAATCTGCCATCAAACCTCGACTACCCTCGCAGACCGTGGGCCTCAGCCCGCGCGCCGCGTCCCATCAGGGAGCGGACGCGAAGGCCCTGGCCGGTTCGTAGCGCTCTCCACGCATCATAATGGCCCAGGCGATCCGTGCGAGCTTGTTGGCGTAGGCCACGGTCGCCACGTTCACCGGCCGTCGTTCCAGCAGACGGTCAACCCAGCCGGTCGAGCTGCTAGGTGCCCGCTTACGCCAGCCGACGATCGCCCTCGCGCCGTGGACCAGCAGGCGGCGGATGTAGCCATCGCCCCTCTTGCTGATGCCCCCGAGCCGCTCCTTGCCGCCGCTCGACCTCTGCTGCGGTACCAGCCCCAGCCAGGCGGCAAACTGCCGCCCGGAGCCAAACTGACGTGGGTCGCCCACCGTTGCCACCAGCGCACTGGCCGTAATCGGACCGATACCCGGCACACCCTGCAACCGGCGGCTGGTTTCATCCGCTTTGTGCCAAGCGAGCAGCCTTGTCTCCACCTCGTCGACGCGCTCGCCGACAGCCCGCAGTTGCGCAGCCAATATGCCAAGCATCTCAGCCGCCAGCGGCGGCACCCGCCTCTCAGCCTCTGCCCCCGTTTGCAGCAGCGCGAGCAGCCGGTCGATGTTGCGGATTCCGTGACCAACGGCGATGCCGAACTCGGCAAAGTGGGCTCTGATGGCGCTGATCAAGCTGCTGCGCTGACGGATGAGCAGATCCCGCGTCCTGTGCAGAAGGATAACGGCCTGCTGCTCTGCTCCCTTCACTGGGACGAAGCGCATGGTCGGACGCGTGACCGCCTCACAGATCGCCTCGGCGTCCGCTGCGTCGTTCTTTTGGCTTTTCACATAAGGCTTCACGAACTGCGGTGGCATGAGCCGGACCTCGTGGCCCAGCTTGCTCAGCTCGCGCCCCCAATGGTGTGCCGTCTGACAGGCCTCCATGCCAACAAGCGCCGGCGGCAACCCTGCAAAGAAGGCCACGACCTCACTTCGACGCAACCGGCGCCGCAGAACAACCCGCCCCGTGGCATCGACCCCGTGCGCCTGGAAAACGTTCTTGGCCAGGTCAAGTCCGATAACCTCGACCGCCATCCTCGCCTCCTCTTGCCGGGCCTCCTGGTCGTGTCCTCGACCAGAAAGCCAGTTAGGAAAGCGGGGCCGTCCATTCCATCATGACCGCACCCGTGCTCTCGGTGCCAGAGTTGCTGATTCGCCTTGACCCGCAGGGGGCATCCACACATGCGATAAGGCGTCTCCGCCGGCCACCTCCGACGGCCATGCGCACCCGCTCCTAGAAGCGCTGTAGGCTATCGGAGGCAGGGTCGTCCGCTGCAAACCAACGAGCGAGCGTTGGCACGTCTTCCATCACATCCGCTGGGCATTATCAATTTGGCAGTGCCTGAAACGGACCTGTGTCGAATCTAAGCCCGCGGCATCTTGCGCTCCATTTCTCGTATCAGCGACCGTGCTTCGTCTCCTTCCGGAATAGCTCTTCCGCTATCACGCCATTCGATAGCGGCCTTGAAACCCTCTGCCTGTGCCTGCCGCCGGAACCATAGCCCTTCAGGATTGTGGCGCGCGATGCCGTCGAAAACGGTCGCCATCATCTGCGACTGCTCAAGGCCCATCGTCAGCATCACTTGATTCACGACCATCTTGTGCATGGCAAGGTGGCTGCGCGGCACGCCGGCGATCCGGTTTGCGAGCTCCCGGGCAGCATTATCGAGATCGGTTGCTGGCACGACCACATTGGCCAGACCCCATTCACCTGCCGTGCGGCCATCGATGACATCGCCGGTGAACATGAGTTGCTTGGCGCGCGCCGGTCCTAAGCGATAGGTCCACATCGCCGTTGTGGGACACCCCCACACGCGCGTCGGCATGTAGCCGATGCGCGCATCGTTAGCCATCACCAGCAGATCGCAGCACAAGGCGATGTCGCTGCCACCTGCCACCGCAGCGCCATGTACCTTGGCGATGGTCGGCTTGCTGCACCGCCAAAGGCTCATGAAGTCTCCGGTGTTGCGCTTCATGAAGGCGTAGTCGACCATCGGATCCCACGGGTGGGATTCCTGTTGACCGGGGCGCTCGGCACGGCTTTCGGCGGTGCTGATGAGATCGTAGCCGCCACAGAAGCCCTTGCCGGCACCTTCCACGATGATAACGTGGACCTCGCTGTTCGCCTCCGCCCATTCGACCGCAGCCCTTATCTCGCGCGGCATGTCGCTGTTGATGGCGTTCAGGCGCTCGGGCCGATTGAGGAGTAGGCGTGCGATTCGCGGCTGCTCCGCATCCTGATCAATCCGAAGGGTGCTGAAGTCGGGCATCAGTTGGGTCCTTGTCATTCAATGGCTTTGAGAGTGAACTGCCGCGCATTTAGAAGAAGCGGCGCCGGGTGGGGATCAGCGCAACCGCCGCGACGCTCGCAGTGATGACCCTCAAGGCCGAGGCAATCATTACCAAGCTCATGAGTGCCGAGCGCTCGAGTAAGCGCCGCAGCACCTTGGGTGGTACGAGGATCGTTGGGTCGACCCGGCAAATGCTCTTCATTTTGCCTCCCCCTTCACTTCCCCACGGTTGAGCACTGCGAGCATCTCTGACACACAAGCATGAGGGTCGCCGCCCGTCGCCGCGATACGCAGGGAGACGCCTAGCGCGAGCGTCCAAAAGCGCTTCGATCCAACGACGGCATCGGCTTGCGCCCAGCCGAACTGCGTCTGTTGTGCTGCGTAAGCGCGCGCGCCTTCGTGGTGAATCCGGTCGAAGGCCTCGGCGATCATCGGAGCAAGCTCAGGTCTCCGGCGCGCGAGCGCCATCGCCTCAATGATAAGCGACAGCGCGGGCGCAGGCGCCACCACTTCGACGAGTATGCGTATGTAGGCGCGCGCGTCAGGGCTTGCCGCAGCCGTTTCCTCGGCGCGCGCTCCGAGGTGAACCAGCTCGTGGCATGCTGCCTCGACGAGCAACGCCTCCTTTGAACCAAAATAGTAAGTGACTTGGCTTGGGTAGCAGTCAGCTTCTGCGGCGATTGCGGTCACCGCGACGTCCGGTCCACGCGTCGTGAATAGCTCCACCGCTACCTCTAGCAGCCGCGTGCGCGTTCGCTGCCCCATGTTGCGGGTCGCCCGAGCTTGATGACGCACTACCGTTTGCATGCATGTTTGTATGACATAAAAACAAGAGCCGCAAGCTCAGCAGTAACGGCTGCGGCTCGTTCTCGCCCGCCTGAAGCCTTCAGAGCAGTCGATCCGGAGCGCAAATGACGGTAGGCGGCAATTATCCTCCCTGGCCGCTCGCGCTCGACGACATTGCCTCGAGAGCAGGCCTCTTCAGCCAGGGGCGTTCGAGTACGGAATGAACCGCAGCACCCGACTTTCGATGCGGCCGACGAGCGCGCCGTCATCGCGGCCTCGTTCGGCCAATGCAGCTTCGGCCCGGTCTCGCCTCATGCCTCCCACACTGCCATAAGGTCAAAGCCGTGCCGGCGCTTGATCCGGGCCGCGTGGTCGCGGAAGCGAGCATGGAGGACCGCCTGTTGTGCTCGGAGATCTCGTAGCTGCGCAACTAATGCAGGGGGTGCTCCTGTGTCGTAGGCGGGGCTGATTCCGCCGGCGCCAATCGCCACGGCGGTTGCAAGGATGGTTCGACAGACGAGGGTGCTGCCACTCATTGGTCCTCGCAGGTGGCGTGGGTCGTTGACTGGCCTGCGTTGTATGCCGTGCCTTGAGGCGTCACCACCGGGCGCTCACTTGTTGCAGTCCAGAGGATCTAAAACCATCATCGGCGGCCGCACGGCAGCAGTGCGCAAGCCGACAAAGCACGATCCGTCACATGCAATAAGGGCTGCGTCTCGGGCTTCACTCTGCCTTTCCCTGGTTGTTGATAACGCGGGTTCTTCGGCCATCTCGCGTTTTCCACAGCCGGGCCTTATTCCTGAACGCCAGCCCCCTCTCATCACACTTTCACCCAGGTGACGACGGTCGCCGCTGAGGCCACATACCGGCTATGAGCATGTTCCCTGAGCAGTTGCCACCACCCGTGAGGCCCAAGCTTTCGTCTGAGGAGCGCCAGCGCCGGGCCGTCGATCGACTGAAGACCATCCGGTTACGGATGGCGATCGGCCGCGAGCTGGACGAACGAGGCATCATCAAGCCCGCCGAGATCGGTGTTACGCTCGGGATGCCGGCGGCTGAGGTGAACAAGCTCCTGACCCGGCATCAATAGCGCGAAGGCGAGGTCGAGCGGCTCGAGGCTGCAGCAGGCCGGCTGTGGTTGCCGGTGCCGATCCTGGGTCCGTAATGCTCATAAGCAAATCCAGCGTCGCCAGAATCCTCGTAGAACGGCTATATCTTGATTTGAGTTTACGCCTCTGGTCTGGCTTCAACCAAGTCGATCAACCGAAGATAGGCAAGCCGCCTGCTCCAGGCGTTTGACATCCTCTTTGAGAACCCGATTGATTGCCGTACAGTTTCGCATGGGTGAGGGTGCGTCCCAATGTTTCTGGGTCCCAGATCTATACGACAGTTTGCCTTCAACTATCTTACAGGCCTAGTTCGATCGCGCCACGGCACCCGCCTGATGGAACTTGGCGCGAGATTGTCCCACTGGTTCCTGAATTCCTATTGGAACGAGCGATATTACGAGCCTGGCACCAATGGTGAGCTTTTCGTCCTCAACACCATGGCCGAGACCTATGGGCGCGGCAGGAGTGTTGTGGCCTTCGACGTCGGCGCCAATCTGGGCCTATATTCCGAGGCGATCCTGCAGGCGATGCCCGAGGCGAAGATCCACTGCTTCGAACTCGTCCCCTCCATTCACGAGCATCTCCAAGCCCGTTGGCGCGGCCATCCGGCGGTAACGGTGAACGGCTTCGGCTTGTCGGACAGGGAGGTCGAGCTGGACGTGACTTTCTATCCCGACTCGCCAACCGAGGGACGCATCCACGCCAGCCGTCGGAACATGCGCACGGAAACGGTGACCGGCCGAGTTTGCCGCGGCGACGACTATCTGGCCCGCCATGGCATCGACCGCGTGGATTTTCTGAAGATCGACACCGAAGGGCATGAGCTCTTCGTCCTGAAGGGCTTCGAACGGGCGCTGGCCGAGGGCCGGGTGACAGCCATCCAACTCGAGTACGGCACGACTTGGCTACCGGCGCGGACTCTGCTGAGCGACGCCTACGACCTGCTGTCGCCGTTCGGCTACAGGATCGGGCGGCTGTTCCCGGACGGCGTGCGCTTCAAAGCGTACGACTTCTCCCAGGACGAGCATTTCCGCATGGGCAACTACATCGCAGTGCTGGGCGACCAGGAGGATTTGATCCGAAGGCTCGCGCCTCGCAGGTTTGGCGGACAGGACCGCTAGAGTAGGTTGCGCTCTGGCGCGTGGATTTTGCTCGATAGTTAACGGCCCTCTGCCAAAGGCCCTCTGCCAAATCGGCGCTTTTCCGCGACTGCGGCAAGCACTGGTTCACATGCGGTAAGCCCCGCTTCCACTCAAGCATTTGGCTGCAAATCGGCTGAACTAACACCAGGTGGACCACAATAAGGAGGGTACCTGCTGCTCCTCGCATTTGACAGTCCGTTTGCGAAGTCATGGGGCGGGCACCCGCCTGCGATTGGGATGGGCGAGGCGGTGCAGCTTCAGGCGGATCGCGGCCAGAGTGACCATCGCTTCGGAGACTTCGGGCAGCGCCTCGTAGTCCTTGGACAGCCGCCGCCAGCGGCCGAACCAGCCGAGCGATCTCTCGACCACCCACCGGCGCGGCTGCACGACGAAGCCGGCCGTGCCTGCGGCGCGGCGGACGATGATCAGCACCAGACCCGTCAAGAAGCAGGCGAGCAGGGCGGCAGGCCGATTGTAGATGTTGTCGGCGAAGACGACCCGGAGCCAGGCATAGAGCGGCTTCACGCGCTTCAGCAGGTCACCGAGACCGTCGGCGTCCTGGATGTCGGCGGCATGCACGAGGATGCCGAGCAGCAGACCGTCCGTGTCGACCGCGACGTGACGCTTGCGCCCCTTCAGTCGCTTCGCGGCATCCCAGCCGCGCGGGCCACCGCTCTCCGTGGTCTTCGCGCTCTGGGTGTCGACGATCACCGCGGTGGGGCTGGCCTCCCGCCCGGCGCTCTCGCGCAGCAGGACCACGAAGTGGTGGCGGATGCTCTCCCACACGCCGTCCCGCAGGAAAGCGCGTAGGTAACCATACACCGTACGCCATGGCGGGAAGGCCGGCGGCGGTGGTAGGTGCCGCCACTGGCAGCCGGTGCGCACGAGGTAGAAGAGCCCGTCCAGCAGGTTCCGGGTGTCCGTCCTGCGCGGCCGCCCGCCGGGCTTGGCGGCGGGGATCAGTGGCTCGAGCAGACGGAACTGGTCATCTGTCATGGCTTGGCCGGTGTCCACATGGCGATCTCCGGGCAGGAAACCGCCTGCAACGCCCGCTGAAGGGTCATGATCAGCCCCTGTCGCCCACCCCGCCGCCGTCGCGCACAGGCCCCTCGACGCCGCCCTTGACTTGCGGATCCGCACCCAAGCTAGATGGATGACGGCAAAGAAGAAGCACGTCTGGCCTGATCCCTTGCCTTCCGCAAAGGAGGTCGCAATGAAAGTTGCTCTTAACTTTCGGGTCGTATTGGTCCTGCTCGGTGTCGTACTGTTCGCCTTTGGGGTGAAAGCCAACGCGGTCACCGAGTGGAACCTGGTCGCCGTGAACGCGATCCCACCGCTCGCCGCGACCGGGCCGGTCGCCAGCCGCGTCCTTGGCTATGTCCATGTCGCAATGTTCGATGCGGTGAATGCCGTCGAGCGGCGGTATGCCCCCTACAAGGTGGATGTCAGCAGGCCCGGCGCGTCGGCCGAGGCGGCCGCTATGGCTGCGGCGCACGGCATCCTGGTCAGGATCTACCCAGGCCAGCGGATCGGGCTAGACGCAACGCTCGCCAAATCGCTCAGCGCCTTGCCAGAGGGTGAGGCGCGAGAGGAGGGCATCGCGCTCGGCAGGCTGGTGGCCGAAAGGACCGAGGTGGCCGTGGACGACTTCGGCGCCCCGGATCCGGCCTTCCAGATGGGTGCGACGCCGTCGTCGTGGCGGCCCTATCCGGCCAGCGCGCCGCCGCGCGGTCTCGGCTGGGGCAAGATCAAGCCATTCGCGCTCTCTGGCGGCGGCAAGTTCGAGCTGCCTGGGCCTCTTCCGGTCAGGTCTCCTGACTACGCCAGGGAACTCGGCGAGGTGCGCCGCCTCGGCGGGCGCGACAGCCCTGCGCGCACGGCTGAGCAGACCGCAACGGCGATCTTCTTCACGGTCGGCGGTGGGCCGCTCCTCAACGACGTCGCGCGCCAGGAGGCGAACGCGAGGGGGCTCGACTTGCCCGAGACCGCCCGCCTCTTTGCGCTGATCAACATAGCCATGTCCGACGCCATGATCGCCGGAATGCGTGAGAAGTGGCGGCATGACTCCCCGCGCCCGGTGACGGCAATCCGGGCGGGGCAGACGCTCGGCAATCCGGCCATCGAGCAGGATGCGGCGTGGGAGCCGCTGATCATCACTCCCAACTTCCCCGACTACCCTTCGCTGCACAGTGCGAATTCCGCCGCCGGCGCGACCATCCTGCGCAAAATCTTCGGCGGCGACACCACCCAGGCACGTGTGAGCGTCACCTACCCCTTGGGCGGGGTGACCCGTTCCTGGACCACCTACACCGATCTCGTGTCTGAAACGACCAACGCCCGGGTCTGGGGTGGCCTACACACCCGCACGGCGTGCGAGCACGGGGAAGGATTAGGCCAGCGCATCGCCGAGTTCGTGTTCGACGCTTTCCTGCAGCCGAGTAAGGAAACGCGATAGGGGAACAGCAGAAGTTTGCCTGCGAACTGGCGAGGGTCTTCCATGCGATAAATCGGTGCCTCTCGGAGCGGCTCCGAGGCCCCTTTGTGAATGGTGGCGTGAGACAACGGATAGCGCAGGCCAGGATGAGCTCCGAAGGCTCGTGGCCGTCTGACCTTATCAAACGGGCTCTGAGCCTAGGGCACGGCACGCAATAATTTATCCAATGGTTTGCCGAGCACATGCGCTAAACTCGCCATTACGTCTCAAGACCTTGGCGCGGAGGTGATCATGGCTGCCTCTGTTCTGCATCAGTGCGGCT
>JAESFQ010001022.1_pt1 | contig 10190 bp, 13 predicted proteins | sample 9269431 | NCBI WGS metagenome assembly JAESFQ01 (sample SAMN14502588, study PRJNA617103) | algae metagenome | isolation source: Plectolyngbya sp. WJT66-NPBG17 and co-occurring heterotrophs from well... | place: USA: Mojave Desert, Joshua Tree National Park, California | collected 2006-08-06 | reverse complement strand
AATATAAGAAGAAGCTTATATAATATATTAAAATACTTACTAAGAGGCGTATTCTACCTATAAGAGCTATAATACGCAACTTTACGTTCTCTTTAGCTAGTAAAGAAGTCTTAGAAAGCTAGGTTACTTACTTTATTAGTTAAAACTCTACCTATCTTATCTCTTACTAGTAAACTAGAATAGACTGTAATTATTATAAGGCTAATTTAGAGGCTAATTATAGCTTATACTTTAATCTCTTATATAATAAGATAGAGAAGTATAAGGTATTACCTAGGTAAATCTATAATATAGATAAAAAGAGCTTTATACTTAAGTAGCTTACTAGGTTAAAGAGAGTATTTAGTAAGGTTATATATAATTAAAAAGAAGTTACTATAGCTTTTTAAGATAGTTTAAGAGAGTAGATAATAGTTCTAGCTTACGTTTATACTAATTGTTATAGGCTAGCGCCCTAGGGCTAAGGCTTCGCCTTAGTAAGCGATTGCAGAGGTAATCGTACGGGCTTAAGTATCGACTACGCAAGACAACGCTTAGTTTTGTTGTCTTGTGCTCTGCCTTTTTGGCGCATGGATGGCGTATGTGGTCGTACGCTCGGCTCGGTGAGCCCACCTATTACAGCTGTAATATTAAGTTACCTAGCAAATTTAAATAGCCTAAATTAATTGCAAGTATCTATTTAGTACAACCTTATAAAATCTCGTAATAATTGCAATTATAGGTAGCTCTACAGCCTTATTTTTATAAAGTTGTGATGTTGCTAAGTAGGTTATCACTCGAACATGGTCATCACGCGCACGGACACGGTATTCGGAAAGCATGGGCGGTTACGACGTCATCTTAGAAATCATATCAGTGCCACTGTGAACACGACGCTTGATGGACTTGTGACCGAGTCCAACATCAACACTAGTTCAAGTACACGTTATATATCATCCTTCACTCTTCACTGTTATACCTCTTGTCATTGTCCTTCATATACTAACAAACATGGCCCACCACCACATCCTCCTCATCGGCGGTCATGGTAAAGTCGCCCAGATCCTAACTCAACTCCTTCTAGCCAAATCATGGAACGTGACTAGTATGATACGCAATGCCTCTCAGCAACCGGCAATAGAGAAGCTGGGACAAGGACAACCAGGAAAGTTGGATGTGCTGGTTAATAATGTCGCGGACGTAAAGTGCGAGGCCGATGCAAAGAGCACCTTGGAGAAGGTCAACCCGGATTGGGTTGTTTGGAGCGCTGGTAAGCACCTGCACTATTATAGGCTTCGCGTCTGGATGTATCGGCGCAAACTTATAATGTATAGGGGCGGGCGGTAAGGGCGGCGCTGAGATGACGTTCGCAGTCGACCGCGACGCAGCTATCGCGTTTACAAAAGCCAGCATACATACATGCTCGGTCAAAAAGTTTCTGACAGTTTCCTACCTGTCCTCTCGCCATGGTCGCGCACCCTGGTGGAGCGATGAAGACTGGAAGGCAGCCCAAAAAGTTAACAAGGAGATATTGCCAAACTATTTCCAAGCCAAGGTTGCAGCCGACGAGGTCCTGACCATTCTTTCCCAAGGCCGAGTAGCCAAGGAGGAGGAGGATGGTGTACCCAGAAATGAGCGTTTCTGTGGTATTAGTCTCAGGCCTGGCACGCTGACTGAGGAACCAGCTGGAAAGGTGAAGATGGGAAAAATTGGAGCGGGTGGCAAGACGAGTCGTGCGACGGTCGCAGAGAGTGTGGTTACTATTTTGGAGACCGAGGGAGTGAGGGGCTGGGTCGATGTTATTGACGGTGATGAGGAACTTGTAGAAGCGATAAAGAGCTATGTCGAAGAGGGACAGGATGCTGTTGAAGGCGAGGATCTGGGAGAGATGAGAGAAAGGGTCAAGAGGTTATGAGCATGGCAACCAGTGAACGCATTACAGTGCAGTTTCCAGCATTGATTTGGGGATATGTTTAGTCAGCGAGAAGCTCTTATCCGTGCCTTGCTAGTCACTCAGGGATATGTTCTTTTCCTTCCAGGACAAAGTATATCATGCCGTATCCCTCCAGAGTGCATGTGCGATTGTGGGTAGCGTGTGGCAATTCATTAATAACCTATCTATCTACTCCACTACCCACACTTTATGAAGCAACCTTGACCGTAAGCTTGCCAAAGTGCTTTTGATCCCACATGTATTGGTATGCCTCCTTGAGATCCTTGAGCTCAAACACCTTCTCGTCAACAATAGGGTGTATGTCATTGGCCTCAATCGCCTTGCACATGGCTTCCATCTGCAGTCTTGAACCGACCAGGATACCACGCACAGTGCAGATGTTGTTGAGACACTCGAGAAACGTAGGCTGCTCCTTTCCAGCGCCGCCGATGAAGCCGATAATGGAAATAACGCCGTCAATGGCAATGGCCTTGAGAGACTGCGCCATGGTGGCGGGTCCGCCGACTTCGACAACGTGCTGTACACCTGCACCGTTGGGGGTGTGCTTTGCGGCTTCTTCACCCCAGTTAGGTGTGTCCTTGTAGTTGATGATGTGGTCGGCACCGTACTTCTTCAGGAGCTCAGCCTTTTGCGCGGAACTCGTTGTTGCGATTACGCGGGCGCCAGCGGCCTTTGCGAATTGCAGAGCAAAGATGGAGACACCGCCTGTACCTTGTGTGAGGACTGTGTCTCCAGGCTTGAGAGCACGAGACTCCAAACCGTAGAGGGCGTTCCAAGCTGTAAGGGCAGCACATGAGAGGGTCGAGGCTTCGAGCATGTCGAGGTTGGAAGGGGCGTGAACAAGACCAGCTTCGTCGAAAACGCCGTACTCGCGCAAGGTGCCATCCATGGCGCCTCCCAGGCCGGTGCCGAGAGATTGCACGTCCAGGGAGCCGGCAATGTGACCTTGGTTAAAGAGGGTAACTACCTTGTCTGGGTCATGTCAGAAGACTGCATGCATTGGTAGGGTCTGCACAGGAATACGAACCTCCAGGCTTGAATCGTGTAACGTGTTTGCCGACTGATTCCACGGTACCGGCGCCGTCTGAACCAGGCACAGTATTGTCCTTCATTGGGAAGGGGTATTTGCCCTTGGGAATGACAAGGTCGCGGTAATTTAGTGATGCAGCGTGGACTGTTTGCGAGTTAGCATCATTGTTGGAAGCTGTTCGATGGACACAATACACACCCTTTACAAGAACGTCCTTATCTCCCATTTCAGGTATCTCGGCCTGCTCATTAAACTTGAGAGATTCGAAGCCATCTTGGCCTTGGACAGTCCATGCCTTTGTCGTCGATGGTGCCATGTTGTGGTTGATTTTGTGTGTGAAAATTTCCTTTGGGATGTGTTGGATGGATTGGAAGCCCTCAGGAAATCTTGTAACGTTTATGACGTTTCTGCCATGACGGTGCCTGCTCTTTATGTACGGCCTTGCGCATGTGGGGTCGTCGAAGGTCCGAATCGTGACGCAAGGAACTAAAGGAGCTAACTCGACCTCACGTCACAGCTCATACTGCCCCTGTAGACTGCGATGAAGACGACCCAATGGCGGCTTGTTCGTCAATGGTCTTGCTGGTGAACTGCCGGTCTGGAAGACGGATCCGTCATGGTGGCAGACGGCTGACCGCCAGCTTGGCCGGGGATTGTTCGGTCTTCGTTCTAAGCTCTTCGCACGTACCTACTCCAATATAGAGTTCCAAGAACACCGTGTATACAAGTAGATAACCTAGAAGCTTGCATTACGATTACATTGTTGACCTCTGGGCATGTTAGGCGCATGTAGGCTGCAGAATAGACGACTAAAGACGTGCACCTGTTCAGCTTCTTGCTTGTATCGGGTGCTTCGGTAAAAGTATATTTCAGAGGAGTGAATAGCGCGTGCACATGGCAAACTTCGGCAAAGGTTGGTAGTATTCAAAGCCGCATTTGTAAGCTCGACGTCGTCGGAGTGGGTCCGCCGATGGACGAACGCGAGGCTGTCGCGTGGTGTCGCGCATGGAAGGCAGTGGAAGACGGGGCGGGGCGGGGCATGGGCAGGCGCGACATGTTCATTGGGGAAGCTGCCACCAACAAGCAAAGTAGCCTCACTCGATGATGCAGAGCAGCCTCCAGCACCTAGCGACCTAGCGACCTAGCGACCTAGCTACCAAGAATCTAGCCACCCGCCTGCCATAGCGCTCACTGCCATGACGGTCTACCAATCGTCGCCCTCCCGGCTCCAGCCCGACCCTCTCCAAGGCAGTTTGCATGCAATCGCCTCAACACTCATTGGACTTGCGGGCCGCCCCTCTTCGGCTTGAGACACTACGTACGCCCACTGCATTACATGTGCAACCCTTTGCTGAACGCTAGCACAGTCGTCTTCTTCCTGATGACGGTGCCGCAATCGTCCTAGATCCTCACAATCCCAGTCACCATGACTTCTCGAGGCCCTCGGTCGGCTTACTCCTCACGAGACGTGTCGCCAGAATCGCGTCCCGAACCCTACGATCCCTTCTACTCACGATCCGATCCTATCGAGCTCGCGTATCTGTCTCGGCCGTCATCAGATGCTGGAGAGACACACGGTGCTCGTGCGCGATCCCCGTGTCGGACCCCGGATGCGAGTACAGAGGGTGGGTTACGACCGGGAGCCTACTTTGGCCTGTCACACGGCGATAGCTCGTATGAGCCAGTTCGTGAGCGGCACCAGAGCCCTGGGCCCTCCATACGCTCTGCGAGAGAGTCAACCTATACATTGAACTCGCTTTATCATAGAAAAACCGTGGATGCAGACACGCAAGCTCTCGTCGACCGGCGAGCTGGCGAATTAGCCCAATGGCATATATACTGGGCTACTCCATCTCTCATAGTAGCATTGTTCCTGGCTGGGTTTGCGGCAGCTGTGGGCCACCACCTGTTCTACATGCATCTTGATGGGCAGCCGGCCACCCAACAGCTGAAGATGGTGAGATATGGTACAGCCTTGGCCTTCTTCGTGAAAAGCACTCTTGTTGGCACTGTCATCATGTGTAATCGCCAGCGGATCTGGTACACCTTTCGCCGGAAGGCCATGACAATCAATGGCATCGATGGCCTTTTCTCTGCAACAGAAGACCCGACACAGTTCTTTTTAAACTGGGAAATGATCAGAAACGGCAAGCTTGCGACACTCATGGCAGCTTGTACTTGGGTAAGCTTGTCTATAAGTCATTCACCACAAATGTCTACTTATCTGCCCTAGCTACTACCACTTGCATCCGTCCTATCTCCTGCCTCACTCACATCGGAGCTCAAAACATTCAATGATACTGCTACCTGTTCTGTGGCTACACTGAATTTTAACAACGAGTCTACGTATGACTTTCGGGACATGAACACATCTTCGTGCAAGAGCTTAAACTTCTACAACACCACCGAACCCTCGAAAGAAGAGAAAACAAAGGACCCAGCGGCATACGGGGCAGAGTTGGCAAAGTTGGCAGAGTTGGCAGAGTTGACAAGAACAGAAGGTCATTTCGATTACTATGATCAGCCGTCGAAGAACGCCCGCCGATTGGCATTTAGTAGTGTGTACATGCAGAAGCCACAATCTCGAGAGAACGCCTCCTCAGCCTTTTGTGGATATGGTTGGAATTGTACCTACATGATTGATTTCGTGGGACCCGGGTACAAATGCGACGACGTCGATGAAACTAACACATCCGATGCGCCTCCCACCTTAGCTAAACTTGCGCCAAACGGGAGCTTTGTGTATATTGCGGACGTCGACAAGAGAAATTACGAGTATCAGGACCCGAAAAAACTTGGGAGTTCTTTAGGCGTCTTCGAAAATGAACCCGTCCTTTGGATCGGCTACGCTGTCAAGACGTTTGAACCGTACTCGGACGACCAGGAACCGACCCACAAAGCCAGACGGGGAAACATAAATGAGTCGAGGATATTCAAATGCGTCATGCAGTACACCAACTACACTTTCAATATGAGCTTCAGTCCCAGGCAATCGGCAATGCGTAAAGAGCGGGTTTTTCTGGGCCCTGTAATTGGCCAAGACCCCATCAAACCACTGGATAATGTGGAGAAATACAAACTAACGGCTGCCTATCATTCTATGGGCGTACTCTTGCGTCGCTTCCTGCGTGGCAACATTGATCAGCAACAGTATCTCATCACTCGCTCAGATTTGTCTGAAACGCGATTGGTGAACAGCAGTACCTCGTATCCGTTGGTGGATCTCAAGACAAATACAAGATTTCTTTGAAGATATACTCATCACCCTTCTCAGCGAGCCAAAACTAGTCGTTGCTCAGACTCAAGTCGTCTCTTGCTCAAGGTCTCGAACCACGATGGTATATGTGTACTACAAACATTCTCTCTGGATTGGATACGCCATCGTCATCGTAATTACCTTCGCCTTCATGCTCGTTGGCGCATGGTCACTCTACACGAATGGAGTAGCATCGGACGTCCTCTTTTCACGCATCATGGCTACTACTCGTAATCCTACTCTGGATCATTTGAGCATCGGCGCGTGTTTGGGAGGGGATCCTTTTCCCAAGGAGCTGACAAAGACGAAGCTACGCTTTGGCGTACTCCTTGAGGATGACCCTAGAGAGGGACCTTTGGGCAAAGTCGAGCATTGCTGCTTTGGCACGATGGGCGAGACGAAGGAGATTGCCAAGGGTGGAACGTATGCATAGCTCTACTGCCATCGCCAAAGCTGCATGGAATGCGCAATGCACATGCCTTGTTCTACTGTCCTGTCATGGTGCGTCTTTATAGAAGGCAAGATGGATCATCATCTTTGCCATCTTGCCTACTACGTATAGTTTATATGCAGTCTTTCTCACGCAACACCTTCAAATGATTGTGTCGTATCGATACACCCAAGTGGTTAGACCATTTTGTTATTCCTGGCTTTCGTGGCGGTAGTAGTATTTCTGTACAACAAAACAAACGCGACGGAACATGGAGTCGAGCTCAGTAGGACCGATTGCCCATACCCAAGCCCAAGAATTCGAATAATATGGGGTTGCCTGCAACGGCTATATATGCGATACCTATTCATGGTCAGTCATCTCGGTCGTGCCATACATGATGACATGGAACATACCAGTATACACAATCAGCTTCGTAACAACCTCAACATCATAGCGCACGCGTGGCGTCGTAAGCTTCATGAATATCTCACGCTTCTCGTTTTCTTCTTCAGTAGGGCTTTGTGTGAGCTTGTAGACATCGCCAGCGATGTCTGTATCGCTCTCCGGAGGGGTAGGGGTGCTCTTTTCCTTCATATGCACTTGACCTGTACCCATCATCTGCTCGTACGAATGTACACGGGATGCCATGGGTGTAGGCAGGAGACCTGCTCCAAGTAGCGGCTCTCCCTTCTCGATGCTGGGTGTATTGAGAACTGCTGGGCTGGGTATCCAGGCCGAGTCCTCAGGTACAGCACCATCCAGCGAGTTGACACTTTCCCGTCGTCGACGGTTTCGATAAGCGAGCGTTTCATAGGCATCGGCAGCGGATTGTGGCCCGACTGACACGGATCGCTTACGCGGATGGGCGAGGTTCTTGAGCATATGGGGTAACTCTGATGCAGGGGGGATGACGTTGTCGTCATCAGCAAAAGGCTTTATGGACTTGTACTTGGAGGCGTTTAGGAAGAAGGCGCGAGGCATATTCCAACGAGCCTGCTCTAGAAGACGAAAGATGGGTGGCAGTATGGTAAACAGGGCAGGCTTCATCGTCGCTCTCCAGACGAAGATGACTACAACGCCGAGTAGGATGCGTATGGTCGCTTTCAGTAGGCCCATCTCTTCAAGGTCGAATGGGACAGAAGATGGATATGCATCCTCCAATGCGTAGCCAGTCTGTGCGTAGTGCCATGCACCGAGATTGATTCCAATAACCACGCCAGAAAAGGACACGCTATCGTCGTAACATGGACAGTCGTCGGCGGGCTCCGGGTGGACGCGGACCAGGACGCAGACTACCAAGGTTGCGATGAAGATGTCCATGTAGCTGCCACTGAAGACGAACGAGTCGATCCAGTCCCCGCAGACGAGTTGGAATGCGGTAATCAAAGCACCCATGATACTTCCGACCAGGACATCCAGAAAGCCGTGCATGCCACAGTACAAGCGCCCCACGATAATGGAGACCGCGTAGAAGTAGAACAGGGCCTGTAGACCCAGGTTCCAATTCGAATTGTCTTGCTCGGCTGACTGGCGCAGCATGTATATGGCGTAGAAGGCGACGGAAACAGCATTCGCAGAGTGCGACGAGGGAAAGCCGTACTCGAGGGCAGCGGAGCCGGACATGGAGATACGGGCGAGGGGAGGCGACAAGGGCCTGGGCAGGCAGAGCATGTCCTTCAAGAAGCCCGTCCCGTATACACCGGCTGCAAGCATGAAGACAGTCCTGTGTACGTCAGACGTCGCACAATGGTGAATGACAGCGGCTGACATACGCTCGGCCAATGCTAGTGTATCCGCACCAGAACTGGATGGGGAGGAAGACCATGAAGAAGGTGTGGGTGCCGAGGTTGGCGGTATAGGCAAAGTACGAGTCGAGGGCGGGCGAGCGCAACTTGTCCTGCATCAGGGCGAGCCACGGTGTTTCCCAGCGCACAATGGGTATGAGGCGGTTCCGCAGGGCATTGCGCCATGGGGGCAGTCGTTGGGCGTAGTGGTCATGGCCCTTGTTTCCGGCGTCCAACTTGGGCTCCTTGGTCTCTACGGTGTCGGTGGGCGGCGCATCATGTCGCGGACTCATGGCAGCGGTCGCAGAAAGAGGGTGGGCGAGTGACTCGAACGTGGCATGTCCAGCGCGGGCGGAGAGGCAGCGCTACGGGCGATGGTGTCGGGGCGTGGGTAAGACGAGGCCGTAGGTGTGGGAGTGGGAGTGGGTTGCCGGCATGCCATGGATCGATGGACCGACATGGGACAGGCACGCCCGCGGCTGGGCGCTACTTTAGCGAGCCGCCGTGGGTGACATAGCGTGGTTGCCATATGCGACGGCGCACTCTAACAGTCAACAGCCAGCTCTCATAAGCCCCGACCACTCGCTCCCCACACCAACTCCGACACCAACTCCAGCACCATCTTCCTTCTCCGTATTGATACCCTCTGTCTGATACTCGACACCAGAAGCCATCCCGCCCCCAGCACCCGCAATGGCCTCCGCACCTTCGCAGAACTACGACTACCTCCGGCGCAAACAGAGCACAAAGGCGCCCGTTTCATCAATCACCCCAGTCCGCACCCACGCTCGCACCCCGAGTGAGCGCAACAGCAATGGCACCGTCAGCTCCTATGGAACCACCAACACGCGCGACACGGCCATCACCGAACCGCCAGCCTACTCCAAGAAGCTCGTCGTAGTCGGTGATGGCGGATGCGGAAAGACCTGTCTGCTGATCAGCTACAGCTCCGGCAACTTCCCAGAGGTAGCCGCCTAAAACTCAGAGACGCCTCGTGTGATACTAATGTGACGCAGAAATATGTCCCAACAGTCTTTGAAAACTACATCACCCACACTCCCCATCCCCCAACAGGCAAGATGGTCGAGCTTGCGTTGTGGGATACGGCCGGACAGGAGGAGTACGACCGGTTGCGGCCCCTCTCCTACCCCGAGACAGACGTTATATTCGTTTGCTTTGCCATTGATTGCCCCAACTCACTTGAAAACGTCATGGACAAGGTAAGATACCTCCGTCCGAGTACATTGCGCATCTGCTAACAAGGCCCAGTGGTACCCAGAGGTCCTCCACTTCTGCCCGACAACACCTCTCATGCTTTTGGGCCTCAAGTCTGATCTGCGCAACAAGAAGAACTGCATCGAGCTACTCAAGACACAAGGCCTAACCCCCGTCACTACAGAGCAAGGTCGTGCCGTCGCGAAAAAGATGGGCGCTGCCTACATGGAGTGCAGTAGTAAAGAGCAAGACGGTGTCGAGGACATCTTTGACATGGCTGTCATAATGGCCGTCGGTGAGGAGCACAAGGAGCAAGAAGAGCGCCGTCTAGGCACAGCGACCTCATCAAGAGGGAACACATCCGCACTCCCTGCTGGCGGCGGCAAGAAGAAGAAGCGTAGCGGCTGCAAGGTACTATAGTTGGTGTCCATTCAGAGGAGAGCATATCGAGATTCACGACGCTGGACGACACGATCAAGATGTTTAATGACCACATACGGCTCACCTCCATCACTGTCTGCGCATGTTCGCTTCCTCGT
>JAESFQ010001021.1_pt1 | contig 10191 bp, 7 predicted proteins | sample 9269431 | NCBI WGS metagenome assembly JAESFQ01 (sample SAMN14502588, study PRJNA617103) | algae metagenome | isolation source: Plectolyngbya sp. WJT66-NPBG17 and co-occurring heterotrophs from well... | place: USA: Mojave Desert, Joshua Tree National Park, California | collected 2006-08-06 | reverse complement strand
AAGGTAGTGTGTCAGCACTGTAATTCCATAGCTTAGCACGTCGTATATGCCCTTCGGGAGGCGAGATGGTGGACTTAATCCCCATCAACTAGACGAAAAATGAATACCGACCAACCAACCAATCCACCAAATGCTGAAGTTATCCTAAAACGCTTCAACAATACAACTTCAGAGCAAGATGGGGATCCAGAAAACCAGGAGGAGGATAATTGGAGTAGCTGGAGACAACTGCGTCGTTTGTTCGAAGCTGCTGTGAAAGACACTACTACAGTTGAGGCCCAGAAGCTGAGCTCTTCACTCCATTCCATGCAGGTCCAAATTGAGCTTCTTCACCATGAAAACAAGGGGCTACGTACAGCTCTTTCTATTAAAAAGAAGCACAAGAATAAGAGTATCACCATAGCCCCTAGAGAAGACGAGGAATATTATGGTGGCTTCATGTCTTGGAGTCCTAGGAAGGTAAGGGTAGCTGAGGCAAGAGAGCGCCTGAGAAAACAACAAGAGGAGGAGGAAAAGATTAGAAAAACTGGGGATAAGAAGTTGAAAGCTGCTACTGCCTTGTATAAGAAGAAGATGGCAGAACAAGCAAAGGTGTCGCGACAATTGGCGAAGGAGGCGAGGGAGAAGGAGCGAAAACGGAGGGCTGATGAAGTAGCTGCGCGTAGGGCCCAGAAACAACAAGGAAAAGAGGCAGAAAAGGCTGCAAAAGCTATACAATTGCCTCAAAGAGGCAAGAGAGCAGCGTTAAAGCCTCCTGTAGCAAGAGTAGCAAAGAGGAGGACTATTAGGCGTGTTGGAGGTGGTGCTATTGCTGTTGAGGCTGCACCACCAGCTCCACTAAAAACGACACGAACACGATCTATACAGACCCCGAAAAAGTATTCTGAGTAGCACAAGTTAATCGCAAGCACCTAATTACTTTAACTCTACAAAATCTCCTGATAATAGCAATTGTGGGTGGCTGTACAGCCCCGTTCTTCAATTTCTGCCCAAGTTGGTGGAGTGGCTCATCTTGTGAGTCAGCACGGTACTCATGCGATGGGTGCGATAAACATCGAATATCCCCCGAGTCGCATGCGACACTTGGCGACAAACTTACCAGAACAGCCTGGCACGTTCCAAGATTTCTCCGCTGGGATGGGGAGACAACTTGCGCGCTGTCACGCATATCTCAACAAGGTGTATCCCTCAATAGTGTTCTGCCTGCAAAACACCAAGCTGCAGACCGCTAGTATCGCCAAATGAGATTCGAAGATCCCAAGTATCGCGATAGCAAGCAGGTCTGACACCTCGCCGTTCATAACTAAATTTTCCCGAGGCCAACAACAATCAAAAGAAAAGGGTAAATACCTAGAACCGCTCAGTACCCAGCGTGACTAGGAAAATGATTTGAGTTTTTCTTCAACGACTTTGGCTCGACTCACTTCTGAACGGCGCGACTCCGAACCAGACCTAGACTTTTTCTCTCAGCATCTCGCACTACCGGCGAGTCAACCTCCACCCACCACTCGGGTAGCTCTTCGCTATGCTATACCAGTTTTGGACAATCATACCTCCTGATGCGTCACCAGATATACGCTAGCCAGCGATCACAAAGTTTAAATGCTGGAAGCGGTTAAGGTAACGGCAGCTGCATGGTCGATTGGGTGGGTAATGTGGATCTTGGTCGGCGAGCTGGTAGGAAGTGAGTGAAGATGCAGCGTTGATGTTTGTCGTTGTCGTTGAGCGGTAGTGGCCGTTCAGAGATGAGAGACGAGGCCCACTTATTGAGGTGAGGTCACTTGAGCGGTGAGATAGCCACCGGTACCGTCCTTGCCGAAGTGTAGAAGAAGTAGATGGTTGTGTGCTTCGAGTAAGTGTTGTCTAGTAGAGTGAATATTACACTGCATCGTGTTATCCCTCGTTCCTGCTTCTCTGCGGTTGTGGTGTACAAGACTCGCTGTCGCAGGCCAAGCGCTGTCGGGAACCTCATTACTAATAACGCCGTGCGACGGCCTTCATATAAGCTCAGCTAGGATGCTACAATCAATAAAAAAAACATACACTCTCTCCTGATTTTTCTGTCTACAATACCCGCACTCAACCGTGCGACACTCGCGCATCGTCGAGATCGCCGTACATAACAGGCGCCACGTACCAAATCCGAAAAGGAGAGCTAATCAAGTTATATAGGAGGCTTTATTCAGGCCAATGAACATCTCATGATGTAGAAGTCGTCGCCCACCTGCATTTGTTGAAACGGTAGGATGATCGGCATATGCTGCAGGATTGGGTGAATGATGTCTGACGGCTACGGTTGGATTGATCAGCAGTGAGATGATATGAGGTGGACTAGGGTGATCTAGCTAAGGTGAAATGGTGGTTAGTTTGAGTGAGACGGCGAATGTCACTGCCTGTTGCTGATCAGTTCGGAAGTCGCTTTAGGTGAGCTGATTTCGGGAAGTCACAGTGGGTGAGTGGGCACTGTGGAAAGGAGTATTCGGCAGTCACTCAGGTGCAGGAAAGAGCGATAATGATACCTGGGCAAATGCGGCGAGTGCGCCGGCGCGCTTGCCCAGATATGCCGATAATGTGTCGAAGTCTTGAATCGTGTCGCATTGTTTGTATGCGAGTGCTTGCGCACTGTTGGGTATTATGATGCTACTCTTGAGCGCAAAACATGCGCTCATGCTCGCTGAAAACAGACGAGTCTATAGGAGTATCGCGCTCACTCAGATGTGACGCTGGGTATTACTGCAACAAGTAAAAAAGCCCATATCGCTGAAACTGTCTCTCGTAGATCCTACATGGGTATCTTAACGGCCGTGAGTAGTAGAAACTGCCTATGCCCTTTTTGTGTCCTTCTCCAGTTGCTTGCAAAACAATCGAATACATGGTTACAAGGAAACGAATAATGAGACGAGCGAAACGTCGATCATGGAGAATCGACCATTAATAGATGGTATGGTGTGAAACGTGTGATGTATAGACAAGAAGGAATATGGTTGATAGCGTGAAACATAACTCAAGGGAATCTACATGATGTTTTTGAGGCTTATCCTGTCCTTTGGTGAGACAGGCGCACTCTGGGACTCGGTCGGAAGCGCAGGTCGTACATACGGCGATGGGAGTTGCCTCGCAGCTGGGCTTGCCGCAGCACTTGTTGGAGTGGGTAGAGGTAGTGTTGGCTCTACCAGCGAGTGGAACAGTGGCAGCGCACGTTGCGAGACACTCAGTGATGCGGACTGTGGGAGGGAATGGTGGTGAACAAGCTGAGGCGCAGGCTGAGTGAGAAGTTGTGGTCGCTCAGGACGCTCGTAGTTTGGCTCCCGAAAGATGGGCGCTTGCGTTGGTGCTAGCGCCTCAGTGCGGTGCAGAGGTGGTAGCTGGAGCGAACCACGTCGCCTGTAGGCGTCGAATTGTGTTGGGTAGGAGTCGTCCTCAGGCGCAAAGCCTATTGCGGGTAGATAGCGAGTGCTTGAGTTCTTGCGCTCTTCTCTATTGCCTACGAGTGGGGCAAGTGTGATGTCGAGGGGCAATGCAACACCACGAGGCGACCTTGACTCAGAGCCGGTGTCTGTGATTAACGAAGGAGCACTGTCTGCTGAGACGATGGAGAATCCTGAGGGGGAAGGCATTGGTGTCTCAAATCCTCGTGCTCGTGCAGTAGACGGGCGATCACAGGCTGAGATGTCAAGTGGCTGTGGTCTGGATCCTGGGTAGGGCTCAAATTGCTGGGGTTGTGGTAGCTCCGGGCCATTAGGGGAGCTCATCGGCGGGTTCAGTGATGGTCGGCGCGAGTTGTGGTAAGACTGTAGATGCGGCTCGTCATGGTGGGGTACTGGTGGGTAGTGATAGCCACCCTGTCTTGGATGCATGTGGTTGTGAGGTCTTTGTTCAGGTCGCTCTGGGTTGCGCTTCCGTCGATTCTGACCACCGTACCACCAGTTTTTCACCGCATTGTCGCTGCGTCCCTTGAGCCGCCGTGCAATCTCTGCCCACCTTTTGCCCATCTCAGCGACCATCTTTTCGATCAACTCCCCATCTTCAGGTGTGATTGGGCCGTGGTTCAGTGAAGGCTTGAGATTCTGGTGATATCGCTCTCTGCACTGTTTCGGTGATCGCGAGCCAATCTCTTGTGAAATGCGGACCCAGTTGTGTGGGCCATTGCGAGCAACGAGGTTTACCAGCCATTGATCCTCATGCTGCGACCAAGGGCAGCGACGGTGTGAAACCATGCTGGAGGTGTCTAGAAGAAGAAACGAGTGGTCCCGTTCTGACAGTACTGAAGGATGTGTGTTTGTGTGGTTGGTCGCTGCGCTGTTGGTCAGCCTTGACTGCTGCCAAGCATCATGACAGTGAACATATGGAAATTGGTGCGATTGGGATCATATTCAACCACAACAACAAATCGACAAGAAGGAGAAAAGAGAAGAAATGAAGATAGCCAAACGACTAGTGTGCCTTGTCAAGTGCAAATGTGCGTCTTATGAACACAGACCAATGATGAGGCAGTTATGGCGGGGACGAAAACTGACCTGAAGTATGAGTGTAAACCACGGTTGCAGACGATGATGTGCGTCAGTTTGGTAGTGTCGATGTCAGAGAGTCGTTGACGTGCTGGAACCAGAACCAAGGGTAACATGCCAGAGCGAGGGCCAGTATATGTTACAGCGGGCGCGGGGAGCGGTAGTGTGATGGACACAGACGCCAAGGCGGTCGAGGGGTTATTGACTTGTTCGGGGCGGGCAAGATATGTGCGAGGATTCTGCTTTTGAGAGATGCGGCTAAGGCACTGGTGAGATGGTGGTGGGAGGGTGCCAGATCGCCGGATTCGACAACTACACATCCGGGCATGGCGTATGGCGCTCGTCCGGCGCCGTCTGGGAGCGGCAGAAAAAGCAACACCAGCGCCGAGCCTTGCAATACCATCCTGGAAGCAGGCGTAGTGAATGCTTCCCCTTGAACCACGCTCGCGCAGCCTGGTCGCGCCTCAGTGTGCGGTACATGGGGCCTCACGACAGCTGGTGTTCCGTCACCCTGGTACAGTAGAGCCATGGATGGGGCAGCCAGCGGAAGGGCGCCTCTGGACTAGACAGTGCGCTTCCCCAGTAGAGGCACGCACCTCCATTCGAACATACTTGAGCGCTGTCAGCTTCTGAGGGTAAACAACAACCCTCAAAACATAACCCAAAGGCACGATGCATATTGCAGTCAGCACTCGTCGATCAAACGAGTGCTGAGGTTGGAGGAGGGACCGGGCGTGAAAATAGTGTGATAGTCGCGGCCCTCCTAGTGGAGGATACCAAGGTCGGCGAGGTGGGCTTGGCTCGACATTGCACTCCTTTTCGGACCTGTCCACTCGTTCTCCTGCCAGCTACCCGAGCTTGACGGTCCAAGCGGCCCAACGGCCCAACAGTGCCACCCCACCAAGTAGCACCTCAGCTTCAACACGCGATAACTCCACTAATATGAGCTCAATTGAGGCTGCGCTTACCGCTATCGAATTGCTAAGGCCCGGAGACCAGTTTAGCTATCGCCAAATTGCACAGCAGTACCGTGCACGGTCACCCATTGCGCACGGTCACTCAGTGCACCACCCCGCCCAGAATCATCCCATCTCTTCACCCCCCGTAACTCAACGCCAACATGTCGATTAAGGCTGCAATTCAAGAGCTAGACGCAGCTGATACAGGAGAAGATATCTCGTATAGGAAGCTAGCCGAAAAACACAGTGTGTGTCGATCAACGTTAACTCGCCAAGCGAAGGGCATTCATGCGTCACGTCAAGACGATGCTCTCAAACGACGGTTGCTACACCCACGAGATGAGGCAGAGCTTGTGGAGTATATCAAAGAACTTACCGAACGACACCTTATGCCTACAAGGCAAATGATTGTCAATTTTGTGACTCCGCTAGCCGCGTGGGAGCCCTCAGAGAGCTGGGTTACTCGCTTCCTTCAACGCAACCAAGACACCCTTATCACCGCCTGGACCACCCCTATGGAAACAGGTCGTCACCAGGCTGATTCTGGTGATAAATACCGCCTCTATTTTGAGCTTCTGCACCAGAAGATGGCCCAGTACGACGTTGAGCCTGAGAATACCTACAACATGGACGAGAAAGGCTTCGCTATTGGGGTCACAGGCAGAAGCAAAAGGATCTCTGATAGGCTACTGTTTGGCAAGAAGCAGTTCAAGCAGTCACTCCACGATGGAAACCGGGAGTGGGTGACGTTGCTGGCTACTATATGTGGCGATGGATCCCACCTGCCTCCAGGCATCATCTTTCCAGCTGCTGGCCGTGTTATACAGTCAAGCTGGGTACACTCAATTGATCCCCAAAAGCACTCTATCCACTTCACCACATCATCAAATGGCTGGACGAATAACGACTTAGGATTGACGTGGCTTGAGCAGGTGTTTGATCGCTACACCAAGGCCAAAGCCCGGAGAAAGTGGAGGCTACTTATGTAAGCCTAGGACCACATCACATGACTGCTCAGCAGGCATGACTAATGCGTCCGACTACTTAAGAGCTCAGATCACACACTTGTACATACACAGAAGAATACACTCATACATGAGACCTTATACTACTACCACCCTATGCTTACAGAGCTCGACTCGGCAGACGTCCATGACCCTACAGGCCTCCAGTATACCAACGACGACAGTTTAGAGGTCCTACAGGATGTTCCACTCGTATCTCAAACCCCGTTCAACTACTCTTGGGTCCGCTGGGAGGATCCAGGCCTTGCCAGGATGGTCCAACCACCCCGTCAGTTCAAGACGCGCGCATGGTGGTGGAAATACGGCGTACCGTTGGAGAAAATCGTGAGCTCGAAGGATGGCAGGGAGAAGAGAGAGACCTACTTTCTGTGTAGGACTTGCCATCTCCACCATCCTAAGGCAAACTGCAAGCTCAATATAACGTACGGCCGTGCTGGGGCTCGTACGTGGTGTTCGTGATGCCAAGACAAAGTGGCCGGCTCGGTGGTGCTTTACGTTAAGTGTTGTTTGAAACACCTAGGCGTTTCACTACCCTGATTAGTAGTAACGTTAAAATGTATGGAGTCTCCATGGAGGTATGGAGATGGAGGTGGAGACTCCACCTCCCTCCATGCCGATCCCTGCAAGCTACACCCTCTTGAGGAGCAGTCTCTTGTGCAGTAGATCCTAGACCTTGATCGACGAGGCTTTCCGCCCCAGATCATCGACGTACGGCGGATGGCAGACGCTCTACTCGCTGGCCGCGGCCAAGATCCACCTCCTCCACCTGTGGGCAAGAACTGGGTGTCGCGCTTCGTTAATAACCAGTCTGAGCTACAGACAAAGTGGAATAGGAAGTTCCATAGTCAGCGCGCTCGCTGTGAGGATCCTGTCGCAATTGCAGCGTGGCTTAAGCTTGTAGAGGAGACGCGCCAGGCGTACGGTATACTAGACGACGACGTATACAACTTTGATGAGACTGGCTTTATGATGGGCGTCGCGGCTACGTCTAAGGTCGTTATAAGTTCAGACACAGTAGGTCGCGCTACTGTCGTACAGCCAGGTAATCGAGAGTGGGTTACATCAACTGAGTGTATCAACGCGTCTGGCTGGTGTCTTCCACCGTTCGTGATCCTGTCTGGGAAGCTCCATCAGGCTAGCTGGTATCAACACCTCCCGCCGGACTGGGTAGTCGCTGTATCAGACAACGGCTGGACGACAGATGAGCTCGGCGTTGAGTGGGTAAAGCACTTTAATAGACATACAGCGTCTCGTACGCGTGGAGCCTACCGTCTTCTTATCCTAGACGGCCATAGCAGCCACGCTACGCCAGATTTTGACCAGTACTGCACAGAGAACAAGATTATCACTCTCTGTATACCAGCGCACACGTCGCATCTACTACAGTCACTCGATGTAAGCTGCTTCTCTCCGCTCAAGCGCACGTACGGTCACGAGATCCAGGAGCTCGCTCGCCAAAGCGTCTACCACGTTAACAAGATAGACTTCCTTATTATCTATACACGCATCCGGACGACAGTATTCACGCAGCAGAACATCCAGGCTAGCTTCCAGGCGACTGGGCTTATCCCTCCCTGTCCAGATCGCGTCCTATCGTCGCTCACAGTTGTCAGAACGCCGTCTCCACCAGCGACAACAGCAGACAACAACGTCGCATGGACAGCAGAGACGCCGCGTACAGTAGCCCAGCTTCAGCAGCAGGCTCGTTACGTACAGGACCTGCTTCGTCGCCAGTCACAGAGCCCAACAAGCCAAGCTATCCGCCAGCTTGTCAAAGGTTATCAGCTTGCCATGAACTCAGCAACTATACTCGCAGAGGAGAATAGAAAGCTTCGTACAGCTATTCAGCGTCAAGAACGTAAGAGAGACCAGCGGCGTCAATATATAGCTCGTGGAGGAGCGCTACAGGCTCAGCAAGGCCAGCAGCTCGCTGTAGAGGCAGAAAGGGTGCTCGCGGAGGTTGAACAAGCTCTAGCTACTCTAGGACGTCAGCGCGCACCACCAACGTGTACAAAGTGCCATGTCCAAGGACACACAAGGACTCAATGTAGACAGTAATAAACTACCTTGCTACAAAATATTGCTTTGTTGTTTTATGTAGTTGTTAAGCTATCGCGCAAAACGCTGCCTCGGGCTTGGTGGGGTGCGCAGCTTACTGGGGTGCGCAGCTTACTGGGGTGACACGTTATAATCGTCGTTGTTGAGCTGTACGGCTTCAAGTTCAAATCGCGATTTTGGGTGGGGTGGCCGGAAAGCCCGTCGGCCGGAAATTGGGTGGCCGAGCTTAGCGTCATATTGAAACCGAAAGAAGCAAGCGAGTTCTTAGCGACGCTCCATCAATTCGGCGACCAAGGCAAGAGTGCGGTCCGTCCCCCACATATGATCAGCGGCATGCGGCATCGTGATACCCAGCCCCAGTGATCTACCCGCATTTGGCATCATCTACCCAACAACACGGCCTGCGAAGCGAGACGATGGTCCACTGACGATTCGAGAGATCGCCCGTGCATATGGAGATTCCGACATCGTTGTGTCTTAGGCTGTTCTTGACGAGCTGAATCTTCGCCATGGCCTACTCCACCTCCCAAGTCGCCGACATGCCTACTGAACAGGTCTACTTATCACATGCATCGTTTCGAGCTGCTGCATGTACTTGCACGGGAATAGCGAAGCGTATTGAAACGCGACCGGATTCAGTCAACGCCCCGCTTGCCCAGACCACCCCAAACTTCAACAGCACATAACTCCACCGCCATGAGCCCAATTGAAGTGGCGCTAGCAGAGATAGATTTGCTCGATCACAGAGATAAGCTCTCGTACAGTAAAATAGCTCGGAAATTTGGTGTTGATCGATCTACGCTGTCACGAAGGCACCAAGCGATGCAAACCCCGCGCGCAGCTGAGGGAATTAACCGACGAAAGCTCAGCCCACAACAAGAGCGGGAGCTTGTACGGTATACTGAAACGCTTACAGAGCGACGTATGCCACCTACACGAGAGATGATACAGAATTTCGCCTCTACTGTAGCCAAGGAGCCGGTGAGCGAGAGCTGGGTTACTCGCTTCATCAACCGCCATCAAGATCAGCTTACACCGCGATGGACGACCGCGATGGACGCTAATCGCCAAGCCGCTGATTCCTGCACAAAGTACAAGCTATACTTCGAGCTGCTACAGCACAAGGTTGCTGAGTACAACGTTAGCGCTGAACACACGTACAATATGGACGAGAAGGGCTTCATGATTGCTATCACCGGCCGATCAAAGCGAGTGTTCAGTAGACACATGTGGGAGAAGAAGGAGGTTAGAGCCACTCTCTAAGATGGCTCGCGTGAGTAGATTACGCTTCTAGCGTGCGTGTGCGCGGATGGATCCGCGTTGCCGCCAAGCCTCATCTATCAGGCTGCTGCTGGAGCGATCCAATCGAGCTGGGTTGAGAATATCAAGGCAGAAGAGCACTTATTACACGTCACCTCATCGCCGTCAGGCTGGACGAACAACGATATCGGACTTGCCTAACCAATATGATACGGCGGGACAGCCCTTCCCCTACCTATCCAATATGAGGTGACGAGAGAGGCCGTTCTCGTGCCAAGCATCGCTTAATACCGTGTCTGTGCGCGCAATGACCCAGTTCGCGTAATGACCCACCCCAACACAACAACCACCTACACAAATCACGACATAACTCCACCAATA
>JAESFQ010001020.1_pt1 | contig 10195 bp, 9 predicted proteins | sample 9269431 | NCBI WGS metagenome assembly JAESFQ01 (sample SAMN14502588, study PRJNA617103) | algae metagenome | isolation source: Plectolyngbya sp. WJT66-NPBG17 and co-occurring heterotrophs from well... | place: USA: Mojave Desert, Joshua Tree National Park, California | collected 2006-08-06 | reverse complement strand
GTAATCCACATGCTGCGAAGTTTGCCGCGCGGTGGTGCTGTTTAGGATAGGACTTGGTTGTCATGTTGTAAAACTTTAGTATTAGAGCTAGATCCAAGAGATTGGACTTCCACACACACTATCTTGTCCTTGAAGCTACTGTCAGTGCTTAACTTTTCTCATTCAGTCGTGACAAAGAGCTGCATGTTTTGTGTGGTGGAACTAGGCGCAATGGGCTTCTCACGGCGTTCAAAAGCAGAAATCAGTGTATTCGGTATATCCAAAATCAATCCAAGCACACTCCTTCGCCTTCTAATCCAAACCCAGAAAACTCCGCTTCATGATGATAGGCTTCTAAAGAGGTCGACTGCGATGGTAGCGCGTCGAGATGTTGTCGTTGTCGCGTTGTGCATCTTGTCTGACCGCTCATTTCTTAGCGCCCTCAGCAGCCCTCTTTGCCTCAGCTACACAAGGGGTCAGCATCGTAATCTCAAGACTATCGCATAGCCGACGCCAGCTCATAAGGGCTGGAAATGCGAGAGTGACAACGTACCAGCAGCCTGCTTAGCGCGCATGATCTCTGCTACGTTCTCCTTGGTGCGCGCGAATTCGGTACCGGATTGCTGCAGCCTGTGATTAGCCAACACCCCTCAAGGCCCCTATAGCCAGCATTTCTCGTATACACATACAGTGTTCTTGCCTTTCTATGCATCTAGTCAGCGAGCGGTATTTTTCAAGGAGCCATAAGAGGAGAGTGCTGTTAGAGATTGCGGTAAGACATACCTTTCCGGCCTGCTCCTTGAGGTTCTTCTCTCGAGCCTTGTCGCGCTGGTTGCCACGAGCCATTTTATCGTCTCTTTCCCACTAAATGCACGAGAAAAAAAAGTTTCCAAGATTTATCTCTTCAGGTTGGCTGTCGCAGCGTGCAGTGTCTTGGATTTGGTATGTTTCTTGAGGGCGCGCTGAGGAATTAGAGGTTTGGGTAGTCAGCGTGGCGGAAGTTCTGATGAAAATAGCGCGTTGTTTGTTTCCGCTGGCCAATTGGGGGCAGGGGCTAGAACGTGGAAAAGGGAAGCCGCGATTCGGGGGTTCTTCGCCACGTGCATGGACCTTCACGATCTTCTTTTTTCATCGAGATCGTTGTTTACTTTACTTTCCGTTGTCGCACCGAAGAAATCTGTTTGACGGATGTATTATTCGTTGTTCCGCACATGCCGTTTGCTGCAGTTGGCAACGGAGAGCAACCTGGTGAAGCAGATCCTAGGTGCGCCAGTTTGCATCACACTCAACACTGGCAATACCTGCTCTTCACTGTCGCCGCATCTCGTGAATTTGATTAATTGGTATGGGTAGACCGCGGCATATGTGTTGTGTGCCTTCATGCTCATGGCGTAGCAAATCACTACGGTAGTCCCCACTGTTAGCATGTTTAGCACCCCCGCATAAGGCTGAAAGCTGACATTGCAAGCCGTAATATGCATCCCGTCATGTGCGCTAATATTGTGCAGATAACATAAGCCACCAACAGCTTAAGAAGGCTGAGTGCGCCTCTTCGTGTAGCCTTTCTTCTGGCTTCTGGGACCGTCGGCCCTCTCTCATACAACATAATCTACGTTATTTTCCTCCTTTACCGCCTGCACGCTTCTCATTGCGATACCAAACTGTCAATTTTCGTAGTCGAGTGCGACGGCTCCATAGCTACCACGGCAGCGAAGATGACCCAATATGTCTACCAACCACTCGATGAAAGCAAAAATGAGATCAGGCTGGTAACTTTACTACCCTCATCGGATCGAGAGAGCCAAGTGATCTGCGACCTCAACATTGTGCGACTCACAGAAGGAGATGTACCACGGTATGAAGCGCTGTCATACACCTGGGGCTCGGCCGAATCGCCTTCCAGGCTTCGAGTCTCATCGAATGGCGACCAAAGCATCGATATCACCAGAAACCTTGCAGGGGCCTTGCCGTACCTTCGCGATCCTATTTCACCTAGAATACTGTGGATAGATAGCATTGCCATTGATCAGAAGAACTTGGAGGAAAGGGGTCAACAGGTCCAGCGGATGGCCAATATCTTCAGCTTGGCGGAAAGAGTGGTTGTTTGGTTGGGGAACGACGATGCTAACAGCAAGACGGTCATGGAAACATGCGAACTCGTTGGTACGAAGGTTGAGGCCAATTTCAATGAGTCTGGCTCCTTCCGAGGTCTGAGTGATCAGTTGGAAGATGCTCATTGGAGCGATGTGAATAGTCCGCTTCCGTACGACGTAGCAACATGGCAGGCGACTATAGCTTTTCTGCGGCGACCATGGTTCCATCGACTCTGGATCTGGCAGGAAATAGGACTAGCCAAACCAAACGCAGTAATCATGTGTGGTAACGACATCATGCCTTGGGCGCGACTGCAAAACTTGATGAGCTGTATTAAATCCAAGCAAAAGTTTGTTCCACCTGGACTGGATGCATTTGACGATGTAGTAGCACTCGTGCGGAACGGATGTAACCTGACAAGCATTACGTACGGCCGCGTTACGCTTAAGCATGTGCTTGAAATCACACAGCATGCTGGTTGTGTCGATCCACGAGACCGTGTATACGGGATCCTGGGGCTGTCATCCAAGATTGGCTTTCAGACAGATGTACGACCCGACTATGAGAAACCTGTAGTGGACGTTTACATGGACCTGGCGGTGGACCAATATATTAACTCGAAAAGCCTCGACCTGTTAACTCTATGCGAGTACGGTGAAACAATAGGAAACTGGCCCTCTTGGATACCTCATCTTGCGGATCTGAAAGCGGCCAAATCCACTCGTTCGTATTCTTCCGGAGCGTCTATGTGTAAAGTAGAGTTATTGGAAGATAGGATACTGAGAGCGACGGGAATACGCCTGGGTCATATCACCATGGTGGATGAATTTGATGCGTCGCATTGGGATATTGTCCGCGAGATTAAACGGTGGGTGAATGGTGTAGATTTGGCTTCTAATTACGTCGACGGCAAAGCCATGACCGAAGCATTTTGTCTTGCCATGTGTAGAGGTACCCTAGCGGACTACTATGTGCCACCTTTCAGGGCATTCCCAAATTTAGCCTCATCGCTAACGGTCCTTCGAGACGCTGTACGGCCTTGGGAAAACGAGGTCGTCACGGACCAAGAAAAGGAGGATTTCCTAAGGCATGTGTTCCACAGGTGCAAGGGTCAAGCATTCTTCAGAACGTCCTCCAACCATATCGGTGTAGGTGTTAGAGGTGCGCGCGAGGGCGATCAAATCTGTATATTGCTTGGCTGTAACACTCCGATGGTCATCCGCGCAGATTCAAATGGGCGATATAAGATTATTGGGGAAAGTTACGTTTCCGGACTCAGTAGCAACGAGGCATTCTTAGGGCCCTTACCGGGAGGATACAAATGTGTGTCACAGCGTGACGCGGAATCAGATGCCTACTATTGGGTCTTCCAAGATTCAGAAACTGGGAAGATTCAGGTTGGAGATCCAAGACTGGGCACTGAGCTACCATCAGGATGGCAGCGAGCTACTGATGTTCAAGAGCAATGGGAAAGTTTCAGCCATGATAGTGCGCCAGATACATGGACACATTTTGATCCAAGGTTGACAAAATCGGAGCTACTAAAGCGCGGAGTACTGTTAGAAGACATCGAGTTTTCGTAGTCAGTAACTATGTCTATCGCAGGTTCTGGGACTGTTACCTTTGGCATTGCAATATGGATAGAAAGATTCAGTTGTCGAATGACAAGATCGCAAAGTAGTCCAGTTGCGCGACTTTTCCGCGGGATATTCAAGCATGCCAGACAGGTATAGCGCAAATCCTCCTAATGTGTACATGGCGTGATTTAGGGGACTGGGCGGTTGCAATCTCAGTGCTCGAGGCTACTATGCATCTTTGCCAGCTAAGCTATGGAACGTGAGTAGGTGAAGGTAGAGCCCATGGAGCCCATGTGGGACACTCGATAAGCGGGGCTTATCTGTCTGGCTACGCGCTAAGCGAGACCCTGATCAAAGTGATCGCGCTTTCCCGCGCTATTTGCAGAACATTTCCCCTCGCTTTTCCACCAACATATCCACTCGATCCACCACGATGCCTATTTCCAAGAAGGACAGAGTACGTGCTATGAGAAAATAAACAGTTCCTGAAAAGAAAGACTTACTGACTTTCTAAAAAGATTCAGCGCGAGCACAAGAAGGCCGACAAGGCTGGCACCCGCGCGCCAGTCAAGGCAAATGGCCTTCCCGTCAAGGCACCAAAGCCGACGTCCATCGTAGGCACTCTTGCGCTTCTTACCTGATGCTCCTGCATTGCATGGCATCACTGCGCATAGCTGACCGCCCGACCCAATATAGTGCCAGAACTGCCGCCGCGAAATCGTCAACACCAACAAGGCGCAGCTCGAGGCCCATGCCGCTAGCCACGACGCTACACTGTGGCCTAAGGAGAAGTGCTGGCCAAACGACTTCTCTTGAACGACCATGTTTGGGCTTGGAATAACCGGCTTTAATGGAATCTGTGGAGGCACACACGCGGATGTCCTTGGTGAAGGAACGTCGAACAAAGGGCAGGCAAACGACCGACTTCGGCCGATGAGGATGGATGTCTCAATTGCTGTATGGTCAGCCAACGTGGTCCCAAGGAAGGACATGTCACACCGCAGTCACGCACGCTCGCTGTGGTAGTCGTACGTGAAGGCAGCGTGCGAGCAGCGAGTAGTCACATTGAAGACTCAGTATTTGAATGGCATCTGTCACATACCCACAAAGCGATGAGCTTCCATCTAATGTCATTTCTTCGCATAAACGAGTTTCCGCAAAATCTTTACTGGCACGGCCAGCGATTTGACTGTTGTCTACCGATTTGTCGTCTGGCACTTCACAGTCTCTTCACACGAGTATTCAGGACGCGTTGCTAATATAACAGCGCTAACCCAGGGTCCTTCCACTGCTTCGTGGTAGCAGTGGTGCTCTCTCCGCTCGATCCACTCCCTCGTCGTCGTCGCCCGCATGGGTTAGGTCTCCATGGCTGCTTTTCGTTCTCCAAACAACGTACGCGTACCCAAGCGGTGGGTAGAAGAATACACTGCTTAACGTTAACTCCGGATTTTTTTTCGTCGGAAGCGTCACAAGCTCACAACAACAGCAGACTTGCGAGCGCATCGCGCTGGACTCGCCTCCTAACATACTCCGGCTTTGTGTAGTTGCCTCGCCATGGGCCGAATGCGGAGTCCAGAATCAGCCAAAGCCACAGCCCTGTTGCAAAGACCGACTTTGCAGCCTCGAACATAAGCGCCTGGAATGGCGTCGCGATCGCCTTGCGCTGAATGTACACGATGAAGACGATGCCCGCGGACATGAGCGCCGTCATGGAACATGCGCTGTCGCGATTGTTAGTGAAATACGCGAGGGAAAAGTATGCTACAGAAGGTGAAGGGCACTCACAAGAAGTAATAAAAGTCCTCTTCGTAAGGCACTATCATCTGCTCCCATGCAAAGAAACCTAAGATGACCATTGTGGGTATTGAGACGATGGCTTGGAAGATACCAAAGCCGCGGAGAGTCTGTTGCCCAAGTGGGCGACTCTCGACGCTCGCCATCGTAGTGAATTCAGTCAGTTGTCCGAGCTGCTGGCTCTAAATGAATTCAGTATGCAGCGGGAAAGCTTGTGTTTGCTAGTATCGTGGCCGGACGGCATGGAACGCCAATGTACCTTGTAGCCTGTAATATTGATACCGTAGCTAGGTACAAATGCTGTTGCCTAGGCACATGAAACATCAAGGTTTAGGATTGTGGCGCAGCTTAATCTCGTCGTATTCGGCTAAGATGCGCCCGAGCTCGCCTTGCTGTGCCGTTTTATCTGCATGTATGCTCATGCTTTGTTGGATAACAGTCTCTCCATCCCAAGGAAGATTGAGCAGAAGAAGCCAGGGCCTAGGGACATGTTTGTTGAAGTATCATGTCATCAGATCAACTTGAAGCATGACATCCATCTGTCTACAGGATTTCCTATTCCAGAATTTCGTTATGCTGCAATAGACCAGGTCGAGTTACTACTCGCTTCACTTCTTCTCCAACCTACTCTTCTCATCTTTCAGTATCTCCTCGACCGTATCCTCAATACTCGGACCCTTCGGCTGCCACCCAACCAATTTCTTCGCCCTCTCCGCCTTACCCCGGCTATTGAACCCCCAGCTCACAGCTTCGAAACCCGCCTGCTCAATCGCCTTGTCCTTACCAAGTTGTTGCTCTTCCAACGCTTTCTTGTCGACAAGGCCTAGCTCCGTGGCCTTGTTGCCCATGAGGCGCGCGAGATCTGCCCAGATGTGCTCGCCGTTCTCGACGAGGTAGTAGCCCTGTTCGTTCCAGAGTTTGGCGTCAGTATTGTTGTTTACAGCGGCTTCGGTCAGGAGGACGAAAAGTTGTGCGAGGTCGGAGACGTGGACATTGTTCCAGCGCGCTTTGCCTTGGCCGATGATGGGGATGTATTGGCCGGTTAGTATTAGGTGCGCTAGTTCATACGCCTGTCTGCTTCTGGTATTCGATGGGCCTCGTCCACGTCCGTAGATGGTTGGTGGGCATAGAATCGCTGTCTTGACTGATTCAGATCCAGCTGAAAGTACGAGATCATCGACGTTCTTGTGGAAAGCATCGCTTGGCAATCCAGTCAAGTCTTGCACGGCAGTCCAATCGTTATACTCCCGTTCAGACCATTCGCCCAGCTTGTTGTCGTCGCGCATGGTTTCCCAACACAAGATACCCGCGCCACCCGTATGCAGCCAGAATCCAGGTTTCTCTTTGGAATGGCCAGATGCGAGACCCTTTGCAATGGCTTTTGCGGCGCCTTCGTGGTCAGACGCATCTGCGGTATCTGCGAATCGTCAGCATCGGCTGCATGGCCAGCTGAGGCTATGAGCGACCTACGAATGACTACATCTGCTTTTGCTGCCTCATCTTCCAGAACTTTGGAGTCGTCCAAACCACCGATGACGATTCGAACTTTGGGGAAAGCCTCTGTAATAGGCTTTGCTTTTTCCTCTTCATCATTGTTAACACGATGCGCGGTTCGTGGCAGCACACTGTTAATTACCTGTTCGCACAAGAGCTGCAATCTCGTAGTCGGAGTGCTTATTGTATAGTGCAAAGAGGGTGTCTCCTCCAATGTAACCAGTCGCGCCGGTGCTGGAGAGGAAGAAAGGTTAGCGGAATTGATTAACTCTGCAACATTAATACGTACAGGAAGATCTTGGGTGCCATGATTGAAGTAGTATAAAATCTAGCAATTGCTACAGTTTGTTGGGATCCCTTCTTGTGCTTGTGCAGATACCTAAGTACACTCCATACTTAGATGGAGAACGACAACTGCAGGTGACGTCATCACGCTAGGAACATTGGGACCACTGGAAGAATGTTTTATCGCACGGCAAAGCCTCGAGTCTAGCACTATCGATGGTGCATACAAAACGTCACTTTGGTGCCTGTTGTTCCTATCAACAGCCCTAAAAGTTGGTATAATCTGTAAGAATCGGATTAGTATGTGCTTGGTTCGCCGTTCAACTGCACTTCTTGCAGCTCGCATCGACCCAGTACGATCTTTTGCAGGCGTCGTTCTACACAGATGGATGGAACAATCACATGTCCGAAGGGAGGAACGCTAGTTCTGTGGATAAGCTTACTTTAGTAGGAACCTGCGATCATGTCCCCCGATCTCAGTAGATCCGGCAATAGCGTTCCTAGTTCAGTAACTAGAGACGCTTACCACGCGACACACCCATGTCGCGTCATGTGCTGTCATAGTTGATATGAAAGTATCAAGGGTCCTGTTGGCATGTACATCTCAGTACGCGGCTGTGCAAATTACTGGAACCGGAAGTCAGATAGAACCAACGTTACGTATGACTTGGGTCACGAGTATGAGGACGCGACTTGACAATGCGTGGTACTTTAATAGAGTAGATGTTGGCGAGACTTCTCATCGGAAACGATGGAATTGATGCACCTATCACCTTACGGAGGTTGATTCTTCTTCTTGTGACTCTTCAACAGCTTCTCAATATCGCGTCCTGGCCTACCTCAGGTAGCAATCACTGGCCTCTTGGTTGTCCAATATTCTTGCCTCAAGTTCAAGTATCCAGCGCGAACTTTTCGATCAAACTCTGGGATATCCAGATAGACGTGTTTGTGTACTGGAAGAGTTAAAAGTCGAAAATATGATGAGCCATATCCGCCAGCTCCTTGAAAAGTATATAAATTTGTGCCTGCGTCTTGCGCATCGTGACCCAGTTCGCGATTCGGAACCGAACGGCAGTGGCAGGAAGGTTTCGCTGTAACGTCATGCGATGATAATCGCGCAGAAAACTCGATAGCTCGTGCCCATACAACCGGTCTGAAGCGGGGCCTGTTGCTCTGAGCTGGGCATCAAGATAGTGAGCCGGCCACAAGTGGCAATGCTCATCGTAGAGGGTCGTGATATCTTGGAAGGAACGAAGTACGTAGAGCCGACCTGAATCAGCTCGGTTATAACCCTTTGAAGCAGAGCAGCTTTCCTGGAGCTCAAGTTTGGACTCTATACCGGATAGCTCGTCATTAGACTGCGCAGCAGCGAACAGCCTGCGCGCTTCGTTTATAGCTTCCTTATGGCCTTCCGTCGGACGATAAAGACGGACTTTAATCTGGACGTAGTCTTTTCCATACAGTGATGCTGCCGACGCTAAGCGAATCGCCTTGAGTCGTTCAATTGGCTTAATCATGGACTTCGCATTGCCATCAACAGCGATCAACGCCTGGGGGATCCCTAGGAATCGTCGCGAAAAGCGAGCCTTTAGCAGGGATGCAGTCGTCAAAGCGTCAGCTATAGCTATCTGTAGTGGCAATATGCTGAGGATGGTTTGTCTTCTGCTACGATGATAGTCTACTAGGAATCTGTGTAGCTTGGGGCAGCTCTGCTCAATGTCTTTGCGGCCATGCAAACTTTCGTTCATTAGGATCTTCACCTGCTGGGATTCGCACAGTATGCGAGTTAGAGGAGAATATGTTGTTCCCGAGATCCATGGTTTCTTGGTCAAGTCTGCCCATGTGTAATTGTGAAAATGACTAGGGTTGTGGAAAAAAATCAGCAAGCAACGAGTATGGAGAGTGGCGTGTCAGAGCTTCGAGGTCTCGCTGAAGCCGTTTATATTTTCGTTCGAGATACAGCTTCAGTGACGCTTCAGTAAAGCGCTCTTGTGTTGAGGAAGTTTGGCTTGACGATGGCGGTTTATCGTAGCTGCCATGCAACCTCTGGTATCTAGCGGCTTTGTTGTTCTCGAATGCGCCGCGATGAGCAAATGTAGGACGCGTTTCGAGATTGGTACGCGTAAACTGGAATTCAGCCGGTACATGACAAGCTTCGGTGGTCTCATTCGGGCGAAGCGGTGGGCGCTGCCAGAGATGGATGGGGTGAAAAGTTCGGCCCGAGATTTCGAGGCAACGGCGCTAACCCCGAACGAGGCAGCCCTAAACGCGAGACATCTTGATAGTAAGGGGTTACAGCCGGGGAAGCCAGATTCCAGACACTTAGTATACTATTAATATAGACCGCTACTACTTATGCACAACTATCGACTGAACTCTAAATTACCACACATCATCACCTAAGTTACCTCTGACACTTCCGGAAATTGATCACCGGCCTTTGAAAAGGCACCCTCCTTAGCACCTCTCAATACCATATCCAAGAAAGTTGCAACATACTTGGTTGTGAGTTTCGTCATTCTGCGACCCTCAATAGAACCCAGAAGCCCTCCAACCTCCGCTGGCAATTTGCCATCCAGACCCAATGCAGATATAACCAGAGGAAGGTCCGAAAAGCTGTAGTGCGCTGTGTTCCTAACTTCAAGCTCCTTCTTCCAACCAGTGAGATGTGGCCAAATGGTCTTCCAAGACGGATCGGTTTCTTGTGTCTTGTTCTCGTGGCCCATCAGCATGAAGGGATCGCCGAAACCGGTCGTCAGCACGGAACCGAACATGGAGCCGTCAAGGTTGACTCCACCTCTAAAGGACGCTATCTTCGCCATCGCGCTGGCAGCAGCGGCGCCTCCCAATGAGTGTCCGACAACAGCCATGTTCAGTACGCCTCTGGCGCGCACATATCCCGGCACTAGCTCTTTCACGGCTGATGCATTCTTCATTTGCTTCGAGACGAACTCGATGTCCGCGACGCGTGT
>JAESFQ010001019.1_pt1 | contig 10203 bp, 16 predicted proteins | sample 9269431 | NCBI WGS metagenome assembly JAESFQ01 (sample SAMN14502588, study PRJNA617103) | algae metagenome | isolation source: Plectolyngbya sp. WJT66-NPBG17 and co-occurring heterotrophs from well... | place: USA: Mojave Desert, Joshua Tree National Park, California | collected 2006-08-06 | reverse complement strand
AGAAGTGAGCGGCTGCGATGGGGATAAGTCTGGATATAATGAGACAAGTTTTTCATCTGATGGTGAGCGATAAAAATTCCGTTCTACCATCTTTTTTCTGCCTAATTTAATTTTTGAATATGTCTAAAGATAAGCATCAAGTGTGGAGAAGCGCTGGAGAAATCCGAATCGCGCAGTAAATTCAGGCAAATGGTCAAGTCTTCCTTAATTAAGATCACGATCGCTCTAACTTGCTGACACAGAAGGTTGCGATGACCAATAAAAATTACACGCTCGCTAAAACATTTATCCATCCGGAGGATGAACAACATCGTAAAAAGTGACATGGTATCAATACCATTTCCCAAAAACCGATGACTCAACCTGAACTACCTCCCAAGCTTCAGCAACCAATCCGGCAAACCGCTTCTCGTCCTGCCTTTGAGAAGCTTGCACGTTTGGGATACGCGGCTAAAGGAATTGTGTATTTTGTTGTGGGATTGCTTGCGGCTCAAGCGGCGTTTGGAGTTGGAGGACAAACGACCGACACGAGTGGGGCACTGCAAGAAATTGTCACTCAACCCTTCGGTAAATTGTTGCTGAGTTTAGTGGCGATCGGCATTGTCGGCTATGTGCTCTGGCGATTGGTTCAGGCAGTTCTCGATCCAGAAGGCACGGGTCGAGCAACCGGGGCAAAGCGGATCGTCAAACGAATCGGTTATCTAATTAGCGCGATCGCGTATTCTGGTCTAGCAATTACGGCTGTCAAGTTGATTTTAGGGACGGGCGGAACAGGCGGAGAAGCCTCAGAAGATTGGACAGAACTCCTTCTCGCACAACCGCTTGGGCAATGGTTGGTCGGTTTGGCGGGTTTGATTGTGATCGGTGGTGGACTGTCTTATTTCTATCAGGCATACACTGCTAAGTTTCAGCGGCATTTTAAGCTACACCAAATGAATTCAACGGAGCGCACTTGGGCAAAACGCCTCGGACAGTTTGGGATTGCGTCACGGGGCGTTGTGTTTAGCATCATTGGTCTATTTCTAATGCTGGCGGCTTTCTATTCAGATGCCAGTGAGGTGAAGGGGTTAGGAGAAGTGTTAGCGGTTCTCGCTCAACAACCCTTCGGTCCTTGGATTCTCGGAATCGTCGCACTGGGCTTGATAGCCTACAGTCTCTACTCACTGATTGAGGCTCGGTATCGGCAGATCATGGAGTCGTGAGGTGAGATTGCAAATTGCTGAGACAAGTAACCTTCAGATCTGTCCTGTTTGAAGTTTGAATTCTCCGGATTGATGAAGCGCTTGCAAAACTCGTTCATATCGTGCTTTGACCTCTCGATGATCGTACTCTTCAGAAAGTCCTTCATGGCTACCTCGCTCGATCATGGCAGCATGACGTTTCAGCACTGCGCGTTGCTCTGCGGTGCGAGTATAGGTTGCAATCACGGAGATCGCTTCAAGCAGTCGGATTGTGACCGCCACATCAGAGCGTGCATACTGGCGAATTTGGTCAAAGGCGCGATCGACGAGTTCTGGAAACGTGACTGGTTCAGCAATGACGCGCAAAATTCCGCGATCGTCATAGCGGTAGGGTGAAGGAATATTCCGTTGAGCAATGCGGCTCAATCCGGCACACAAGCGATCAATACAACGAATGGCAGTGAACGGATCATTCACGGCAGGAGAAATGGCACGTAGGGCAATCTCAACTAACTGCTCGATCGGGAATTTAATATCATGCTGTTCAGTGCGTTCCTTGCCCAGAATGAATGTGTCATTAATTTTTTTCGTGAGCTTTGGAGAAACTTGCTCATTGGGGTAGACCATGACGAGCGGACTACCGGAATCACAAAGTTACCAGGATGTCTCTTGACGTGCAGCAATAGATTAGACTGACGCGCAATGTTCATCAGTTAGTCATCGTCGATCGCTTGTAAATATCCCTGTCTATCTGCTTGAATCGGCGACGATCTCACGTCAAAATCGGGCGGAATGTCGTAGGTTTCAGATGAACCTCGCCCAATTCCTTCTGGAAACAATCGATCGATGGCTTGGTCTAAATCATCACTTACATCGGCAATAATGTGTGACGCTTGAATAATGGTAGATGCGTGATGAATAAAATAAATTAGAACAGCAGTGCTGAGAATTGCCAACCCGATCGCCACAGTAACAGAAAGCTGTGGAACAAAGAGATTGTAGTCTTCGCTGCGAATATTGCGAAGAACGAGCAAGCAGTAGATAAATGTCCCAATAAACGTTCCCAGCACAAGCTGATTGCCAGTGTCTCGCATAAAGTTTCGCAGCAGTCGGGGTCCAAAGTTGGAAGCAGCAAGCTGAAGGGCAACGATCGTAATCGAAAACGCTGTTCCCGCCACCGTCGCCATCGAACCTGCGATCGCAGACAGTAGCGATCGCGCCCCGTCAGGACCCCCAACATAGAGCCACCAAGCCTGTGTGATACCAGCACTGCCACTGCGATCCACTGTCAGCAGCGCCAACGCCAGCACGATCGCGCCGCCTGCTACAAGACAAGAGTAGGTAAGAACCAGTAGCTCGATTGAAGAACATCCCAGAGCTTGCTTAACTTAACATTTTTCATAAAAAATTAGGATAAATTGCGCCACGAATACTCATCGATGGTGCAATTCCCGCCTCGATTTAGCAGCTTAATTGAGCAGATCATCTTGTAAGCAGGAACAATGCACATCTATCCCCGGATGCAGGCTAGAGCATCCTATTGGGAGCATTCCAGATGTATAGCACAGTCTTTCTGCCCTCACCCCCAACCCCTCTCCCAACTTGGGAGCTACCGTGTACACACAAGTCGATTGATCTGGGATTGCCGATATCCTTCGCTCCCTAAATCCCGCATTCTGGGGACTTTGAGCAAGAGAGAAGGTCAGAATGCCAAGATTGTTTTGGAGTTCAAAGTCCCCCAAATTTGGGGGATTTAGGGGGCAGAAGCCGACTGCAACGAAGCGATAAACGACTTGTGTGTACACAGTAGCCCAACTTAGGAGAGGGCAGCCCGGAAATTTTGCACATTTGGGATGTTCCCATCCTATTTTGCAGCCTGTGGAATAGCAGACGGATAAATTCCCGTTGCAACCAGCACGGGGCGGTTTCAATATTCTGCTTCGAGTTGCCGGACAAAGCCTTGATCCCAATTGAAGTCATACTCTCGCTCTAGATCTGCCACCACAAAGGGGCAAACAACTCCAGTAACGGCAACGGTTTGATTATCCTGAACCGTCTGCTGCCCTGGTTTTGCGTATAGCACTAACAAATCTTGTCCGCCTAGCAGCTTGTCCTCATCTAGCATAAAGGAATTCTGACCTTTAATATTCTCAACTTCTCCGGTCACTGCGATCGTTCTTCCATAGTACTGCTTTGGATTTTGACTAATTTGTCCAGGTTCTGGAGCTAATGCAACAGCTTGAGCAACGATCTCAGGTCGATTCTCAAACTCCCGATACAAATTAGGCTGCAAGCCTAATTTGTATCGGGAGTTTGATGTCTGCCAGAACAAATTGACGAACTTGACCCGTCACTTGCACCTCAACATCTTGATTTTCCGGCAAAACGAACGGAGTTCCTGATGCGTTGACAACCACGATCGGTTCTCGCCCAAAAAACTGTTCACTGCTCATGGTAAAAGTGTTTGAACCCAGTTTTCGCAGTGGTTCGCTTCTAATTGTCACAGTTTTGCCAATATATTGATTCGTATTTTCTGCGACATCTTCTGCTGTTACGTTTCTTGCTTCTTGCCTGGATTGGGTACATGCAGGAAGCACGACAATCATCAGTGCTAACGCGATCGCACCTTTCAGGCTCCAAAATCTTCTTGTTAATTGATTCCAATAAGTTGCTTGTTTCATTTGTAAAATTTCTCCCCTACATTTGTAGTAGCATTGCCTTTACACACGGTTCTGCAAACCGTAAAAGTTCAATTCACTACAATTCGCACATTAAGGCTTGATAGTGGAAAAGTGGTGGAGAAACTTACGATCGTAGCCAAGTTCTATCTAAGGAGTGTTATGCACTTTTGTTAGACTGAGAGCATAAGTAGAAAGCCATACCCCACGGATGTGAGCGACGAAGAGTGGGCATTTGTCGCGCCGTACTTAACATGACCGAAGATGCGGAAGTGTTTAACAGCAATGCTATAGCCAATGTTTAGGATACGTTCTTTCTTCAGCTAAATTATTGAAAATCACAGCGCACAGCACTAAAATCATTGAGCCTTCTAAAGCAGGTGTCAGCAGAAATTTCCAGGTCGGTTGAGTCATCATGACCACTAACGCAACAGCACCGGAAGGGGGATGGACAGTTCCAGTCAGTTGCATGACTCCGATCACTGTGGAAACTGCCATGCCCATTGCCAAGGGAGAAGAGCCGAGAAAATGCAGAATTATCAGACTCACGAGCGCCGCTAAGAGATTGCCACCGATGACATTGCGCGGTTGAGCCAACGGACTATCTGGCACACCAAAGATCAACACGCTGGTGGCACCAAACGGAGCCATTAGCAACGGAGAATTCGTTTTCACCGTTAGGTAAGAGGTGACAGCGATCGCCACAAAACTGCCGAACCAGCTCCAAAGCACGTGTCGGTGATGCGGTCGCTCGACTGGACAGGTTAAAGCGCAGGAGCGCCATCTACCGAAGGTTTTGAACCAATAACTTTCCCATTTCAACCGAGCTTTCTTATAGTCGAGCATGAACGAACCAACAACCTTTGCGATTTCACGGAGTGAGTGCTTTGCCTAGGTTAAGATATCATGACATTTCTCCAAAAAGCCATAAGAAAGTATCCGAAGGTACAGATTTTTCTTATAGAACCCATTTGGAATCTTATTCATTGGATCAGCGCTTTAGCATCAAGCGGGTGAAGCACAGATGGATCTTAGCTGTCGCATTGTTGCGATCCAGTTTCAAAGTGCATAACACCTTTTAGGCTTTGCCTAGTAGCATCGCAACTTGGTCAACAAGTTTGCGTGGATTGAACGGCTTGTTAATCGTGCCGCGAATCTCTAATTGAGTTAACTGGCTCTGATCTAAAGAACGACCTTTCGCAGTGAGCAAGATGACCGGAATATAGCGACTTGTGGGATCAGATCGTAGCTTTTGCAACGTAGCCAGTCCATCCAGTTCAGGCATCATGACATCTAAAAGAATGGCATCCAATTGCTCGGTTTGAGCTTTCAAGAGTCCTTCTTTGCCAGAGGCAGGGCTAGTTTATTGAGGAGAGAAAAAGCAGAATGAAAGCGTTGTTCCTGTCGGGATTAGACGATGAGCCTGATTGAGCATCTTAAGCAAGTGCGAGACTTCCGAACTCAACCTCAATATGAGCTATGGGTGATCCTATTGCTGGTGGTGATGGGAGTGCTGAGTGGCTGTACGAGCTATCGAGGATTAGAAGAATTTGTGGCACGACATCAAAAAGCATTGCTGGAATTGCTGGAATTGCCCTATGCCCGCTTGCCGTCGTACTCGACGATCCGCAAAGCAATTGAGCGTGTTTCGTATGAGTCGCTGACGGGCGCGTTCAATGCTTGGGCAATCGAAACGATTGAATGGCAACCAACCGAACATCTAGCAATGGATGGCAAAGGTATCAAAGCGAGTGTCGTTGCGTATGACTCTGCCTTGCAGGATTTTGTCAATGTCGTGTCTGCTTTCTCAGTTCGCACCGGCGTTGTGGTCGGTGTGTTACCGATGCACACCCAAGCAGGCAGTGAGATTGAAACCGTATTGCAATTACTCGATACTCTAAATCTGAGAGGAGTTTGCTTGAGCTTAGATGCGCTTCACACCCAAAAAAACAGTTGAACACATCATCAAGAGTGGCAATGATTTTGTCATGGCGGTCAAAGGCAATCAACCGAAGTTGTATGAGTATCTCCAAACTCAGTTCAAGCAACGCGACCCCGACAGTGTGGATGACCAAACCGAAGCCGTTCGCGACCGCATCACTCAGCGCACCGTGAGCGTGTTAGCCGCATGCACAGACTTGGATGCGGTTTGGACGGGAGTTCAGAGTCTCGTTCGAGTGCCACGCACTGGGGTGCGTGGCACAGAAGCTATACACGAAACGATGTTCTACATTAGTTCGCTGGTAACCGATGCCCGACAACTGGGTGAATCGGTTCGCAACCACTGGCAGATTGAAAACCGTCTTCATTGGAGCAAGGATGTTGTGCTGCGAGAAGATAGCTCACCGCTCTGCTCTGGTCATGCCCCAGAAAACATGGCAATCTTGCGGACGATAGCCATCAATCTCCTGCGGCTAAACGGCTTTGCCTCAATCGCTCAAGGCATCCGGGCAGTGGCTCATGATGTTGACCGACTTTTTTCCTTTTGCCAATAAACTAGCCCTGCTTTGCCAGAGGCGGCACTTAGCACTTTCCAGCCGCCCATGAGTTCTAGACAGGTCTGGATTAAGTTTCGCAGGTCATCCTCATCATCTATGACTAGAATTTTTTTAATACTCATTGGGACTATTTTCCTCACCTAATTCTTTTTCATCAACATTCACTTGCTAGATAAAATTCTCTTAGAGCAAGGATAGATGCGAAGTGAGTGCAGTCTGTTTCGCAAGTGGGACATTAGAAGCGACAATTCTTTATTAAGAAGTAGAGTGATTATAGACATTACTTCTTCGCTGCCTACTGTTTAAATGATACTTACTGATTTTAATCTATGTTATTTATTTTACGTCAACAATCCCTATGCTGATACAGCAACGCACTCGCTTGCAGCGCTATGGTATTGCCATTTTGTCTCCGATCGCAGCATCACTGTTGACTCGTATATTCTGGGAGCAGATTCAGCCGACAATTTATCCGTTCTTTTTGGCAGCCGTGATCGTGGCATCTTGGTACGCTGGCTTGAGATCAGGCCTAATCTCCACTGTTTTAAGCACGTTATTTAGTGAGTAAGTAGGTGGGCTGGATTAAACGTAAGATAAGAAGGGACTCTAATTTTGCCAGAATTTGTTCCCATGCCCGCCCCCCTACGAATCGCACTGAGCGAGGAATCAGACCTCACCCTCCAGGAATTGCGGGTTGCCTCAACCGTTGCCCCGCACATTCGAGATCGGGCGCATATGGTGCGACTGAACGCGCAAGGTTGGAATGTACCTGCGATTGCCGCCATTTTTGACTGTCGGGAGCAGACGGTGCGAGAAACACTGAAACGATGGGAAACCGGAGGATTAGGCGGATTATGGGATGCGCCGGGACGGGGGATGAAGACGCGGTGGAGCGAGGCGGACATCGTGTTTCTTGAACAGTGTTTAGACCAGGATCAGCGCACCTACACCAGCACTCAACTAGCAGCCAAACTAGAGCAGGAACGCAAGGTGCGCCTGAGTCCCGACCGGATTCGGCGGATACTGCAAAAAAGGGGTTCCGTTGGAAGCGGACTCGTCACTCCCAGCGGCAACGGCAAGACCCAGAACTGCGACAAATCAAGCAAGCGGACTTAGCGACGCTGAAGTTAGCAGCCGAGGAGGGACACCTCGACTTAAAATATTTGGATGAAGCGGGGTTCTGTTTGTACAGCCCCGTCAGCTATAGCTACAGTCGAATTGGAACGCAAAAACAGTTGGAACAAGTGCCAACCCGCGGTAATCGCATCAGTATTTTGGGACTCTGGCAACCCGACCAACAGTTTGACTATGCGCTCGCCCAAGGCGGATTTGAGGGCGAGCGCTATCTCAAAGTCATGGACTCGATTGCAGACAAAGCCGCGCTCACGTTGGCACAAATGGGGCGCTTGACCGTTGTGGTGCAGGACAATTGCAAGATTCACAAATGCGAGTTGGTGCGGCAACAGTGGCAGAAGTGGCAAGAGCAAGGTTTTTTTTTGTTCTTCTTGCCGCCTTACAGCGCCGATATGAACCCAATTGAAGCGCAGTGGCATCACCTTAAAGCTCATGAAATTGCCGGACAGATGTTTGAGGACGAATATGATTTAGCAATGGCAGTGATCCAAGGAATGGAAACACGGAGTCAAGCAAGTGAATATCGACTGGAGCGTTTTAGGTTTAAATCCGCCTAGCTACTTACTTCTTTCTATCAACACCTTATTCCCCGGCAGCAAGTCTCACTAATCTTGCGAGAACTTTCTATTTCGTGTTTGTGGCGGTCTTAGTTTGTTTGCTCAATGCAAGGGTAAGAGCGGCACAGCGCCGTGCAGAGTTGCACGCACTCGAAGCCGAACGAAATCAAGCCCTTCTACTTCAAAACCAGGAACACCTCCGTGAAAGTGAAGAACGGTTTCGTTTACTGATCGAAGGGGTTCACGATTATGCAATTTTTATGCTCGATCGTGAAGGACGCTTCACCAGTTGGAATAATGGAGCAGAACGTATCTTAGGCTACCAGGAAGCGGAAATTCTCGGTCAACCTTTTTCTCGCATTTTTACGCCTGAAGACATCGAGAACAACAGACCTGATCAAGCACTTCAAACCGCTATCGCGACGGGGCAAGCGCAAGATAATCGCTGGCACCTCCGCAAGGATGGAATTCGTCTTTGGGCACATGGCAATGTGACTCCAATTCGGGATGAGACAGGCAACTTTCGGGGCTTTGCCAAAATTCTGCAAGATATGACCGAGCGCAAACGGGCAGAAGAGGAACGCGCCCAACTTCTCAAACGTGAACAGGCAGCACGAGCAGAAGCGGAGGAAGCAAACCGCGCCAAAGATGAGTTTCTCGCAATCATCTCGCACGAACTTCGCACCCCCTTAACTGCGATCGTGGGATGGATTGGAATGCTACAAACAGGGATGTTGGATGAAGATAGAGCCGCGATCGCATTAGACACCCTTGAGCGCAACGCCAACTTACAAGCTCAACTGATCGAAGACCTGCTTGATATTTCGCGCATCATTCGTGGAGAACTTAGACTCGATTACTCGATTACGCTGTCGTGAATCTGGTTGATATCATTACAGCCGCGGTAGACGTTGTTCGACCCAGAATTGATGCAAAACAGCTTCGATTCGAGCTTCTACTAGACACAGCCATTCAAAGTCCGAAGTCCGAAGTGCTTAACATTTTGGTGTGGGGAGATGCAGAGCGATTGCAGCAGGTGATGTGGAATTTACTCTCGAATGCGGTAAAGTTTACACCCGAAGGGGGGCAAGTGACCGTACAGCTTGAGCGAAGAGAGCAAGAAGCATCCTTAGCTCAAATCACAGTTGCCGACACAGGGATTGGAATTCGAGCAGATTTTTTACCGTATGTGTTCGATCTCTTTCGTCAAGCAGATAGTACCAGTACTCGATCGTACAAAGGTTTAGGGTTAGGACTTGAGATCGCGCGTTACTTCGTTGAGCAGCATGACGGAATCATCGAAGCAGAAAGTCCAGGTGAGGGGCAAGGTGCAACTTTCATCGTTCAGCTACCTCTGATCCAGAACAGGGATCTACGCGCTTCAAGTTCTCAGTTAACCCAAGATCAACGAGAAGTTGACCTGACAGGCATCCTGATTCTAGTGGTCGATGACGATGCAGATGTTCGATCGTGGCTTAACACGATGCTGCAATCTCGCGGTGCAGAAGTAATTGCCGTTGATTCAGTGGCAGCAGCAATTCACACACTGGAACACTCAACACCAAACCTCTTAATCAACGATATTGCCTTAGCAGATGCAGATGGCTATGTTTTAATCGGTTACATCAAGGAACTCGAAACGAGAAACGGAATTCAAATTCCCGCGATCGCACTCACAGCTTATGCAACCGAGGAGGCTCAAGAAGCAGCGATCGCCGCAGGCTTTGCACGTTATTTAGCGAAGCCAGTGGCAACCATTGCCCTCATTACAGCGATCGCTTCACTTCATACAGAGTCGAAAGGAATAGCCTAAGCGAAACCTAGCTCATTGAAGAACTCCTGCTACTTTAGTCTACCGTGTACGGACAGCCCTTCTAGTCTGACATCGGCAAACAAATCTCGGTAGACAGCGCAGTAGTTGTCGATGAAGGTAACGGTGCTAACGGGTGCACGTGGCTCAACCATCGGCTTGACAAGCATTTCATGAACTTGCTCTCACTCTAGCAGCTAGGGTGATGAAAGAGGGTTATAGCCCTACGCAGTTACGTTAGGACAATGCTTGAATGCAGCATCGACACAATCGCGAAAGCGCTCAAATTCCTCCTAGCGTTGCTGCATCCAATTCTTCAACACAAACCACCAATGCTCGATTTTA
>JAESFQ010001018.1_pt1 | contig 10205 bp, 5 predicted proteins | sample 9269431 | NCBI WGS metagenome assembly JAESFQ01 (sample SAMN14502588, study PRJNA617103) | algae metagenome | isolation source: Plectolyngbya sp. WJT66-NPBG17 and co-occurring heterotrophs from well... | place: USA: Mojave Desert, Joshua Tree National Park, California | collected 2006-08-06 | reverse complement strand
TGATTGTATGTTGCCGATAGCTGGAAAGTGCAATAGTGGCAAGGGGTAATCTCGAAGGTGAATCTTTGCTTCTCCCATCTGTATCTGGACATGCATGGGGATCAAAAGAGCATACTGGGTATCGAATGGCATGCCTTTGCCGACGCGGTGTAGAAAGCGTGGGTATTCTGAAATGGGGAACGAGGGCTTATCGATGACGATCTCTAAGTCACTGACGGCGAGCGCCATCAAGGCCGGGCGTTGCGAGACGGCAAGGATGGTTTCCTTTTGCTCAATGTCGTCGGGCAGCTCATCCAAGCCCCAGAACGTTGAGCGTATGTCGTTCATAGACCGATTCTGCGTCGTCATGGCGAAATCGATACGCTTCTTCCACGTCTGAGCATTCAGACGATTCAGCTTCACGCGTGCATCCTGTACAGACGTTTGATATGACCCACTAAGACCGCTGAAGCCATCCTTGTTGTATCGCATAGGATGGTCTGAACGACCCCTTTCCGGTGAGCTATGTCCGCTCGAGTCCGCGCTCTTTGTGCGCCGGTGAAATCTAAGCTCTTTGTCCCTCTTCTTAATCTTGTTTCGTCCACGGGGATCATGTGCAGATCTTGCGCGGTAACGTGTGTTGCCACGTTTTTCGTCTTGCTGTTGGAGTTTCCGTACTTTCAGATCAAAAGCGTGTTCACGAGCAAGTCTCTGCTTCTGCTCCATGAGCCCGATCCGGTAGATGGTTCCGAGTTTCCATTCGAAAGCGTTGTCTTCCAACTCAAAGAGCACTGCGCGGCTTCGGAGCGATATCTTTGGAACGATTTTCGGACCTTCAGCTTCCTTGTCTAGGACATACTCGTTGGTACCAGTCTTGAAGCGATGATGCACTTGCTTGGCAGTTTTCGCAACGTTGGCAACGTTGTCAAAGATTTTGTGCATGACCAGCTGATGAGGTACCGCAATTCTTATTGCGTCCGTCGCTATGTCAAAAGACTTTTCGTTTGTTACCGTGTGACCGTATCTGAGCTTGGACTGCCGGTAATCTAGTCGCAAGGACTTTACGCTCACGATACGACTCCAAGCGCGTTTGATTGCGGGGTTCTCTGCGAACAACCGCACTAGACGTGACCGAAGGAAGGGGCTGGTCCAGCGATGTTTCCCTGCTTCAAGTCCATAAACCTGAAGCATGAGAGGTGGGTCCCCAGGCATGTCTGCTTTGATCTGGAAGAAATGAGATTTGATGTCGACTGTCACAATCTCCTGGTTGGTTCCGCCAAGTGGATCAACAATATCCTCACCAAACGCCGGTACAGACAGGTGTCGTGGAGAGCTAGATAAGCTTGGCTCGGCAGTCTTAGTCTTCCCTGCGCCCCAGTCAAAAGACCTCTGCAGGACCTGCATTGCCATGCACAAGGCGAAGTGGCGATATAGCGAGTAGCGTACAAAGAAGCTTTGGCTGTAGGAATGCACATGAAATATAGGGCCCTGCTTATCAGAGAGCGTGTGCAGAGCAATCTCCATACGGGGTAGCGACAGCGTGGGTTCCTGTTCCGATTGATCATCCCCCTCAATGACCGACCCCTCTAGTCCATAGAAATGCAGAGCAAGACGTCTGCCGTCGGTTGGGTTGCCTGACGTTCCTTTTGGTGACCTTGGCGACGAGGGAGGCGGTGATCTAAGCAGATGTTCCTCGCGGTTGATGGTCCTGCTTGGTGCGCGGCGTCTTGCAGGCTTCAGATCGGTCTCTTCTTCCCGACCTGTTTTGTATTCTGCGGTCCAAGATTCCAGATGCAGGGCTACTCCCCGACTGTGTTTTGATACATCAGGGTCTATTCCAGCGACGTCGACGTTGAAGTCTGATCCTTGAAGATGAACGTATGTCATCCAAGCCGGTAATCTGCGGAGTGCGTTGATCCCTTTCTTCTTTGGCGGGCTACGCCGATGGCCAATGTCCTTTGACATTTGTGTGACAATCTGTCGCAGTCCTTCGCTGATTTCAGGGCGAACCATGTACAGTGAGAAGGTCTGCGCCGTGCCCCAAACCTCCACGATGGGATCAGGAGCTGCACTCATCTGGACTTTGACTTCGAGGTAGTCAGTCAAAAGCAGGTCGTGTTTCTCAATCGCTGCCGTTTGGTAGTAGAGCTGCTGTGCGTTCATGCGGAAAGTTGAGCTCAGTGCATAGTGCAACTCGCCATCCGCAGAGTGCGAAGATTCCATGTCGAGTGATATGGAGGAAGATGCAGAGATGAGCAGATCGAACTCGTCGGAATCATGCTTGTCGGCGTCCATTGGTGGTAGAGTGACGCGAATGACAGGTTCGTGAATTGAAATTTTGATATTGGCTTTGGGCAAGAGCCGGCGAAAGAGATAGCGCTTACGCTGTCTGGTTTCAGGCGGCTTGCGGTGCAGCTCGTAGTTGTGAAAAATGGCAACGAGTAATGGCAGGTGCTTGGGGTCAAGGTCTAGAGATGGCGACGTGACGACCAAGTTGGCGAATAGTATATTGGTGTTACGCTCTGCGCTATCCTTATCACTGGAGAAATGAATGGTCTTCGAAGGAAGGGTCGTGTTCAGAGTCATGGTAGCCATGGGAATGTACAGAAGGCGTTCGGGATGGCCATGGCTGTTATCGATACCGACAGATATGGATATCGCAGCAAGAAGAGCCTGGTGAGCAATGTCGGCAGGCGAGAAGTACATGAGATGCGCGGGACTGCGAGGATCTAGACGAAGGAGATCCATGCCGACTTCCTTCATGGAGAGATTGAGGTAGACTGAAGGCTCGGAGCTGTTGCCCATGTCGATCTGCTTGGTGAGGCCGAGAAAGCCAACGGCGAATTGAAACTCGTGAATGCCACGGAGGATGGAGCTGGCGAACTCGCGCGAATCAGAGACAGTACGAACAAGGTTTTCTTCGCGACTGCTTGGGACGTCGAGCTCCTCTATTACATCGCTGAGCGACACGTCTGTTCGACTACCACGAGATCGTTTCCGGGGGTCGGTGGCGCGACACTTTTGGGCTCTTTCCATGCATAACTGTACATCGTCGTATGGAATAAGAAGGCGACCCAGCTTGAGTGCGATGGATGCATCACGCAGACCCTCAAGTTCTTTCTTGAGGAAGCCGTGAACATTAAGAGTGCAATGGTCAAGCAGCTCAGTCGACTCCCTGCCCTCTGGCGTGAAGAGGATGCTGCGCGCGGAGAAGAGCCATTCAGCAGGCCACTGTTCCTGGTCGGGCTTGGGCTTGTGGTGGTTGAAGAGACGACTGCGATCGACCGTCTTGCGTCGTGTGTCGACTGCTAGGTTAAGGCCACCGACCTGGATTGAGCCCACGTCGACTACGACAAGGGTCGTCGCGTGAGCCACAACGTCAACCTGCCTGAGCCAGTGGATGTTCCTGTGTAGGCGCTTGATCTTCTCCTTGGCATCCATCAGCCGCTTCCACGTCAGGCTTCTCTGTGTCTCGTCGTCTACGGTCACGGGCTCGGGTGTGTTCTGGCCGCTCTTGCCCTTTTGTGCAGTGCCGTTTGCCCAGTGGGCCCATCCCGTCTTCTTCCGGGGCTTCTCTCCAAGCACCTTGAGGTCTACCGTGACCTTGAGCTCGTGCAGCACGATGCTGACTACCGTGGGCTGGGCAAAGGTGGGTCGATGCAGGGTGAAGCCGAGTCCACGGATCTCGATGCGCAGGCCATCCTTGGGGGTAAATGCGATGCGTCGCAGACCCCGCAGGCCGAGTCGCTGTATAGATACCCCGGTGGCGATGCGTATAAAGGCGAATAGAACGAATGAGAGCAGGTATATCAGGAGTACGAGCCCCGCGAGGAACTGGAGGGTGGGCAGGGCCATTATGCTGCTTCAACCGTATGCCATTGACCGAGTCGAGTATTATACCAGTAGGTGGTCGTGAACGCACGCGATGTGCCGAAGTGATGGGAGAGTCGACGGGTCGGACATAATCGAGGGAGGCGCAGGCGCAGGGTTACGAGTGTTGCTGCATCGTGGGCGAGGGTATAGGGTAGGTGAAAGCGCGGACTTAACGGTCGGGGGAGACAGATGCGGCCAAAGCGGCAGTCCCGGATCGCGTCGCTTGGTCGTGAGATCGGCTGGCAGGGAAAAATTCGAGTCGTAGACGAGGATACCAGTGCACAATGGTAATGGTGACGCTCTCTAGACTCTCTGCGGGGCTTCGTATTCTCTTCCGTCGTGTGTTGTGCTGATGCCGTCAGATTTCCAGGTTCCCACGCATCCTACCGGCACAGCATCCCTGTCCGCCAAGCCTACCCGCGTCCCTGGAAAGAGCTTGACATCTGCCACGCGACTTGCATCTCGACACCACACTCACACATTCAGTGGATTCACATCTTCATATATCATTACTCATGGGTATACATCGTCTACGCTTCTGGTTTGCGCAGCTATCTGACTAAATCGACACAACCCTCCATCTGCCTGGTCGTTCCTGCCAAGATCGAGCGATCGCGCCTGTCCGCATGCGTGGTACCTGGGACGACAAATGCAGAGCCTCAACCCGCATTACGGCCGAACGCTGTCGGTAACAGAGAGACGCCATCCTTGCGGCGGATCATGAGCCTAGAACCCCTCAAAATCCTTCCAGAATATCCCAATATCTACTCCAACGGCGCGTCGTGCGATGCGTTAGGTTGACGGTCTTCGCTAGATCCCTCAGAACCATCGTCCACATGCCCAATCCCTTGTACAATTCCACTGCGAAGGGGAGGTGTACTCTCAGTGCTTGACTCGATGACACGCACATTCCACGTCTTGCCCATCGCGACAATTGAGCGGACCGTACTACTGCCATCAAGTGAAGTATCTGAGCGTACAGCGGCTATGTCACCAGTATCCCACTTGATCCGTTTCGTGCATGCGCTAGTACCAGGTCTGTCGGTGACTCTGTCTTGTCTGATAACAGGGGGCTTCGGACTGCCGTGGAAGTAGAAGATATCAGACAATTTGGTCTCGTACTACGTGCCGTATCGCGGCTTGTAATTGTCTGAGTGGACCGTCGTGCAATTTGTCTTGTTGCTTGGATTGAGTGTATTTGTCGGACTAGCATCAGGGCTTGTCCCGTTGCTTAGGCGGAGTTCATTTGTCAGACCGGCATTAAATGCGATACTGTCGTGGGTCCTTTTCTCGCCCGTTCCGTTGCCTAGGCAGGATATGCTCGATTGTCCAGCCTTGGAGGATGTGCGGTCGCGCTTCAAACGTTCGCTTGTACTGACAATTCTAGGCTTCATACCTCTCCTTGCGCTGACGATGGCAGGCTTCGTGCCGTCCTTGAGGACGGGCTTGTTTGTCGGTTCCGCCTTGGACGACGTGCCATTGTTGAGGGTGCTTTCGCCTTCGCTCGCAATTTTGATCTTGTTCATACGCTCGACCAGTTGATCGGTCAAATTTGGGATGGAAGTTGTGTTGCCTGAGGTAATGGTACTCGATGGTTTGACGCCAGAGGATATAACATTGTTCATGGTAGTAGTGTCTACGCGGAATGTTATGGGCTTCGCACGCTTGGCCGGCCCACATGCAGATAATGGCTCACCCTCAGAAGGCGCATTAGTGGACGGCGAATCGACTTCCCGAGAATTATTTTCGAGCACCTGGTCGTCAATGATTTCCCGTGCGTCCTTTACAAATGCTCGTAACCCTGGCTTCTGCGTTACTCGATGATCCTCCTTCTCTTTGTCCTGCACATCGCCATTTCTGGGTCTTTTCCAAAAGTGAAGAAACACGCCTTCATCGATGCGGTCCGCAGTCACCAATATCGGTCGAATCACCTCCTCATTGAATCCGTTGATGAGAACCTGCTCCCCAAGAATAGCACCTTTCCACTGTTTTGCCAAGACGATGGTTCTGTTTCGATCAGGTATATGCGTCATGATTGCTGGTGACTGTAGCGAGGGAAAATTGGCTAGAAAATGTGTAACGATGGTAACATCTGTCGAGGCTAGCGTTGTGTGCGTATAGTGATTGATGGCATCTGGGAAAGGTTGGCGTTGCAGCGGTAAGAGAAGCTTGGAGGTGATAGGGTTCTCATATCGTCGTGTTTACTTTCCTTTCCTCAAGAGTACGTTGTTTCCTCAAGCCTTCGTACCTTCGCAACGTCTCCCACATCATTGTTTGGAAGGAAGCCCACATAGGGAGGAACATGCAAACCAAGCACATCAACCTCTAGATGTTGCGCATATGCTGGCATCACTCATCGCGTTACACCACCAGCACGGAAATATTGACAGTCACGAATTTATCGCGCTAATGAATAACCCGGTCAATATGAACAATTCATTCATGATGAACAATCCATCCGTCACGCAAAATCCACCCAATATTCATCACCCGCCCATCATGCATCATCCGCCCGTGATGGATAATCCGTTCATCATCGGAAAACCACACGTCGCAAACAACACATTCAATCCTGAGGAGTCGCTGCAAAAACCGTACGTACACCGAATGACTCTTCCACTACCCTTTCCGAGAGAATTTTTCCGCTATGCAGATCACTACGGCATAACCTTTATCTACACATTCTCAATGTACGACGCACAAAGGTTCATTGCCGACGAAGAAAACTGTGAATCATACAGGCCGCCTATCGCAGTATGGTAGGGCCACACCGCAGATATAGCGTCGCCCGACAAGTCGACGACGCCTTGGCACCTTCTCCAGGGACCCTTGATCGACTACGAGGCCTGGGCTATCTGGAGACGAGACCGGAAAGTCCCTGCACCTATGATCATCCGCTGGGAGACTCTTCTCAATGCACAGGGCAACTTGGTGGAGAGGGAGTATTGTTGGCTAGGCTGGGATTACGAAGAGGGGGTTAGGGAATGCTGGGATGTCCAGGAACGGATATGCAAGTCGCCCTCGTACGGTCGCACGGCTTCGACGCTTGGTGTCCAAAAGGTGCCGGTGCCATGGGTTCGCCAGGATGGGTATGTGGATACGCTGGTCCGCTTGGGACCACTCAAACAAGGAATAGAAGAACTCTACCCGATACCTATTTGGCAACCCAATGCTCCCTTTCGTTACGAGCCACCTCTCCCCTTGTATCCGTCGGGGTATTGTCGTCAGATGATGAATGCTGTGCCATGGGGGTTTTGACACCCAAAGTTTGGTAGTCCAGATCTTGGGTGGGTATTCGTAGCCGTCAGTTAACTGAATCCACACCCGAGATTGGCGCGCGTTCAACGTTCATGCTGCTGCCTGTATCATGGGATGCCAAATGCAAGTAACGCATTACCCAAGCGATCCCGTTGTGTTGTGTCGTGACGTTGGTGACGTCATAGCGTTGCCATTCTTCAGGGGGTGCCGAGGTCGAGCCACATATATCCCTATCACCACAACGCGCTGAACTGACATGACAGCGATATCGACGCGACCTATCGACATTATAGAGCTATGTGAAGACTTGGTAGCTATTCTATGCGTAAGGGACATCATCGTGTCCGCATTCTACGGGTTGTTAACTACGAAGTAGCTGTCAAAAACCCTACAGCATGCGTTATTTGGTAGACGCTCATCCATTCGTGTCACTAAATCGATGGATCACGTCCTAACGAGCGCAGCTACTGCTCGAGCACAAACAGAGCTCGTTACTTAGGTTTCAAAATCTAGGAATGTCGCTGCCCATCAACTACAAAACGTCGACTCTTGCGCTGCCGCAAGCACGTTGGTAGCTTCGATGGAGCTCTTGCTGTCGACTTCAATGTCTGGAAGGGGTGAATTGCAAGGCTGTAACGACTGTATCGGGAGTCCTCACGTCGGATTTGAGCCTCACCACCAGTGTCTTTGTCCACTTCATCGTGCAAACATTCTTTGTTTGTCAGTCGATTATCACTCCACAGCACTTATACTCCCCACATATACGGCGCTACACACAAATCTAGGCGACTTTCGGTGGTCTTGTTTACACGAGAACGGTCTATTGTAACATGCGCGCCTGTCCCGCCATGTGCGAATGGTTCCGGGGTTGCCCCAACCCGGCTCTCGTGTGCTACGCCTTCTCTGACAAGTGGCTCTGTGGTTATTGTATTGGATATGCGCGCATCAGAATTCCACTTTGCGCGGAAGACGGTTGGAGACGCGGCACTTGTGTCGACATCGAAAGCCAGGACTGGTTCTGTGACACGCATGGGCATCGATGCGACGCCATCGTTGAGAGACCAGCGAGCCGTTCGACAGGGAATTCGCACCGATGCATGCGTATTGGGACTACTTATCAGCGCGATCGCTATGATAGATACTATTGCGTCGAGCACATACCAGATAACCAACCAGCACATGCTACCGAGCCAGCCACAAACGTACATTTGCTTCCTTGGGCATCGATCGGAGCTCCAATCATATCGCAGACTCCGCTATCGACACCTCATTCTTCAAGCATCCTACCTAGAATTATAATATCCCCGCCGACGTCGCGTCCATCATATCAGCCCCGACCAGTATCATCGAGTCACAGACAGGGCCTTAGACCAGCTCAATCCCAGGACAGACATGCTGCTTCTGCCCCCGCATCGCGTTCAGCAGTCCCCAGAGTGGTATCTCAACCTTCATACGATACTCCACATGTTTCCACACAGCCCCGAAGTCTTGTCGCACGAATAGCAAGCGCCATCTCGTCTCTTTCCTCCGTTCTTTTGTCACCTGACGGCGATATACCGCCCTACCTCACCGACGTATTCTCTGCATTACAAGATACCCCAGTAACAGTAGCAGAAGTACCGCAACCGACAACCCATGTCAATTTGAACATCTTCTCGATTATCGTGGATACCGAGTGTTGCATATGTCTGGAGCCACAACGGAGTATGCGCCGGCTCATCGCCTGCAATCACATGTTCTGTAAAGAGTGTCTGTCGAAGCAAGTTAACGGGCCGTATGCAAGGGCTCATGACTGTCCGCTCTGCCGGAAGGATATGTTTGATTTGAGAGGGACTGATTGGGAAACTTATTGAGTGCAGCAGTAAGCGTGATAGGGTGCGCCATGCCTATTATTGTGAGCAATTTCAGTTGTTCGCACTAGAAATCTTGAGCCTTTGTCGCTTTTTCACATCAGAAAGTTCCTCTGTTATTGATGTTGAGGAAGCAAACGCCATTTCTTGTCTTCCAACCCTCTCAGCACCCTCTGTGGTGCTTCTAAGTTCTCTCTCACCGGACCGTTAGCGAGGGTGTTTCATTCGATGATTTAGCCCCACCTCCACATCAACCTCAAGACCCTCAGCCTTAACCAACCCCAACTTTCAATTTCCCAGCCGCGCAATCTCTGCACATCGCTGTAAGATTAGCTATGATCATGGCTGAATCTGCGAAACCAGCCCGAAAAACGTAAGCATTCATCATAAGGACCGTGACATCTACAGCCAACACGACACTAACACGCCCCGATTCCAAGGCTCTACAATGACCCCACTTTCTCCGACATCAAGATTCGCCAAATCTACAAGGGCCAGGTCAAAGAGTATGCGGCTCACAAAGCCGTGCTCTGCGCCCACTCAGGGTGGTTCATGAGAGCTCTGACCGGTCAGTTCATGGTATGTACTAATCTCGAAGGTGGAAGAACAAAGAGCTAATACACAATCTGCAGGAAGCCTCTGCGGATACGATCGAAGTTCACGAAGACGACCCGAAAACATTCCAAGCGATGATGGAGTTCTTCTACAATATGGAACTCGAGACGGAGTCTGTGTCCTTGAGCGCCAACGACACCCTGTGCGACAAGATGGTCCCAATCATCAACCTGCATACTCTTGCCGATAAGTACGACGCTAAATTTTTGCAGAATGCGGCTGCATCTGCCTTCAAGGTTGGCACCGACTCGTATCATTATCCGCTGGATTTCAAGGATGTGGCGAAGCTAGTTAACGCACATTATCCATTCTGCTCGACAGTCATGGGTGCTATGAGTCAAGCCATCATCAACTTCATTCTCAGGGTAGGCTCTGTCCATGTGAAGAACGGGTTGCTTGACAACCTAGCCCTACAGTATGGGAACCTTGGCGGCGACTTGTATCTTCTGGGTAAGGCTGCAGGCAAACTCAAAGTCATTATGTAAAAGCTGTTTGGTTCATATGGCAGTATTCGAGACATCCAGAGGTTTATTCACATGGAAATTCGGAACTGGTGACTACGGCCTACAGAGTCTGTGCATGGGAGACGCCTGTACAGAGATTTCTTAGCATCTCCGTCTAAAGCTTTTA
>JAESFQ010001017.1_pt1 | contig 10209 bp, 9 predicted proteins | sample 9269431 | NCBI WGS metagenome assembly JAESFQ01 (sample SAMN14502588, study PRJNA617103) | algae metagenome | isolation source: Plectolyngbya sp. WJT66-NPBG17 and co-occurring heterotrophs from well... | place: USA: Mojave Desert, Joshua Tree National Park, California | collected 2006-08-06 | reverse complement strand
CCTACGGGACCTCTGGAATGGATCTTGTTGGTGGAGATGCCGACTTCGGTGCCGAAGCCATATCGCTGTCCATCTGCCATGCGTGTGCTAGTGTTCCAGTACACGGATGATGAATCGACGGCTGCGAGAAAGGTTTTTGCTGTGGCTTCCGAGGTGGTGAGGATGGCGTCGGTGTGGTGGGAGCCGTGTGCGTTGATGTGGTTGATGGCTTCGTCGACGTTGGTTACTGTCTTGATGGCGAGGATGTAGTCTAGGAACTCTGTGTCGTAGTCTTCTGGTCCGGCTTCTTGGAGGAGCGTGGCGGAGTGCGGGTCTAGTTTGCCTTTGAGTGCGAGGAGGGAGGTGGGGTCGCAGCGTAGTGATACGCCTTTTTGTAGTAGGGCTTCTGCGACAGTGGGAAGGGTGGAGCTGAGAGCTGCTTCTTCAACGAGGAGTTGTTCTAGGGCGTTGCAGCCAGCTGGATAACTTGTCTTTGCGTCCAAGATGATCCTGGTGGCTTTGTCGGCAGGGTAGTTGGCGCAAAGGTACGTTGAGCATATTCCATCTGCGTGGCCGAGAACGGGGATGGTGGTGGTGTCTTTTACGTAGCGAACTAGCTTGTTGCCGCCGCGAGGGATACAAAGATCGATGTATGTATCCTGCTTTAGCAGATCGGCAATGACATCGTGCGTCTGGACTAGTTGCAGACAGTCTGATGGAACTGCTGTTGATGAAAGAGCCTTGGAGATGATGGATGCAATGGCCGCAAAGCTGTTGCTGGACTCACGACCACCTTTGAGAATAGCTGCGTTTCCGGACTTGATAGCGAGCGCCGAGATGTTCGCGATGACTTCAGGTCGGGCTTCGAAGATGATGAGGAGGACGCCAATGGGACATGTTATTCTTGATAGCACCAAGTCATCATCGAGTAGCGTCTTCGCGGTGGTCTTGTTGATAGGATCCTCCAAATCCTTCACGTCCAATATTCCCTGCAGCATGTCCTCATATTTCCCCGGCTTCCCCAGGTCCAGTCTCTTGACCAAACTCGCACTTAGCGTGCCCCCTGCTGCGGCTTTGTTCGCAGCTTCTAGATCTTGCGCATTGGCCGCTAGAACCTCCTCTTTTCCAGTTGCTAGTGCGGCATGGATAGAAGTCAACGCGGCGTTCCGCTCCTCGGTGGACAAGACAGCAAGTTTCCGGGACCCGAGTCTTGCCGCCTGGGCGACTTCGAGCGGCGTAGCGTTAGTGAGAGACATTACTTTGGGTTGCTTGTTGAGGTGGTGAGACCTCGTAACGTCGATAAGTTCTTGATGGACGTGTGACTCAAACTCGTCTAGAAAGGGACAAAGTCTTCCACGGCTTTCTCGAAAGGAACATATGCAGGGTCTTGTGCCGCTGCAGGTGCTATTGGAAAACTAGAAACGGATCGTATGCGGAGGGCGCATTGTGTCTAAAGATAGGTGCAAGATCTGTGTTGCGGGGTCTGGATGCTGACCGCATGCGCCACATCAGACGACGCCACACCTATGGAGCGCCGAGGATACCTTTCTATCACCCACAGCGTGTTTTGTCTATTGCGCAATTTCATCAAACTGTTCAAACTACCGTGAAACTTGTTGAGAAGAAGTAATTGGACTGCGTCATACTATGATGCTGTTCTTTTTCCGACGCGTGTTGGCAGCTGCCCTTGGCCGAGGCAGGGGTCTTGGTGTGTGGCTGGGAAACATCGTCTACCAGCCTCCCGGCGTCGCTGAGCCAACCTCGTCCAATTCTACCGAATCCCGTATCGCAACAAACCCTGGCCCGCCCTCTTAGCTTGCCTGACACCTCATCATGTAGGTCATTGCTCGGAGATGGCTGGTACACTACAAAAGTAAAATGCTGGCCGGGCCGCTGCATCTATCACCATTACACACATCCACCCACTACCTCTCAAGTGCTGAGAAGGTACCCAACCAGACTATTCCTCACCACGACACCTACACGTGTTGCTCGCTAGCACTCGTTTGATATCCTAGCACATTTTGGACATTACATCTGGTCACATCACTGTACAACAAGTACCGGCGCATCTCGTCGGCAACACTCGCTACCTGACATCTTCGCCGTCACATCACACCCAAGATGCGCTCCACGATACAAGCACTCGCTGCTCTGGCTTCGGTCGCCCTTATCGCTCCCTCCAACGCCCAGACATGGTCCAACTGCAACCCAACACTACGAACCGACTGCCCTCCCGATTCCGCTCTCGGCAAAACAGTCAACATCGACTTCTCGTCTGAATCCGAGAGTTTCACACCCCAAGGCAACCCCACGTATGGCAGCGATGGCGTGTCCTTTACGATAAGACAGTCCGGAGACGCACCTCAGCTTACTTCGCTGTGGTACATCATGTTCGGCAAGGTAGAGATTGAACTCCAAGCCGCACCGGGCGCGGGTATCGTCAGCAGTTTCGTACTGCAATCCGACACATTGGACGAGATCGACTGGGAGTGGCTCGGCGCAGACCCTGATGAGGTGCAGTCGAACTACTTCGGAAAGGGACAGACCACAGACTACAACCGTGGTGCTTTCCACGCCGATCCGGGCAGTCAGGCAGGCTTCAAGAAGTACACCATTGAATGGACCCCGGAACAAATCGTATGGCAGATTGATGGCGTTACTGTCCGTACTCTGGAGCCCGCGAACGCCAACAACCAGTACCCCCAGACACCCATGCAGGTCAAGTTCGGCGCATGGAGTGGTGGTGACTCCGCCAATCCTGCAGGTACCATCTCTTGGTCTCGCGGACCTACCGACTACACCCAAGGCCCATTTACCATGAAGGTCAAGTCTCTCATGGTGCAGGACTACTCTACCGGTACTCAATATGTCTACGGCGACCAATCTGGTACCTGGGGGTCTATTAAATCTGTTGGAGGTACCATCTTCTCTGGTGGTAACGCTCCCATCGCAGCCGCACCAGCCATTACTGCGACGGCTACTGGACAGCCCCTGCCCTTCAGTCCTCAACAGACCTCCAACTACGAGCGCCCCAGCGTCTATCCCTGGATCCCCGACCCGTCGGCGACTCCCACTGCGCAGGCCACGTTTGCGAACTACCCCGGGCTTCCGAGCGGGTGGACCGTTTCGGATTCCGGAAAGGTTGTTCCACCCAGCTCAGCCACTGTCAGTAAGCCTTTTGCGAGCCCCTACCTACTTCGACGACAAAATGCTAACAACCATCTGTAGATGTCCCCTCTCGGTTCCTATACCTCATCGCCGCAAGCTTCGCCTACGGATTCATCCGGCAATGGGCCTAGTACAGTGACCGGATATGATGATCGCGGCTTTAGCACTATCCGTACGGTATATCCTGGCACAACAACAGCGCCGACTGCCAACGGGCTGGAGAACAATGCTGCTCAATCTGCAGTCCCTGCCGCGCCTGCAGAAGGTGCGTCATGGAAGCTGATGGTCTCGTCCATACTTCCATGGGCCATGGTCCTCCTCCACATTCCTGGGTGTGTCTCTCTCTAGGCGGATTGGGCCAACTTATGGGATATGATGGTCTTCGGTCCAACGTTCCACACAGTAGGCGTTGGTATCGTCGCGATGAGTGCATGTGTCAGGAAATGTTTTACGAATGGATATGTCAGTTTCAGGGTCTCGATCAATTTCTGGGCTGCAACTTGGAAATTGAGCTATCAGAACAAGGGTTCTAAAGAGAAGAGGAGGGAGTATATAGGTGCTTTGGCATGGCTTCGCTTGCTTTTTGAATTTCAATTGCATAGCGTTGGGTTGGGTTACCGTTTGGTGACATTTACATAGCATGGTGGAGTTTGGACATGGGCTGAGGCTCTTTTCAACATTAGACTAATAACGACTTACGTCGCAATGTAATAAATTACTACGCCTTACAAATCTACAATCACTGTGAATACATCTTAGTGTTCAAGTACGAAGAACGACATTCTCTTCAAGTTAGATCTTTGACAAAAAAGAGCTGGCTAAAAGGTCTTGGCATTATCGTTACATAACGAACAGTACCAGTTCGTGAAAAGACGAACCTCTTCGTACCACCAGCCCCGCTAGGCCATCACGCTCAAGGGCACATTGAGAAATAGGGGAAACGAAAAGTCCAAAGTGAACAACGCCGAAATGGACTTTTTTTTGGTAAGAGAACACTAGTATACAGAAGAAGAAAGGAGAAAAAACCACCCAAACATATTCATGCCACAAGTCCGATTATCTCGTCCTGATCCTCCCATGTCAAACCGAAACTAGGAAGGAAAAGAAGTACATGAACAAAACATCGGCCACGCACATCACCACCACCATCACCATTATTCCACCATGTACAAATCCGACTCGACATACGAGAAGAGTAAGCTAGTCTCCGTTTTGACCCCGACGTAGCTTCCAGGCATTCCCTCTTGGATAGACCTGAAACCACGTCTACCCACCGCGGCCACCGTAGGGCTGGTGCCTGAAACCACCACCGCCGCGGTGACCTCCACCACGGTAGTTGGCGCCCCGGACACCGGCGTTCTTAGGACCAGTGGGAGCGTTGATAGGAGCCTGACCACCACCAGCAGGGGGCTGGCTCGAGCCTTGGCGAGAACGGTTGTTCCTGAAACCACCACGACCGCCACCTCCAGGACCAGAGGGAATGTTGGGCTGAGGCGCGTCCTCGTACATGCCATCCCAGCTCTGGGGCCCACCCTGAGGGGCGCCGAAGCCCGCGGGACCGGAGAGTTGCTGCTGGCGGCGTGCCTGTTGTTGTTCGTACTTTTGCTGTTCGAAAGCGAGTTGATCTTGAGCGGTGTAAGCTGGGCGTGGAACGGCACTCTGGCCACCTTGAGGGTTCATCATACCCGGACCACCTTGACCTCCTGGGCCTCCACCACCTTGCATCTGTGCCATTTGCATCTGCTGCATTTGCTGCATCTGCATTGGGTTCATACCACCTGGACCACCCATCATTTGAGGGTTCGGGGAGCCATTGCCACGGTTCATACCTTGATTCATCATCTGCTGTTGCATCTGTTGCATTTGCATCGGGTTCATGCCACCCATGGCAGCCATGGGGTTGCCAGGCATACCACCGCCGGCTTGCTGCTGAGCGAGAGTTTGCTGCATGGACTGGAAGTACTGTTGCATTCGCTGCCAGTACTGAGCCATCATAGCAGGAGACATGGCGCTATTACCGCCTTGAGCTTGCATGTTTCCGCCGCCGTTATCGTAGTTGTTGCCGCCACCTTGGCCGCCGTTGTTGCCATCGTTGAACTTGTTAAACTTGTTTCCGCGTCCGAACTTCTTGCCGCCATCGCCGCCGTCGTCGTCGCGCATGTTGCCACGGGGCTGGGCGCGCTTGACTTCAATCTGCTTGCCGAGGATCTGGAGGGGGCCGCGCAGAGTAGCGTCTACGGCTGCATCGCCATCGAAAGTAACGAAACCGAAACCACGGGGTCGACCAGTCTCCTTGTCCATCATAAGTGTAGCATCCACAACACGACCGAATTGCTTGAAGAAATTTGTAAAGTCTTCCTCGGTTGCTTCTTGGCTGACACCACCTACGAAAATCTTGCTAGTCCGTTCTTGCTCTTCACGTGGAATCGCACGCTTGGGGTCAATCTACACGATGTTAGCCGATAGCTCGCTTTCGATCAGGGGTAGACGTACAATCTTGCCATCAAGGTAATGCTCCTTGACCATGACAATGTTGACGCACTTGGGGTCTTTAAACGTAAGAAAGCCGAATCCTCGAGAACGTCCGGTAGCAGCATCGCGCATAACAGTGCATTCGCTAACTTCACCGAACTGCGAGAAGTAGCCCTTGAGGGAGTCTGTTGCAAAAGTTTAGTAAGATCCTACTGATGAGCGTATAGTTTGGTTCTGTAGGCTACGTTGTGTCTTTGCTCCACCAAGAGTGAATTCACGTACCTTCCGTAGTCTCCCAGTTCAAACCACCAATGAACATTTTGCTATAATTGAAGTCAGTATGATCATCTTTAACAACGTCATAAATAAGAGCAGAGTAGATTGATGAGGCGCATCATAGGGCATCTGGAGCTGTCTAATGACAAGTGCTCCACGTAGAGGTCGGTAGTGGTGGTGTTGTCGTCGGGAGTATCTTCGCAAGGTTGGAGATGCCATAATCGCAGGCGAAGTATATACGCTTATGTGCTGTTCATCTCGTCTTCAGTCATCGTCCTTGGAAAGAGACATAGTAATAATGATCTCAGTGAATATATTGTTGAAGAGGGTTGATATCGCAGAGCTGTTGGAAAGGCGGCACAGCATCGTTGGCGGCTGCTCGACTGCCAAGGTGTTGAGAGTGATTTCGCCAGTTGCAGTGGCGTAGAGGATATAGTCCATGGTTATCGTGGTGTATTGGAGTCCCATATAAGAACAAAGGTGTTGGTGTCGTAAGGCTCCCGTGAAGCAAGGCATTGCCCGCAACAAGATGGTACGCAGTGACAGACGAATAGCTAAGCGAACCCATCTCCTGTGCCGCATCCCACTCCGGACATGTCGACTTCGTGGCGTGCACCAATCATATCGACCAAGAACGCACTCCACGTACTCAAGTCCAAGTTTCGAGGTGCAAAAGTAGCCCTTGCAAAGGCACAGTTTGATTCGGATGAAACGTCTGTGTTCTGCTATGAATTCGAGTGTGGATGTCTCAGACTATCCCACAACTCGGTAGCTATCCTCTGCTTGCGTTGCTGGTACGCGCTATCAAGTACCTAGGTATATATCGACATGAGGCGCTGCCAAAGTTCGGGCAAGCCGCGATAGTCCCTGCGTAAGGCGCGTTGATGGTTGCTCTGAGTATCGCTGAGCCGTTGACTTGTGTCTCCCAGCTTCTTCCAACCACCAAAACTGATGGCCCACTCCGCCACGCTTTGAACGCCTCGCCAATGGGCGATATGGACCACAGTGTTTCGCAAGGTGTCTAGCTCCTAGACCTGTATCCCAGACTCTGCGCCAATTATGGCCCCAGGTGCTTTTGTACGCGAGCCACACTTAAGTGTCAAGTGCTTGCCCCTTGATTGTGCTCGCAAAACGTGTCATACGAAAGTGGTATTCTCATGGTGTCTGATGCTCTAACACGATATCTTATGCGGCCGTTGATGAGTGTGGTCCGGGAAGTAATAAGCTCTCGATGGATGCCACAACATGCGGATGACATGCTCTTATACTTTGTGATGCGCCTCTAAAAACTGGAGATTTTGTTAAATATTGCACGACTTACCCATCTTCTTTCACGTTGATCGGCCCATAATTGTCATCGTCTATGGGCGCATTGTCGTACGACTGATCGCCCCCAGCGTTGTAACCGGATTGGTCCATGTGCGAGTCCTCGTTTCCTGCACCTTGGGCTGGCCAAGAGGGCGCGGCGTCCTGGCTATTATTCTGTATGTTGTCCTGAGGCGGCGCGCTCACGGGTTCGGCTGGGGTAGGCTCGGGTTCTTTCTTGGGCGCTGGTGTAGGTGCCGCTGCCGCGGGCTTCGACGTAGGCTCATCATCATAGCTAGTAAGTTGTTAGTAGAGTTTAGCAATACGCGCGCGCTCCCAATTCGAAAGCACTCACAGATCATCGAAGATGTCGTCCTCGTAGTTCTCGTCTGCCATGCTGTAGTCTTGAAAAAGAGCTTATGAAAGAAAACGTATAGAAGAGAAGAAGGTGTGATGGCGCGAAAACGGGTTCGTAGTTTGTAGATCCTGATCGTCGGGTTGGTTAGAAGGGAGGGAGGTGATAGAAGGAAGAGCCTGACGTTGGAGTGAGGAGATGAGAGCAGAGCAACGGGCAGGCGCGCTAGTATCGGGCTTGGCGTGGAAGGCGCGACGGATAGATGCACGAGCCCTACGACATACCCAGTATGTGCATGCTGTATACAATAGCTGTACTATTGAAAGCGCAGCAGCAGCCTAGACTCAGGCCAATCTCTTTGGTGTATACCAAAGTGCTCAGCACGTCTTAAAAAATACGAGTCCCTTCGTACTTTCCTGGTCGAGCGATTCCGATCTCAGGTTCGCAGCGGGGCCGCCTCGAGACACAAGACAAGCATCCACTTGTTCAAACATGGCCTCCAAGAAGCAGCAGCAGGTTTGTCTACTATACGGCGCGTGCAATCTTTTGGTTTGCTAACAATCGGCTAGGAAATGGTCCAGGTCGGTTCGTGCCAATCCAACCACAAAGAGCGTCATAGTATCCGGGGTAGCTAACACATCGCTTCCCTGCATACAGACCGATCCTCGTACGTCGCTACACTCTTTTCATTTGCGAGTCTCGCATACTGATATCGCATGCGCAGCTCTGCCTCTCCATTTTGGCGAACGACGTCCAATTCCGCGAGCTCACCGCAGAATAAGAAGGTTATCGGCGCGGCCTATTCGCACGCCGACATACTCAGCTTCAGCTCATTGTAGGTTGCTTTGGATGCTGTCAAGGGCCCACAACTAATTGCCAAAGGAGCGTCTCCGGATCAAACTCACGACCTCGAACCCCGCCATCGGCCACCCACAGCCGCGAGTCAAGCGCGGCACCGAGCCGGTCCAGCAAGACCATATCACCCCGTCCTGCGCGAGCCACCTACAGCTACTTCCTCAATGACACCCACCAAGACTGGAACGATGGAGACGAAGACGATGCCGACAACATGTTTGAGGACGATGAAGACGAGTTTGGCCTGCCCAGTATCGCGAACATGCGGAGAAAGGGTCGGCGGAAACAACCATCTAAGGCAAATGACACAAGCGGGCATGTCAGTAGAGAAAGTCTGGGCTCAACAGCATGGCGGGGGATAGATAGTGGTGATATTGCTGAGGAGCGAGGCATCCCCAACTATCCAACCGCAAAGAAGATTGAAGGGAAGATCTTACGGCCACAGTATCAAGAAATCCTTCGGGACCCCGCAAATTCACTGCATCTCATTTCGCATCCTACTCTACCCCCGAGCGCGTCAGCGAAGGAAGTCGAGGAGCACTCCGCACGAACAACACGGATCAACAAGTTTAAGAGAATATTGCAGGCGAGCACCATATCGTTATCAGACCTTCGCGATTCGGCATGGTCAGGAGTTCCGTCTGAAGTGCGTGCAATGACATGGCAGATCCTGCTGGGATACCTACCGACGAGCAGCGAGAGGAGGGTCGCGACACTTGAGCGTAAGCGGAAGGAATATCTAGAGGGCGTGCGACAAGCCTTCGAACGTGGTACATCTGGTAGTGCAAGCGCTGTCGCATCGGGGATGGCAGGCGGCGCCGCCTACCCTTCGGCGAATCGTGGACGGGGACGTGGCTTGGACGAAGCTATATGGCATCAGATCAGTATTGACGTGCCTCGGACGAACCCTCATCTCGAGCTTTACAGCTACGAAGCGACGCAACGGTCTCTCGAGCGAATACTATACGTGTGGGCGATACGGCACCCTGCATCCGGCTACGTACAAGGCATCAACGACTTGGTCACACCGTTTTGGCAGGTCTTCCTAGGCGCCTATATCTCAGATCCGGATATTGAATTTGGTATGGATCCTGGACAACTCCCCAAGCAAGTTTTGGACGCTGTCGAGGCGGACTCGTTTTGGTGTCTTACGAAACTTCTCGACGGGATTCAAGACAACTATATCGCACACCAACCAGGGATTCAAAGACAAGTGGCGAGTCTCAGGGATCTCACTACGCGCATAGATGACCAGCTTGCGAAGCATCTTCAAAACGAGGGCGTAGAGTTCATACAGTTCAGCTTTCGATGGATGAATTGTCTTCTAATGCGCGAGATATCCGTCAAGAATACAATACGCATGTGGGATACGTATTTGGTATGTTATGTAACCACCCTTCCGAAGCGTGTTACTAATTCCCTCCAGGCCGAAGAAGATGGCTTTTCGTCCTTCCACCTTTACGTCTGTGCTGCATTCCTTGTGAAATGGTCCGATCAGCTACGAAAGATGGACTTTCAGGAAACCATGATGTTTCTACAATCATTACCAACGCGACAATGGACCGAGAAGGATATTGAGTTATTGTTAAGTGAAGCCTTCATCTGGCAAAGTCTATTCAAAGGCAGTGGCGCACACTTGAAGAACACCAGCTCAAGAGGAAGTGGTGTAGGAATGGGACCCGACTTTTGAGTCGATTGATGCGGCATTGTATGCATAGCAATACCAGAGCACGTCTGTAACGCCCATACTCAAGAATCGTCTCTTACCATAGTGAAACATGGAGGACGGTTCTTGA
>JAESFQ010001016.1_pt1 | contig 10211 bp, 7 predicted proteins | sample 9269431 | NCBI WGS metagenome assembly JAESFQ01 (sample SAMN14502588, study PRJNA617103) | algae metagenome | isolation source: Plectolyngbya sp. WJT66-NPBG17 and co-occurring heterotrophs from well... | place: USA: Mojave Desert, Joshua Tree National Park, California | collected 2006-08-06 | reverse complement strand
TTGAGGGACTGGGGTCATGCTGTCCGATAAGATTACCAAGATCCATCTCATACGAAGAGAAATTTCGACTGCTGGAGTTTACAGATAACTCCAGCTGATGAAAGTTTCCCGATGTGGCAGGGATGATATCTTCGTTGTTGGGTGTCAGCCATATCGAGCCGAAGGAATCGTTTGCACCCGAATTCGCGTTCGAAGTCCCTATGTGCTCATGGGAGAAAGACGATTCGACTCCATGGCTAGGTACACCAGAAAGAAACATGGCACTGGCCGCGGAGAACGATGAGACACTCTGCCATCCTTCTATCGAACCCAGTGGCGGAAGCTCAGGCGACAAGAGACCGGGTGGAGCACACTGCAGAGCAGAGCGATGTGAAGAGGAATCACTGGTCGCAATGTTCCGTGGAATCGAATTGGCTAGCAAGACTAGTCAATATTGTCCAGTGATTGAAACATCTCAGAGCTCTTACTTTCGGTGAGTGTATCATGATCAGAGTCTTCCATGTTTCGTTCTGTTTCCTGGCCCTCCGCTGTACGATTAAGACGCCTCAATGCTTGAGCGCGCCGGTCATGTCTAGATTCGTACCTGTAGAGACCCCATCTCTCCAGAGTTCTCCAATATTGCGCTGGACTGTTCGTAAATTAGCACATGCCTCTCGACCTTAGCAATGTTCGGGTGTGACGCCCTGCACTTACCTTGCCGAGAAACCGTACGTATTGGACATTATCTCCATGACTCCATCTGGACCTTTTAAGGGCTTCTTCTCCGTTTTGTACAGGCGTGAGATAATGGGCTTATACTCGTCCCACTTCCCCTTCGGGACGCGTGTCGAGTATCTACTCTCGGGCATTGCTGCGTTTGGCGAGGTAATTGATCATTCAAAGTAAGTGGTGTTGGAATGATAAGAGCGAGCGAAGTTGCAATGTGAGTAAAGAGAGGGTTCTTGAAGACCAGGCTGAAAGCGGGGCATGCTTTGTGAGAAAGCACGTGACGTGAAGGACACTTGAAATCTGAATTCAGCCTCGCTGCACATGCACGCTGGACCAATAAGGGTCGTCGTGCCAACAGCTAGGGATAGCGCATAAACCAAAATCTGCTTTTGAAACTCATCGGTGCGGCTGATTCGTCGTAATAGTCGCGACTGCGCCTGCTCGATCAGGATTTCTGTACGCTCAGCCTTGTTGGATTGAGATTCCACCACGCTCGGCCTTGGGCAATTAAGAATTCAGCACTCTCAGCCTTTCGTAATTGAGAATTCATCACACCGACCCTGTGCAATTGAGATTTCCACACACTCAGCCACACCCAATCGCAACAAGAGCCTCAAATCTCCTTTTCCAAAGCAGATTCCACGAAATCTGAATCAGAAACCCCGTGCGCAGAAATCTGCTTTCGCAGCAAATATGTTCAGCGCGCGAGAGCACAAACAGCGTCGTATCCATTCCGCAGACAAAGCGGACTTACCTAACCACCGTACCTACCTTTGACGAGTTTCGAAAACCTGCATACACACAAACAAACAAGCGGCAATGACCTGGTCAAAAGATAACACAATCTCCATCCTCGCTCTTCTCGCAACCTGCGTACCAATCTTCATTCTACTCGCTGCATGTCTTCTCCGCCGGCGACGACGACAGCGCGCCAACACACAAAAAGGTGCGTACCCCCAACTATCCACCTTGTGTGGGACCACCACACGCAGTAACAATCGCTAAAAGAACATAGCTCAGTTCGACGTTGAGGAAGCAAGTGCAGGTACATGTGCATCTGTATTTACATTACCTCGCCTGCAGTCGTCGCATTACGGGACGGTTCGAAGGGAGTCTGCGCTGATGGCGTTGATGCTCGTGCAGAGGGATGTGTGTGTTGCGGAGTGTGGGTTGGGGGAGATGGGAAGATGAGGACTGTGTGTTGGGATGGAAGAGAGTACTAGAGGCGCTTGGCGATGTTGGGAAGGGAGGTGCGATACATGGATGGGTCCGTGCAGGCAGATTATTGCAAGGACACCGGAACCCACGTACACCTACTCCTACACCTACTCCTACGCCTACGCCTACGCCTATGCCTACGACTTCATTTCATTTCACTTCACTCGCCTTCGAAGTCTTGCCCCTCGATCCGCTTTCTTCTGTCTAGCTTTTTTTTTATCCAGCGTTTGTTCTCCGGCGCTACCAACGGTTCACTCTGATCAATCCTGAATCTCCAAATGTATGCGTAAATGTAACATAAACCTTACATCAACATTCATCAAGAGCATCATGAGCAAATCCCATAAATCTTAGGCCAAATCTGTGTGAGACATTGTCATTGAGACGACACGTGCAGATGACTATTCTACAGCTTACTCGCCTCTCCACTTGTTCGGTTAAGGTACAGTGGATCCCTCGGCTCAATGCCATACTTCCTGCACAACTCCTCGCCCTTCTTTTGCTGCGCCTCGATCCTCTGCTTGTGCGCAAGACCCCTCTTGTTCTCATTCTTGCCTAGCTGGAGCAGATGTACCTCATCCGGTCCGTCAACGATCCTCATGGTGCGGCCCGACGACCACATCTGCGCCAGTGGGGTATCTTGACTCACACCCGCACCGCCGTAGGCTTGCATTGCCCAGTCGATGACCTTGAGGTTGACTTCCGGGACGAGCACCTTGACTTCGGCAATCTCCTTGAGAGCGCCCTTGGCGTTCGTTTCGTCGATTTTGATGGCAGCGTTGAGGACGGCGAGACGAGCGGCGTCGATTTCGATGCGCGAGCGGGCGACGCGCTCGAGCATGATGCCGTGTTTGTTGAGGAGCTCGCCAAAGGGCTTCTTGCGCTCGTCGTTGATGCGGGCGAGGAACCACTCGAGGGCTTTCTCCGCGGAACCGATGCTTCGCATGGCGTGGTGGATACGGCCAGGTCCAAGACGGCCTTGGATGATCTCGAAACCGCGGCCTTCGCCAAGCACCATGTTGCTGGCGGGGACGCGGACATTCTCAAACGTCACGTGGCCGTGGCCGTGGGGTGCGTCGTCGAAACCCATGACTGACAACATGCGGTGGATGGTGACACCGGGGGTGGTGTTGGGTACAAGAATGACAGATTGCTGCTTGTACTTGTCCGGGTTGTTGGGGTCGGTCTTTCCGAGGACAATGAAGATCTTGCAGCGAGGGTCGCCAATGCCTGATGACCACCATTTCTAACAAACTGTTAGTAACGTGGAATATGAGTTGAGAACAAGGCGAAATAACCTGGCCGTTCAGTACGTAGTGATCACCGTCCTTCTTGATAGTCATCTCAATGTTGGTAGCATCGCTCGACGCAACCTGAGGCTCCGTCATCAAGAAGGCCGAGCGGATCTTGCCCTCCAGCAGTGGGTCCAGCCACTCCCTCTTCTGTGCCTCTGTACCATACTTGGCGATGACCTCCATGTTGCCAGTATCAGGCGCGGCGCAGTTGACAGCTTCAGACGCGGTCCGGCTCTTGCCCAAGTACTCAGCCATGAGTCCGTACTCCAAGTTGCTGAAGCCAGCACCTTCCTTGAAGTGTGCCTTGGGCAGGAACATGTTCCATAGTCCAAGCTCTCGTGCCCTCTTCTTCAGGTCTTCGATGATGGACGGATGTGACGAGAAGCGCTCTTGGACGGTCTGACCGATCTGGCGCACGTATACGGCGTCGCTGGGAATGCATTCTTCTTCGACGAACCTCTCTACCTACGACTACATCAGCATTCTGTAGAGTATGTAGCTTGCGGAGGGACTCACAATATCAAGTGTCTTTGCAGCTCTCTCGCTCACAAAGGGCCGCGCAATGGCGGGAATGCGCTGAGAGGCGGAGACATGGCCATTCTGGCTGTTGCTGAGCAAGTCGTAGGCGCGGTCGTACGGTACAGACATGATTGCTAGCTGTGGAGAAGAGGAGGAGGTAGGAGGAAGGGTTAGGGAGGAAATCTGGGGTAGTTTAACAAACGATGCGGAGACGACTCGTCTATGGCTATGGCTTCGGTCGTTGATGTTGGGAGCTAAGAGTTGCCGAGGTACGATATGCAACATCTCCGCTTTGCAGCTCGCAACTTTACCGTCTCACACCACGAAGACATGATACATTACCGATCGGAAATGGACTGCAGAGGGAAGATACCGCTGGCCGAGGCATTGATGGTAGTCATGTCGTTGTAGATGTGCAGTCGTCCTGTGCGGTATTTGCGCCATAGATGCGACTCCACCGTTACACGCAGCGCGTCTGTTCGAACTCTCTATGAGAGGTAAAATAGTGTGTACACATCAACGTAGTCACTGTAATCTATGCAGATACGCTCTTCGCTATATTGAGACGTGAGAGAAGACGTTAGACTTTGAGCAGGGATTCTAGGTCGACTAGTTGACTCGCCCCATTTTACCACAGCAATCGAGCAGCCAAGCCTTTATCCACATGTCGGCCAAACCCCTGGACCCATGATTAATTTCTTCAAACCATGATTACTAATGTCAATCCATGATGACCAACATTTCTTGGAGATATTTTCAGAGAATCACGACTTTTCATGTGACCTAGACCAATGGATGAGATGCTTAGAAGTATTAATGGTTTTTCGAAAGAGAAATGAAAACAATCCACTTCCAATGTTGATTTGCAATCTTCAAGCGAAGGCGAAGTCGAGAGTCTAAAGTAGGAGTCTTGCACCAAAGGTGGTAATGTGAAAAGGGTGCCACCCAGTACAACCTGTGATGAGAATAGACCAGTAACGGCAGCACAAGTGCCCGGGTCGTGTAACTGCTGAGATTTGACGGTGAAGATTTGCCACTTTGCTAGAGATGTGGATGTTCATATCTTGTACCTGAGGTAACGATGTATAGGACGACCAAAGGGTATCGGTGGATGCTGTCCCGCTTGCTTGTGGCGTACAGTGACACCAGTTAGAGCCAGTGTTAGTCGTGTACGTACTTGATGACTGACAGACTGGTATCATCCGTACGGGGAGCTGCACGTTGCTATTTCTGTGTCGATCCGGATGAATGCATTAGAATGTAACCACTACTTGAGCTGTACTGCTACGGATTCCGACATGACAGCTGCAGTTGAGCGTCGCGAGGTCCCCGGCCGATGTCGGTGCTCGAATATAGCTCATGGTACAACCATCGCGCATCCTCGGTTGTCTTGGTTGAATCGGAGTATGCCAATTCCATATGGCATGGTCACACGCTATCAGCAAGAGAAATCTCCGGTGTTCAACAACATAAATGGGTCGGCATATTCCGGTCTTTGGGTGTGACCAGGCCGGGTACCCCGTAAGGCTGGAGTGTATATGCGTGCGTTGCCTGAAGTAGAACGGGAGCACATATCGGCGTCGCGCAAATGGTCTCGCACTTAAGATGGGTAGGCGAATGGAGCGCTGATATTTACGTCTGCATTTTTTTGTTCGTTGCTCTACATATAGCCTCCCGCCACCAGATCTGAGACAGAGCGGGAGGCTTCGTCACACAATGTTACTGTGTACCAATGTAGTGCTTCATGCGCTTCATGATGTACGATTTTCCCCAGGCTGTAATCTATTTCGATGTTAGAGACGGGCCGAGTTGTGAGGAGTCTGAGCAGACGTCAAGAGCGACAGTATCCAGGAACAGCATGCTCGTAATTAGCTCACGACGGGATGAAACTTGGTATTGTTGGTGAGCATGGAAGAGTAATGACGGCGATAGTGGGGCTCTTGGCTATTCTCAGGGTTGTGCAGTCGTCTGCAGCGGCTGGAAATATCGACGTCGAGAGGCGTATGGTCACATGACGAAAACCAATAGGGTGGGTCAGATTACCAAACGGCATGCTCGCTGCAGGTTGACGTATGAGCAGCCAGTCGGGCATCGACAATGTAGGTCGACTAGCGTACCCTAGCTTACCCACACAGCAAGCGCCAAATGCAAAATTAGTAGCAAGTGTCTCCGTCCGATGTGTGCCAGTGGGCTGGTGATGGACGTGGTCGTCATGTCAATTCACATGGACGACATGGCTGCTGGGCGCGGGACCTGCACGTGCCTTGCAGCACCGAGTGCGGGAACGGTGAAGAGGGGGAGACAAGCGTCATGAATAGTTTGCAACGACGTCGGTGCCTGCAGGTGTGGCCGCTTCGGGGTTAAAGGTGCGCGTGTGTAACGCGCACCGAGCAGTGGTTCACACCGGGCAGTGGTGGGCCCTGGACCTGCGAGGGCCGCCGTGTCGTTGACCTGGTCCGCTTCCGCTCGTTGCAGCTGGCTGCCGGTCAAGAGGGAAGCGTGCACAAACGGTGGAGTGGCACTTGACGAGACGAGAAGGGAATGGCGACCAGATGGGATGGCCGGCTGTGAGAGGATAGACACGACAATAACACGCCACGGCTCTGGGTGGCCCGTCCATTCGGCTGTAGACGAAGAGGGGGGGCGCCAGGACCAGGGCGCGAGAGAGCATCAGCTGGCCTCCAAGTGGAGCTGCAGGCCACGAGGGCGTGGCCGGGGCCTCAGCAAGAATGACGATGCTAGGTTGAAGGCGAGGATTGGAAAAAGCCATGTTATTGAGTCGGAGTTGACTTTCTTCAACGCCAGTCAGGAGACTTTTTGCGGCTACGGTACCCCCTGTCATGGTCAAGAGTGCGGCGGCGGCGGCGGCGGCGGCGGCGGCTTTGATAGACGGACGGGCTGTGGTGCAAACCGCGACAAGGTTGTGGTTGCTCCCTCGCACTGCGCGCTGCATGAAAATTGCTGCCCGCAGGCGCTCAGGCGTCCGCAGCACGGAATTGGCTGCCGATTGTCGAGCATTGGCGCAGTGTGTTGAGACATGCTCGCTAACAACGTCGTGGGCCCTGCAGAGGGTTCTGTTCAGGCCGTAGCAACGGCCTCAATGGGCTCGCAACGTCTTAATGGGAACGGTTCTCGCATGTCAAACGCAGCAACCCAGCTACTCGACGCGTGCAGCCTATGGCCAGCCAGCTCTTCTGTGATGGCACGGCCAGGCTGGGTATAGGCATGGCAGGCGGCCGCTATGATTGGAGTGCGTCTCAGCCACGCGCCAGCGAGCAAGTGGGTGCAGCTCGTTTCAGGCGGCATGACGGCGTGCTGGGAAGAAGTCTGCTGCCTCACGTGCAGGCCAGCGTCGCCAGCTGCAAACGCAATGGTCATGCTGCGTGTTTGTGGTGTTGAAGACAGACGGCCAGGACACGCATCACCCATCACGACGCATTCACTGTCGTGTGCTGACGTGAATACACACACGGCCAGCCTTGTGTCCCAGCGACAAGGCTCCACGAGCATCGCTCATCTGCATCCCCATCTGCCCCGTCTCCTGCAGGTCCATATATCCTGGCACCGGGCTATTGCTGTACGCTTGCCTTCCACCCAGCTTAGACGCCGCTCGACTGGTCTGCGCTGACAAGTAGCTGGAGTGGATGTGAATTGCAGGCCTTCTGATCACGTTGGCACCCAATTTCGCCCTAGCACTGCCCCGCCCTTAATCCCCAGCACTGCCGTCACTCAACCCCATCGTCGCCTTTCCTCGCACCTTCACAAGCTCTCCATCTCCGCCCTCAACTATTCTTCACCCTCCCTCTCGCTCCTCCTTTTCCCACCGCCTGCTGTGACCTTCGCCTGAGCATCGTTGCTGAGGGGTCTACTTGCGCCTTCCTTGTTCCTTAGCTCCGTCAGCCACAACAAGCGTCACCTGGTACTCTGCACAGACGGCACGCGGCACCACGCCCTCTCGACACTCGACCTCGCGCCTACAACCCTATCCTCTACGTCTCTGCTCCGCCAAACAATACTCCTCGCCCGCACTCTGCTCCGCTACTCTCCGCCCTACTTCCTGCCCCAGCTATCCGCGCAACACTTGCGGACCCCCTCCCACACGCATAACACCAAACAATGAGCCAGAACCGGCCATCGGCCTTCTCATCGCTAAGAATGGGTGGTGAGTCCCCCCCTCCCGTGCCTCCGCCGCGTAATTGATGTCATGCTCACACCCGCGCAGAAGTTATCCGCGAAAAGGTCCAGGACGGCCTGACTGGCGACTACAAAGACCTCGCATACACGCAGTGCAAGATTGTCGGCAACGGCTCTTTCGGCGTAGTCTTCCAGACGAAGCTGTCGCCTAGTGGTGAAGATGCGGCCATCAAGCGTGTCCTGCAAGACAAGCGCTTCAAGGTGCGTTTGCGCAACACCACCATCACACACAGCCGTAGCTGACCCCTCCGCAGAACCGCGAACTCCAGATCATGCGCATTGTCCGACATCCCAACATTGTCGAGCTCAAGGCCTTCTTCTACAACAACGGCGAGCGGGTATGTGTCTGCAAGTAAGCGCGTCTGTGCATTTCGTGTAGCTAACCGTTTCAGCCACAGAAGGACGAGGTGTACCTGAATCTCGTGCTAGAGTTCGTTCCCGAGACCGTGTACCGTGCTTCGCGCTACTTCAACAAGATGAAGTCGGTTATGCCCATCCTCGAAGTCAAGCTGTACATCTACCAGCTCTTCCGCTCGCTCGCCTACATCCACTCCCAGGGCATTTGCCATAGAGACATCAAGCCACAGAACCTTTTGCTAGACCCCTCGACCGGTGTGCTGAAGCTGTGCGATTTCGGAAGCGCCAAGATCCTGGTCGAGAACGAGCCCAATGTTTCGTACATCTGCTCCAGGTACTACCGTGCGCCTGAGCTGATTTTCGGAGCCACAAACTACACCACCAAGATTGGTATGTTGTTTGCCTTGTAATGGGAGGTATATTGTGCTAATTTTCTGCAGATGTTTGGTCTACAGGCTGCGTCATGGCAGAGTTGATGCTTGGACAGCCACTGTTCCCGGGCGAATCGGGTATTGACCAGCTGGTAGAAATCATCAAGGTCTTGGGAACGCCCACCCGCGACCAGATCCGCACCATGAACCCCAACTACATGGAGCACAAGTTCCCGCAGATCAAGCCTCATCCGTTCAGTAAGGTACGTTTGGTGGCTCATCCCCAGTGGTTGCAGGCCTTTTACTGACATTTTCAGGTGTTCCGAAAGGCTGATCCCAACGCGATCGATCTGATCTCCAAACTGCTCGAGTACACGCCCACACAGCGTCTTTCGGCGATCGATGCCATGGTACACCCCTTTTTCGATGAGTTGAGGGATCCAACCACACGTCTGCCAGACTCGCGTCACCCCAACGGTGCGACTCGCGATCTGCCTGAGCTGTACAACTTTACCCACCACGGTAAGTCATGTCCAACCTGCAGGCGACACAGTTTCTAACGTATCTAGAACTATCCATCGCTCCTCACCTCAACAGCCAGCTGGTACCGCAGCACATGCGCGCGACATTGGCTGCACGTGGCCTCGACTTCGAATCGCCCAACTTCAAGCCATTAACGCGGGATCAGATGATAGCAAGGCTAGACTAAGCCCTCTGCCATCACACGAAACAATACCATTCATTCATGCGGCGGCTCTAGATCCTCTCTGGTCCTGAGCACAAAGCTTTTCCGTCCGGAGAGATGCAAAAAGGAGTCTCATATGGGCGTCGGTTTTATCAGGTGTATACTACGAGGAGCACACCCTTTCCTGCTTTATCTGAGCGCGTCTGAAATGATACCGACATTCACCTTTACAAGAATGACCTGGCTTGCTTTTCTTTGGGGGCTACTGGCCTCCCCTTTTACGCGAAATGATCATGGACCGGCACCGCAAATGATGTTCCTCGATCCCCTTTTGAGATGACGAATGGGTGCAGAAGGTTGCAACTATGCAGGAAATGAGGAACGGGCAAAATTCGGCATGTACTGAGTATGGGATGCTAGGGGAGGATCTCGCTCATCCGATTTCCGACGCTTCAGCAATGGTTACGATGCGTCACGTGGGTAGCATGCGGGAGTTTTCTTTCTGTCAAGATGAGTTCGGCGGGCTGCACATCGGGCGATGAGGCCTTATGAACTTGGGAAATGTTTCTCTGGGATGGGACCATAGAGGCTGGACAATGGATGGCTAGCCCTGGACAAGTAATAGAGCGGGCCCTGCGCATCTGCAGCGGAACGAATGTCTATGGGACAATGACTATCCTGCTATTCCGCCCACCTCTCAGCACACTTTCTACAACAGAGACTTTTCTTACATTTCTTCAACATGGTTTACAAGCGAGCGCCGCGTACAAGCGAGCGCCGCACCCCACCAACTTTGCGCACCTCTACAATCTTACATCTCAACAACGTGATAATATAATATATAGATATTTATATAGCAGATTA
>JAESFQ010001015.1_pt1 | contig 10216 bp, 10 predicted proteins | sample 9269431 | NCBI WGS metagenome assembly JAESFQ01 (sample SAMN14502588, study PRJNA617103) | algae metagenome | isolation source: Plectolyngbya sp. WJT66-NPBG17 and co-occurring heterotrophs from well... | place: USA: Mojave Desert, Joshua Tree National Park, California | collected 2006-08-06 | reverse complement strand
CTACTCCTTACTCTCCTTACTCTCCTTACCCTCCTCGCTCTTAAACCACGTGGCTCCGCGCAAAAATCGCCGGCTAATGCTAATCGCAATTTTACGGTATGATGCAAACGTTAACTCCTACTCTATTCTAATCTAGCTCTCGCGCTTTAACGCCTCCCGCAATCTCTCCGTCGTCTACTTGCGTTCCTCCTCGTTTAAGATGCTCCACCATCTAAAAGAGTAAAATATATAGTTCCTGAAGAACGACCTGCGTGTCGGGTCCCGCATGCCTAAGTCGGCCATGCGCTTGTCGTCCCATATGGCGAACCCATATTTGCGCCAGCACTGAAAGGGGAACACCAGCGTAAGCGGGCACCCATCAAGCCATCCATCGGTGGTGGACATGGCGTGGTGAAAGCGGTACGACATTGGCGTTCTGTCGAGATTTTCTGGTCCCTGATTGAAGGTGTCCTTGTTGAACTCGAATGAGGGCGGCTCGGCACAGGAACACCTGGGCACTGCCCCTTCAATCCGACGTATTGTTGGCAACCTAGCGTTGTCATGAACAGCTTCCACCGAAGTAATAGTCCTAGAGGTGACTGCGCCGAAGAATTCGCAGGCGGTCAAGATCTGCTCCCGCTCAAAGTCGAACACGTCGTAAAAGCCATCCGGGCTGCTCTTAGACAACACGTCAACTTCTTGTCCCGGCCAATAGGTGCCCAGGCTGCCCTTGTTACCGGCGCCCTGGAGTTCCAGGAAGAACTGCAGTCGCCAGAATGCTTTAATTATCCGCTGCTCCTCCACCCACGAAGGCGGGCCGGTGTGCTGTGGCAGATAGTCTTTACAATTCTCAGCCTTTTCAAACTCTTCTCTATGTATACGGCCAATCCGGGCTTCAATAGACCCAGTTTTACTATTGATGGTTGTTGTACAGGCAGTCCCCTTCTTGATGAGCGTGGAGGGCCGCAGCTCCATTGATTTTCGTATCAGATATTCGAGGCAGGCATGGGACCAGGCATGGACGTTCTCGGCGGTGGCAAGCAAGGACCGCACCCCCGCGGCGGCTCGGTCTAGTCTGGACGAACGCATTTCGTCGGTGGCCGCAGGCGAGTCAGTTTGGGCCACCTTTTGAGCCTCGGACAAGGATGCTGGAAAGCGCGAAAACCGAGCTCTGAGAACCGCGCCCATCAGACGACGAGTCTGCACGGGAACGGTAACGTCTAGGACCACCTCCACAATTTCGAGCGGATATTTATCGAGCACTCTGCCCATGGCGGGCGACGCATGGGCCAAGCTCTGTAGTGACAAGGGATCCGGTGAGAGTTTGATAATCTGAATCCTGAGCTCCTCGGGAAGCCGGCCGAACGCGTCTCGTTCAGTATTCGCTGTCATGGTTGGTGGTGCTCTCGGTGGTGCTCTCAAGGTGGGTGTCTGGAGAGAAGACGGAGTCACGGGCTCGACAGAGATGCCCGTATTTTATTTATTAAATATGACTAAGAACACGTTATGGCGCTAGCAGAAGGATTCCCGTCGTCCGAAGCATGGTTTACGGCAGAAGTGAAGATATAAATAATAGTTCGAATCTAGAGCATACATGTAACTGTGTAAGTAATGTGATTGCATAAAAATTAAGAAAAGTCGACCTTTTTCTACCTATAGCAACAGGACGAGATGCGCAACTCCTCGAGTACCCTCTGCAACTCTTTCCTACACTCTTTATTTTATTCTTGCCGTTAACTCTAGTTATCGTCTAAGGCATTTGCTTTTACTGTAATCCTTTTGTTCCTAGCCTCGTATCTTGCTGCCTAGTTTTTCACGTTCTAGGCACAATCAGCCTTAGCACGCGAAGGATCAGTCCCGCAAATATCGCATCTTCCTCTAATCATGCTACGAAAAGTTAGATCTCATCCTGGACTGCAGGTTGAATGTTGTATTAGGTTAGTAGGCTCTCCATTGATTGCCTGGTATGGGGAGGGAGAGTAGGAGAAGCGATTAGACTTGTAGACTGGAGACTAAAGTTCTGGCATGAGTGGAGGAGCAGTATCAGTACATGTACATTAAACCTACACTATAATATATGGATGACCATCCTTCCATAAAACTTCTCTTCCTTTCCTCAAGGCAACCCCAGCCAGTTCCATCACTCTCCACTCCTTGGGCATAGCCTCTTTGCCCTCTATTACGCCCAAAAGAACCTCCTCTTAAACTCCCTCCTCAATGCAGTAAACTCTTCCTTAGTTCTCAACACAGCATCGCGATTCTCCACTGCCCTCCTAAGCAGATACCCCATACACTCACCCATACTACCCCAAGTAGTGCACTTCAATACCTCAGGAGCCTTACCATCCCTGCCTTTTTCCGCTAATAGAGAAAAGCTAACTTCATCAGACATGCCGTGAAGCTGTCCGTACGCGACAGGCACTGTCGGTAGACCGGCTTCCGAGCGCTGACGGTGTAATTTGTGGGCAGAGAGTACGCTTTCGCGGTTGTGAGATGCGAGAAAAAGGCTTACGGAAGGGAAAGGGCGCGAGGATGATCCAGATGCCCCGAAGATACCTATTTGTTGGCGGAGAGCACCCTGTGCTATGGTGTTGTAGGCGTTGTCCGTGTCCTCTTTAGTGTCATGGATCAAGGACCGGTTATCGGAAAGGATGTATGCACCGCGTACGAGCTTGAGACCAAGAGTAAACTCGTCTCTTTGTGCTTCAGCCATGTGGTGTGCGAGGACTGTAGGTGTATCTTTAAGATAGGCCTGATAGGTGTTGTAGATGACGGCCTTGCCGTTACGGTTGAACTTGCGCATTAGCTCGAGTGTTGTGCGGGCGATACCGGATTGCCAGTGCTGAGACTCAGCGTCGATAATGATTTGGACGTTGCGTTCTCTGCACTTCGTCGCTATCTCGTCCAAGGCGTCAAGCATCTGCTGGGGTGGGAGGTCGCCTTTGCTGAACGCTGATGAGACTGCTGGGCCACCTCCTGTCGTTCTGCACAATGTTAGCAAACCTTTTAATAATTATTGTTATCGCACCTACTTCAAAGCCAAGATGTCACCCTCGGAGATAAGATCAAGAGTTCCTAGCGTGCCCACCTTCCACGCTTCGATGTCTGCGTCATGCGTCACAACACCCTTGGGATCAACAAACTTGTCCGACGTATGATGGTTTGTAGACTTGCTCTTGTGATCGAATACCATCTCTTTCGCATATGTCAAGATCACCCCTTTGAACCCCAAATCCTTCAGTTGCTTCACACAAGCTCGCGTTTCTTGTTGTGTTTCTCCCGCGCAGAATTGGTTGTATAGCGTTCTCTTCAAAATAGCTTTCAAGACAGGGTTTCGATCTACGTTCAACAACAGGCTTCTGTTCGGTTTTGAGAAGAAGGAGAGCATACTGAGTGACGGTATTAGAAGGAACTTGTTAGATGATACTGTGGTGATGAAGAGCGAGCGAAACAACATGTGCGTTGGCATTGCTGATAGCGGATATTGTGCGAGTGACTGTTTTGTTGTCTGTGTAGTCGTGGCGCTGGTCCGTGGAAGTGCGGTCGTAGAGCTGAGCCGGATATCGAATGTATTGAAGCCATTAAGGCCTTTTTTGCTTACCAGGCATCGCAGCGCCGATCTAGTAAGTCTTCGCTGGAGCATCAGGGCTTCTATTTGAGCGGACAAGATTAAAGAAGTCAATCAAAGATAGAAGAGTGCTGCAAGATACACAATTGAAGCTGATGTGTAGAGTATTTCTTTAATCTCAATTCTTCACTACTTTCCTTATCTCAACAGATATCTATGTCATCTAGTGTAAGACCCCGCTCCATGTCTCAACGTGGGGCATCGTGCTCGTGACTATCGCGTCCAAGGCTGTAGCTCGGACAAGCAGCCGAATCGCATGAAAAGCCCAGACATGGTTGGTACTATTACAAGAAGAATGCGTGAGGCGAATTGATAAGCAGTACAGAGCCAATAGTAATAATGAGCGAACGCGGAATCCTTCTGGGAAGTTGGCTAATGCGGGGTTGACTATTGATGCGGCTTGGATCGGGTTATGCGGATGACGCTGTCGGGGTTATGGCGGAGCTGCCCGTCAGGCTTAACGTTCGTGAACATTTGCGAAGTCTCCTAGTATCCCATTTATTTCTGTACTCACATTGATAGAAGATGTAACACTGCAACATTACAGGGACCATGCGGGTTTCCATGATGAGGACCTGCGAGATATTGAGACCATCAAAGGAAGCTTCTCAGCTTTGGTTTATGGGGGTAAGTGCTCAAACTATCGGACGTTGGATGGTTATAGATATAGCTCTCCCAGCGGTAGCCAGTCTTTCTTGACTTCTCAAATAGGCAATTTCTCAAACCAGCGTTCATTACCATGCCGAGTCGAAAACCCAGAGTTATGCTTGCACACCTCAGTGTCATCACCGGCAATGAGTTTCCTCGCATCCTTTATATTGGCGCTGTGCAGATTAGTGTATCCAAGCCCGGCAAGTACATAGAGTTGCTGCCACTTGCGAGAGATACGGTGTGGATATCAACATCGCTGCCATCTCCACATCAAGGCTTGTGCACAGATAGTCAGAGGTAGCTGAACTAAGCGTTGGCGGTGGGTGTATAGATTTAAACATGGTGATGGCGTTGTGGAAGAGAGAGTTTGCGACTACTGTTTGAGGGAATCTAGCAGCAGCTCGAGAGTCGATAGCCTTTTCGATTTCGTTCAATCAATCGTTTCAACTGGCGGCGTGGCTATGTTGCACATCTGGACGCAACCCTGTCATTCTGTCCCAAGGTCTTGCTATCCAGTCGTTGTTATCTCGCAATGCATCCGAAGATTGATAGTCTCCGCCATGCAGGCGTGCGGGCGACTTCGGTGGCGGGCGTCACGGCTGTCGTCGGTTGCCGCAATGCCAACAGATTGCTTGCAATTAAAGCCTGTAGAGGGCACAAGAGACGGTTGGATAGAAGACTCGCGTTCAGCGTCGGGAGGCCATCCGATCGTGCAGGAAGAGGGAAAGAGCAGGCCAAACAGCGTGGGACAATTTGTGGGTATGTCTTATCGATAACACTAGCGTTCATTGGCGAAGTCAGGGATACCTTGTAGGGTGATAACACTCACAACAACTGCGGGGGTCAACGATGCGTGCGACAACGGGCATGGTCCCGAACTGTCAGTGCGATGAGCTTTCGGTCGATAGCTTCGCGTCATATTTGTATTTGGTACGAGAGGTTGTATGACTTCCAAGGCTGCATGACACACTGTGACGCTCCAAGTTTTTTGCACTTACTAGTACACCTCACATGTTTTGATGTTCTATCACCATGGCTATTTCCAAGAGCGATCCTATAGCCATCATCGGAGGAGGAGCATTCGGCCTCTCCACAGCTCTTGAGCTCTCCAGCAAAGGCTACATCAACGTTACGGTCTTCGAGAAAGATGAGGACATCCCATCGCGATGGTCTGCTGCAAACGACTTGAACAAGATCATGCGTGCGGAGTATGAAGATGAATTCTATACAAACTTGGCTGTCGTAGGTAGCCCTCTACACCCCGAGCAATACTATAAGGGGTTGATCATTAGAGTAATAGCTGACGTGCCAAAAGGAAGCTACCCACGCCTGGCAGACTCCCCTCTATGCGCCATACTTCCACCGCGTCGGCTTTCTAAACTGTGTCTCTGGTGCTGCACCGCAGAAAGCAGTAGATACGATGCGCAGATTCCAAGCGGCTGCCGAGAAGCACCCGGAATTGGAGCCTTTCCTCCATCTCATCTCAGGGCCTCAAGATGTACGTAATGTAGCTGGGGCCTGGCAGTTCACCGGGGAAATGCCTGGCTGGAAGGGATATGTTTGCAAATACGACGGCTATATGCACTCGGCCAACGCGCTGAGAGGAATTCATCGCGAAGCTAAGAAGACTGGCGTTAGGTTCTTCTTGGGAGAGGATATTGGTGCGATAGACAAGATCATATACGAGGGGTCAGATAGGAGCAGAAAGAGCACTGGTGTTCAAACAAAAGCCGGAAAATTCCACGCTGCCAAGCTAGTCATTGTCACTGTTGGTGCCGCAGCCCACAAGATTGTGCCTGAGATCGGTACCGAAGTGTCTGCCAAGTCATGGTCAGTTGCACATGTCCGCCTCACCGACGACGAGACCGCAACACTTCGCGGCATCCCCGTCACATACGCTCGCGACCTCGGTTTCTTCTTCGAGCCAGACCCAAAGACGAATTTCCTCAAGCTTTGCCCAATGGGCGGTGGCTACATCAACACCAACCCAAACACCGGAGTCTCTGAAGCACCTGAAAGGTTGATGCGCTTCGTGCCAAAAGAAGACGAAAGGAAAATGCGTGAACTTCTCCATCAAACATTGCCCAACCTTGCTAATCGACCCCTAGTAGAGAAGTTCATTTGTTGGTTTGCTGATACAGCGGACTCAGACTTCATTGTCGACTACGTACCCGAGACTTCCTCTTCTGTCATGATACTCTCTGGCGACTCCGGTCATGGTTTCAAGATGTTCCCGATCGTCGGAAGGTGGGTGGATAACCTGCTGAACTCGCCCGACGGTAGGCAAAGTATTGCAAGATGGCGTTGGAGAATACCGAAACAGAAGAATAAGGGGGAGAGTTTTGACGTTGATGTGAGCTGGCGAGTAGGAGATGTTCGAGAGATCCGCGATGTGCAAGATGAAGAAGAGGCAAAGTCTAGGATATGAAGCTTCCGGCAGGCCCACTCGCCGGACGATCTTTGAGATGGCTGTTGTTTATGATTGGCAATGTTCATTGCATATTCGGATCAATGATCTGGTAGTCATCCAATGTCGCAAAAGAAAGCCAATCAGTTCCTTCAATATCCATAGAATCAGCCACAGCCAGAATTTGCTCGGCAGTCAGATCATCCCCAAACCCACTTCCTTCATCACTGATTCCAGGATAAGGTTGTGGTATCGTACCTTCCGAGTTAGGCAGCCTAGCTGTAGATTGATAACCCTCAGGAAAAGAGATTGGTCGTTGCATGCTCGGTTCCGGACTAATAACATTGGTTGACGTGGTGAATAGACGCATTCTCTCCTCAGAGTATTCCGCTAACATCTCATCAAGCTTGAGAAGCTCCGCGTGCCGAAATCCCGCGATCCGGTTGCCACTAGATATCATGGCTTCAAGCAGACTGTATGCATTGCCCAGGTAGTTCGTTTGGCTATCCATTAGGCTAGAATCGACGAAGCGGGTCAAAATGAGGACCGTGGTTGATACGAAGAGCGCGTCTAGATCCCATGGGAGGAAGATTTCTGTATCATAGTCAGCCATCTAAGAGACTGGGTAGCAAAGTTACATACCGAGTATTCCTTGATCATGTAACATCTCTAGGATGCTGAGAATCTTCTGAGACGCTTCAAGGGATATTTGTAGTAGATGACGTATCTTGCGTGATGAGATCAACGGCTCTACTTCCGCTGGTGACTCAAAGACTTTCTTCAGACAGCAGAAGAGCAATGGTCTAGTCACGACAACAATGGTCTAGAGAGTTGTCAGACCGGCTTGGTGTCGTACGATGGGTCTTACCTGATAGTAGAGTAGATGCAGATGTGCCGGCATCCTCGAGATGCCACTAAAGCGCTCGTCGGTATGTAGGGAAAATGACTTTCGGAGCTCTTCCGCCAAGGACGTAAGATCGTCTAAAACAGCCTTGATGCTTAAGACAAACATCTTGCGTAGTCGACCCTTCGAGCCATACACAGCTAAGTGATCCAGTTAGCTATCGCTAATGCTTCATGAATATCGACCCGCGTACTTCTGGCGATCTCGGCATATATACATGCAAGCTTGATCTGCATCTTGAGTGCTGCAACTTGTTGAGCTGAGTTCATAAAGTCTGGAAGTTGGCAGGTTATATCGCCATCTCGAATCGATTGAGGCAGACCCATCAAAGATGTCATATGGCGATCAAGGATGTATACCGTCCACCAGATTTTGCGGCATCGCTGAACAAGAGGCCGGCCTAAGTTTTTCACCGGCATATCAGTATGCATCCCTTCAATCATTGATATGCGCATGGCTTGGCCTATCTAGCAAGTGTTAGGAAGTATTAAGAGGACGAGAATGCCGCCGTACCGTTACATGCGCTGCATTTCTTGAGTCCAATGCTTGTAGGTACAGCGCTATGCAGCAAAGTACTTCGACCGCCGTCACGGGTTCGCGGCACAAACGACTGGTGTCAGGGAGAAGCTGAAGGGCTTGGGTAAAGAGGTCGGCGCCTGGCGGTCGTGCCGTTTGGCCTTTCCCCTGGATGAATGTCTTGCCAAAAGCTAGGACTAGAAGGAAATGTATGTACCACAAGCTCTCTTTCCATACACTTCTCTCAGAGTTGGAGTAGAAGGCATGCAGATTTGCCATGAACTCATCTTCATCGAAGAGATGGACAAGCTGTGCGCAATGAAACTTCACAGCATTGATCAGGAAGATGGCGTAGTCGATACTGGGGATAATGGGAGAATTGGAGTCCGGAAGACTACGTGTGCCATCCCAGAGAAGATCATATGCTGAGCCATCAAACAACAAGTCAGCGCTAGGCAGTGGTAATTTTCGGGTGTGCTCATGCACCAAGGTGAGGATTTGTCCGTGGAACGACCAGTTCGAAGAGGTGCCTAGATAAACTGTGAAGAGTCTTAGTTGAAGCTCATGGAGGATGACGCTTAAGCTTACAAGCTCTTCCAGAAGATGATGACATGAACTTGGAAGACTCAATAAGCGGGTTTACCAGATTCGCTTCATGAGGGTCGGGTCCATGTGTGGGTGAATTGTCTCTCGTCGCCTCAAAGCTGGGTGGGTTCGCCAGCTGTTGAATGTCATCTCTTTGTGGTAAGTTCTCACCCTCAGCCTGAGCCACTGCATCGTTAGCAGTCGTTAGTGCTTGGCAGGCACTCGACGTATGTCCCGAATGTTGCTCCAACCGAGCCACTTTCGCCTGGAGATCGGAGAGATATCTGAACAGCATCAGCTTCTACTCTCCCAAATAGAACCAGTCAAAAGCTACCCTTGAGTCACTAGAATCTTGTTCTCCCGGTCATCGAAAATGCAAGTAAGGCTTCGTCGGCCGCAGTTGGAGCATGGCTGCTGTCCCGAGCATTTGATCTTCTGTCTCCTGCACCGCGAGCAACTGCCCGTAGTTGTCAACAATGCACTCTCTCGGCACCATAAAAGTTGCGTACGCATTTGATGATCTTTTTGTCACCTTCCGATGGTCGTTGGAGGTCGCCATCATGGTTGCCGAGGCTCCTGGAAGACGATACAATGAGCCGGCATAGATTATTCATGGAGTCATCAGCAGCGACGTGAAGGAAGGACATGCCAGCTCGCGTGCAGAGACTCTATACTCGCGAACCGGGGGTGTCGACGACCTATTGTGGCTAGATAGTACTAATGCGGGGGACGGATGAGGTCAATGCTTGGCGTCTTCCCTGACAGCTGGCCATCTTTGCTGCTCATTAAGGACCATCGGCCCATTGAGCTTTCTGTCCACACCTTACGAAATCGCATCATGCTATCCCTGTTACCCAGAAGAACTCTGAAGTGACGCGTAGAGTTGACGATGCCTAGGCGCTCCTGAGGTCCCCTGTGTCATAAGCAGCTGCCCTAAGCGCAGCGCGCACTGAGTCGCGCGACGGATGCGCTTCCGTCCCTCTTGCAAGAGCGCTCATCACCAAGTATCCCAACCGCTGGTTCACAGGAGGGGTTCACTACGGACTGTCTATTTTGCGATTCTAGCCCCGCCGCGGCAAAAAACCTTGCCAATGCACGAAAAGCAGCCTTTTTGGGACTCGAATGCCTCCAGTGAATCGAATGCAGCTCGAAAAATGAGGATTCAACACGCAAGGCTGCCTCGAGAATCCCAAAACGTATCCTCAATAGTGCACGGTAAGCTTCAGTGACGATTTTGAAACACGGTTGTTATCTCGAAAACTTCTCGTTATCGCGTCTGCAGGCTCTCTCAGTTGTAGTGCCACCGTTGGGGTCATCCATCGGGAAGCCTCCCGATCAACTTGCGAGCCGATGCGAAGTTGGGGCCTGGCGTGGTAAGCTTATCGGCCAACCAAAGGTCAACGCGTTGTTTGTCACAAACGGGTATTTGCGGGCATGAGGATCACAGCGATATCGCTAGGTACAGCAAATGATTCTCGGGATGCATTGCCGTTGCTGTGCGGAGTATCGTGAAGGGGCAATTATAGAAGACAGGGCAACAATGGTA
>JAESFQ010001014.1_pt1 | contig 10216 bp, 7 predicted proteins | sample 9269431 | NCBI WGS metagenome assembly JAESFQ01 (sample SAMN14502588, study PRJNA617103) | algae metagenome | isolation source: Plectolyngbya sp. WJT66-NPBG17 and co-occurring heterotrophs from well... | place: USA: Mojave Desert, Joshua Tree National Park, California | collected 2006-08-06 | reverse complement strand
TCTACGTGAGTAGCCAGACCCCTTTCTTCTTGGGTCACAATGTGATGATAATGTCGTTTCTTGCACTGTGTCTAAGGCCATTCCGTTGTTTGCCAGTAATCTATCGTTCGCTAACAAGAGCAGACCACAAGCGCAAGCTTGTCACCGAAGTGGTATATGTCACTGAGACCGTCGCTGAAGTTGTCGTCTTCGTCAATGAGGCGGGGGCGCCTTATTCCACTACGACTTCGGCGATCCTCACTATCGAGCCTCCGCAGACTTCATCGGTTGTACCAGAGCCGGCTCCCTTGCCTATCTCATCGCAAAAGCCTTTATCCACATTCGCTTCGCCCTCAGCAGAGCCTACTGATGTCGGTGTCCAGCATGCGACTACGACACTAGTGCCCTCTTCTACCAAGGCCGAATCATCATCTGCGGCGCCTGCTTCGACACAGGAGCCTGAGCCCATACCGCAGCCATCGTCTGCTGCTCAGGATCTCACTGTCGACACGGCTACTTTCGGTACCCTGCCTCTAGGCATAACCTGGGATGCCTATAGTAGCTCCGCCAACTGCAAGACCGCGGATGAAACTGCAAGCGAATTCAGTAGGATGAACGACTACAAGATCATCCGCATATATGGCATGGACTGCGATCAGATCCCACTCGCAATCCAGAACGCCCTCAAGAACGGTCAAAAGCTTATGGGTGGCGCGTATCTAGATCCTAGTGGTGGCGGCGAAGATCTCAGCCAAGTTATCCAGACCTACAAGAGAGCCATTGATCAATACGCCGACGGCAATTGGGATGTTATCCAACTCTTCTCAGTCGAGAACGAGCGTGTCAACGAGCGCAGAATGACATCTTCACAAGTTGTCGACGCCATCGGTAGCGCTCGCAGTCAGCTACGAAGCCTCGGTTACAACGGACCCGTGGGCGCAGTCGAGACAGCGCCTGCTACGCTCGATAACCCTGCCATCTGCGGCGCCTCAGATGTAGTCATGGTCAACATTCACGCCTTCTTTGACAGAAACACCAAACCACAGGACGCTGGTCCATTTGTCAAGAGTCAAGTTGAGCGTGTGAGAGCCGCTTGCAGCAACAAACGCCTCGTCGTCACCGAGTCTGGCTGGCCTCGACAGGGTAATGCCAATGGCGCGGCCGTCCCGTCACCTGAAAACCAGCGTATTGCCATCGAATCTATTCGTGCCACCTTCAACAGCGACATGTTCCTCTTTAGCGCCTTCGACTCGGGATGGAAGGCAGACTCTGCATCAACCTTTAACGCTGAGCGTTACTGGGGTGTACTTGATTAGCTGCTCCAATGCAAGCTATTATATTGTTGGAACGATATTGCGGATTGCGCCATGCGACATGCATTTCTCTAATTGCATCTCTCAACAAGCAACTGTATACGCCCATCACTTCTGCCATTTTTCTTGCCGACGCACCGGTGGCCTAGTGTTGCGTAAGAGTGCGTGGAAGATCATTTCTGGTGTCGTCATGTTACGGGTATGGAGATGAGATACGAACATCATGTAACATAGACATCCGATTCTCAAACGAATGAATCTTTCAATGCATTATCTTAGCTGACTTGCACATGGGCCGCTTGCTTGTACGACTTCACGGCTCACAGACTGGTGTGACCTGGTGTGGAACGCTTCACTTAGCAAATACGTAACTTTAAGATCTGGTCAACCTTTTTCTCGACTGTACCAGCGCTCCTTGTAGTCCCAAGAATCTTAGCAACCCAATGCGGCAGCCGTCTCCTCCAACGCCTTGACAAGGCCATCCAACGTCCCCTTGATCACTCCCCCATTCACAACCACTCTGAAGAACTTGCCCTTCTCGCCCGGCGCAAAATCAATCATAAACCCCCTGCTAACTAGTCTGCTAGCAATCTCCGTCGTGACCCTACTATTCGCATCCGCTTCCTCATTCAACTGCCCTCCCTTGGCATAGTAAAAACACACTTGCAGACACGGCAACGGCTCCGGACTAATCGTCTTGAAGTTCCCGTTCTGCTTCAGCTTGCTTAAAAGGTACTCTCCGTTTTCGTATCCGCGGGCTACCAAATCGCTAAAGTGCTGTGCACCGTAATAATGCAGCGCGAGGAACATTTTCAGACTATCGGCGCGACGGCCGCATTGAGGAGTCAGGTCAGCAAGGTCGTAGATATCCGCTGCATCGGTACCTAGTGCGTTGTGGAAGAGGTAGCCAGCTGGCAGTGTGAGTGCGCGGTGGAAAGTATTCATGTCGCGGCCGAGGAGGAAGGAACAAGTCATTGGTACGCCGAGCATTTTATGCGGGTTGATCGTGATGCTGTCTGCGAGTTCAGCGCCCGTGAGTCGGGATTCACGGTACTCCGCGTTGAAGACTACACTTCCACCCCAAGAGCCGTCAATGTGGAACCAGAGGTTGTGCTCTTTGCAGATCTTGTTAAGAGCAGGAAAAGGGTCAAAGGAGCCTTGGACAGTCGTTCCGGCTGTTGCATTGAGGAAGAAGGGTGTTTCGCCACGGTCTTTGCTTTCCTTTACACAGCGTTCGAATTCGGCCGGAATCATACAGCCGCGGTCGTCGACAGGTACGGCGATGACGTTTTTGGAGCCGAGACCGAAGAGGTTGGCTGCTTTTTCCACAGAGTAGTGGCCGTGGGCTGAAGTGAAGATGGTGAATTTGTGGGATCCATTGCCGTCGGCTTTTGTGTCGGGGTAGAGAGTATTGCGAGCAATTACTATGGCGGAGCTGTTTGATGCGCTGCCACCAGGTTGGGAGATGCCCCCTGAGGTGAAGGAAGGAAGGCCAAATAGTGATGCTAAATACTTTGTTGTCCGCTTTTCGACCAACGTTAGGACGGGAGAGACTTGGTAGACGTGTGACTGCGGATTGTTAGCTGTGTCGTCAGTATGTAACTCGACGGAAAGGCGTACATTAGTATTTAGTACCGCCAGTACCAATTCGCTAACGACTCCCACAGCATTTGTGCTCGCATATAACTTATCAAGAAACCCTTGATCCCATGTATTGACAGAGTACTTCAAGATAGCCCCCACGAGCTTCACCAATCCCTCTTTACCAGCCTTTTCCTCGTTAATCTTTAGCTCTTCCTTGAGAATAGACTCCAGCTTCTTCGGCGGATGATGCTCCACTAACGCGGTTCTGGGCCCGCCACCTTCAATTTTCAGTCCATGGCCTGTGTGCTTTGTTGCTGCATCTTCGTCGGCGGACCGGATGAAAGGTATTATCAGATCTTGAATCGCGTCCAGAAGCTGTTTGGGCTGTTAGTGAGTGTCTCTTTGATTTACCCTGGACCTTGACTAGGATGTGATAGGTGGCGATGCCAGTTCAGGGTGAGTCGGAATAATCGGAATCTTCTTCCGAGTCACTTACGTCTTTGACTTCATCAGCACGATTGAGGGGTTCTTCCTGTTGCGCGAGTGACATTCTGATATGTATTAGGCAGATTGTATCAAGTAGTACCAATATTGCTAGAGCAGGGGTATAGGTCTGCTGTCAGATGTAAGATGAGGGTAAAAGAAGTCACAGTCTACAAAGAACGTGGCCGAGTCGTCGGCATTAGCGTCGAACTGTAGCAATGACGAATATGGAGTCATCGATGTCGTCTACTTAGGGCACATGCCCACATTCTTATGGCGAAAACGTTCTCATGCAAATATGCCACTAAACAGGTATCTAGGGTCGAATAAAAAAAATGCATACTCGAGCCCCACATAAGCCCTAACCCAACTCGCGAAACGCCGTTTTTACCATGCCTCATTCTCAAGAACCGTGCCGAACAAACAAAGTTTCTGTACATAGCGTAATGGGACTATTATTGTGCCACAAGGCTCTTGGCTTTGCTGCTGCTTCCGCTGCTAACACTGCTGTTTGTTGTATGTTTATCCTTCTTTGGTTTTTTGCCGTCTTTGGCTTGCGCGGCCTTGGCAGCGGCGTGCTTCTGTCTTGCCAACTCGATAGCTGTCAGATGTCTACCGGATCGATGATTCTGCGGCGGTGTTGCATCGCCGTTTGACTCGGGAAAGCTCTGGAAGCCATCGTTGCCGGCTGTGTAGCGCGATTGTGTGACCCAGTCACCGCGTTTGCGTTTGTACAAATCCATTCGCCAATTTCGCCAGACTGCGCGGCCTACGAAGGATTCGCGTAGAGAATTTTCGTTCTCGGCTAGTTCTTCGGCGATGCGCTCGCGGATAAAGGCGAGGCCAGCTGTACCGTGCCAAATGGCATCGATGACATGAGACGCAGCAGGATCGAGTGCAAGCTCACCGATCTTTCCATAGAATTGTTGGATCATTTTTCGGCGAAAGATGACGGAAGCGTTCTTCGAGACGAGGGCTGCTTGAAGCGTCCGTGACGCAGTAGAGTCGCGGGCGAGCTGAACCGCGAGTTCAGGAGACAGATTAGCAAGAGAGTCAAAGACAAGCTGGCCGAGGGGTCCATCTACTGTCATCATGGTTTGTGCTAGGAGCGACCCGTGAACCTTTTCTGGCGAGTGCTCATGTTTGGCACGGGACTTGCCATCTTCTTCGCTGAGCTTGAGAATGCGTGTGACCTCAAAGCCATTGGAACCTGCATATGCAGTCTCCAGCTGAGCCTTGATGGGCGAGCAATCGATCTCTCGGGCCACGCATCGCTCGATGAGCGTTTTGATGACTCCTGTACGACCACGTTCTACCAGGCTGGGGATCTGATCCACGATTTGACGCATAGCCTCTTCCAAGTCGTCCCTGCCGAGTCTTTCCATAATCTTTCCAACCACGTAAGCTGCAATCTCATTGCGAGCCAGCGTGCCCATTCGCTCCTTGAAAAACTCTCCGTAGATGGATTTGAAGACCTTTCCGGGCGCGTTCTCAATGATGACTTCGAGCAGTCGGGAACCAATGGTGTCGTACACGAGCCCATTAATCAGGATGGCGCTTTCCGTTCCTTCGGCGATAGGATTGTCAGGCAATAAGCGGTGAATGATGGACTTTTCGTCCTTGGCTCGCGACTTGCCAAAGTGGGAAAGCTCGAGCTTCAGCAGCAGTTGTAGGGTGGGACTTCCGAGGGAATGTGTGGTCAGAGTACGGAGGTAGTGCGGCTCGATGCCTGATACACTCTCGCTGATGACCTTGTCAAGAGCTTTAGAAAAGCTCTCGGGGACGGCTCTTTCCTCGAGTAAACGTTCCTGGTCTTTCTCTGCGCCTGAGACTGTGACCTTTTCCTTCTTCTTGCTCTGCATGGCCGATTTGTTCTGTTTCTCCAACGCACTGCCCGATAGGACGACCAGCAGCACTCGCAATACGTGCGATGCGTACTTGTCCGTCATTAAAAAGCCCATGTAGCCCTCAAGCTCGCCCAGCGTGTATAGGAACAAATTCTCCATGGAAACGACAACTTGGTCAGGGTCCGACGACGGCGGGGTTTGTGTTTTTTCGGTACTGGTAGCAATCTCTTGGGTAACGACAGGCGCAGCTTGTATAAAGAGGGCTTCGCAGCAGTGGGAGGCGAATCGGTTCTGGACGAGGTTGAGGAAGCTGCGACGGGTTAGCATGTTGAATGCGGAAAGAGCGACTGGACACATACTGTCCGCTGAACTTCTGGAACAGGCCCTTGAGCTGGTCTGGCGAGGAGAGAAGGATCAAGCGTTCGAGCAGGCGCGATGTCTGGCTGTTCGCAATCTTTAGTTCCTTGCCGTCGGCCTCTTTCCAGACACTGGCGAGGAAAATGTCGCGGTCTTCGGAGCTCTCGAACTGGTTGAGCTCGAGCATCTCGTCGGCCTTTTTGAAGTACTCCTGCTCCTGCTCGTCGAGCATTCCGTAGTAGACGGGCGTCGCATCCGGGTGGGCGACCTCATGTTTGGCAACATGGTGCGCAGGGTTTTCCGCGTCGAGCTGGCCGACGTCTTCCTTCTTGAGGCGCTTTGCACTCGCATCGTCGTCGAGGTCCCGCTTCCTCTTCTTCTGGTCATCGCGGCGGCCGCGCTTCTTGTGGTCCTTGGGCATGGCGACTGGCGACTGGCGACTGGCGATGACGGCAGCGGCGCAACACAAAAAGTTTCGCAACTTCGGCTATTGGGCGGGGGAGCGAGGACTGCAGTGCTCTGGCAGCGGTGCAGGGCAGGACAAGCAGTAAATAGACGCTGGCGGAACAGAACCGCCTGGACCTTTGAGACAGCGGTACAGAAGTTTACGGGGGGGCGTGGGACACGGCAGTGCTTGCATTGAGCGTCTGGTCCAATAGTGGCCTGACGCACGGTTGGATCTTGGATCTGAGAATCGCTGGGATGATCGATCGGTGGCGCATCAGAATCGTGGGAGCGGCCGCACCGACCACCGAGGCGACGACGTAGCGATGTGCCCAGGCGCAGGCAGACCAGCGCCCACCGCAGGCCCCCCCTCCCCCCGCCAGCAGCGCCCGCCCGTGGATCGTACGAGATGGACGACAACCAGACTCGCGTCGCCGACTACCTCGACGACAAGCTCCAGAATGCCGCCGACCTCGACGAGCTCGACGCCCTCTTGGCCGCCGTCACCGCGCAGCATGGCCTCCTCCGCCAGCAGCTCGACGATGCACAGCGCGACCTTCACACGGCCAAGGAGGCGTCGCACGCCCATCATGGCGACCTCAGGCGCCGCGCCGACCGCTTCAGGCACGAGCAGGCCGACATCGACCGCCGCCTGATGGTCATCACCGCCTCGGAGACGAGCGACGAGGCTGTCCCCCGCTTTGAACACGCCCTCGACACACTGCACCGCCTCGACGTCGCCAGCGGATACGTGCAACTGCTGGCTGAAGTCGACGTGCTCAGGTAGGACAGCCATCGTGTCTGCTATGGGCTCGTCAGCTGACCCACGCCAGCAAACAAGCCCAGTCGCAGCTCCAGACGTCCAATGAAGCCGCCCTCGCGCCCTACAAGCAGCTGCGCGCACTGCACACCCGCCTTGTCAACCGGCAAGACGACGCAGAGGGCGCCGCTCCCCAGCTGCTCCACCACGTCAACGCCATCACCCACGCCCTGCGCACCAAGATCCTCGACGCCTTCTCGTCCGACCTCGACCGCGTTCTCAAGAAGATACACTGGCCCACGCCCAAAGCAAACATACCCAGCCACTTGCACGAGGAATGGGAGACGGCCATTGTGAAGCTGCTCGACCTGCAGCTGCCCGAACTGCAGGGCATGAGCTATGCCAGCGGGCCGGGCGACAAGGTCAAGCTCCCGCCTGTCCTCTTCCCCATCGGGGTGCTCGTGCAGCCGCTCGAGATGCGCTTCCGCTATCACTTCGACGGTGACAAGCCCACGAACCGCATTGATAGGCCAGAATACTTTCTTTCGCACATCACCACCCTATTAAACGACTACAGTGCATTCGTCAGTGACCATGTGCAACCTATCCTCCTAGCTCACTTCCGAGGCACCGATCTTGCGCTCAACCCCGTCTACATCGATGCCATGTCCGCCTACATAACCGCTCTACTGCCTATGCTGCGCTCCAAGATTGGCTCGCTGCTGCCCAAGGTCGCAGGCCAGCCCCAGCTGCTCAGCCACCTTATGCACGAGGTTATGAGCTTTGACACGACTATCCGAGACACTTGGGGATATGACGGCGGCTATGGCGTGGACGGATGGAAGGGCTTGTCATGGGAGTTCCTTGTTCAGGGCGACTGGTTTGGCCGATGGCTGCAGGTGGAAAAAGACTGTACGTTTGCCCGGCGCCAACGGAGAATTGTCGGATTGCTAACATCAGGCAGTCGCACTGTCTCGCTATCAGAACATTGTCGAGGCTCCAGACTTTGGTGATCTTGACTACGAAAGCGTCGATCCCAAAGCCACCAAGCCTACCAAGGGAGCGATTCGCGTAAACGACCTGCTTGAAACCATAACGGGCATGTCCTCCCCTACCCCTCCTTTCCAGATTTGTCGCTAATCAGCAACGCATTGCAGATCGATACAGACCCTTGACATCCTTCAGCCAGAAGCTCACCTTCCTGATAGACATACAGATTGCCATATTCGACAAACTCCACGAAAGGCTGCAGAGCAATCTGGAAGCGTATCTGTCTATGACCACGTCACTGGGTCGCGCTATGGGCGGTGTGACCAAGGAGGAACAGGAAAAACTGCTTGGTGTCGAGGGACTAGAGCGCCTTTGCAAGACGTATGGCAGTGCTGACTATCTCGAACGGGCAATGCGTGACTGGAGCGACGATGTGGTAGGCTCCCACTCGCATGATTTCTGTGTGACGCCAACTTCAGCTAACCCCTTTTTCAACAGTTCTTTCTCGATATCTGGGAAGGTCTACAAGATCGTGCTCGTGGCCAAACTAGCAATATTGGTACCATGAGCGTGGCCGACGTTGCGGAACGCACATCTAAGAACGTTGAAAGTGACGACGTCGACGGTGGCTCGCTCTTTGACGAAACGGCATCGTGGTACGCGCGCCTCCGTGAACGTAGCGAGAAGATTATCATCGACACGCTGAACAGCAATGTGCGCGAGGCGCTGCGTCCCTATCGGCACATGTACGTTTCCATATCTTGACCCTTGCACCGTTGATCTAAAACCCTATACTTCTAACCCCACCTACTAACATTGCTTTTAGCAACCCATGGGCAACTCTTAGCGGTCCTTCCGCTTCAGCCCCAAACGCCATGGAACTCTCACCCACTGCAGAAATCGACCCATTACTTACCTACCTACGTAGCACGCTAGCGTTCCTTTCACGCGCTCTAGCATCCGCGCCGCTGCGCCGCATCACTCGTGCAGTCCTGACTACCATCTCGACTACGCTGTGGGAGAATGTGCTTAGCCGATACCGCTTCTCTACTCAGGGTGCTGCTCAGCTACATGCTGATCTTGGCGCTGTGTGCCGAGTCGTGGACAAGTATGTGGGCACAGGAGTAGCAGAAGCCGGTCTAGGGAAATGTCTTGAAGGGGTCAAAATCGTCGGATTACCTGTGAAAGGCAGTTCAACCTCGCAGGTCGATACCGCAACGGGTCGGGATGACGAGGGTGGCGGAGAGGACGAGGACTGGGATACAGGGGCTTGGGCCGCAGAAGATGGTGATGAGGTGCATGATGCTCCGCAAAAAGCGAATTCCTCTCGTAACACAGCGTCTGGGGTTGATGGAGGGGAACTGGGACTATGGGAGGTGGAGAGGCGACTTTTCGCGGATAATCAATCTGCGAGGGATGTGTTGGAGGACTTGGGGTTGGAGCTTTTGAGTGAGACGGAGGCGCGAGCGTTGTTGAGAAGAAGGGTTGAGCTGGCTGGATAACGCGTGGTTTGTAGTTGATAGTTCGTGGCGGCGAGCTTGTCGGGAGATGGTTGCGCAGATTGTGCGAGTATCCAATAATCCGATCCCGGTCTGACACCGTGGCATTTGTAGTGTTGAGCATTGGCGATGCATGTGTCCGATGTATGTAGGAACGCAGGCTGCACCTGACATTTACCCGACACCGCAGTCTAGTCTCACTTGGTAGCGCATACTTCAGTGTCAAGTTCCATTCCGGGTATCATATCCATCCTATGTGATGTCCTTCCCACATGTGACAACAGCACGTCCCCCGTTCCGAGCAAACTTTCCCCACGTCCATGCCTGCATCGTTGCCGTGCTGACCCGAACACTGCCATCTCCCCGCACAGCTCAAAGCGGACCGGAACAGTAGAGTACATTAGAGTAAGTAGTGCTCCGTCTAGTTCGAGTACTTGGGATCAACCTTCTTACCACTAATCTTCTCGTAGGCCTTACGCATGCCGTCGGTCTGTTTTTTTCCTCGTTAGCTCTCTCTCTCTCTCTCTCTCTCTCTCTCTCTCTCTCTCTCTAAAACAACAACAAGAAGAACTCGCGCAATAGTCAAAGGTGGATACGCAGAGTTTACATACAATCTTCTCGCTCATAGCACGGTTTCCGGCAATCTTCTGACCTTGGGCGCCGCCAAACTTCTTCATTCCGGTTGTGAAGGCCTTGTCGACGTAATCCTGACCTCCTGCACCCGACGCACCGCCAGCATGGTTGGGGTTGTTCATCTCTGCGGGTACGAGTGTGACGTGGGTTTTGTGGGAGTGTGGGTGTGTACAAATAATAACCGATGGCGCGAATGAATAGCTGGTAGTATAGTTGGAAGATGAGGGCAAAACGGTGCGAAGGTGGATGAGATGAAATGGAGACGGTGAGGTAGATATATCAATGGCAACAAAACGGGCCGCGAGCAGATGGAGCCAGCTCTTTATG
>JAESFQ010001013.1_pt1 | contig 10217 bp, 9 predicted proteins | sample 9269431 | NCBI WGS metagenome assembly JAESFQ01 (sample SAMN14502588, study PRJNA617103) | algae metagenome | isolation source: Plectolyngbya sp. WJT66-NPBG17 and co-occurring heterotrophs from well... | place: USA: Mojave Desert, Joshua Tree National Park, California | collected 2006-08-06 | reverse complement strand
GATTCTTTTCAATCGGGGCTTTTCCATTTTCCTGAACATTCGATACCCTTTGTTTTCCGCGAGGCGTTGTCTTGGGTAGTGTGTCTGTTAAGGTCCAGATGAGTGTAGTAGTATCACCAGTATAATCACTGAATGTTTTCATCAAACGACCATACCATAGTGTGTTGATGTTGTGACTTCTGGCCATGAGGTGTGAATTAACACTACATTAGTATGCGTAGTGGGTTGTATGGCAGTCAGTGAAACAATGAGTAAGATGTTGATGAAGCGGTGAAACCTTCAAACATATCCCAAAGAGTGTCACAAGTAAGGATGTCGACCAGTCACGTAAGATGGCAGCATAGCAAAGAAGTCATGGTAAAGAATTTGTTGGTATCTCATATCCATTAATTCATGGTACTATCGTGAACCCGGCGAGAGTCGCAGTGCTCATCGCTCAACCCATAGTGGTATCGTTCTGACCTGATCATGATTAGTACTAGTGTCAAGATGGAGTGATAATATAGACCACATACCGAAGTGAAATATCGAACTGTGGCTCAAGTACTCAGTACTTAGATGGAGCGCTTGTTGGCCTCAGCAGAGCCCTCGTGCTTCTTCTGATCCATCTTGTCGCCAGCAGCGCTGAGGGCACCAGAGGCACGGTCGGTGATGCTGTCCTGGCCGGGGACGTTGCCCTTGGCCTGCTCCTTGTTGGCCTCCTTCTGGGCCTCCTTGGACTGGCCCTGGACGGTCTCGGAGACGTAGTTGGCGGCGTTCTTGACAGAGTTGACGGCCTGGCCGACGATGCCCTCGTTGGGAGTGTTGGCGTTGGGGGCAGACATGTTGATTGGTTTGGTTGGGAGGTTTGGTTGGGAGTTGAAGAAGTTGTAGTAAAGTTGAAGGCTTGATGTGTGATGGAGGAAAGCAGAAGGGCGCCGGATGAGGGTATTTATGTAGAGCAAGAGGGGTAGGTGAGGGAGGCTAGTGAGGGGCTGAGCGCTAGGGTCCAACACAGCACAAACAAACATACGTCACTGTCTGGTGGGTTGGGTGACGTCACAGGGAAGGAGCACTGGAGGAGGGGGCCAGAACACGCAAGCGCAACGAGTACCCGCAGCCACGAACCATCACATGCAACGCACAACCCCCAGACAGCCAGCAAGACAGTGGGCTTTTTGCAAATCCCGCTGCCGATCGTGGATTATCATGCCAATCGCGTCATGCGCCATCGCATTCATCATCTGGCATTCGCTGCGTGCCTGAAAAGTGCCCCTCTGTCGCCCCGCCGGTGACGTCAGACCATGGACCGCGGCTGTATCAAGTACAGCTGCCCAACAAAGCACGCAAACGCTTGCCGCAAAGCAGCCAGTCTTGCCTGTCACGCGCTCTTGTTCCAGCCCGAGCAGAGGCGGTCGCCGGAAGAATGTATGGCTAGCTGAGATGCGTAGGCGTCGGTTTCGGAAGGTGCTTTTGTTGCCGGAGGAGTCTACTCCGCTGCACAGGCAGCATACCATGGCCTGCGAGGAGAAGCATTGCCGTATGCTGTCAGCCAACACGTCATATGTAGACCTCATCGAGATGTCCCCACCTGCATCCACAGCGGCCTAGCAGCTTCATCGAGTGGGGGCAAGGACAGGTGTACTTCTCGGGTCCGTCTCGACTACATGTAGTGGACACATGTTCCATCTGCGTACGAGACATGAACAACCCACCAACAAACTCACAAAGTCCGATAGCGAACACGGGGCGCACTAGCGTGGTAGCCTCAGCCATGTTGAAAGAGAATTAATTGCCGCCGTGAGCGGAGCATCTAACACCTCTATAGTACCAGAAATCTAAATCGAGAAACGTGAAATGAGCGGTGCGAATGGAATCGTGACAGTGCCTGTACCAGCAAGCCCACTGCCACACGTGCAGTCGTCCGTCGTAGGGTATCGTAACTTAAAGGATAGTACAATGCGGACGGTGTCCTCGGCGCTTCGGCCTTCCAGTATGCGTCCGAGATCTTGGACCGGGTCTCGGTGAATCGGGTGGGGCCATGCGCGACCGTTCCTGTTGATCTTTGCGGATGATTTGCCGGCAGAGGTCGACAAAGGCTTCATCCACATTGGCTCTTCTTCGAGCGCTGGTTTCAAAGTACGGTATGTTCCACTCACGGGAGATTGCAAAGGCTCGTGGCCGTGGCACTGCTCGGTCTTCTTCTAGATCTGACTTGTTGCCGATGAGTACCATGGGAACGTTGCTATCTTCCTTAATTCGTCGTATCTGCTCCCGAAGCTCTGCCAGTTCCCAGAACGAAGATGCCGACGTTATGCTGAAGACGAGAAGGAACCCTTGACCGGTTTTCATATACAGTTCCCTGTGGATGGTAAGTTTTGAGCTGGCATGAGTCTAGAACGACATATTACCTCATAGCAGCTACTTGTGGTTAGTCGTGGCTCATGTGTATATGTGGCATTTGTAGTCACTTACTGAACTGTTCGGTGCCTGCGGTGTCCAGAATCTCCAAGATGACATGGCGGCCCTTGAGCGGGTCAGCGACAAGGTAGCGGCAGAGAGCCAAGTACACTCACGTCAACATCAAGAACCTTTCGATATGAGTCTTCGATGGTAGGATCATAACTCTCTATCCATACGTTCTGTACAAATTGCGCTGTGAAGGAGTCAGCGCTTCTGTGGTGCTGGCGAGTACTCAAAGCGGTAACCTTACCTGTTAGGCAGCTTTTCCCGACTCCACCTAAGGCGCCACTCTCGTCAGTTGTCTCCTAGTTGCTGACGGTGTGCAACTAGCTTACCAGAACCAAGAACGACTATGTGGTACTCCCGTTGCGACATGCTTCAGAGTTGCGTGAGCAGCGTGCAAGCGTGCTGCGAGGTCAGGAAGAAAATGACAAGAGGTGCTCGTCGCCTCCTGTGGCGGTGGGTGCCACAGAGGGATGAGCGGCTCAAAACCGCCGTCGTCTACGAGAGGCTAAGACGGTACACGGTACACTCGTCGTGCTGCTTGAACACTGCGTCGGTCTGTACCAGTGGGCTGAGTCGGGCGGTGCGCGTCGTACAGCGCTCTGGGCCAACCACACTTGTCAGCGCATCGATTTCTAAATCAAGCCGCGTCCAATCAGACAAAAGCAGCCTCGAATGCATCAGTCAACGAGCCACCGAGGCAAATCGACTGCATGCATGCGCGCGCAAGCTTGCGTAACTCACCTGCTTGATGTGCGCGTGGTTGGGGGCTGGGGAAGATTTTTCTCGTCACGTGAAGGTCGAGGTGGGAGAAGGAAACGGCGTCGCGATAATCAGGGAGCAGTCGAGAAACAGGTAGCGAAGGCACATGCATGCAGTAGACTTGGTAGGGTTTAGCAGGAGATATGCCAGGTGTTCGGCTCTGGGGTGCAGCCCGTACAGCCCGTAATTATGCCAAAAAAACAAAGCGCCGAGATGCTGCGAGAGGGAGGGAGACGAGGTCGTCGTGGCCAGTCGCGAAACGAAGCCAGGGCGTTGGGACAAGCTCCAATCTATCATAGCGCCGCCCTTTGGTCGAGTCGTGCACAAGAAGGGTTCGCAAGGCTGTCGAGCAGGCATCTCGACGTAATAGTGGCCCATGGAGAACATCCCGCATCCCCGACGCCGCCTTGGACTGAGTCGTGAAGAGCCTGGCCTGTCCGGCCTGCCCAGCCTGCCCAGTTAGGGAGCAGGGCGACCAATAAGGGTCTCGTGATCCGGAGCAGGCCGGGCACGTGCGTCCGGCCGCTGCTGCAGAGACGTGTGATGGTAGCCGAACGACGAGGACGACGACGCCGACGACAAGCCCCAATTACACCCTACCATGCGTCTTAGTGCTGTTGTCGCCATTGCAGCATGTCTCGCTCCGGCAGCTGCCATCTTCGAGGACGATGCTTATCACATTGATTTCCACTACGCCCTGCTAGGCCTTCCCGCACCAGAGGCCACCTTTTTCCAGAAGCCCTACGCGGGCTCCAAGGCATCACTCTTGTACTCGATATCGCAGAACCAGACTATCGGCGCAATCAACCCCAAGGATGGCGCGCTGGTATGGCGGCAGCACTTGGCCTCGCAGCCCGGCCACAAGGGACATTTGCGCTCAGGCAACGAGCAGGACACAGTAATCAGCGCTGTCGGAGACCGCGTCACGTCATGGAGCGCCGCCGATGGCCGTCTTGTGTGGGATACCAGCCTCGGAGGGGCTGCAGTCGAAGATCTGGAGATATTGGAGCAGGAGGACGGCATGACCATCAACGCGGCCAAAGACGCCATTGTCCTTGTAACCGACAGCAGCAACAGTGTCAAGAGGCTTGACGGCAAGACTGGTCGCGTCAAGTGGACTTTTGAAGATACAAGGTGGCTACACCAACCAGTTACAACATGGCAAACACTGACCACTTGACAGCGGAGACACGCCCTTCCAGGTCTCGACCTCGCCGACCGCCGTCTACTACATCGCCCTCCACACGCCAATGCTCGGAGGCTCCAAGCTTCGAGTCACGTCTCTCAATCCCATCACAGGGAAGAAGGTCGACCAGTACACCCTCAACTCAGACACGGAGATATCCTCGCGCGACCGTATCCTCTTCGCTGGAGCCAACACAGCTGCCCCACTATTGGCGTGGACCGACAAGGCGAACAAGGTGCTGAAAGTGAACATCATCGGCACCAAGGCTGTGTCGACCTTCAATACACCGGGGGAAGAAGCCGTAGAGAACATCGTTCTGCATGCTCCCAACCACATCAACTCGCTCGCCCACTTCCTCGTCGAGTACCAGACGGCCGTCGGCCATTCCGCTGAAGTCTACCACGTCGACCTCAACAAGCAGAGCATCTCCAAAGCCTACAGCCTCCCAGAGCTAAAGACTAAGGGCACTTTTGCTACGAGCACATCTGACGCCAATGTCTATTTCACCAGGCTTACCGAAGATGAAGTGACTGTCTTCTCTTCCGTTTCACACGGTGTCTTAGGTCGTTGGACCGTTAGAGGCTCCCCGGCTCTTGCGGGCGCCTTCCCGGTGCATGGCCAATCTGAAGTTGTTGTCAAATCTGGGGCCGCAAGCGCTGTGCGTTCGGCTGTCTTGTACTCCAACGGACAATGGGCACTCCTGCGAAACGATGAAGTAGCTTGGACCCGGCCCGAATTCTTGTCAGGCACTGTCTCCGCAGTCTGGGCTGGTCTGCCTGAAGCGGAGGCCCTGGCACAAGCACTTGCGGACGAAAGCCATCGTAACCTTGTTTCCGCCTACATCCACCGTGTGACGAGGCATATCCACGATATGAAATACTTCCCAGCATGGGTGCAGAGCATTCCCCAGCGCCTCCTGAGTAGTGTAGTTGGAAAGACAAGGGAGACAACACTCGGCGACATTCAACAAGACACTTTTGGTTTCCACAAACTTGTCATCGTCGCCACTAAGACGGGTCGTCTGGCTGCCCTCGATGTTGGTTCGCGAGGCAAGATAATGTGGAACGTGGATCTTGGCCAGTTTGCGCCTGATACTAACTTGCAACACCCAATCCTCAAGGCCCATAGTGGCTATGTTGAAGTAAAAGATACCAGCTTCCAGGGGTCACTGTTCATCAATTCGACAACCGGTGGTCTTATCTCTTCCGAAAAGATCAAGGTTCAGGCTCCGCTCATTGCTGAGGGACAACGTCTTGTTTCCTTCACCTTGGTTGACGGTACTCTGAAAGGATACCTGGAAAGCCAACCTAGTTCCGAACCAGTATGGAGCTTCACGCCACCTGTCGAGGAGAAAATTGTTAGCTACGTCGCTCGACCAGTCAAGGATCCCGTCGCCTCTATTGGCAAAGTGCTGGGAGATAGGAGGGTACTATATAAGTACCTGAACCCCAACCTCGTCCTAGTCACGGCAGTGGTGGACTCTGCGCGATCCGCGTCCATCTATCTGCTTGATTCTGCATCTGGACAAGTACTACATACCATGTCACACAACGATGTCGATACCACCCGACCTATTCCAGCCACTATCTCGGAGAACTGGTTCGCATATGCGCTCACTATCGATGCTGCATCTGGCGCTTCTTCCCGCGGCTACCAGCTTGTCGTTTCTGATCTTTACGAATCCCCACTCCCCGACGACAGAGGTCCATTAGGCGCTGCGTCCAACTCTTCTACCGTGCAACCCTCGAGTTCGAACGGTGACGCTGCGAAGCCTTACGTACTGTCGCAAAGTTATCAAGTACCAGCGGAGATTACACATATGAGCGTTACGCAGACCAGACAGGGCATCACCAGTCGCGAGCTTCTCGTTACGTTGCCTGCACTTAACGCTATAGTTGGTATTCCACGTTCGGTTATTGACCCTCGCCGACCAGTCGGCCGAGATCCCACTGCGCAAGAGGCGTCTGAAGGTCTGGTCAAGTATACACCGCTCATCAACTTTGACCCGAAATGGCACCTTACCCACAAGTACGAAGTCCTGGGTATTGAAAACATCATCACAAGCGAGAGTAGAATCGAAAGTACTAGTCTAGTCTTTGCCTATGGCCTAGACATCTTTGGGACACGAGTTGCACCCAGTTTTGCCTTTGATATCCTGGGCAAGGGTTTCAACAAGATCTCCATGCTTCTTACTGTCATCGGACTGTTCGTTGGAGTATTGTTCGTTGCGCCTTTGGTAAGTTTACGCCCTCACTACCTTTTTGTGTATCGGTGTTGCATGACGTACTGACCATTTCTCCAGGTTAGGCGAAAGCAGATCAACACCATGTGGTCATTATGAACGACCATGGAAACAACGCTCTCCTAAAAGAAACGGATTCGAATGCATTCGAGTCTCGGCAAGACTTGGGTGAACATAGATGCACACCTGGGTCTCACGCTGCAGAGCAGTGTTAACTCTGTGGCTGCCACAACCAACGCGGCCTCACTGCGCTTTTCGACCTGAGACCAATCATACCCTATAGAGCGCATGTCGAAATACGTACCTGTGTAAACCCTCAATTTGTACTTTTTGTAGTTGTGATGATGTAATGCATGACGGCGGTACTCGAGCGAATGCAATAATTTACATCCGTTTATCTCCATGCAGGGAAACGTTGTGCACTAAAGCCGTTTTCTCCAATAACGTTCGGCAGAGGCATAGCAGGTGGAGAAATGGCGCTATGTGCTAGAAGCTAGCGACACGATTTGTTCATCTCGGAGATAACTACGTCGACTAAATATTCGGTACAAATGATGCAAGTGCCGTTGTGGGTAGCTGTGGATACCTATGTATATATACCATCCTTGGTGCTGCGAACATGAAGAATACGTGAGATATAATAATCCTGTATTCTCATCGGCCAATACTAGTTAGATTCCCAACACAGCAAAGCCCGACTGTTCGGCCCTATATCAATCGATTCACACACCCACCCACAAACGAATCCCATATTCAACCAAACCATGACCGACCAAAAACGTTACACCAATAAACTAAACAACTCGCGCATCCTGATCATCGGCGGCACATCGGGTCTCGGCTACAGTGTAGCAGAAGCCTGTCTTGAAAACGGCGCTCTAGTAACAATCAGCTCTTCAAACCCGTCTCGCGTAGATGCCGCCGTGTCTAAACTGCACACCGCCTATCCGTCGTCGGCCGACCCAGAGAAGCCCCGCGTCTGGGGTCTTTCTGTTGATCTAGGGAAGCCGGAGACGCTGGATGATGAGTTGAAGACGTTATTGGAGAAGACGGTGGGCAGGATGCCGGAGGGGAAGTTGGATCATGTTGTTTATACCGCGGGGGATAAGTTGGCAGAGATTGGGTTGGGTGATATGGTATGTTTTGCTTCCTTTCTTTCTTCTTTCCTTGTTTGCATCACCATTTCTCTCTCTTCCCGTTTGTATACTTTCCCTATTGTCTCTTTTATCTTCCCAAGCCCTCAATACTGCAAATTGAAGAAGGAAACGGCAAAATTAACGACAATGCTACCTCCCCCAGACAATGCAAAACATCCTAGCCGCCGGCCAAATCCGTTTCTTCGCCCCTCTCCTTCTCGCAAAACACCTCCCCAACTACCTCGTCCCCAGCTACAAATCCTCCTACATCATCACCACGGGCGCCGTATCCGAGAAGCCGATTCCCAACTGGAGTGTTATTGGCTCGTATGCCGGGGGTCTTCACTCCATGGTACGCGGTCTGGCCCTCGATATGAAGCCTATTCGTGTTAATGGCGTGAGTCCTGGAGCGGTGGATACGGAGCTTTGGGATCATCATGGAAAAGAGAAGAGGGAGATGATTATGCAGGCGATGACGAGTAAGATGGCGACGGGCCGGGTGGGCAGGCCGGAGGATGTGGCGGAGACGTATTTGGGGTTGTTGAGGGATTGGAATATTGATGGGTGTATGATCCGGACGGATGGTGGGGGGATGCTTATGTAGATGGTTGGGGAAGTAGTTAGGTTGAATTCGCCTTGTATCTATATCGTTTGCGTATCTCGTTTCCTTCCGGTGAAGTCCCCAGGATAAAAGTCTCCTACCACTCCACATGCATCAAACTATGCTTTAGTCGTCCGTTCTCTTGACCAAAACCCTCAAGCCTTTGCTGTCCAGCTTTGTGACGGGAATGAAGAAATCGTGACCCAACTCCACATCGCCCACATCGCTCTCATAGAGCTCAAACTTGTACTTCCGGAACATCATGCCTAGCGTGAGGTAGAGCTCGATATAAGCCAAGTTGATGCCCAAACACGAGCGCGTACCGCGACCAAACGAAACCATAAAGCGCTCTAGAGGAACGCCATCAGGAGTCTTTGGATCATTGAGCCAGCGCTCAGGGGTAAAAGTACGAGAAGAAGGAAACAGTGCTTCATCGTGCGAGACTTCAGGAATGGTCATGGACTTTATGATTGCGAGTTAGCTCAGATACGGAGGTGGATCATACAAGTGAGGTAGCGACGTACGATGCAAGTGTGTGCGGGAATGACCCACTGCCCATATTGCAAGGGTGTCTTGTGTGTCCTGGGGTTCCTTGCACTCAAGCCGTATGACATGCGCGCTGTTTCCATGACGATGGCTCTGAAATACGGCATCTTCTCTAGCGGACCCAGCTCTAATACATCTCTGTTAGGGAAAGCTTCTACCAGCTCTCGATGCAAGCGTTCATAGATGCGCGGGGTGTTGATGATGTGAAATGCTGCCGTCGAGAGAGCAAACGCGGTTGTCTCGACGCCGCCACCAATGATGATTTGCGCTTCATCCGCAAGACGTTTATGAGTCTTATCTGAAGCTGGTAGTTTGGAGTCGAGAATCTCCTGGAAGATGGTCTTCTTCGCGTCGTTGGATTTCACGTCTTCACCTTGGAGTGTGCGTGTAATGAGATGCCAGTTATCCTTCCTTGCGCGTTAGCCTGAGCTAATGCGGCATAGGGGGAAGCGACTGCTGTGCCACATACCTGCTTGAACTTGAGCACTGACTTTGCTGCTGGCTGCAGCCAACCGCTAATTCGATCGGGGATGCAGTCGATGATCTGGAAACCCCCATGTCAGCTCTGTGTGAGATTTGTCCAGGTCTTCATCAAAGCTAAACATAACCTACGGGAAGTATCATGGGAAATTGCGTAGCGACATGTCCGACGCCGCCAATCTTGATAAAGGCGTCGTGAAAGGAGTCAAATTCAGGGTGCCTGAGCTGATTGTAGTTGAAGCCGAAGAAGTAGTCCATGATGATGTCGCCAGTCAGGGCAGGGAAGGCATGGGATAGATTAAGCGGCTCTGCATGAGCCTCAAACTCCTGCATACGCACGGAGAGGGTGTCGACATGGCCGTAGATGATATGTATGAAATCGAGGATGGAGCGACGGGAAAACCTGCCGACAGGTGTTAGTCGTGTCTTGTACTCGACGTTGGACAATAAAGGTCATTCATACATGGGAGCCAGCGCAGCGCGGCGCTGCTTGTGCTGCTCGGCATTGACAGTCGGAAGCAGGCCACCTGCACATCCAAACCTCTTGTCCCATCCTTCCTTGTCAAGATGGAGATTTTTGGCATAGACTTGGTCGTAAAAGTATGGATCTCGTATGTGTAGCTCATCAGGCGTCACTCGTACAATGGGGCCATAGTCATCGTGTAATTTGGAGATTTGCCTCGAGTACTGTCCTTTACAGACGATCTCGTAGTAGCCCTCGTACCAACTCGTGGCTGCCGCGATCCTCGGTCCCGGGAAGCGGGATAGTGGATGGAAATATAGGCGGTAAACGACACGTGCAAGGAGAAACACAAAGTA
>JAESFQ010001012.1_pt1 | contig 10219 bp, 9 predicted proteins | sample 9269431 | NCBI WGS metagenome assembly JAESFQ01 (sample SAMN14502588, study PRJNA617103) | algae metagenome | isolation source: Plectolyngbya sp. WJT66-NPBG17 and co-occurring heterotrophs from well... | place: USA: Mojave Desert, Joshua Tree National Park, California | collected 2006-08-06 | reverse complement strand
CGAAAGGAGTGCTGTTGTATTCTCCGACACAGTCTGTGAGACTGGCGCCTCCGGGGAAATTACCGTCGTTACAGGACTGTAGCTGGCCGACGAAGAGATTCAAACCATAAATGGCAAAAGGAATCAACAAACTCAGTGACACAAAAGCAGCCTGGTCACAGTCAGCTCTGAACACGATAAAATAGGATATGCTCACCGAGAAAAGCTTCCACCAACCGCGAACAATGAGCGCATGGAAGTGATTGCGTGCACTATCGCTGATGTTGAGCAAACGCAGAGCCCTCAATGCCTTGAAAGCGCCCACAGTTCGAGTGACTTGGCCCTCGTTCAGAAACGATGTACCAACGTTGACCCAAAGAGTGATCAACACAACACCATCGATGAAACCCCAAGAGCCGCGGAAGTAGGCGTTGGGGGTCCAGAAGAAGCCATCAGCAATCACTTTTATAAGCGCCTCGATAGTGAATAGGACGGCAAATCCCATGTCTACCCACACAAACCAGTTCTTGACGCTAAAATCATGAGTCCTGAAGTACTCGCGTTGGTACAATGGTGTTGTAATACATGCCAACAGTACCATGGCGATGATTGCAGCATATATGAAAGCCGAGAATGCATACCAGATGGGAACGGATGGTGCGACTCCTTCGATACGGTCACCACCGCGGCCAGGTCCCACGATCCGCTGACATATCTTGCGTATCGGATTGTTGACTCGGAAGATGAACATGGAAACATTATAGTTGGGGTGGTTTCGTAAATACTCGCGTTGAGCTTTCTTTCGTCTTTCTGTAGCTGAGACAACTTCCTTTGCCATGCTTCTAGGATCAAGGTCCTCGTATGCACGGCCAAAGTCTAGAGGAGCATAGAAAGGGTTGGGTTCTCGGTGTATGATTCGGCGCTGGAATCGATGCCAGAAAGTGGACATAGTCCCAGACCCCACTATAGTCTTGGCTGGACGAATGCCTGGCTGAGGATCTTCTTCTTGTGGACTCTCGCTACCATCCCCCTCGTCGAGGAAGTCACGAACAACGGCATCTTTGAGTAGCATTTCGGTGGCAGCGGAGCCATAATCGAGTGGATCTCTGCGACGTGCCTGCCCGAGCTTGAAGATGGACGACAAGGATAGGTTGCTATAATGGGTAAGCATGTTTATCATCACAAGTACAAGAGCTCAACATACCCAGTGCCTGAAGTAAGACCATCTTCCTTTTGCTGCAGAAACGCTTTGACTTGCTGTAAGCGCTTCTCATCCTCGGAAACATCAAAATTCTCCTGAATGACAGCGATAAACATGTTCAAAACGATGACTAGTAAATGGTAAGTTCGTGGACTTGGAGTGATATTCAGAGTTGCACTTACAATTGGCAAAGATGAACCACATGATACAAAAAGACGCTCCTATCCATGCTGTGCCGAAGGGCTTCTGGAAAGCGGTGACGGTGTAGAGGATACTTGTCCAATCTTCACTGGAGAATATCTGATACATTCCTAGGAAGGAGTTGTAGATGTCAAAAAAGGGCACGCGAACCGTCTTTCCTTCGTGATCTTCCGGAATTTCACCACGGAACAGCTGGGAGGCGAAGATGGATGCCAGAAAAGTCAAAAGGAACACAAAGAGAATGAGGTTGAGTAGACCACCCGCGTTTCCAAACACGACCATCTGGTATGATTGTTAGCTGGGCTTTTCCAACGGCAGGGAGCAGAACTCACAATGAGGTTGCGTGTCATTGGCACAGCCAAGACAACGCGATAAACACGAAGGATCTGGAATATCGACAGCCAGGCATAGGCTTTCCCATTGTGTGCATGCTTGATGGCCGGTATTTGTATGATGACTGTGATGATGGCGATCATGAGGTCGATGACGTTACGCTTGCTCTTGAAGAAATGCCTCCAGTCGACGACGATTCGTATGAGAATCTCTACGAATAGTATGAACGTGACGACGATCTCCGTAGCGTTGATGAAAGAGCGGCGAAAGTCGCTCATGTTGGCGCTTCTCATCATCTGTGCAACAAGACCAAAGGCTATCACAAACACCCATGCCCATAGAGTTTTGTCATAGAGGCGTTTGAGACTGCTCACACGTTGTTTTTCGTCGTGGTTCTCGGCATCTTCCTCTTTAATCTCCTCGCCGGTGAAAGCGCTCGTCTTGCTTTCTTCGCGGATAATTTGGAAGGAGGAGGTGATGACAGCGATCAATAGAGAGATAAGCCACAGACTGAGGATCAAGAGTCCTACAATGAAGAAAATAGAACTGACAAGGTAATCTGTGTCGGCAACAGTGTAGAGTAAGCCAGACCAAGTGTTGGAGGACATAATGACGAACACAAGCTCAAGAGACTGCAGAATGTTGTCAAAACTTTGCGTGCCTGCAAACGGATTTTCTGACTCAACACAGACTGAACCTTTTGGACAAAGAAAACCTTTGCCGTCGATAGGTCCATCTGGCGCGCCTGGGGCAGATATGTATCTTGTGGGATAATAGCCTACACGGTTCTCAAGGTGGCCACCGCAGAATTGGTTCGAATTTGTGAAATTCTGCTTTGTCTCGGGATCTATCCACACACAGTTTCTCCGGAAACTTGATTTGAAACTTTGGACACCAATGATAGAGAAGAGAAGCCAGAAAAAGCCAATGAGGAATGCGACATTGACCAGCAAAGGCGCAGCCTTCTTCAAGCTCCGGAGAATGACGGAGGTACCGCTGGTGAGGTTCAGGAGACGGATGATTCGCAAACAGCTCAACATGTCGAAGACAAGTATGATTCGGCTATTGTCAATGTCCCACAAACCTAGGACAAAAGCGATCCAGTACGAGATAACCGCAACGAAGTCAGTTCGATTGAACGAATGCCTGAGATATGCGCGGTGTGCTAAGCGAGTACGTTGTTGATGGCGTGCGTCGCCTACTCCGATGTCGGTGTGCATTTGCGCAGTAGTAAAGGTCCGGAGCACTGAAGGCTGGTGGGGATCTTGAGCGGGATCTTGAGCGGGATCGCTGTTGGCGCCAGTTCTTCGAAGTGAAGGTTGTCGGTGGAGACCCCCAAATAGCTGGTTTGCCTTGCTCATGACAGCTTCGCGTAAGCCAATCTGGCGGTTGATGGTACTGTACTCGACAGGATTGATGATGAAACCAGAGACGATTATGCGGACAATGACCTCTAGTGTGTATATGATAAACAAGCACATGAGAGCGTAGTCTATGCCATTGAATTTCGAGATTTCTGTGCTGTGTCCGGCGTCGTATTTTACTTTGGTACGCGCATCCACTGCTAGAAGAATGGTTTGGATAACGATGAGTACGAGGAGCAGCGGCTCGGTGACTGGATGCACAAGCAGGTCGCAAAGCTTCATTCTCAGTTTGCTGTCGGCGGGAAAGATACCCAGGCTCTTCCCACGCAAGGGATTTGGAGGATGTTGCCATGATGCATTTGACGTCCTCGAGTACACGGCAGGTGATGGTGGTTTCTCGATTGGTGTGGAGGGAGCAGGTGAAGTAGGACCATCAGTGGAGTACTCGGGTATAGGTGGAATGGACAGTGGAGGGGCAAGACGTCCTTGGTGTATGGTGGATTTTCGTTGTAGGGTTCGCTCGGCGACTTGAGAATCGTTGCTGACATTGACAACACGCTGGGACATATTCCGCATGATAGTACCAGCCCTGTGTAGAGGCGACTCGAAATTGCCAGGCGATAACGAGCGCTTCCTTCCTCTTGAGTCTCGCAAGTTGCCAGCCTCCACCTGCCCAATATCGTCGCCATGGCGGGCTATTGGCGAGGCGTCGCCGGGACTGAGGAAGTGCACACTCTGGAAGCTGGCTCGATCTTGCTCGTTTGGAGTAGAAGGAGCCGCAGCCCCGCTTATCGGCTGGAGATTACGCGAATCTGTCAAGCGGGCCGTGTCATCGTAGGTGGGGGAGAAGTAGTCGTGGTCTTCCGAGGTTGATCTGTCCACGTATGGTTCGCGCTCGTAGGGTGCATACGACATATGCGACGAGGTTGGTGTAGTTATTGGCGGCGATGTGTCGCCCTGGAATTCCATGCCCATGCCAAATCCAATGGCAGCCTGGAATGCGCCTGCGTCCAAGGGCGAGCCGGGCTCGTCGTCTTCCACCACCCTCCGTATGCCATTGTTCGCTGTGGGCAAATTGGTGTTTATCTGCGGACGTTGGGCGTGTCGCGTAGGGCTGGGCGACACCTCTGCAATGGGCGAGTACTGAGAGTCCCGGAAATGCCCGCCTGTTGCTATGGCGCCTGTCTGTCGCAGCAGATTCCGTCCGCGATCGCTGAGGGTCCGCCTGTGTTCTTGCGGCGCATGCTGGTCAAAGTCGTCGGGTGGACGGTTGAGATCTTGCAAAGGTATTGATTGGTGGGGGTGACTTCGGCCGTGGTTGGGATCCGGGTAGGACATTGGGGCGTCCTGTCTGATGTGCGGCGTTCAGTCCAGCATCCAACCCAGCTCAGCTCTCCCAGAATGCTATGGCGCGAACATGCAGGCTCCAGAGCAAAGGTAAGCGAGTGTGGTAACGGAGAGAGACGGCGACGGCGATGGCGAGCGAGCGAGGTTGAGCGCAGCAATACAAAGGGCGTGTGTTGTGTGTTTGGTGGGAAGGTGTTGGCTGAACTGCGAGATGGATGCGGATTCCCCAAGCACAGACAAGGGTGCCGCGAGTGACCAGGATGCGCGGGTTAGACTAGGGCTGAGGTGTAATTTTAGTTCAACGTCTACAGTACTATGGTACATGTCGTGTCCACCTCTATCTCCCAAGCACCATCATGGCTGTGCTATGACGACTGTGCTTGCTGTGCGACGACTGTGTATATGCCATGGGCTCTACGAGCCTAAGCATACTACTGCACGGCATATGCAACCAAGACGACCGCAGCAATCCGAAACTGCTGACGGCTTACCATGCAGCGTCTCTGGCCCCTGGCATGGAGTGCTCCGCCATGAGCCACATCTAGTGGAGAGCTGTGGCTTGTGCGCTTGCGTGGCTGACGCGGCCTGGTATCGTCGTTCAGCTCATCATGGCCCCGAGGATGACAATTTCGGCGTCTTGGTGTAGTGCCAACCGATGCCCAGTCGAATTGTCTATCTTGCTACGAAAGACTGCTACTCATGGGTCTGCACATGTCCAGTAATACGGGTGTATTAGAGTTTATGGGGACTAGCCATAGTGAGCGACCTGCATTCCGATAAAAAAAAACATTCAAAGTATACTGCCATGGCTCGGCCTGTATACTACCTCAAAGTCGTTGCTAGCTGTCCTTCTCGTCATGAGCCGACTGTCTCTGCCCGTTGACATGTGCAAGGCTGGCACTATCGGCCTTACCGCTTTGGGCTCTCCCCCGGACTCGCCGACCATCGACGCGCGACATTCATCACTCACTTCACCGAAAAGGGACATCCACACTCACATCATCGCGCTGACCACGAGCCAGCCAACACAACCATAACTTTCCCTGCCGCCATCTCATAACGCGCATCCTTTACCCACCACCTCTGACCCCGACATCGCATTCGCACGTTACTCACACGCGTCGCTGCACGCGAGGCACCGCAGCCATGCCGTCACGAAAACGCGCCGCCGACGAAATGGAGGCCGAGGCGCCTGTCCAAGAGCCCAGCACATTGCAGAAACTGCGCAACATGTGGCAGTTTGCCAATTTGGCCCAGTACATCAGCCTGTTCGGTGATGCTGTCAAAATCGACAAGGACTTCGATATCGAGGTACATGCCAGTTGCGCCCAGCATCCTCGCCCTGCGCGCATATACCTTCTAGGCCTCAGGCGCTGACAAACGTGCAGGAACTGGAATCCGAATGCCTCAAACCACAGCCGTCCGACAAACTTGCACAAATTGGCCTAGCGCTGCTGAAGCACGTATCGTCACACAAGGGCTTGACGTAAGACCTGACCGTTGCGCACTGCCGAGAAAGTACTAAGACGATGACAGGCCCGACATATTCGATGAGTACACCCGCCGACAGTATGTTGCGAAAGCGCCCGCTCGAAACCCCTTTGGCGAGGAAGAGGAGCCCAACACGTTCCACGACTTCGACGTCTTCACCAAGATACGCGTCTTGCAACAATTATCTGTATGGACGCTCAACAACCCAAACACAATACGGGAGAAGATGGGAGCGACGGATAGCGAGCAGACACTCTGGGTAAGCATTAGTTGGTGTAGTATGGGGCAATGACTAACATACCGTAGCGTATGGAGCCTACAGGCTGGGACTCGCAAGAGCGGTCGCTTTTTGTTCTGGACGACAACCGCATGTACCGAATGACAGATCCACCACCGCCTCCCGAACCTACCAAAGCCAAAGCAAAACCAAAAGCAAAGTCTAGGAAATCAAAAGGATCAAGATCCAGCAAGCGACAAAAGGCGTCTACTCCCGAACCCGAACCCGAAGAAGTTGAAGATGATGAGCAAGCAACGGATGAACAACAGCCTCAGAACATGGACGACGGGCTTGGCGGTAAAACGTGGGAGTGTATTTGCGTCACCTTAGAAGATTACCAGGAGTACATGAACAGCATCCGGAAGAGTCGCGATCCAAACGAAAAGATACTATACAAACGACTTCAGGAGGACGTTATGCCCGTCATGGAAGGTTTGGCAGAGGAGCAAGCGAAGAAGCAGGCCCGCAAGTTGAAGGAGTTGGAGAATTTGCAGAAGCTTGCCACAGCAAAGCGCTCATCCCGAATCTCGTCACGACTTGAGAAACAGAAGGAGGTTGAGGAGGCTGAAGCTGCAGAACGTAAGAGGCGGGAGGAGCTTGCGATGGCCAAGGCAGAGCAAGAGAAGCAGAAGAAGATGGAGGAAGCACAAGATTCTCGCAGGATGACTCGTGAGCAGCGGCTTAAAGAGCGTGAGACGGCAAAAATCCTGAAAGAAGACGAGTTGCGTAAACTGCAAGAGAACGAGCAAAAGCTGGCTTCGAACAACGCCAGGCTATCAGAGCGGCACCTGAAGGCCATGATGAAGAAGCACCAAAGCGACCTCAAGAGGCTTAATGAGGAAGAAGACTGGTTCTTTGACTGTGAGAAGTGCGGCACGTACGGCTCCAATCTAGTGAGTTCTGTTGTATACTTATCTCTGCTTCCACTGACTTTGGTAGAACGACAATACGCCACAGATATCGTGTGAGAAGTGCAATGTCTGGCAACACATGAAGTGCCACGACATCACAGAAGAACAGGCCGACGATTCAAAGTTCGTATTTGTCTGCACTGCCTGCAAGCGTAAAGAGGGAGAAGCGGACGAGCCGAAGCTTCCATCTCTCAAGTTACGATTGACATCACAGTCGCCACGCAACCAAACAAAAGCAAATGGCGATGGACCATCCATGTCAACGCACCGATTTGACGCAGTACAACTACCAGCACCACAAGCCTTCCAGCCGTCTATGCACCCTGCACAGCCATGGGTCGATGGCCCCAGTCTATCTCCACGTGGTCAGGCTTTGGGTCCGCCTGGCATACAAAGATCAGAAGCTGCCTATGGATCGCCCACAAAAGGCGCGAACGGTACCATGTCGTCGCCAATACGATCTCGCTTCTCCTCCCCTGGGCACAGAGCTGGCAACGGTCACCCAACATCGTCACCTCCACCTTACAACCTCCAACGAATACCGAGCAGTCCAACAAAAAGCTTCCACATGCCACAACCACAGCACAACGGCAGCTCTTTTGGGGGCCCAAATCCCTTTAACTCTAACCCGTTCGGGCCATCACAACCTGCAGCACCGTATGTGCGGAGTTTCAGTCGCCCAGCATCAGCAGCAGGCCCAGGCGGCTCTCCCGTCAAGCACTCACCAGCAGCTTCGCCCCGTCCAACCAACGGTCTACCGCCTAGTTTCAACTTCAACAGCCCCCACTCTTCTTTCCCACCCAGCTCCGCCAACCGCCCCTCCTTTTCGCCAACCAAACATAGTTCGCCTGCGCCCCTCCCAGCAAACATGTCTTCACCGGCCCCAGCACCAATGCGCATAGCCCCGTCTCCCTCGTCTCAAATGCCCGCCCAGATGCTTCCAGACCCCATACCAGCGCCCTCGAAACACGACGCAATGCGCCCCGTATCAAGCCATCAAATGTCCGAGACGCCTATTTTCCCGCCGGTCAAAAGCCTGGAGCCACTCTCCAGCCCGACGATTCTCGATCCGCCGGTTAAGAAGTCAAGTCCGGCGCCAGACCGGTTTCGTGATGTAACGAATGGTTCGAATGGGTATGGACATGGAAGCAGTCAATAAACCCTCTAATATACTCATTTTAAGAGTTGACGGGATATTTTTTTTTGCACTTTCCATGCCATGGACGAAAAGCTAGATCGCTTTACCACGGCGTGCATGATATCTTCTGGCTCAATCTTTTTTCTTTTCTTTCTTTTGCCCGCTCGACTTAGTTTGCGTGCAAGTACAGTTTTACCATGCTATACTTTTTGCCCACTTCCCTTCTTCTTCTTGTCCTTTTAGCAACGTTTGCGGCGTCTTGGTGGGGGCATGTCGATTGACAGACAGACGGACAATATGCTATTCTCTGGCTAGAACGGTAATGTGTTGGGCCATGAAAATGGGGTGCATGCGTGCATGCACGGATGGTGTCATTTTATTGATTAGAAGCGCAGTTCTTGATGCGGATTGATTTGATTTAGATTGGAAAGACTTTTTTTTCAAACTGTATTATTATATAGACTGCTGAAACGAAGATTGTTAGTATTGAAGGCTATTGTAGGGCATCACTCTATCGATATGGTCACCAACAAACGTCTCAGGCCAACTGCTTCAACATGCGTGTCTATTTTTGTATGACAACTCCCAAACTACCGATATGCTACCCAGAAACGCCCAAACAGCGCCTTTCTCTTTATACCCAGAATGCTTGTACAAAGACAGTATGCAAACACCCATTAACACAAGTTCAACATGCCAGAAAAGCACGCTCAGCAGTATAATCGCACATGCAGCAGCAATAAAGAGCACATACAACCAGACTCAAGCCTTTAGCCTCCTCTCCTCACACCTTACACAAACAGGATCCTGACTCTCACCCCGGAGGAAATACCGCCCATCTTCGAAAGGACCGGAGCAGCACTAGCAGTCAAATTAGCAAATTGATATAAAAGAATAAGCACGGAAGAAGAGGCTTACCGTGCAAACAAAGCAGCCGACATGCCACTCCGCCCCTAGCGCCTTGACGACAGTATCTGTAACCGGTTTCCTACACCCCTTGCACTTGGTACTATACCGATGCGTATGGCAGTTGACACACCAAGCATACCCATCCTTTTCCACAAACGGAGTCGTGGAATCAAATGGATCTCCGCACTGGGCGCAGAAGAAGTGACCAGCATGCCATTCCGCACCGCAAGCAACGATAACCTCGCCCTCAATGGGCGTCTTGCAGCTCTTGCAGCGCGGGGAGAAGAGCTCGTGGAAGTCGAGATGGCAGTAGAAGCGTGGAGATTCGTCTGTGCCGTCGTCATGCTCGAGACGCGCCATGTCGTCGGCGGTGGGGTGGGAAGGAAGGAAGGGGATATCGGCGCCGGAGAGGCGGGCGCGAATGCGCTGGACACGTTCGGCATGTTTGTTAGAGGGTTCCGGGTAGAAGGCTACGCATTCGAGGTGCTCGCCGCACTGGTAGCAGGCGAAGCATTCGGGATGGAAGCGGGATCCTGACGCTGAGACAATGCGGCCTGCTATGGGGAGGGCACACTGGGTGCAGAGAGCGCCTGTGCGGACGGTAGTTGGTGTCCAGTGGGTGCGGGGCGCGGCTGTGCTGTTGTAGCTATGGGACTTGTTCTGAGCGTTCGGGACTGGCAATGGTCGTGTAGACGCGGCCGGGCCAAAGCCTTTGGGTGTGTTGACGTTTATCGAAGGCACCGAAGGGCTGACCGATATTGACGGTGCGTTTGTGTTGCGTCCTCGAGTAGGGACTGGAGTTTCATTGATAGATATGGTTGGGATATTAGGGGTGATGTTGATGGATGGTGCTGTCGTACCCCTCCTTAGAGTAGGTGTCTCGCTCATAGAGATGCTCGGGATTGGGGGAGCGGTGCCTCTTGACCCACGGTTTGGCGCTGGTGATTCGCTAACAGATATCGAAGGGATTTCTGGTGTGACAGAGACTGAAGGTGTTGTGGAACCTCGTCTTGGAGCTGGAGATTCGCTGACTGATACGCTGGGGATAGGAGGAGTGGCCCCTGTTGG
>JAESFQ010001011.1_pt1 | contig 10221 bp, 9 predicted proteins | sample 9269431 | NCBI WGS metagenome assembly JAESFQ01 (sample SAMN14502588, study PRJNA617103) | algae metagenome | isolation source: Plectolyngbya sp. WJT66-NPBG17 and co-occurring heterotrophs from well... | place: USA: Mojave Desert, Joshua Tree National Park, California | collected 2006-08-06 | reverse complement strand
CTTGACTCACTTCGACCCTACCAGTGTGCTACTGCTATTTCCGCGAGCTGAGAAAACCGGCGGGATAAACGTGCCTCGGCTATTTTAGCTGTACTGAGCGCGCACGCATGCACGCACGCACGTGTAAGGGAAGTTGGAACTTGGAACCTAGAACCTAGATTTTAATTCTTCAGCCGCGTTGTAGGAAAGAGCGCAATGTCTTTGTGCAGAAAAACACCCCAGCGCAGCCAGTCCGCCAGTCAACTAACAACCCACCTCCCCCCTCTAAAAACGAACTACCTAGTCACATAACACATCGTATCGTAAACCAGCGTTCCTTAATACCTTGGGTACCTTGCCATCTTGATACCGACAACGCCTTTCTCATTTCCTTTTCGGATAGCACATTCCGCGTTTGACCTAGATGCCGTTTTTGCCGATGAACGGTTTGCCGAGCGGCGAGAGGCTTGTGCGGGATACCCTTGTCCGCTTGTCCCAGCAGCCAGAGAGAAGAAAACCAGGTACGGGTTCGAGTACAGGGTGAGGAAAGGGGTTAGCGTGTCGGTGAGCCGGCGGAATGGAGATGGTTACGACGTTTGCTTTATTTTGGAGGGACGTGGTGAGAGATGGTGATGAGAGATGCTGGTAAGTTGTTGGTTGTAGTACTATGTGAATGTGAATGGTGGAAATTGTAGATACATTCATTTGCGGTAAATTAACCACGCCAAATACAAGGTTCGCATACGACTCCTGCGAGACAAAAGTCAAGGCTCTAAATTAACGGGTGGTATCTATATCTATATACACAAGAACGCTAAGTGCAGAAACGATGCAAAGTGAAAGATAAACCAGAAAAGCTTGTCGTAGGGAGACTATCAGCGCTGCTGAGGGTCCCGTCATTACTTCCACATCACCAGCTGTAGACTATGGAGGGAAAGAAAGAGTCGTTCGATTGGACATGTACGCTTGTTGGCTTCGCTGCCGACTCTGCCAAAACCCTCTTTTTTCGTGTTGAGATCTTCGATCAACTATAATCCACCCATTCCATTCTTCTCGTCAATGTGCCTGTAGCGCTCCTGCTCCATGCGGTACTTGAGGACCATGGCAACGCAGAGTACGAGGATCATGTCTATGCCCACGATGCCGAAGGCGGCGGTGAAAACTCGGTCCAGGTACGTGTTGGCGTATGACGAGAACTTGGCGATGCAACCTCCCTTCTGAGCGGCGACAAGGATGTTTTGGCATGTGCTGTCCTGTACGAATGGAGGCGTGGTCGAGTTGACGTAGCCGCAGCAGTCAAACTGTTCTTCGTCAGCTTGTGTGCGGACCAATGTGCATGTACGCATCTAGTGCTGACACCAGTCATGGAAGCACTCACCTTTTGCTGTAAGAGACTCTGAATAAGCGGCGACTCGCGCCCCCAAAGCACACTGAGGTTGGTGCGGGTCTGCAGAGTTTCCACCCAGATGGCGATACCGAGTCCGAGTGTAAAGGTTGCACAGATGACTACTAGCCAGCCCTGAGTACGGAGCCAGCCTCGGTTTGTTGGAAGGAAAAGCGCTGGGAGGGACAGCAGGAATGTGACAAAGACGAAAATTGCATTGACGACGCCAGCTGGATACATTGTTAGTTGATGTTGGTCGAGACTGCATGTTCATGGGCGATGCGTGGGACAATGTGCCGCCACAGTAGTGCCAGAATATTGATTCCTTCAACACCTCTCATCGCCCAGTTGTAGAAGTCGTACCTGTCAACGGGCACTGGCCGAGCAGCAGATTCTGCGTGACGTTGTCTACGGTAGGAGTGGCGCGTATCGATTGCTCGGATATGAGGGAGAAGCCCAGCAACAGTCCTCCACATGCGGCGAAGAGGAAATCCATGCCCACAAAGGCCATCATCAACTTGGTCGGCATCTTGGCGGTATTGGAATTTGACGGAAGAGACTGGAGAGAAGAGAAGATATGAAGCAAAGAATGGAAGTCGAGCGCAGCGGAGCCGTCCGGCGAACTCTTGAACAGCGTCGATCAAAGCCAGTCAAGGCGAATTAGTAGATGGCAAGTTGCAAAGTGAAGGGAAAGTAGCAAGACCAGCGCTCGCGCGGAAAATGCATGGCATCGGGGACACGGGGGCTTTGAGCATTAAGAAGCACTGCGAGAGGGCGTCGCAGTTGGACCACGGCGATGCGTGGGTGGTTTCAGTAGTGTTGGAGCATTGTGGGCGGCCAATCACAGACGGAAACGGGCATAATGGTTCGATGTTTTGGCGCTGCGACGTCGGTGAGCTACAGACGGGTGGAGCGCCGTGTGAGAACAAGCACGATAGATGTTAGGAAGCCTGCGACGACAACGACGACGACTTGATCAGAAGTTCCATGGACGAGATGGGGTGGTAGGTGGTGGAGCACAGCTGTTGCCTCAAGCCGGCGGCGCCACCAACAGAGCTGGCGTGCAGGACGCGGCAGCAGGCTAGACCGCCGCTGCACGCGAAGCGAGATCAAACGGGGAAGGTGCGTAAGGGTGGTGCTGGCCTGGTGCTTGCCTGGAGCCTGCCTCGTGCTTGCCTCGTGCAGCCGCGGCTTCCCAGTCAGCCCACTCACTATCAGCAACACGCATCGGTATCCAAAGTGTATGTTTTTCTAGAAACGTGATAAAAGACAGCCAGAAGCATCAGACAAACGTCACTGTCATCTAGTCTCGTCAGACTACTCGCTGCAGCCTGCCCAGGTGGCCTGCATCGTAAGACGAGCGCAGAGTGGGAACCGACATTCACCAGTTGACCGTCAATCTGACCTGGGCGGGACTAGCTGCGGGATGCCACCAATCAACATGAGACATTTAAGCGGGCCCTGCTCAGCTGCCTCTAGCGCCAGCCCTCGGCTCGAGATGGACGGCCGACTTTTGCTGTGGACAGGCGGCTGCTGTTCGCCTCCAAAAGCGACCTGACAGGTCAACACCTAGTGGGAAGGGGTCAAAGTTAGTATCAGCGCGACGGCGACGCTGCCAGGTAGACGGCCAGTTTGTGCGTGCCGCGACAATGTGCAGCGAGGCGGCCGTCCAGGGCAACAATAGCCCATCTGCGACTCGGAGCTGTGACCAGGGGTCGCGCGCTCAAGCGCATCCGCCCCCAGTTGTGTGGATAGGTGAGGCCCTGCCCGCACCAAAGCAGCCAAAGCTGCCGTCGAGAGAAATACTTGACCACTCCCGCCGTTTCATTCCCAATACCGTTCGTCCCTTTCCTTCCTCAGACAGCTCTCGGGCTATAACACAGCTGCACCACTCCGTCTGTCCCTGCGTGCCCGCCAAGCTCCACAAGCTCAGGGTGCACCCGCCCATCTATCTCGCTCTCGCTGTGCTGACCACGCACCCCCCCCAACGGCGCGCCAAAACAAAGCACGTCGGTCGCGCACTGCCAGCAACCCATTGCAGAGCCCGCCGTCGCCCAGTTCCCAGGTACGTCTGTCTCGCTCTTCGCCCCGGTCACGCTCCCCGGCTCCAAGCCCTTCGACAAGCACTGGCGCAGCACGGGCCACCGAGTAATTTAGTGCCTCCCACCGAGCGCAGTGCGACCAAGCGCTGCCTCCCCCGCGCACCTTTTCCTTGCATTCCTGCTGCGCCAGCACAAAGGGACCCAGCCCCGATCTTTTAACAGGCCGCGCTTCCTTTTCCTATTGAGGGCGTCCTAAGAGTCTAACCCAACTCAAGCTGTCTGCAGTTCCTTCTGTAACATTTTGCGCGTCTGCCCAAACCACGCAAGAACGCCTGCCAACTCCCCACACTCGGCCCAACTCAGCTTAGGGCCCTCGTCCCCCAAACACTGCCGGTAACCACTCTTTGTCGCGACTCACCACCATGGCCAGCGAAATTACCGAGCACGACCAGAACGCGTCGCCGTCCGTCCACGACGACGGCAATGGCACCATGGGCATGGAGAACCGCGGCGTCAAGCGTGCGCGCGCCGCTGCCGACGATGACGACGACGACGACGACAAGCCCGGCCGCGAGCGAAGAAAGATTGAGATCAAGTTCATCCAAGACAAGTCGCGTCGCCACATTACCTTTTCCAAGCGCAAGGCTGGAATCATGAAGAAGGTATGTTGAGCTCTCTGTTCGCGCGCATTCTTCCAGCGTCGCATGAAACCGCTGCCTGCACCGAGCGCTCCGCTAACCACTCCACCTCCAGGCTTACGAACTGTCTGTCCTGACTGGCACGCAAGTGCTGCTGCTCGTCGTCTCCGAGACTGGCCTCGTCTACACCTTCACCACGCCCAAGCTGCAACCGCTAGTCACCAAGCCCGAGGGCAAGAACCTCATTCAGGTACGTTGCAACGATAGGCTATCTGTCGCATCGCATTACTAACAACCCCCCAGGCCTGTCTGAACGCCCCAGAGCCGTCAAGTGGCGATGCGAATGGCGTTGACAACGACACTGTCGAATCGCCAGAGGACAACCACGCGCAAGTGCCGCCTGGTCAGCCACGCGGAATGCCCCCCAACAACCAACCCATGCCCCAAGCCTACATGACGCCCGAGGCTGCCCTGCACTACCAGAGCTACTTGCAACAACAGCAGCAGTCAAACCAGTACCCAATGGCGCAGCAGGGCATGCCCCGCCACCCTGGTGGCCACTACCCCCAGGACCAGAAGCTGGGCTAAACGTAATACACACACTCTCTACCAAAACGGTAGCAGGTCATCACTCGGAAGGCGCATAGTAACTGGATATGGATACCCACGTAATGGCAAAAGTAATCACGGTGTCGCTCAACGAGCAATACGCAGGTGCATGGTATGCGAAATCGCATGCGACAGTGTAGCGAGTGAGAAGATATGATGTGGGCACGCAATGTTGGGCGGATGCAGTTGCACTCCGGGACGACTGTACGTCTTACGTGGTTATTGGCGCAGTCTGTGGTTTCTTTATTCTCATGTCGTTTGCTCTCAACCAACATATCTAGCATCTCCTGTCACATTTACCAGGTGCTGTTTAGACCAGATCTGTAACTCTACCCATAGTCTTGGTCCAATTCAGCACGTTAATTCACTCAAAGCTAGCCCGTGGGCCGCTATCCGTGAGTGCTTAGTCCGGTCTGGGCATTGCTTCCTATTCTGTCGCTCGAACTTGCCTTTCTGGGAGAATAAGCTTGCCACCACAACTCAATTCCCTGACCTGCCCGCGGACCTATTTTCGAAGTGAATCTACAAAAAGCTCGCGTTATCGGTTGCTCACCGTTTTCTGCAGTGTATGGCTCTACGAGGCAACAACAAACAACCACACTCATCACTTGACCACTCCAATATGTCTCCTTACCTCACTCCACTGAACTGCAACGTTTGCTTCGCAGCAAAAAAAGAAAAGTGCAACGTTACCCCTGGGCTCGTGCGCGACACCGATGACGGCTCGACAACGGTTGAGAGCAGGGTTTCAGTCGCCTACCGGCTGAACTAGAGACTCGAAAACACTCTCGAGGAAATGTCACATCCGCACATCGCACGACCACGGCTGGGCCTAGCGCGTCTTTTCCCATTCCACAACGTCGGTGCAACCACGTACACCCCTCTGGACTCGATGTGCCGGGAAGCCCTTCCAGGGCCCAATGCAACACTGGTACGTACTGTCTGCATCCAACGTTGCTTTAACTACCTGCGATGGAGATTATCTGGTTACTGTCGCGGCACTGCCCCTGATGGTGTGTTACGGCGTGACTGCGGTATCTGGTTTGTATGTCGTACCGAGTGGTGGGCATGTGGTACATAGACAGCCGATGGACGCGAAAGGCTGACGCCACATACTTCTTGGGAAGTATCTCGAGGGCTGGATTACCTAGAACGAGGTTGTTGGTGAGTCGCAAAGAGCGCCACCATTGAATGTGCGAGTGTGAAGACGTCCTCGAGATGCCGTTGAGAGGCACTGTTAGGACTGTGTGTGCTTCCCATATCGCTCTCACATTGATTTTGTCCCCTGTAGAATGTACATTAGGCATAGGATAACGGGTTTTGGTTTGTTATAGACGAGCAGTAGCGCTAAGGCCAACAGCCGTCGTCATAAGGCTGATGCCAATGTAATCCACTCTCGCAAAACACTCTTTTGCCTAGCTTACAACACACCCTACGAACCGCTCCGCAGAAACTCTCCGAGAGAATACACACGCCTGCTCCCTGCTTTTCCCGCCCACAGCCACAGCATACATGCCGTGCGACTGAAAGCCTTCACGCTTTGTACTCTCTCGTCTGTCGCGCCTGGGTCGGTATTGTGCAACTTACTAGCTTTGTTAGTCGCCATGTCATTTGCGTAGCGCTTGTAGAAGCTCGTTGGGCTATGTCATTCGTCTCTTGCTATTAGAGTTTCCCACAGGAGAGGAATGAGCGTCTGGTGGATACTGGAAAGGGGATTGGATTGCTGATGTGTTGGTTATTGCCCGCGGAGTGTTCTGTTTCTTGGGTGGCGGATGTGGTTTTCCTGTAGAAGGTTGTTGTTGTTTTTTTTGCTTGTTTGAGCGGGCACCGCGGCTTTGGAGGGCTAATGCCGGGGATTAGAAGGGTAGTTATAGGGCTCGAGCGGCATTGAGGACAGTGTTTTTGGGATTGCTTCTTCTAGCCGTGAGAATATTATGCCTACTGAAAAAGATCATCTCGAATGAGACGTATCGCACATACAAGAACTTCTAGCCGTGAGAGCCTGACTTGCGACTTTGGTTGGGAACTATTGTTTTGAACTGTCGTTACGACTTTGCGTTGACCATTCGTTAAAGATGCATTTTAATGTCGCTATAGACAACCTAGATATCGCAGCCACTACAGCTTGTTTGCACTTGAGATGTTCGTTGTAACTGTGAGGTTTTTTTGTAACGTAGCCTGGTATCCGCTTCTAATGCTTTACTATAACGATCTCTCCTCTACGTCCTCGTCAATCTCACAATATACTGTTTGCTTGCTATTCAAGTCACGATCTATAGCATTAGCCCTTCGAAGGCCGACACGCAATTCAGACTGTCTATACAATTAATCTCCTTTACGCCTCGGTCACGTGATATTGTTCGCGCTTCCGCACGTCTAGATTTCAGCCGCAACATAGCCTATACACTCTCTTCTATAGAGCACTAATTCCTATTCTCTAGTCGAGTAGATAGACCTAAACTATATAGTGAGCGACATGGTGTGAAAGTTGTGCAAGCCACGAAGACACTGAGTTGCGTTTTGTGTTCTACTCCTTTGACTTATATTGCTTTGTGCGCGAAACTATACTCTAGTTCTATTACTTTTATCCCATAGTATTGCGATAATTTAGAGACAACGAGTTAATTACAACTTGTAAAGAGGAGGTGCTGTAGGGCGATAATGTGAGATACAGCTAGAGTAAGAACATGGAAAGTCACATGTATTTCAGGGTGCAAGAACAGAGTCGTTGGAAAGCGGAGAGATGTCGTGATATTATGCCTATTAAAAAAGATTATCTCGAACAAGAAGTATTGCACACACAAGAACTTCGCTTGAACTATATAATAATAGCTGTCCGTTCTTCGCAATGTTCAAATCGCTCCATGCCAATCAGATCTAACTCAATCATGCCGAGACGGCGGAATCTCTTCGGAATTGGTGCCTTCTTTGGTGGTACGGGTTTGGGAATTGGCGGCAGAATGACTGCTTTCAACCGCTTCCAAGGTAGGTTTTCGGCGATATTCCGTACTCGCTGCAGTATTCCGCTTGCAGGGCGTTTTGGAGGATACTTGGCGCCGCTATCTTCCGCTGCGTAGATGTAGTTGTCGTCTGTTGCTGACAAACTGTCGCCGTCGTCCATTGCAACTGAAGTATCCTTGCCTTCTACTGCTCTCAAGACCAAGCCCGCCTCGTTCTTGATGCGAATAACCCAGATGTCAGAGAACTCGTCGTCAGATTCCGACTCAGGGATTGCGATATCCTTCTCCCCAGCATCGAGTATTGTTTGGCCCAAAGCAACTGGATTAGAATACTGCCCTGCCGCTGATTGAACTATAAGATTAGACCCGCGTTCTAAACCCAATCTCAAAACTTGTATCATAGGGCCACGTAACTTTATCCAACCGCCAGATACCGCTCCAAATTCATCGATCCCAGAAAGTGTAATATGATACGATAAGCACCGTGTGAAATAAAAGGCATACATCGTAAACGAACGATGGAAATTAATATTCCCGTCAACCGAGGCCCATGACCACGAAGGTGCTCTATAACCTGGTTGACGAGAAGGGGCTACTCTGTTTCCACGACTGTAAATAGCTTTGTGCATCCATAACAGATCATCAAGCACACTCTTCCTCCACAATCCAGCAAGATACTCATCCCCTGTTCGTTGGTATAACGCAGCAGCTAGCCCAGAGAGAGCTGGAAGCTTGTCGGTCGCATTTGATAGATATCGAGAACTGTAATCTTGGACGACAGACCGCCAGAACTGCAAAGCATGAGCATCCCCCAAGACATGCGAGGTTTGGAGTCTCTGTTGGCCTAGCGGATGCATTTCTATTCCGCTCTCTGTCATGTTCTGGGTTTGGCAATTCCAGACGAGTTGGTCGCGAGTGAATACCAACACACGAGGGGAAAGTATGCGTTCTTGCATTGTCCAGCCGCGATGATACAAGGGCTCATCAATGCAGTCGCGAAATGCCGGGTCACTTTGGATGTAGACGGGATTATCCAGCGAGCCGTTGTTTTCCGCAGAGAATCTCATAACGACTCGTTTCCCTTTGGGTTTCCGATCATGGAAGATGCCTTCGTGGACACTGCGCGCAGAGGCAGCAGCAATGGTCAGAAAGGCACTGCCATAGATATCTGCCATTTTTGAAGACTCGCGTTCCCAGTCGGCTTTTGCCGGGGCGTCCGAGCCTTGTAATATGCACAGCGCATCGACCCAGAGGTATCGGATGCCTAGCCTCCGGGTAATGACGACCGCATCACGTATCGTCTGCGGAAGATCCGTCATGCGGATCTCTCGTTTCCTTGCTTCGAGAGAGGAAGCCGTGGTGATGTGGGGATCTTTTCCAGCCCATAGATGCGAACCCCAACAGTAACTGAGTGCGATATATCGTTGTGAGACATCAGGCAGCCTGGCATAGTTACTACTTTCGCTTGGCACATAGAGATACGGATGTCGTGATCCATCCGCAGGACCTACGTCAATAACTCTGCTTGGAAGCATGTTCGACGATGCCGTGCGACAGTGTTGATGACTTCCAAGGCATCGATAAAGCCATTGCTCAATTAAGTGGAAAGCTTCATCCGAAAGCGGCTCCGGAAAGGGATTTTTGTACTGGCATATGTTCGCCGCGGCGGTACCTTCATAGTGTCAGATTCGATATTACAAAGTAGGAAGATAGAAATAGCGTCCAAATAGTCGCTAGACGAAAGAAAGCCCCACATACCACGATCGGCAAATATCCGAAATGACCGTACCAAAACCCTTCCACTTTTAGAATCTAGGCGACGGCCACGCGTCCATATTATATCTTCTGGTGGACAGCCAACAGTAACAAATAAGTCGTCGATTTGATCTGGATGAACATGAAATCGAACACGACGTCTCTTATAACGGACGTTGTCGTTGAGCCTTTCCCTTACAATGTACTGGGGGAGATCCTTTTCGATCTCAGAGCACAGAGCACATTCGGATGATATGCCGAGGTTTATATTGTGTAGTAGACTCGAGTGCTCGAAGCCCCAGTACGATCGCAAAGCATCGATAGAGATGCGCTGACATTCGTCGCATAAGTTGTTTGCCATGCTGAAAGTTATTGACCCAGTGGCAGAATAAAAGCGTGCAACGGTCGAAGGTGCATGAATTCGAGTTGCGCCCTCAAATACGATGAACCCCCTACACAGCCACCGCCATGTGGCTTCAGCTCGAGTCTTCTGCAGGTGACGGAGCTATAAAGTTCGAACTCGTTTGATGCAGACCTCATTTACTCTAGGGAAATAAGATTGCGAGCATACAGTTGTTAGTGGCGTGCCCTTTTGTAATAGAATAGGCAGGGTGCTCTGTAGTGGTACTGTGGGTTGATTTTGTTTCGCCTTGCCATGTCCTTGGTTTTATGAGGAGCGAGTTAGAACAGGCTCAGCTGGAAGGCGGGTGCGGCTGATTGCACAGCTGGCGATGTGGCACGATAAGGCTAAATTAGAGCGGTCGGGCTTTAACAGAAAACTGAATATGTAGGTGACTAGACTTGAACATAGTGTGTATCTTTAAGAAAAGAAGAGTGGGCCGAACACTATGATC
>JAESFQ010001010.1_pt1 | contig 10222 bp, 9 predicted proteins | sample 9269431 | NCBI WGS metagenome assembly JAESFQ01 (sample SAMN14502588, study PRJNA617103) | algae metagenome | isolation source: Plectolyngbya sp. WJT66-NPBG17 and co-occurring heterotrophs from well... | place: USA: Mojave Desert, Joshua Tree National Park, California | collected 2006-08-06 | reverse complement strand
TGCATATCGTCGTTGATCAAGTTTGCGCTAGACGTGTGCTGCATCGAGGGTCGCCGTGACCCTAGCCGTGACCATGAAGTAGTGTTGGTGTTGTTGACACTCCAGTCCACTCCAAGAGGGCTAGCCCGAGCACCAAAGGCATCTACGTTCCAACCAAACCGTGTCTGGCTTTCAGTCGATGGTCTGGGCAAAGCCATGCCTTCTCCTGAGTTCGTAGAACCCTGACGCGGAGATGTCGGCCTCTGCATTCCTAGTATGTTGCGCAGCCATGGATCTTCACCACCCTTTGCACTGCTGAACATATTGAATGGCCGTTTACGCGTAGCCACATGCTTTGGGCTACTGAGCGACTCCACCGGCTGTGTCTTGGTGCGTATAAAACTGTCGTACCAAGCGCCTTCAGAATGACTGCCGCGGCGGCGCGTGTTACCCAAAGCATCAACACCGTGATCTTGGCGAGGTAGTGACTGACTTTGTGAAGGCTTCAGAGAGCCGAGCGCAGGGCCCTCATCAGAAAAGGTCTTGCCACGTGCTCGGTTTAGTCCAAAGAGCCCACCGAAACGACTAGCTTGGGGGTTTATCTGGAAGGAGCTAGACGTGGAATGTATAGATCGCCTGTCACTATCCATGTTGATTTCGTTGCTTGGGTAAAACTGTAGTTCACCTGCACTGTCCCTCGGACTTGCCAGAGCACTGGGCGAGCCACTCTGTGGTGACGCTGGTGAACTCGAGTTCTGCGTGTAGTTCATGGTGCCGGGAGCTCCAAGGCCGGGTAAAACGTTCCTTAGGTTAGGCGAAGGATCAAGCGAGGGAGCTTGAGGTGGTCCTGGATCGTCATCTTCGTCCTCAGTCAAGCCTAGGTCGTCTCCAAACAAGCCTGCTGGCAGCAAAGCGCCGGCTGTTGGGCTCATGGGTGCACCGCCGGTCAAACTCTCAAAGTCGGCTTGCGAAAAGGAGGTGTTGTAGGTACGGGGAGGTAATGCCATGCCGTTGACTGGGTTGAAATAGGGCGTGGCGGTAGCGAACGAAGGCGAAGATGTCGTTGGGATGCTATTGAATGGAGCTGATGAAGTATGCACGAAGCCACCAGTAGCTTGAGCCAAGAGCCCTTCGCGCATGCTTAGCGGTCGCGCACGCTGGCTGTTCCTTCTGACAGGCCCCATTTCCGGAACTGGGGGTCCTGAGAAGAGTTGCGGCTGGCTCAGGCGACGTTGCTGCATGTAGGTCAATCGGCTCGTGGCGTCTTGGTGGGCTCTCTCCGCCTCGGCATATAGTGACCAAGCTTGGGCATACTGCTGTTGCAAAAGACCCAGTGTCATCCTCCAGCGATTGTCCTCTTCCTTTTCCGCGTTATCGGGGCCGTCGGTGGCTTCAGCACCCTCCTGGCCTTCTTCCAACTTCCGTCTTTCCTCTTCCAGAGCTTTGATATGAATACCCTTCTCGCGAATCGCGTCCTCGAGAAGCTTGTTCGCCTGTGTTTCGTCGGCATACTTGTCTTTCAGGTCCTGAATGCGCTTCTCGGAGGCTGCCTGGTACTCAGTCTGCTCCTTCTTGATCTTCTCAGCAGTGTCGCGGAGTTCGCCAGCCTCCCTAGTCCACTTGGCAACATCGTCCTTCAGCTTCTTCCGCTCAGCTTCCTTTTGGCGTAAGAGTCTTTCTTGCTGAGCGCGCCTAGTCTGTGCCGCGGCATTTTGACGCTCAAGGCTGGCCACCTCTTTCCGCAGGTCGCGACTGGCGTCTTCTTTCTCTTTCAATGCAGCCTTCTTCTCGTCGCGCTTGTCCACCAAGATAGCCTTCTGAGTCACAAACTCCTGGTCCTCATCCTGAATCTGACGCTCCATGTCGTCCAACTCACGTCTAAGACCATCCAACTTCTCGGTCAGTTGCCGGATCGAGTCTGGGCCTTCTGCCTCTTGCGCTGACCTCGTCGGGTCTTGCGATTGCGATGCTGGCGAGACCTTCCTCCCGATATCTGGGCGTCTCATACGGGAAGTGCTGTTGCTATGTTCGCGGGTCATGGGCGGTGCAGCAACGGATGTGACAACCTCGGCGAGGGTCTTGTTCGGTCGAATCACCGGCGTGGGGGTGTAGTCATTATCGTCGCTGGCGATGGGGGCATCTTTGGGCGGGTGGGGGCCGTAGAATTCATCCGAGTCGGCGGGGAGAGTTCGGAGGCGGATGGGCACGCTGGGCGCTTGGAAGCTTGACGAGTTGAGTGTGACTATGCGGATGGTGTAGTGGCGGTCGGGTTGTAGGTTCTCGATAGTAATGGAGGATTCCTGGGGTGATATGTCGCCAATGTCAATGCCGTTGATGCGGATCACGTATTTCAAGACAGATGCACGCTGGTCTGGCGGTTTCCAGTGCAGTAACACTCCGTCTGCCTTTATTCCAGCGAGCGAGACGAGCGGCGCGACGGGGACTTCGAGGCCGAGGACCTGCACGAGCTTCTCGACAGGCTGCGTAAGCACTTGGTAGGCACGGAAGGCGACCCTGCAGGTGAGATCAGTACATGCGCGTAAATTTCTTGTCGTCTACCAGTCGTACCAGAACAGCGCCGAGACTATGCAAGCAGTGCGCAGCCAGCCCGACGACGAGAACAAGAGAGCCTCCATGTCATAGCGAGCGACGTCGGGCGGCCAGTACAGCGACGAAGAGGGTTCGGAGAACATGTTGACAGATGTCAGGCGTCTCCCACCTGCTTGTCGTCGCCAATCAGTGTGTGGGTGAAGTTTGCAGAGGACGTGGTGGGCGTCATGTGCAGCCATGGCCGCAAATGGCCGAAGCTACAAGCCATTTCGACCTCTTGGCTGCTCCACACCACGCACCTCTCCGCATTCACTTTGCTGATAGCAGCTAGCGGGGCATGGTGGCTTTGAAAGTCAAGTCAAGCATCGCGTGGGTTGGAAATATTCGCCGCGAAATAGTTCATTGGACCTGCGAGTGCATAGTCCCACGCGGCATTGCATTGTGGTTGAGTCCGTGGCTGTCCCAACACATAAGCAGCACTCAAATCGTCTCCAATCTGCGTGCTCCCTTGCGACATGTGAAAGATGATCTTTCAACCTTGCATCAGCGCATGCACTCGTGCTCGCGCGACATGCTCGATTTTGGAAGAAACTTGCCGCGCACTCCGGCACAGCGAATCCCATGATCTCGGCCTGACATGTTCGGGCCCGTGATGCGCTCGGTGACAACATAGCTTACCATTTGCCTAGGCACATGGCCGCAAAAGTACTTCCACTCCTGATATCCCTTCCTTCACTCCCAACGCTTGCGCCGACAGTTTCCTTCCCTCGGTGAACACAGCCAGGGCCCACTGACATGTGAAGAAGGACTGCAAACCCGCCCTGACACATTCCACCCTCGATCTGTAAAACACTTCTGACGTACTTGCCCGACGCTCGCTCCAAACCTCTCCTACCCGCATATACCGCGCAAGAGGGCCGCTGCGCCCATAGACAGCAACCATGAACTACGTGCGATCCATCACCGGCAGCGTCTCCAAGGGCTGGAATTCCATTAACCCCGCAACTCTCAGTGGCGCCATTGACACCATCGTCGTGGAGCATGAAGACGGCAGCCTGGCATGCTCGCCCTTCCACGTCCGCTTCGGCAAGTACCAAATACTGCGACCCTCGGACAAGAAGGTCGAATTCAGGGTCAATGGCGAACTGCAGGACTATTCCATGAAGCTGGGCGAGGGCGGCGAGGCCTTCTTCGTATTCGAGACGACGCGCTCCATTCCCGCCGAGATGCAGACATCGCCCATAGCATCGCCCGCCGCCAGTCCCGAGCAGAAACCCGTAGAGCTCCCCTCTGAGCGCGCCTTCGACGAGCCCGAACCCCTTGACCTAGACGGCAGTGGCGTCACACGCAGAAGAGGGCGCATGTCCATGTCGGTTCCTACCTCAGACAGCATACATGCCGAGGCCGAATTCGGGCGGCCAAAATCGGGCGACTGGTCGGGCTTTCACATGCAGAGGGCAAGCACAGATGAGACGGTTCCCTCTGTCAAGGACGGATTCAAAAAGACGTTCGAGGCGTCGCAATCACAGGACATGGGGCTAGAGAGAGGGCCGCTTCAGATAAGCAAGGAGGATGCGACTGCTTGGAACAGGTCAACACGCTCAGCGAGTCCACCGCCCGTGTCAGCCAGTGAAGCCCTTGCTCGTGCCATCAAGCTATCCAAGAAGCTCTTTACCTCAAATATCCCCAACAAGGTCACCGAGACCGGCGACCTCGAACTAGACATGACAGGATACAAAAGTAGCGAAGAGGATGCCTTGCGCGCCGAGGTCATAGCCCGGCGCATTCTGTCGGATGAACTCGCAGGAGACTACGACATTGGCGCTCTCATAGGCGCTGACGAGAATGGCAACCTCTGGATCTACAGCAGTGAGGAGGCCAAGGCGGCGGCTATGGCAAAGACGACAATGAACGTTCTAAACGAAGCAGCCCTCCAGTCGACTGATGCTTTGTCGGATCCCGGCTACCAGAGTGACAGTGGACGCAGTGATGACACTGCTCAGTTTCCGGTACGCAGAGACTCAGATAGTGCTCTAGGTTCCTCTGCGCCACACTCGCCTGAGTCCAGGAAACCCGAGACCAAGACGTATGCAAAGACCCTGCGCCTCACCAGCGAGCAGCTCAGAGCGCTCAACTTGAAGCCCGGTGCGAACACAATGAGCTTTACCGTAAATCGGTCGAAATGCGAAGCCTACATGTTCTACTGGAAGCACGACGTGCCCATCGTCATCTCTGACATTGACGGCACCATCACCAAGTCAGATGCCCTAGGCCACGTGCTCAACATGATCGGAAGAGACTGGACGCACCAAGGAGTCGCAAAGCTGTACACCGACATTGTCAACAACGGCTACAACATCTTCTACCTCACCAGTCGTTCCGTTGGTCAAGCAGACACAACGCGCGCCTACCTAAACGGCGTGGTCCAAGATAACTACCGCCTCCCCAAAGGCCCTGTCATCATGAGTCCCGATCGCACAATCGCTGCCCTCCGACGCGAAATCTACCTCCGCAAACCTGAAGTCTTCAAAATGGCGTGCCTACGCGACATCATGCAACTCTTCGATAAGCCCGCGCACCAAACACCTTTCTACGCTGGATTCGGTAACCGCTTCACAGACGCCCTTTCCTACCGAAGTGTAAACATTCCTTCCACGCGCATCTTCACCATCAACTCCAACGCCGAAGTCAGCCTCGACGTGCTGTCTCTCAACTCGTACAAAACGGGTTACGCAAGCATGCGAGAAATTGTAGATCACTTCTTCCCACCTGTGGGCCTCTTGGTACCAGCAGGCGGCGAGGCATACACCGACTTCAACTACTGGCGCGACCAGCCCCTCGATATCCAAGACTTTACCGACAGCGAAGATGAAGATGAAGACGACGATGAGACGGAGGCGGCTAGTATCCACAGCGAAGATGAAGGCTCGGAAGTAGGTGAGGACCTGGAGGCGAGCTATATGTCGAGGGATTCGTTAGACGAGACGGGCATGGAGGACTCGATTGTCGAGAGCGTAGAGGGTGGGGATTATCTAGAGGGAGAAGAATATGTTGAGAGGCGGTATGAGGAGGACGAGGGAGACGATGATGATGAAGATGAAGACAGGACAGAGATTGAGGGTATCACGCCGACAATTGAGGCGGATGCCGCTGGTGTGGATACGCTTGTAGATACGCCTGTGGAACGCATGAGGACGTTGGAAGTCAAGGAGTCATCGCCTTCTCCTCGGCCTGGTCCCAGGCGGTAGTCTTGGTAGTGTAATCCTTGTTGTTGCTTTTCAAGTCACTGCATAGCATAGCATGGCGTGGCATGGTTTGGCGTCGGGGCAACGGCAAGGGCATAGACAGTGTGTTGTCTGTAGAGCATTTTTTGTCTTCTTACTCATAATCTATTAGACGTTGTTATGTAGTCCACGCTTGGTATAGCTGATATGAAAGAAACCACAGGAGAAGCTCGACATGTTTTGCTGCGGGAGAGAATGTCCTACCTAAACACCCTGTATTCGTTATATGCAGCTATAAGGTTATCGAATACACTCGTCTCATCAAAGGCATAATTGTATATTGTCGTAACGCACGCACGCGCTCGACTTGATCTCATTCATCCAGTCTTCCATAGATATAATATACATTTTCCCTTCCCTCTCATCGCACACTACTTCTATCCTCGGCGAGCCTACTCATTTCAAAATCGCCCTCCTCCTCAATAGTCGGCAGAACCTGATAGCTCTTCTTCCCGCTCCTCCCCAGCCTCTTGATACACCGATCTGTGTGCAATAAATGGCCCCTCTTCTGCCTCACAAAGCCCGCGAAACACGCTGCGCTCGACGCAATCGCGCCCGCGGAGATGTACGCTGGAATCGTGAAATCCTGCGGCCGGTACCAAATCATGGTTGTGGCGAAGGAAAGCAGTTCAAAGAGACTTTGCAACGACATTTCGATGGCGGAGAAGGAGCCGCGGGACGCGGGTGGCGCGTCTTCCTGCACGAGGTATTGCACGCTGAGATCGAAACCCCAGAGGCCGAGGCGGGAGAGGCACACGCCTACGACGAGGGCGCCGCCAGCCAGAAGAGGTGCTGTGCTGGGAGAGAAAGTGTGGAAGAGGCCGATTGCCAGAGCGATGGCGAGGACTTGTTCGTTGATGAACCAGAGACCTGCTCGCACGGCACCGATCTTGTTCATGAGCCAGGGTGCTACGATGGTGGCTGATAATTCGAGGATTACGGATACGAGACGCATGATGGAGACGTGTGTGCTGGTGAAGCCGAGGGTGAGGAGGTACGTCGTCATTTGCGATGCGAAGGAGAGGACCGTGAAGTACAGGAGGGAGAGGGAGAAGGAGGCTAGGAAGGCGGGGTTGGCGATGTATTCGCGGTACGGCGCGAGGTGTGTGGCTATACGCGTGGTCACGGTGGAACGTCGAGTAGATGGAGTATCTGGTACGATATCGGTATCCTGATCAGCCGAGGGTTGTTGTCGCTGTTGCAATTCCGTAGCAATATCTGTTTCAGACGCCTGTTTCGTTGCGACACCACCCTTCCCGACACGCAATTCCGGGACCGCGGCGTAGACATTCGCAATAGTAAAGTATTCCACCAGCACGCTAATCGCATTCTGAGCGAAAACAACCCAGATGGCGATTTTCGTCGCGTACCCGTCTATGAGTCCGATGCCCACGGGCGCGATGAGCTTGCAGATTAAATCTATCCTGCGCATCACGCTGTTTAGCTCTTGACGGTCGAGCGCCAGACTCTCGGATACGACGACGATCCAGTCGCGCTCTACGGATACAGTGTTGGCGACGAAAGCCAGTTTTTCAATGCAAGCCAGCACTACGCTGATGACGAAGAGGCCGTAGCAAAGTATCCCAGCCCCACTTCCGCTCTCCTCCTCTTTCTCTGTACCTGTGCTCGTCGCGTTCCCTACCAGACCCAACATAGCGGCCAACACCGCACAACTCCCCGCCACACTGACCCTCTGCCACACAATGCTCTGTCGCACAACCCACAACCTATCCTTACGATCTACAATCCCCCCGATCCATGATCCGAGCACTGCAGCGACGAGCGATCGAAAAAGCGCATAGCAACTTGCGAAGAAAAGTGTGCCCGGGAAGATTTTCGCCAGAAAGATAACAGCGCCGAATTCAAAGGTGCGCGCGTTCCATGTGGAGAGTATGTGCGAAATGTAGAGTTTGTAGAGGAGGGAGCGCGGGGATCGTGGCGTGGGAGATGGCGATCGCGTGATGGATGATCGGGCGGGGTAAATGGGTTGGGTTGCTGAGGTGCTTGTCTCGCTCTCGATGGAGCTTCTCGAGCTCGTTGATGAGCGCGTCATCGTCGCATGCATGTAGGTAGATAGGAAGCAAGAAGACAAAAACGCCTCCAAGACGAAGATAGAAGCTACATATCGCTCCGCAGGGTTCAGGTGAAAGATACCCTGATGGTCATGAGACGATTGTGTAGTGGAAAACCGGACGTCTGGGCCTTCCGAGTCGCCTCGTGGATTCCGTCGGTACGTGTGGACCCTGTCGATCTTCTGGAGGCGTTAGGCTATGTTAGGTTAGCGTCGCGAAAGATTGAAAGAAAGCGAAGGTGTGGCCGAGTGGTGGAGATGTTTTTTGGTGTTGAAATGGGAGTTGTGGATTGTTAGGGACTCACCTTCCGATACCGTGGACATTGTTGGTTGTGAGTGGTTGATGTTGGGAAAGGTGTGTTTTCACGAGAGTTGAGAGTGTTGCCGAGGAGAAGTCTGGAGATGTACGACACAATCGTCGTCATCCTGCTCGTATACGAGACACCAACCATGGTTATGCTGATACAAGGGGCGCACTGGGCTACCGCTGTCCTGCAAGACAATGTAGCCGGATCTGCGAACACAGCACGAATCAGTTCCTGGAAAGCCCGCGCTATCCGATCTATAGACCCGAAGTTTACGAGATATCTATATCGTGAAAAGTGCCTACATTTCCTGAAATCACTACTTATTGCGGAGCAGGGCAGATGTTGTGTTTATATGAAAGGTAGAATGTGTAAGAATGCAACCCAAAAGAGCAACAGCCGCATGCTCGATGATGATTTAGGTCAGTTGTAGCTAATGTAGTCCGCTATAACGTAGACTAATCGAAGGGTAAGCAACAGTAAAAGAACTGTCCACGTCTAGCAGATTAGCTAGGCTACAAGTTCGACAACATCGAAAGATAAGTACTCTACTTATCTACCACTGCTGTTTCCGGTTTTTTGAGAACCGCACGGATTTGCACTCAACAACGTAGTTTCGCCAGACGAGCTCGTTGTTCTAGTCTCCCTGTCGCACATTGTATGCAATCTAATAGTGCAGAACCGAAACGGTGAAGCACCAAATCCCTGTAGGGCACGCTCCATAAGCGGCTTAAGGAACGGCGCGCAAGCAGCAATAATCAGCCCAATCTCTTCGACACGATACTACCATAGAAGTGGTACCCAGTCTCTGAAATGCGCTGCTCGGTTCCAGGAACTGATATGGTGGATTTTCATGGCACCGGCTAGGGCCGCGATGATACCAAAGCCCATGAGCACGATCCCAAGCACGCGTTCTAGCAAAGGGCGGTGCAACGACCAGAACAGATGGACAGGCATGCTAGCAAAGACAAGGTCGCTCACCGTACCGAAAGCTGCAGCAAATTAGTGTCTGTCGAGCATTGACGGCTGCGAGAACCTACCTGCGTATATATACCCATAGCTTTGGGCGACCCCAGGCGACCAACAAACTGCATCCGGCACGGGCTCCACTGGGCGCGGACGGGGCGGCACTGCAGCAGAGCAAAGATGTTCGCACCGATGGGCATGACGACTTGGATGGCGATCAAGATCCAGAGTGTGATTTTCCAGGCCTTGGATACAGGAAAGCGAAGCAACATGCATCCTATCGATGTCCGCGCCAGCGATGACGCCTAAAAGTACACAATTTCAGGGCAAAGAAAAGCTTCCCGGTTGTGGTTAGGCTGTCAGAGAAATGTATTCGTCGTAGCCTGGCACGCCAAGCTAAATGGTGCCAGTAGAGAAGACATAGTGATTAAGTTCGAACACCTAAAATCTCGTCTTAGAGCGGCAGCAGAGACGAGTGTTAAGGTCGACTTTCTAGTGTGGCCGTCACAAGGTAGTCGGGGGCCGCTAGCTAGCATTTAGGACACATCCTAGTGTACATGCGGACGGCATACGTGAAAGCCGCGGTTGAGAGCAGAAGTAAAACTCCGGTAAGCCCCCGAGTCACATTGCTGGAATTCGGCTGTGTATATTGTTCCGGCGCCATGGCATAGGCGCACACACCAAGTTGCAGGAGGAACAGTTGCGGGGAGGCGCGGCCACGCTTGGGCGATCATGAGGGCGGAATCGGACTCGGTCTCGCTTTGCTGCGTTTGTTTGTACTGGGGTGGTGATACTATGCGGCTGACAGCTCGATAGGTGTGCGGAAAATGGGGAGTCATGGCTCCCACATGGCGACGTGGAACCAAGGTCTCGTATCACCTTCGCGAGGGACCAGTGCGCAGAAGCGGGCTCGGCATGCATAAGTTGCAAGATCAGTTCAGGGGCGTACTGGGGTGGCGGACAATGTGCATCACGGACCACGCGATAGCGCTCATCATGTCAAATTGACTTTGTATCACTGGTAGCTTCACGAGAGAGAGCTGGAGCTGGTTTCGCGGAAACGGAAA
>JAESFQ010001009.1_pt1 | contig 10226 bp, 9 predicted proteins | sample 9269431 | NCBI WGS metagenome assembly JAESFQ01 (sample SAMN14502588, study PRJNA617103) | algae metagenome | isolation source: Plectolyngbya sp. WJT66-NPBG17 and co-occurring heterotrophs from well... | place: USA: Mojave Desert, Joshua Tree National Park, California | collected 2006-08-06 | reverse complement strand
TGATATCTCTACTTTCAGATATCTCACAGCGGCCATTTGACTCCTGAGTCTCTTTTAGATTTACATGGAGCCAATTGGCTGTGAGTTATATGATGCACTTCTTGTATAGATATGTCTTTTCAACCATGTTATCGGTCCCGATCGCGACTTCGACGAATGCCTGGCCACTGTGATAGTATAGTATGGGAACAACCAGTCTAGGTTTCACTAAAACTCCTCGATTAAGCCCAGACTGATGTCTGTGACTGAGATCAAGAAAGCCAGGGACAATGGGGGTGGCGATGTTGACGCCTTGTCCTGTCCTCGGGAAGTTGCGAAGCACTGTTGAACAACGCTGTGCCTAAAGATCGCGCTCTCTTCGCGCAATTTACGCGTTACTGAGCTTCACACCGCCTGCGCTGACACGATTCACCGCGAAGAAGTTCTTGTTGTCCGGCACTGGCTTCTGCGATACTTCCTAACGTACCCTGCCATATAGAAACCCTCCGAACCACACCACTCGACAACTGTTCCGGTGGAACAACCCTTGAGTCTCATCAAAAGCTTCTATAATAACACCAAAGACACCCTGTAAGTGCCGCTGGACGAAACGCATGCGAAATATACACTGACTTTGTGCGACAACATTAGACTCTGCTCTGCAGCCGTACCCATCAGTCGAGCGCAGTACAGAAACAGCCCAGCTGACGCCGCTCAAATTAGAGACAACAATCCGAGAAGAAAGTGTCGAGACGACCACGGACTGCAAGTGCCACACGTCGCAACCATTATCATTGCTATGCTAACAGATAAACTAGTCACCGCCACTTCAGCCCGACCACTAAATCTGTCGCAGTCTTATCCAATGGCTTCTGACCGAGGCGCCGTCGGTGGTCTTATCGCCGGATCTCAAATCCCGAGTCTCCAACCGATTCTTACAAAAGCCCTACTCGAAGCGGACTACATCTGTATGAACACCAGCCACATTGCCCCACTCTTGAAGTGCATCTGGAAGTACAGCTCTACCCATCCATATCCGCCTCCCACAACCATCGAGCTAGTGGCTGGCCACCGTTACTGGCTGCCAGACGGCCTTCTAGCGGACGAGTGGATAACCTTCTTCACCTTTGCCCCGAGTCAGTGGTTTGATCTGGCACCACCCGAGGTGAAGTCGGCCTTCGAAGAAGAAGTTATTACAAGTTTTGTAGATCGGCCTAGCTTTGAAAGGACGATGCAAATCGAGGACCATGTTTGCATGCACCTCGGTTGGCTTCCACCTGTACAGTCGCCGAAGCGATCCCTTTCAGGTGGCTCGCATTCTTTGAGCCCTTATGACGGCATGAACCATACCATGGAGTATCCACGGAAGTCGCTAGCACCCCAAAAGATTGCAGACGATGTCGATGCCGAAGACCAATCGGACACGACTAGCCCTGACAATGGCTATCGTCAGGCTAAGCGGGCGCGCCTTGGAGATGGATCGACAGCCAGGTTGAGCACAGGACCAGCCCTGATACCGTTATCAACAGTTGATCCTCATCGACTACGCCTGGTGCGGGCGGCTCCAACAACCCTGTCTGTACAACCTGCCACGGCTCCCGCCGTTCTCGTCCCCAAGCTCTTGTCGTCTGTTCAGCCTACACAAAATCCACCTCAAGCACTTTCGCTGTCACAACCTGCTCAGCCTATACAACATGCGCCACAAGGAAATACGCAGCCAGCACCGACTTCAGCTCCAGGTCCTCATTCTGTCATCAACCTGCCAGTGTTCCCTTTGCAGTCCGTACCTAATGGTAGAACTGCTTTCGTGCAGAACCCGGCAGTCCCGCCTGTTCTTCCTCAATTACTCCAAGCACAGGGGATCAACGTTACGGGGTTCCGCCCAGGAAGTATGCTTCGAAAAGGCAACGAGAGCACCGCCTGGAGTGCTGAGCGCATCCGAGCATTCGTTGAGATTGAGGGCAATAGCATCCACCAACTACCACCCGATGCATTTTCGACAACAGGCAACGAGATGACTAATTTCCGAACACCCGAATCGATCGATATGCGCTGCTGTCCCTTCGAAACGTCCATTGAAGAGAATCTAACTGTAAGTACCATTCGCTCGTTATCTAGATGTTTCGTCGATGAACTAACCGTCAGTAGTATTTTTCGAACGCCTGTACGCTCACCCGAGAGACGTGTGTCCGGATAATGCAGCATTGGAAGCCCATGGACGTAGCCCGTTACATCGTAAGTGTTACACAGGCGTCAGATCTTGACAGCAGACCAGGCTAACTTTATTTTTTCTCTAGAATTACGCCCACGATCTCCAGACCCCGAAGATCTTTGGGCGCTCGAAGATCGGACATCAGTTTGCCAGGGCCAGGGATTGGCAGGCGGCGCATCCAACCCATGTGCCCACTGCCTCCTTGCGAAATATCAGCACGGAAAGTGGACTACGCGGCCCTAACCAGGTACTACATGACTTCTTTCTTCACAGTATGGGTGATGGAGTAGTCCGCCCGCCTATTGGGCGCCAGAGGCAGATGCTGTCGCGAGTCATCGAGCACGTACGAACTATCACCATGGATCGAAACGTTCTGCTGAGCGAGGCTGCTACATACGCGCAGCGCCATGGTATCACAGTGCCTGCACATGAGCAGATGAATTTTTCGAACCTGGCTGTGGAGGACCGGCTGCCGTCGGCCGCGTTTCTTGCTATGATCAAGGCCGATTACCAGCGCAAATTCAATGGGGAGAACCCGTAGGATGCCATCGGCTGCTCATAAGACAGAGGAGAAAGGCTTCCGTGTCTGAAGAGGGGTGGAAATGATCTTGTGTGCGTGGACATTGACTTTGGGGGTCATCTCTTGCGCGCTCGGTGATCGGGTGTTAGAAGCGGGGCATGCACGTGCGAAGTTTGCCGCTAGTTCTGCCCCTTTCCATAACTAGGCTAGTGCCGGATGACGTTCTCAGATAGCTATCATGCAGCGACGCATCGACGCATCTTTCCACCACTCGACCACATGTCACTCGCAACAAGCCTGGGTCGTATCATAGACGACATATGTACACTGTGCCGTGGTGCTGAGTTTGCGATAGCATAGTCCGACAGCAATGTTTGCGATGTCTTATGGTATTGTGAGCAATTGACCTCAGCATCGGATAGCTACCACTCATTCTGAGTCTTGTCATCGCTCTAATCCTACGCCGACACAACATGTCTCGATTCTTGCTTCAAAGCTACTTTCTTTTCCTAGTATATCCTTCGCTATCGGGCATTTTCACTCTATGCCTTCGTGCACAGATCCTGCGTGAAAGCTCCCGCTGCCTAGTCATGTGTCTATTCGGCTCCCACTGTTTCCGCCACTTATGGGTGTTGTTACAGCGTTCAATTCACAATCACTACCTAAAGCGTATTCACGTTGCTGCGCGTTGCGCGAACCACCCCCTCTCCTTGTTAAGAGCAAAGGGTCTTACGGGTTTGGGCAGCCTCCAACGCTCTAAAAACTCAACCCAGGTTCATAAATCTCTACATTTACTTCTTCTTTGTAAAGCGCGTGTCAAAATCAGCTCCCACGCCTCTCATCGCTTTGTCTTCAGACAATAGTCCGTATATAATGGCTTCACCAAGTAGCAGTTCTCATATGAACGCTACCCGAAGTAAGTTTCCCACACACTGCCTTTTGACTCCACTGACAAAGACACAAGGCTCCCCAGATAACGACACGATGCGTCACTCAGCGGGCGACCTTTCTGCGGCGTCTATACCGGCTTCTGTCAACCCTTCATTGCAAGCGGCGAACAGCCTCGACCACACCGCCCAGCTAGACTGTCCACCCTCTCTTGAAAGCCTCCCTTGGAACAATCCCATCGCTATGTACAAGCCAGGGCACTACACACGTAGAAATCTTCTACAAGACTGCCTTTTGATGAGCAACGACTACCACCGTCGGCGAGTCGAGGCAGTCATTGAGTACTCCAGAGATTTCTTAAGGCAGCGCGGACATGTCCAGGAAGATGACGACTTGATGTACTTTTTCTCTGCCAAAGATCACGTCCATGACGCGTGGGTCGAGATATTCCTCACGACGCCTGAGCACTATCTGCAAATGGCACCAACGGATGTTCAGGAGGTGTTCTCCCGGCAGACTGCGCAAGTACCAGATGACATCCAGACAGATGGTGGAAGCTATAGTACCGTTGAAACGCGGCCACCAAAGCGCAAAGCTTCAGAAATTGGAAACCACGCCCAGATATTGCCGGCAGATTCTGTGGACGATAGCTTAGATGAGCAAGCGCATGAGTCGAGCAAGCGACCTTGCAGCGGCAGCGCATCACTAAATGGTAGATTGCAGTTTCTTGGGCACTCACTATTGACGGATCATTTACTGTCAGCTTGCTCGTCTCTGGACCTGGACCGTATGCTAGACATGATCATTTCGGCTTCAAGTGCTCCGATTGCTGTTGCTTCACATACTCCGACTTCCGACGCTCCAGCACTATCAAGCAACACGAATGCAGTGGTATCTATAACACCAGTACCAGTAGCACCCACAGGCCCGTTAATTGTGCCAGCAGTTATCCCCCGAGCAGTTGTGGCCCCCCAGCCTGCCCTAGCGGATCCCATTGCTGCGTTCATGGCACGTAACCCCAGAGGAATACAGTGGACACTTCCGGAAGGGGGTTCAAGGGTGTCGCAATGTCGCGCGGTCAAATTCGTGCTGTGATTGAGATAGAAGGCAAGGCATTAGCACAGCTTCCAGCGTCGGCCAACTCTGATGCTCGTCATGAAATGAGGGGCATGGCTCCACCAAGGACGGTTGATCCTACTTTAATCAACTGTGTTACGACCGCGCAGGAGATGTTGACTGTAAGTATTTCGCTCCCACTTGAAAGATTTTCTCTGACACTGAGACAGTTCCTCCCTTATCAGACTGTGAATTACGAGCTTTGGGATCGCATCCGAAATGCCTGGCATCCGAAGGAGGTTGCTGATTTCATGGTGAGTACTCCAACTTCCTTCCTTACCAATCACATGGCACAGCTTAGCTAACTTTGACAGGCATATGTACGTCAGCTACAAATACCCACCAGCTATCACCGTACGGCCTTCCATCACGAGCACGATAATCGACCGAATGACGTACCTAATCGTACTGTCACCACGAATATTCCTTCAAACATGTCACCTAGGGGGAGAATGGATAAGAGGGCACTCCTACGGCCGCTCCATAACTACTTTCTTTACCACTTAGGTGATGGTGTAGTCCACTACCCTACTGGTCGTAATGCTCAGCTCATGACGCGCTGTATTTTGCACGTCCGGAACGTGTCTCATGACATGAACGTCAGAATTTCGGAGATCGTCCAGTATGCGGCGAGGCACAACATCACTGTTCCTGCCGCCGATCAGATCCAACCTGACACGAATGTGGTCTTCGAGGATACTCCGTCGCAGGCTTTTCTAGATCTGATAGACCGCGATTTCGTGCGCAGACATGGTCGAAGATCGGGTACGGTCTAGATGCGGATCTTGATTTCGCAAAGACTTAGCTGGTTATAGTAGACATGTGAGTAGAAGACAATTTCTAGATTGTTTACTGTTTTTTTCCCAATTTCACGAGATAAGAACACTTTTGCGCGTAGCAAAGAACCTGAAATCGATCGGCTTCTATTACGTCTAGTTTCGATTTGTATGCGTAACTCTAGTGACGGTCACGCAGCAGCAACAGCTTGAACAATCTGTCGTTAACGCAGTGACGACTAGACAGCAACCTGATATATATTGAGTATATATATATGTGGCGCTTACGCCTTCATTGCTGGGTTACATACTTCAATCATTCCAGGAATCCAGGGATTCAGTAATCTTTATCGCTACTCAGAACAGACACGCTCTGGGTCTAAGCGCGCGTTCACGTGCTGTTCACTTCCACGTATAAGAGGGGTCGTAGTCTGGGCTTGGCTCTGCCTTTCAAATTCGCCAGACCAACAACCTCTCTTGCTGAGACTACCACAGCTCTACTATCAATTTTAACCCAACAGTTAGACTGACAGCGCAGGCGACATCATGGACGAGTACAATGGTAAGTCGTGCCGCATCGACCTTTTCTTCGTCTTTTGAGCTCTACGAGACTGACTATGGTAATCTCAGTTTCCACCAATGAATCAGCGCCTTATTCCGGACATCAGACCTACGGGCCGCCTTCTGGAGAACAAGACTACGTACCAGACGACGCCGACATCTACGGCGGAGAGAATACCCCTGCCTGCGTTCCAGACCAGCCAGTGTCACATGCTCTAACTCGTCACGAACTGCGCGCCCTCGCGGCAACCCATGGAGTCTTCGAACAACAAGTCATCAAGGACTTTTGCGACTCGAGTGAGCGACTGGAAAAGATTGGGGCAATGACACCTACAACAAGTGGTCTTCAATACTGGGTTCAAGACTTCGATACGCAAGAAGCCATCATCGTCGCTGAGTGTGTCTGGCTCTTGAGTTTGATGCCCGAATACAGTTCGCGTGTCCCCGAAGACGTCCAACTGGCGTTCGAAGCTATCGATACGCCTGATCGCATAAGTAACGCTATGTTGTACAGTCTCTGGAGTTATGAACGCTATCTCGAGGACTGGCAGACAAGTCAAGCTCTGCAAAGTCAAGGTCAGACACCACAGATACAGCCTCCACCTCCGGCGCCAGTCACTATACAACAGGTTCCTGCACCGACCATTGTACTCGCCCGAGTGAATCAGATTGCTCTCCCTCAAGGCCGCCGGACATCTGGTATCCGCCCCAACGGTAGCAGTGGTATTCACCAGTACGAGTGGCCAGAGTCTCGTAAACTGGCTTGGTTTGCGATAACTCCCCGAATCGCAGCTCTACCTGAGCGTGCATTGGCCGCTTCATATTGCCCATTGAACAGCGTCGCTCTGTGGGAACATGTCGATGTCCGCCTGATAGGGCCGAACATTGAAGTAAATCTGGTGGAGATCGTCGCGGTTAGTCACTGCGTACTCACCCTATATGCGCAAGACAAACTGACGAGAAGCACAGTTCTTTTCTCGAGCAGCCTCATGTTGGAGAGCTCTTTGGAAGCGCTTCGAAGCGAGCGGCTGGACTCTTCCCATGTTACGCATGCTCATCGTAAGCACATATCATTTTCGCTTTGAAAGACCTTGCTGACATCTCCGAAAGTTCTACCTCCGCCAGCTTGCTACAGCAGACCTACGCGCTCATTCATTCGGCAGTATGAAGAAGCACCGAAGAGACGCTCAAGGGCACCCATGCGCCGCCGCCGACTTTCTACTCGACAGCATAAATACCGCTCGTGTAGGATCAAACATTGAGTTTAGCGATCTTCGAGATTGCTTCCTCTTCAGCTTGGGCGATGGCCTGGTACACTACCCTCAGGGTGCTGATGAAGGAATATTGACCATTGCCGTCCGTCACGCTCGCTTGCATGGTCACGATAACGTTCGACTGTCTCAACTGGAGCAGTACGTTGCCCAAGAGGGTTTGGCCAACAGGTACAATCTTCCAGGTCCAAGTCCTGTTGGAGTCGTCCAGGCAGATCAAGCCGCTCGCGAGCGTCTCTTTCCGGAGCATACGTACAATCCGGCTCGCAGAAATGATCCCGTCTACGATCACATCAAGAAATGGTGGAAAGCGGGAGGGTATTTCCACGACAGTTAGCGACGATTATTCCGCGAACTGATGATCTAGACGTACGAACCCATCAATCACATAAGATATTATATGATCAGTTATCGAGACCTGTCAGATCTTTCTCCATAGCCTCAAGGCTCCGCCAATTCTTCAAGTTTTACACTCCGCTCGGCACTATTTGTTCTGCATCTTCTATCCAAATCGCCGATCTAATAATCTCGCTGATATCTTCAAAGTGCACCTTGCCAGATGCTCTGACGAGCATATTCACCATGTCAGAGATAATAAAGATCAATCCCGTTCCGGCTTATCTTTCACCATACATTCTTTTGGACCCAACTCAGGTGCTAGGGCGTTTCTTCTGCCGACCTCCTTCGCACTATCGTATATAATAGACAACCTTTCGCCCCGGTTCCGCCTCGCCTTAAACTCTGCAGAACCCAACCCAAAATTCCACTGAGCAGAAGTTTGATCCACAAAGCTGCTGCGGAAAAGGACGAGCACAATCTTAACTAGCCATCTGATCGACCGAAAGGTAAGCAAATAGCCCGTTGTTTTGCGCTCACGAATGTCGCGAATGTACTCCTGTAACAAATTGCTTACCTTGATTACCGCATGGCTGACTCGATATTCATAGCGCTACGATCTTTCTTCGACCACTATATAGCACATCCAAACGCCCAAAGCGAGTCTCTAGCTCCTTTCAACCTCGCGAACCGCCGTATATCTACCACAGCGATGTCTGAAGGCCATCCGTCGCGCACTACCTCGACACCTAGCGAGTTTATGTCTCCTTTAGACCAAGAAAGCACGCATGAAGATGCAGAAACACCAGTGCTAGACCCAAATGAGCGCGACTTCTACCTTGATGACTCGGTGCTTCTGGATATGATGGTAGAGCATGACAACTTCGAGATCTGGTACAACGCAAACCTCGCAGTCGAGACTACGAATAGTCCACGGTACGACTTCGGATACTCGTCGTACGACCAGCCGACGAACAGCTCCAGCGCTGCCACTGGTAAGTCAACTATGGTAGCCGAATATTATCATGCCATGCTAATACCGATGCTAGGCCCTCCTCGGTACGACTTTGGGCGCAGTGTATCTCCTCTACATAGCTCAGACCACTTCTCTGAGTCCGCCTTGTACCGCCCACACGCGCAACAATTCATCAGAGGTGCGGGCAACTTTGGCTTCGGCGGCGATCTTCCGCAAGCGCAGATACATGGCCGTCAGGTTTACATTGATAGAGGATACAGACAGATCGGCACCATGTCATCTTTCCGTTTTCAACAACCTCATGATGCTGGCCTAAGTATGGCAGTTACCCCTGCCCAAGACGCTACAGGTCCGTTGCTCTCTTACGCGTCGTTCTACGGCGCACAAAATCGGGTTCCCTCTCCATTGAGAGAGCTAACGGTGCCTGCGACCCTGGTCAGACTCGGCCATGCGTGCTTCATTGGAACAATACCTCTTCCAGACCTAGCATTTCATGCGCCTGGCTCGATGATCTCTTACAGGACAAGAGAAGTACTCAACCGACCGGTACCAGGGTATACCCGTAGAATGTCTTCGAACGAACTTCTACATACTCCATTTCCTAAGTTAGCCGCCCAGCCCAATCCTGTTGCCCCGCAACCCTCGACCAATACCGGTATCAATAACCATCACTCGCGTCCAGGACTCGATGCTTCAGTTGCAGAGGAATCTGATCGGAAAGAATCTGCTGTCTCTGGCGCAGCGTCGTCACCGGCGCTAGACACTTCACTGTCACACGAGAACAGGGAGCTCAGTGAAGAAGAGGATAGTGAATAGGGGTTGAGACATCGAATGCATCCCATGAGCTACCTGCTCGCATAAGCTAATAGCCATGTTGTCTTGGTAGTCCTCCGGGGCGAATTATCGAGTAGTATGGACAATGTTTGTCGCTGAGGATTTCTAGCATAACGTTTGTCGCAAGTAACACACAGTGTAGTTTATACACTGAACATAATACATCAATAACTTCATCAAGATATTTCAAGTCTGATTGCTTATTGCATGAAGCTTGATAGCAAGCCCAGTGAGTTAGATAAGAAGCCGAGTAAGACCGAGCACTTGAGACAGCACCAGATCCGAGCCACTTCAGTGCATATGGTACTCGACAGTTTTTGATCAAAGATATTCGGTGCGCAGAATCTGCCAGTGAAGCTCGAGTGTACTGCTGATCTCTCAAGCTATTCCTATAAGAATTCTCCGCTGGTGGTCAATGCCCCTTCTTCACGGCGCGCGTTTGCTTAGCCCCTGTTGCATGGCTTCCTCGTAAATATAAATAACGGTCTCACAAGTTCTTACGCCTCACTTATAACCAATTGGAACCACGCCAAGCACCAAACGCCTTCGCCGTCTCTGGCCGCATCGTTCACTCGCAAAATGTGCTTGACTCTTGCATGAGACTGTTACAATCCGGCAGTCTCCTAGACTATTCACTGCGCACCTAGATGCTGAAACACGACTAAGCGCTGAGAGGTCATCGAAGGAGTTAGCGCAGCGCTGTTTGTCGGCCTTGACTGCGACAGCCGAATGTGGGTGCAGTAGCCTCGACTACTCC
>JAESFQ010001008.1_pt1 | contig 10230 bp, 13 predicted proteins | sample 9269431 | NCBI WGS metagenome assembly JAESFQ01 (sample SAMN14502588, study PRJNA617103) | algae metagenome | isolation source: Plectolyngbya sp. WJT66-NPBG17 and co-occurring heterotrophs from well... | place: USA: Mojave Desert, Joshua Tree National Park, California | collected 2006-08-06 | reverse complement strand
GGGTGATTGGGAGCAGGCGCGTATTGATTGGAGGCAGATCAGGAAAATGGACTCAAGAACGTCGAAGACAGACGCGAGAGGAGAGGCATTGGGGTTAAGTAGCCCGGCCCTTCCATCTCCGAGCCAAGACTCGCAACAGCCCCTGACCTGCCACTAACCTGGACGGGTACGTGTCCTTGCCGACCTCTTGACCATGCGCGCCCGCAACACCGCGTCTGCACCTTGTTTACCTCTTTTCCTGCACCTATCGACGGAACTTGACATACGCTGCCGCCGCTCCGATGGCTCTGTGGTTGCAGAGGATGCCATGGACGCGTTGCAGCGCGCTCGACAGCTCTACACCATGATCCCTGTCGACAAGGTCTGTGCGTGCAGGGGTGGGTAATTCGCTCTTTCCATTTTTTTTACGACCACTTGCATCTTGCGCATTGCTTCAGGCTGCAGCATCACAGCCTTGTACGCACTTCCGGTGAAGCCCTCCACACGCGCCGCCTGCTACCTCTCGACACACACGCTGCCTACGAAAATGCCCGCCGTCGTAGCGACCCCGAAGAACCGCGACCGCCGGCCCGCGAAAAAACCCAGGTTGGCGCAATCACCTGCGGCAGTCCGTCAAAATGGTCTCAAAGCACTAGTAAATGGAAACGCCGCGAAGCCCACAGCAAAGACAAATGGTGTCAAGAACTCGCGAGCGGACAGAGTCGACGACGCCACTGCTGTCGTCGAGGGACCGGCCGATGCGCACATGGTGGATGCGGACGTCATAGAGATCAGCAGCGCCGAGGAAGAAAGCGATGACGACTCGGAAAGTGAGCACGAAGATCCCACACAGGCTGATGCCGAGAACGGCGCTGCCGCTGAAGAAGAGAATGGCGCGGAACCGGAAGACCTTACATTCGGGGACCGATTACGCGCAGAAGGCCCTGAGCCAGTCCAAGAATCGCGAATCATAAGCGTCCAGGACGCCTTCGACCCCAACCCCGAGCGCGCAGTAACGACGACGAAGTACCGCCCACTTGCGCCGCCGAATGCAAACTCCCTCGGCACCGTTCTCACTCAGGCCCTGCGCACCAACGACAAGGAGCTCCTCGACTCGTGTCTTCAGGTTGTGGATGTAGAGTCAGTCTACGCTACTGTGGAGCGGTTGCCGTCGCCGCTGGTTGGAACATTACTGCAGAGGTTGGCTGAGCGTCTACACCGAAGTCCTGGCCGCGCAGGCATGTTAATGGCCTGGGTACAATGGAGTCTTGCCGTAAGCAGTTCGCATTTCATCCAAATAAGCATAACTAACGCTCATTTGACAGGCCCACGGTGGATACCTCGCTTCCCAACCACAAATCGTCAAGCAACTCACTGCACTGAACAAAGTTCTCAAGGAGCGCTCGAGCGGTCTGATGCCACTCATGTCGTTGAAGGGTCGCCTAGATATGCTCCAAGCTCAGCTCGATTTGAGGAAACGAAACCAAGCCGCCAACGATGATGCCGACGAAGCACTGGTATATGTCGAGGGCCAGGACGACTACGTCTCCGATGACGAGTCGGTTGAGGGTGCCACTGCAACACCGAAACGATCGCGCCTAGAGATGGAGGAGGACGATGAAAGCTCGTCAGACGACATGGGCCTACACATGGAGATGGAAGACGATTCCGACGAGGGTAGTGAAGGTTCCGACGAAGACCTCATCGACGATGAGGCAGAAGAGACGGACGATGATGAGGGCGAGGACATGTCAGACCCCATGAGCGAGGACTTGGATGATGGTGACTCCGAGACCGGAGATGAATCGAAACCGGAGCGACGATCAACGGCTGCCCGGGCTGGACTTAAGAGCCGGCGTTGAGTGATGAAGACAAAGCTCGTAATTCTTGTACAGTCTACGACGGCCGCGAACCACACTGCTTGGCGCGTCCGATCAACTAAAATGGGATTCACGCATAGGCGTTCATCCACGGTGGCATTGATACCTTCTTTACGGCAATCTATACGAAGTTTAGACATCCTCTGCCTATCGCTCTCTGCAGGCTTTAGCAATTTGCACACCATGAATAGAAGGTCCTGCATATTTACCGTTTTGTTTATTGGTCTGAGACACGGCATTGCTTTCTGGTTAGTCAGAAATGCTTCATGTTATGAGGTCTAATCTCATCCAGTTTGCACAGCGTACTGTTATCTCACGATACAATGTTCTCATCGCCGCCTATATTACAGCGTTCTCATATTTCTCTCAATCCCGATGCCAATTCTACATACCGCAAACACGTTTGACCACGTCAGAATCATGAGATCAAACCGTCAACCGTCCAGACCCCAACCAGACAAAGTGTATGCTACTATCCTAGATCTCAACGGCGATCCCATCGACCGCGACAAGCCTTACCCCATTCTGCGCCGCACAGCTTCAGGTCATCTCTTCCAACCTAAATCTGCGGCAGCCCACGAACGTGAGTTGCGCACGTTTCCGCCATCCACAGCAAACCTCATTGACAGATATAGTACAATAATGCCTAACGTGCGAGTGCGCCACAGAGTCGACTCAACTACATCAAATCACCAGAAGGAAGACCAGAACAATACCATGAACATCAATGCTGAGATTACGCGTCTATACGAAATTCGCAACATGGAAGCATGCGATATTCGCCGTGTGACTAGATGTCACAATCTACGCGCTCATGCTAGACACGATCAGGGACGTGGTGGAGGCCATGCATGTAAGTCCAACGACGCTAGGCGTTACGTGCCGGATGGGTCTGGTCAACATGACTTTTGCGTCGCGTGTTATTACTCGTCGCGAACGAATGCGCCGATGTATACTCAAGAGGAAGAAGAATGGCTTTGTTCGGAGAGTCCTTTGGAAGACTCGCTCGCTGATGAGGATAAGGATGGGGACGAGGCTGAGATTGATGATGTCTGGCTACAAGTTGCTGATCGAGAAGGAAACGATGATGTGGAAAGGAGAGGATCCGAGTAAGGACATATAGGGGAAATTCGCTGACAATAGGATCGTCTGAAGGTTTCCTTTTGGTGATTTGTTTCGCTCGTTTTCCTCGTTCCTTTTTCTCCTGTACCCCATGCGCTAGTTTGTCTATTCATAACTCATGTCCTCATCTTCACGATGCCGATCTTGCCTATTCGTCAATCATTCTTCCACCTCAATCTAGTATGCGTTCGATAATTCATCGCCCTTCCTCTGTCAAACATTCGCCTTCACAATGTTGTTTCTAGAACTCTTCGACCTTGCACTATCCACACATTTTAACGGAAAGGCTCGGTGAGCTGTTCTCAACTAAACTTGAATACATCATCATCCATAAGTGCTATGCCAACTCAACCTGGGAGCGCGATGGATGCTGCACGGCGCAAGTACGAAATTGCGAAAATGGAAGCTTGCCACGTTCCGCATGTGTCGCGAAATGGAGATCTCCGTGGTGCTTTTCGAGCAGGCGAGAGTCAGAGAGCTGAGGCGAATGCGTCTTCTACTACAGGTTCCGGGTATGTTGTTGCAGGCGTCCAAATTTTATCTACTGCCCCATTTTCTTCCACTTCAGTCCGCCGTGCTTCTAGCCGCTGGGAGTCAGTCGATATTGAGCAGCGATGCAGCACCGAACATCTCCGTGCAGCGCTTTCGCGATCTCTACAAAACACCGAACCAGTACCAACCTCCTGGCCTGAACAACCGGCCACCAACCCAGCCTTCTCAGAAGACGACGAGCGAGAGACCTCTCGTGTCGAATTCCGTCCAGCCTTTTCGGACGAACAGATACAGCCCCTACCTTCAGCGACTGTCTCTACAGATAGCCCTGCAGATCGAGACTCACCCACGAACTCACACCAAGACCCAGAAACTGAGAATCATGACCTACATCAGCGCAATCGGGACTCCGGCAGCTCGTACTGCCCATCAATACACATGACAGTCGACAACGTCGTCCAACACAAGCACCGACAACGTCCCCTCCAAACCGACTCTGACACCGACTTTGATAAGAGACAAGCGCCCAAAAGACAGGCACCCACATATATTGTTCTTCAAAACAATCCCAGGCAACGCTTTCCTCTAAGTGACTGTGATACAGACTGCGATGCTCCACCCGCGCCCAACGAAGAAGACGGCCGATCAATGGATTATCGTCCTCTCGATAAGAAGAAGTATATGGATCATGTTAGAGGATCACTTCATTGGCGTGAATGGACAAAAGGAAGGAGACAGACCGGAAGGATGCTACTGGGGCCGCCTGTTGTGCGACGCGCTAAATCGTGGTTTGCAGATAGGATGCAGAGTCGTAATGGCCAAGCTGCTGGCGCTGCAACTGAGAGTGCTATATGGTTTGATGGGCATAGATGCTTTGACAGTAATTGTATGCTCAGGTGCTGCAAGCAGGATAGGTCATAAGTGGGTTAGCTACCCACGTAGCGTATTCGAGAACTTCTAGTCAAAATGTAGAGTGAGCTAGACTGTGTATTTACACTAAGCTACAGTGCCTTCGTTACCATTATTAATGTTGTCGTAAACAAGAATGTTCGCCTCTTTGTTATCAGGGTAGATTCCATCACCACTGCTGTGTCTTTGTTCCGTATACATCGTCCGCAAAACAACAATGCTCTTGTCCATCTGCGTAACCTCAACCCTCACATTATTACTTACATGACAAACACATCATAGAAACGCTTCGCCACGTAAACCAAGCCTTCATGTCGTACTACTTACTACTTCTCTTCCACCGCCTTGCGTCTCTCCACTAGAACCCAATACCCAACATATCGCCAACAACGCACATCGTCCATCGCATACCTGCCCTTGAGCTCGCGCAGAAAGCGTAGAGGATGCCACGACAAAATCCCAATCTGAGTATTAATACTAATGTAGTAGTCAAACAAACCTTCCTACTTACTCCAACACCCACAACATCAACCTTCCACACCAACCCACCCACTCTCCCTCCCTCCCTTACCCTCCAAACCTTCCTCCTCAGCCCCACTCCCAGCCTACCTCCACCACCACCCACCCCTCCATCCCTTCAAGCCGACTCACCCATCCTACCACCCTCGCCCACCCTGCCCCTCTTCAACACCAATCCTATCCCGCGCATTTCAACGCCTACTTCAATCCTTCCCGCGTACCCAACACCGCACAGCTTCTACGACGAGACGTATAGTTTAAATCCCAGTTTTTCGTCTGATAGCTTCGCAGATGCGTCGGATTTGTCTTTTGCGGAAAGAGATGGAGAGGCTGGGGCGTTGGTGTGTAGGACGCGTATGAGTGATATTCTGCCTGATGATGTGGGATTTTATGCTGGCGAGGAGGAGGAAGAAGGAGAGGGGGAAGGAGAGGAAGGAGAAGGGGAAGGAGAGAGTCTAGATACGAGGCAGTGCAGTATTCCGCTTACGCATACTGCGCGAGAAGTTGTTCTTGAGCAAGGGAATGGAACTCGACAGGTGAGAGATGCGGAACAGGTAGAGCTAGTATCGATCGAAGTAGATCAGCAGGCAGGGGAGTTGGACTTGGGATCAGAGGTTCAGAGTTCGTTGCCGGTTATCAGGGAGGGGGAGTATCCGTACTATCCGCTGCCGTCGTATTTTCCACGGCGGAGAGTGGAGAGAGATGTTGAGGGACTGGTTCGAGGTAGGGAACGGAAGTTGGTGAAGAAGAATGGAAGTGTTGGTGGCGGTAGCCGTGTGAGAAAGTTTCTGAGAAAGCTGTTTCAGAGGCGTGGGAAGGGCATGGCGTAGGGTCTGGTTGCCCGTCAGCGTATCTAGCGGACGTAGACTCAAGATGAATTCTTCATTTACAGTAGAACCAAAATCGCATCCCGTTGACTTGGGCAAACGCCTCTTCACCCCATCAGCGCGTTCACACATCACGGACAAAAACAGCAATAGCAAGAACAACCCTCATACAGAGCCACAACCGGGCTCAAAAATACATCGATTCAAAAAGACTACACAAAAGAATAGAAACGATCCCCCAGGGTATCAGTATCACTCAACAATCTTCCACCCTCTCTTCATATTCACTTCTCTACAAAAACAGAGCAGCGACGGCACCAACACCAGCAAGCGCGCCGCCAACCTTGAAGCCAGAAGCCGCACCAGTGAACTCGGGGACAGGGGGACGGGTCATGCTACCAGAGGGCGCAGCAGTGCCGGTTGCGATGGGAACCATGGGGTATCCAGTGCCGACGGAAGACGCGTCGGGGACCATGGGGACACCGGTGCCGCCCATGACGGGGGCGGGGGAGGAGGGCGAGGTGGTGGGGTAGTAGGCCGAGGACATGGAGGGAGCGATGGGGGTGTGCGCCAGAGTCCTGAATAATGATTAGTATATATGGTGAGAGGACAATGGTAGGTTAGTGGTAAGAGTAGACGTACTCGGTGACAGTGACAGTGACGACAGCAGAGCAAGACTCCTCAGCAGGAGCCGAAGGGTACTGAGCAGCAACAGCTGCGATGAGCGAAGCGGCGACGATGGAGAAACGCATCTTGGCTATTGATAATGGTGAAGAACGTAAGGTGGGTATATGGCGTTAGGGGACAAAAGTCGTCGAGTTGTTGATAGTGGAAGTAAAGACTGTAGTTGGGCTTGGCTTGCAAGAGAGAAAAAGAGTGTGGGAATAGTAGACTAGTACTAAGGATTATCTGCGATCGTAGGATGATGAGAAAGAAGATATGATGGGAGGCGACGTGGTACAGAGGGTCTTATACAGGTCTTATATTAGCAAATCATATGACGGAAAGATGGGGAGGGATTGCAGTGGGGTTCGGACACGCCAGCCTTCCTCATTGATCGACTACGTTGCTTCATTTTGGTTCATTTCCTCGCTGTTGGAGGTCTAGATTGGATGGGACATCCTTGCACGGCAGGTATGGCAAGCACGGTGAAGGGCTCACAGATTGGAGTGGGCGATAGCGGAGATTGTGGTGGTTGATCGACGGGTGGTCGGAGCGCGCGTGACGAGGTTTTAGAAGCTTAACGATTTCTTCGATGGTAGTGAGGGAGTGTTGCGCGTCATTCTGGGCTTTTTTTGTGTTTTGCGCGTTGGTGCGTAATTCTTCTGCGTGCTTTTGCTGTTACAGAGTCGTTGAGTTCTATTTGCATCCTGACACGCGACATGCTGAAAGACATGTTGTTTCGAAACATGTCAAATCATAACCCCAGATCAACAAAGCGGCCTGCATATTAAGGTCATTTTGATATGAACCGTTGAAGATTAGCACGCGGCGCCTTCCACTATTCTGAGACGTTGGTGGGCCCCTGACGCTAGCCGTTGTTAGCCTAGAATATTTTGTTGATCATGAATCCTCAGGAAATATACCTGTCGATCTTGTTGCTCATTCTCAATCCTGTTTGCTTTTGTGCATCATAGGAGCGCGCGAGCCAGGAACAACGGGCTGCGGGCGTCATATTGCAAGCGGCGTGACCGTGGAACAAAGACACCATAGCAGGCTTTTCGTCACGTAGAGAAGAGTGAAGTGAGGAGAATTCGTATTCGCTAATCTGGTGACGAACAGAAATCCGGGGTATATCGAGTTGCTCTAGAGTCGTTAGTGATGCCGCATTACCAGTAGCTGCAACACTGACCCAGTATGAATACATCTCCAACGCCAGACATGCTTATTTCTCCGCAGTTGACATGTGCCAAAATTAGCTTTACTTTACCCTTCCCATGATCGGATCAGGTGGTGCGTCTTCTGCAATAGGCTCTGCAGCCTTTGCTTTGACCGCGTTCAACATGCCCCGGTCAAAGTCATCCCTTGTCCTTAACACAGCTTCCACCCATGTGATAGTAACATCTCGATAAGCGTTCTTGAATTCAACATAGGCAAACTGCACTTGCGACTTGTCGCATTCCAGAAGCTTAAGAAATTCCTGCACGGCGCGCCATCGCTGCATGATGTCGGCACCTTGCTCACCGAATGTTCTGAACCATTCGAACGCGGTGAGGAGATCATCTTTCATCTTTGCTGCGAACTGATCTGTTCTCTTAAACTTGGCACCTTTGTTGCGCACGGCTCCAAGGTACTGAACAAGCAGCTCATCGGCGAAAGAGTCGATGATGAGATCCCGCAGCGAGCGGTGAAGTTGTGGTAAAAATTCTGCCACATAGTCTTTGAACGTCGTGATAATAGAGGCCATATCGGTTCTTGAGTACCACTCCACTGTGAAAAACTTGGAAAGAACAGGCTTGAGATCGACGATGAAGATGAGCTCGCTGAAGACTTGTATGCAGTGAGATGAAATGTCGATGTAGCCATTCCTCGCTTCGTCTACATTCTTGGCCAGCTTGTCGATCATGTAGTCCTGCGAGACAATGGGCGTGATTTCACGTTCAAATACGCTTAAGAAGGAGGCTTGACCGCTACCTTCGACGTCATCGTCGATGCAAATAATCTGGTCGTTTGCGAGAGCGATAAGCCACTCCTGCAGGACATATATGCCATCCTCGTCTTGCGTGGAATTTGGTCCGAGATATTTGGCCTTTTCTTCGTCAATGAGCTGAGTCCATATGCGCTGGCGAGACAACAAGGCACGGAACATGGAGTCGACCACACCGTCAGCAACGTCAGGGCGCTGACTACTGGCAGCGACACCAATGTTCTGGCTGAAAAGCGTCCAGACATCTCCCAGAGCTTTTGTTTGGAGGATGCCTTCAAAGTTAGCCTCATACGCTGTTTTGTCTTGCTCCAGGAACCTTTGCCTATCCTGGCTGTTGATGCGTTCCATGTATTGGTCCACTGCCTGAATGATGACGGAACGATAGGTACGTATCAGTTCGGGACTGCGGTTGTCGATGACATGCGGTTGCAGTTGCTCTTCTGAGTACCCAAGCTTCTGCATCTTGACGTAGTACTTGTCCACCCAATTGATGACAGCCAGTAGATATTGCGGTCCAAGAGCTTCATCATCGGCAAATTCCATAAGGAAGTCGTGCATCTGCTTGTGGTAGATGTTGGTGTACGTGTCGAAGATTTTCCACTTTTTGGGCATGAGATCGACCATGCCCAGCTTGACCGTGTTCAGGTTGTTGAAGTACCACTTGAAGTACTTCTCAATCTTCTCTGGGTCTTCCTGGAACTGCTCTCTCACTGCGTCCATTTCCGCTTTGCAAACGTATTCGATGGAAGTGATGAATTTCTCCTTGTAGCCGCGAAGCTCCTTTGGTCCTTGCGTGATGGACTTGAAGCGAGAGGCAAGATCTCCAAACTCTCTCTGCGCATCTTGCAGGGCCTTGATCTTTTTGTCCGTCTTCTCTTCCTCTTCGACTACAACGGCCAAGCGAACCACCATGCCTACGTTATCGGTCTGCACCAATTGTATCATGTTTATACATGCCTCCCCAACATGCCTGTCGAACCACTCCACGACATCATCCAAGCGCGCGAAGAGGTCTTGTACGGTGACACCACTTTCTAACGTGAGGTTGTCGATGAGCTCAGTGGAGGTATCGCTGTTCTTGATTTGACCCATTGCTTCGTCGCGGATGTCTCGTAGCTGCGTCAGACCGTAGTGAACCTGTAGTAGGTTTGGCTGGTTCGCAGGGTCTTCGTCGTCCTGTGCCAGCAGGATCTCGAGGTTCTCCAAGCGCTCTTCAAATGCCTCGATGTCATTGCGCATCTTTTCCACGGATTCAAAGTTCTTGTGTGTTTGCGCTACCAAGTTGATGTGCGGGAAGTCCTGAATCATATTCTGGGCCTCGGCGCATAGCTTGTCTATCTTCATCATCTCCTCTTTGATCAGATTGACGGTGCGCTGGCCCTCGGTGATGCTGCTCATGCCCGACTGGGTCAGCTCCAGTTGCTCTTTGAGTCCATGGCGAAGTTGACCGTCTACAGCCGCCTTCTTTCTCGTGAATTCGGCCTTGAGTGCGGGTATCTTGTCGAGGTCCTCTGGGTGCCGCAGCAGCTCCGCGAGCTTGACTGTCGCCGACTCGACATCGCCCATGATGCTAGACGTGGGTCAATTCGGTAGGCGCGCGCCCATGGTAGGGTGAAGGTAAAAGTCGCAGAAAAGGCGGGTGGGAGGTCTCTGCGTTACTATACGTGTTCGGAGCTCCTGAGGATGTGAATGGACGGGTAGTAGTCTGGGGCTGACGCAGGTCGAAGCCTACCGTGTCCGTGCGCGCAATGCGCGGATTGCCGCAATGCGCCGAATTACCCTAACACGCACCTACAAAATTGAGGCTGTAGAGCCACGTACAATAGTTATTATTATATAATATTTTAGTAGAGCG
>JAESFQ010001007.1_pt1 | contig 10235 bp, 6 predicted proteins | sample 9269431 | NCBI WGS metagenome assembly JAESFQ01 (sample SAMN14502588, study PRJNA617103) | algae metagenome | isolation source: Plectolyngbya sp. WJT66-NPBG17 and co-occurring heterotrophs from well... | place: USA: Mojave Desert, Joshua Tree National Park, California | collected 2006-08-06 | reverse complement strand
TGTTAGAGCTCTATCACGAGCCTATATTGTAAGATTTATCTTATTCCTTTCTAGATGCATTCTTAGTTACTACATAAAGACGTCGCAAGTTATAAAAGATGTAGTAGAGCTTTAGCAAAGCCCGAGTACTCGCTTGTGATATACAATAAGCTATTTACAGAAATCTTGAATTAATGTTTCAAGCACTTTAGTGACTTCACGAATACTCGAAACGCTTACCCACTCTTCCTTAGCATGAAGACCCTCCCCCTTCGGCCCATAAACGATGGAAGGTATTCCAGCTTGGTTCAAGAGTCCAGCATCACACCAGATGGCTTTTCCAGCAGGCGACGGCGCATAACCTAGTGCTTTGGAAACAGACGAGATAAAACATTGTACGAAAGTGTTATCGTCCGCTAAGCTAGACGGGGGTCGCGAGAAGGTGAGACGGGGTTTGTTATACTTGAAATCCGGCACTTTGCTCGCAATCTTACTGAGCAAGTCTACGAGATCCGCAGTGATAGACTCTGGCGATTGGGCAGGAACTGTACGAAACTCGATCGTGATGGTGCACATAGCAGGGTAGCTGGAGGGCTCTTCTCCACCCACAATAATTCCACCGTGCAGTGATGCCTGACCCAGCCGAGGATCGGACGGCATCGTTTTCGCGTAGTCAAGAAGCGCAGTTTGTAGATGACCAGCAAGGAGAATAGCATCTACACCCTCTTCTGGCAGGGAGCCGTGCGCCGCCACTCCCAGTATATCAATCTCGAACCAGACAAAACCCCTGTGACTTGTCACAACACTTTGTAGTGTTGGCTCTATGACAAGTGCTGCGTCGGCTTTCCAGCCGGCCTTAAGTACTGCTTCAGTTCCTTTTGAAAGGTGTTCCTCATCTGAAACAGCTGCAAGGATGACATCGCCACATGGTCTCGAATTCGAGCTCGCAATCTTGGCCATAGCTGCCATCCCCGCGGCTACACCAGCTTTCATGTCCAGACAACCGCGACCATATATACGATCATCTTTTAGCTTTCCGCTTAATGGATCGCCTGAAGTGTAAGTTGACAGGCTAACAGTGTCGATGTGACCATTAATCATCAGCTTCTTCCCAGAGCCAGATCCGCGAAGAACGCCAACAACAGAGGGTCGCCCGGGTTGGGCCTCGATCCAGTGCGCCTCCATTCCTCGGTGCTGGAGCCATGCATTGATGTAGTTCGCGATTGCGGTCTCGCCAGCACCAGCGGCTTCGGACAGATCCGGATTCGAGGAATTGATCCTAGTCAGGAGTTGAGTCAGCTCAACAGAATCGTCGCTTGATACTTCTAGAGGTGTCTCAAACTCGCGCAAGCCCTCTGTGCTGAGGATTACAACTACAGCATCCTCCGTGAGCCAAGCAGGGCGATCAGGAGAGTCTGCAAGGCGCCACAGCGCTGCCAGGGCTGCTCCACCACATGGTCCGCTATTGATGGATTTGCTTGCCAGGTATTGAATAGCTTGGTGCGCTTCAAAGTCCGAAATAGTTGCACTTGCGTCAACCCCCCGTTGGAGGTCGTCGAAGACGGTGGATGAAAGTGTGCCGCAGTTCATGCCTTCCATTATAGTCTTCGAAGTAAGCACTGACGTTGGCCTGCCAATCATCAGGCTTCGGTAAAAGCAGGCTGCTGTGTCCGGTTCGACTGACATGACCGCGCAGTTGCGGTCCTTGGACTTGCAGTGGCGTACAACGGCGTGCGCCAGAGAGCCGACACCGACTGGAGTGACCACAAGGTTTGCTTCCAAGTCCTGTTCCTTCAACTGCTCTTCTGTCTCAGACAATAGAGTCGAGTAACCTTCAACGATCCACTTCGGGATGTCTTCGTAGCCTTCAAAAGCTGTGTCCTGGACGAACAATCCACCCTGGGTGATGCTTGCTTCATTCCAGGCCTCAACCATGGCACCATCATAGTTCTTCTTCGAGACAGTGACCTTGGCGCCCTCTGAAGAGATCAGGCGGATAGCTTCGTCATTGACAGTGCGCGGTAGATAGATCCGAGCTTGCACTCCCAAGATTCTCGCCATGGCAGCAAGAGCTCGACCATGGTTACCCGCGCTCGCAGTGAAGAGCACCATGCTTTCCTTCTGCGCAATTTGCGCAATCTTTTCGAGGGGCGAGTCGATTGGGATACCGGTCTTTGCTATGATGGCGCGACAAGATCCCCATGATGCTCCGAGGACCTTAAACGCCGGAAGACCGAGTCGGTTGCTCTCATCTTTGACAAAGACGGACTTAACTTTCAGCTTCTTCGCGACCTCATCTAAGGAGACGATCGGCGTCCGTGAGTAGTTTGGGAGCTGCTGGTGGAACTGGTGTACGATGGAGAAATCGGTGTCGACCTGGACCGGATCAGTCTTGTCATTGAAGAAAATTGGTCTGCGAGTTTGAGCCATGGTGAGAGCTCTCTCTCTCTCTTGCGTTGCTTGAGGCGTGGGAAGGTGCTGCTATAATGCTGTAACGAAGAGTGGAGTTTATAGTTGGTGGAGGTGGGGTCACTGCCAACGTGTGTACCGTGACTCATCTCAGCTTCAGCATCACACGTGAACACTAGATAACTCACGATGACTAAATCTGTAGCACATTGGTGCGCGGATTTTGCGTGCCAACCCAAAGCGCAGTAACTGTGGCCTTTACTACTACCGCGGAGTATGTCGGACAACGCAAACATGTGACATCAACCTGTGACTTATACAGCTATCCGCGGGGTGCAGCATGCGATAGACCCTGTTAGCGCACTCTGACCAGTCCGTCACACTCAAGCTACAACCTCACGATAAGAAACATCTTGAAGACACGCACCAGAGTGACGCTGGACAGCGAGCGAAGTTGATACGACTCAGTCTACGTGTAAAACCCAGGCCTCGACTCTCTGTTCACACACCTTGGAAATTCATCGTTGTGCTTTGGATAGCATTTAAACCTGCCCTACCACAATATCAATGGTTGCCGTCGTCTTGATTCTGTTGACCCGTTTTCTGTCCTTCCTCCTCTACCATCTCTTCTCCAACCTTCCCTTCAGTCGCTTTGATTCTAGAGCAGCCTTTCACCGACGAGAACAGTGCACTAGCCAGCCACAGCACGGCATTGAAGAGATTAAACCAGCCGGCCAATCTCATACGTTCAAAGTTTACCACTGCATAGCCTGCCGGAGTTTCACCGCTCAGATACACACCGTAGAAGAGGCTAAAGCAGACGATCCACAAGATCGCCAATGTCCACTCAACAGCCCAGACGAACCGATAGTATCGTACCGTTATGCATTCGATAATTAGCGTTAAGAGTGTAAGACCGAAGACGACTTCTGCGTAGATGAAATTGGTGGTTGAGGCGGAGTATCGGTGGTCGAGTTCGATAGCGTAAGAAATACCCGAAGCGAGGGCGAACGCGAATTGCAATAGGCCGAGCGCCAGTCGGGAGAGCGAGACATCGCACTGGTTTCGTCTAGCGATAGTGCCGGCTTCGAGAGAGCTCAGTTTGATGAAGTGTGTTTCGAAATAGGGTGGGGGCGGCATCGACGGTTTCGAAATCGATGAAAGAGAACAACTGTCGTAGTCTGGTCCATCTTTGCTTTCTTTATCAAAGTTGCTGAGCTTCTTCTTTTCGCCCATGTCGCTAAAATCTTGAACTTTGCCCATGGTGTTGGTCTACTCGACAACTTTCTCAGATTCCAAGGTCCGAGTCGAATTGAGGTTGGAAACGATAGGGTGGAATTGAGAGGACAAGATGACAACAGAGTTCTACAGAGGATATATACGGCCCATTCGACCCAACTCAACATTGCATTCTTAAAATAATTCCAATTCGCGGGCTATAGACAAGGAAATGAGGTCACGCGTGTGATGGGTTACGCGGCACTCTAGCGCACTCTGTGCCGATCGCTCTTGCGATATGTTATCTTATACTTATCTAGGTCTAGCTGAATCTATGGGAGTAAATACGAGCGTCTTGGCATACCATGCCAGGTTTCGTGTGGTTTGCAAGGCTCGTAAAACCTAGGCATGTAGAGCGCAAGTGCACCACTGAGGGTGCTTCAAGATACGAAGTGCGGGGAGGCAGCGCCTCTTTATCACGGTCTATCGTCAAACACACCTTTGGCTTAAGAAGCCGTCATAGCGTGCAAAAGCAAGCCTTTGGAAACAACGTGTAATTACCATTCCTTGTACTTTCTAATTCCTGAGTGCTGTGGGCAAAACCCAGCAATCGTCGAAATGGCATTGTGATGAGACGCAGTCGTCACGTTAGAGCACGAAGTGGTTAGTTCGAGGGAAACTACAGATAGGATCGGTGTGTATTATATCGGATCTCTTCCAATGTACGATATTTGTTGAGGATACGATACGGCATTGCATTGTGGTGCGGCGCCCTGCTTACTGATTTACGGGTTAAAACGCAACGCGCTCAGTAGCGCGGCGTTAACTACATAAGGAAACATGACCGACATTGAGGAAGTCACTTACTAGTATCGACTGCGATTACGGATGCAGACAATCGATACCGTGTCCGTGTGCGGAATGCCTAGAGTAGTTTGCACAAACGTCAACAGAATGCTCTGCTCTACTGCACGCACCGTATAAGACGAAGGCTGTGCAATAGTGATACTTTAAAGACTCGTATTAGGAAAGTAAGAGAGGCAAAATTTGCGCGATCATGCTTTCGTCGTTTGGTGCTATACCTAGGTAGCCAATGTGGTCATGGCCTTGACATTCGCTCTATCCCATGTATTCGATCAATTTGTCCCTGCGCATTCGACTAAATCGAGCTTTTCATTCGCTCAAATGCTTCCGCAAACTCGGTGCAGTCCCAGACGTGGTCCTCTTCAGGAATAAACCGTGAACGGTCATATTCATCTCTCGAAAGCACAGGCGAAGGTACCATCTCAAGATGCAAGATCGCACGCAGTCGCTCATCCTCCCAAGAACACAGTTGACCCATCCAACCAGCAACAAGATCAACACGTTGCTCTCTCGTCTTGTTGGCCAAAGCGAAGAAAGCAGGCCTCCAAACATCGCCACGTAGCGGCTTCAACGAGTAGGTCAGCGTGTGCAGGTTTGGAAACTCCTGCATGATGGCGTTACTGTTGCGCAGTATCTCAGGCCAAAACCTTCTCTTCCAGCAGTAGTTAACGTGGTCGAGAGACCTATCAAAGATGCCGCGAGGACTTGCTTCAGTCACAATGTGCCGCACTAAGCATCGATTGGCGAGGCCCACGTCGATATTGCCTAGAGCCCAGAAAGAGAGAACATTTGTTCCAAAAAATACAGGGCAGCTCTCTGCCCGAAGCTGCCGACACGTTCTCATGAGTGCTACTGGAATCTGGCTGTTGCGCAAGGGCTGTGGTTCAAAGGGCCCTTCGCCGCCATGTCGGATGTTCAACGCTCTCGCGACGGGTCGGACTGCGTAAGGGTCGCTCGAGTAGACGAGAACCGCGCCTTTGATGCGAAGGGCGAATTCGTAGACTAGGTCACGTAGTTCGCGTGGTAAGTCCAGAAAGCCCACTTTGGATTCGTCTTCTTTGCAAGAGGGCACCCAGACCATCAACGCGCTCGGCTGTGGCTGTCAGCTTGCGGGCAGTCAAGGGGTCGCAACTGATGGCACACACATTTGACGCCATCTTCAAGCGTCGTTGCTACAACTGTAGTACGATTTCTGTGATTGAAGGGAAGAGCATCCAGCTGTGAAGGTGATGGATTTGCAACATGTCAGCCGACGGAAGAATGATTGGCAGAACGCCTAAATTAACCATATTGGGCACAACAGGGCGGGGCTCTAAACCTCGCTTTCGTTCCTGAATCTGAATCTGTCTTCCCTTTTCACTTTATGCGCTTTCGGTCCAATGGTCTTGTATATCGCCCTTCTGATCGAGTACCAGAGCAACGCAGCTCTATTCGTGGACATTTTGGCGTACTAAATATCACTACGCCGATATCCTATCGCCCAATTCTAGCGCCGCTGCGGATATGTATCACTTGTCGTTCATTCCTACCTTTCCTTTTCGATACAAATCACCGTCTTGGTTTCTCAAAACCTCTCTGCTAACTTTGACGGATGTGCGCTGTTCAAAACGTCCCTGCCAGATGGGAAGAGTCGATGTCGCAAGTTTTAAATACACTTTCTTCTAAAAACGACTTGTATCCTGATGACCATGTGGGCCAATATACGCAGCGTACAAAGTGAATCTTTGAAAGCACCATCTTGAAGCGCATGTGTCGTGCCAACACATCTAGAGTACCCGAGGTCGCGCTGTTATCGATACCGCACTGGGTATCATACTTGTCTGGATGATTCTCTAATTTCCGTCTCGCATGGTTCATTGAACAGGTACTTTACAATTCTCATCGTCATTCTGCCCTTCCGCACTTCTACAAAATTCTGGCGTCTGGATACCAAAAGCACCAACCATAAACAAAATACGCAACAGCCCGCTCTGCAAAAATGTGCATGGAAGAGAGTGTTTGGGCTATGTACCGGCTGAAATCTGGACAACGTGCGGAAGCGCGAGCAACACAAGTATCATTTGACCGAGGCGCAAAGGAGATCAATTGTTTGGACAGTCTGAGTTGCATTTCGGTCCTCGAAGGGCTAAATGTGCATAGATAATACTCCACAGCCTCGAGGTCTCTCTCCTTCCATCTTCTACTGCAACTTCCAGAATACCAAAAAAGAACGAGGTGTATGCCCATGCTGTCCCCCGTGCCGAAAGTTCCAAAGCCTCTACCAATGACAGAAGATTTCGTTGCGCAGTTGTATGCAACACTATGGCATGAGGGTACGATTCCGGGAAGGCTAGAGTCGTAGAATGAGAGATATGCAAGACTGAAGCAGATCTCTACATGTGGTCTTTCACCAAATCCACTCAAAAGCGTCCACTCAACCTTTGAATGGCACCTCTTCGCTAGCAGCCACCCCTAGACGCATATAAAAGGCCGAGCCTTCTTCGCCTTCTCTTCTACAAAAACCACTTTACCCAAGAATATGCGTACAAAACAAAGAAGCCAACAATACATAGGTTTTGCATCGTCGCATCTTAAGACATTCTAATGGACCAAGCCATGAGCGTTGTCAGTCCACTTGACTGATCTGCTTCGACAGTCGGCTTATCCCGGTTCCAACCTATGGTACCACATGTGCGCATAAAATACGCTGTGTCTGCTCGTATGCGGGGCTGTCACGTGACTACGTTGCGAGTACTCAAGTTCACCTTCCTCACTAGTCAGCTCCCGAGCTATTACAATGCATAGTTGAGGCCGCCATATTCCACAGGGGCGAAAGGCGACGAGAACAGCCTAAGAGCTGTCGCAGCTAAACCATATCTTCACACTCAGTGTTTGCATATATAAATCTCGCCTTCTACTCGGCTGGTCTTCTTACTCCCCAACACCGTCGTTGTACCTCCTTGCTCGAAAAACAAGAGACCAAAATTTCATGTCTCCACCCTTCGTTTCTAAAACTAGACCAGAAAGGAACTATGGGCGCTGCTCTCGTTCTTCCGCCAAAAACTCAACTTCCTACACTTTACTAGCAACACGTTTCGAATGCGCCAAATATGTCTCCATCTCCCCTTTCATTTATTCTACGTCAAAGAAACAAGCAACTCAAGACTGTGTATCAAAACACTCCCGTCCTCGAAAAGGTCAAACATTCGACCCAATGTGTTGCCGTGTGCCTTGGACTTGCACAAAAGGAAATTAGAGGCGGGATATCAAGGAAATCGAGCCCATGCGGAGTCGCCTGGAAGTAGAGATAAAACGCCCTCATAAGTGGAAAGTCGAAATAACTCATTCAAAACCCAAGTTACGGATGCCATGTCCTTCTCCAAAAGGCGACAAAGAACCCCACGTGCGAAGCGACCGGTCAGTTTGCCACCAAGTGCAGTGGTGTGTATAAAGGGAGCGAAGAAGTGGCGGAAGGTCCTTCGCTACCCTTTGCCTTCAGAAGCAGAGAGTAGAAACGAAAATTCCATCGCCAAGATCATGTTGAAGAATGAGGCCAGGGAAGTTTCGCAGTGTCTGGCGCCGTTTGAGGGGTTTATTGGTCATAATCAGCATCACAACTTTGGTCATAGTTCTGCTGCAAGGCTCATAGTTCCTGTGTATTGGTTCGTTTTGAACATTATATCTTCCGCCGATTATACGACCAATATGCTTTCATGGGTAGCTTCCAGTCGACCTTCCTAAGATTCGCGTCGAAGATGTCAAAGTCCGCTCGTTGCAATCTATCCAGCCAAGATTGTGTCGCTATGCTCGGCATGAAGACACCGAATGCTTGTTCCACCTCTGCTAACTGCGCTTCTTGCCCTGTGTTCATCTGCTGTGCGCTGTATTGATGTTCCTCTTCGTTCTGGTGTTCGAAGTCGTGGCCAAGTGTGCCTTCGGATCGCAGCTTAGACAGCATCTCGCGAGCGGTGATGAGATGGTCGTTCGCCCGTGTCGCGACTGTGAAGATGGCGTCGCGGAGACCGGGAGCGGAGGCGCCTTGTCGGAAGACGTCTTCTTCGCGGACGTTGGCTTCGGCCATTACGTCTAGTGGGAGGAGCACGGCGCCTTGAGTGGGGCCAGACTGTCCGGTCATAGAATTGCTAGTGCCCAGAGGCTGTTGTGGAGGAAAGGCAATAAGTGGGATGCCTCGTAATACGGCTGCGATGCCCATGGCCTTGCCAATGTGCGATGCAATGTGATCTGTAGTGAGGGAGGCCTGAGGTAGCGCTGACAGCGTCAGATACAACATGGTCGAGTATGTGTTCTCTGCATAGCTTTCCAGTGCACTCAAAGTGGGATACGGTGGGTTGCCCAGATACTGTTCTCGTGTGTTGATGATGCGATGGAACCAGTTCTTGCTCAATCGTGCCTTTCCACCAGATCGCTCATGCAAATCTTCAGCCGCTTGTGCTAATAGGATGGCGACTGGTTCTTTCGGTGGTGTGCCGGCCAATGCTTTCGTAACGGTGTCTCTCCAGAATTGCATGCGCATCATGCCAATTGTGGGTGTACTCGTTGTGTCGGCGACGCGGGCGACATCGACGTTGAAGGCTCGTATTGCGAGGTAGGCATCGCGAGAGGATTGCGGTATGAAGGTTTGGAGGATGTGTGAAGGCGCATCGTATGTTCTACGAGTACGTTAGTATTCGCGATTGCACAGAGTCTTCCTTGGCATAATAACCGGACTAGATTTGCACAGTACGCACGAGCGCGCACAATCTCATCGTTTGAAGGGCGAGCCGCATTCTGAAGGCGTGGCGAGGTGTGAAATTGCCTCCGTCGCGGTCTTGGGTAGCTGTGTATGCGCCGGATGGGGGCTGTGCGGAGCCTCGGAAGTGGCATTGAAAACTTTTGGGAAGATGCAAAGTTAATATACAAAGCAAAGGGCCAACGCAAATCGAACAGAACGTCAAAGAGACTCTGGGTTACCGTCTAGGGAGCACAGAATGTTTGAGAACTCCGATAGACCCCATTCCTCGTAATAAGGCGCAAAGAGTGCATGGCGACTGGTCGATTGTATGACGCTATTACGTCGATCACCCGTAATCGCCACGTGAAAGCGCGTCGACGCGACTGGCCGAATGCGCAGCACCAACACGCAACACAACCCCATGGAGTCACCACACCCAGACGAGAGACCGGTAAAGAAGCGCCGGTTCTTTATAGAGGATTCTTCACCTACGCAGGCGCAATCAAAACCCACAGATCCTCCCCCGTCGTCTCCGCCACCACAGAGCACAGAAACACCAGACGAAAGCAATGGCAACGACAACGACACCGACTATGGTAGCTTCGATGTTGGAATGCTTCAGGCGGTCGTTGGGGAGCTTTCTACCCCCGTGCTGCAGAAGCTGAAAGACATTAGCGGAAGCGACGTACAACGAGGTATGCAAACCAGCAAAGAAGTTGTAGCAGTATACCTAACCATTTGCAGCAATAAACCTCTACTTAGACGGCTCATGGAGCAAGATGCCCTCGCATTCTCCCGCTCCCATCTTCCAACCCCGTCGACAGCCCATTCAAATGACGATAGCGAAAGCCCTCAACCGTATCGAATCCGAAATGTCAAACGCATCCACACCTGGTTCAGGCACGTCTACACCGACGATACTGCGAGAGATGCCCAGTAAGCGCTATATCGGCTCATTTGGTGCCGTGGGTTGGGCTATGAAGAGCGGATCCAACTTACTGAAACATGACGAGAAGATTCGGATCGAGCGCATGAAGCCACCACCCAAACTGAA
>JAESFQ010001006.1_pt1 | contig 10244 bp, 7 predicted proteins | sample 9269431 | NCBI WGS metagenome assembly JAESFQ01 (sample SAMN14502588, study PRJNA617103) | algae metagenome | isolation source: Plectolyngbya sp. WJT66-NPBG17 and co-occurring heterotrophs from well... | place: USA: Mojave Desert, Joshua Tree National Park, California | collected 2006-08-06 | reverse complement strand
GTCCCTGCATACCAAGCTTCAAATCCTCTTGCAAAATGCTTTCATCGCACACCACAATCCTCCTCCTCGGTGCCGGCGAACTAGGCACAGCCTTCCTCCCCCACCTCGCCAAACTTCCCAACATCGACATCACAGTGGGCGTACGCTCACCAGCCAAATACGCTCATCTACAGTCTCACAACATCTCCCTCACAGCCATAGACCTCTCATCTCCCTCTCCTGATCTCGCCAAGACATTCTCCGCATACGACATCCTCATCTCCGCAACAGGCTTCGGTGCTGACCCCAGCACAGTCCTCAAGCTCGCTGAGGAAGCCCTGTTAGCCGGTAAGATCAGAAACGAGCAGGGCAAGAGCAAACTCTGGTTCTTTCCTTGGCAGTGGGGTGTTGATTATGATGTCACTGGTGATGGAGAGGGGCTGATGCCCTTGTTCGGTGCTCAGCGTGATGTGAGGAATCTCTTGCGCGAAAGGGCCATGGGGGATAATGTCAAGTGGACGGTTGTTAGTACGGGAATCTTCATGTCTTTCCTTTTCGAGCAGTTCTGGGGAATTGTGGATAGGAGCAAAGAGGAGGAAGGAAAGGTGCTAGTAAGGTGCTTAAGAGACTGGGATCACAAGGTCACTGTGACGGATGTGAATGACATTGGACGAGTGTTGGCGAGGGTCATAGCGGGGGATGTAGAAGCCGAAAACAAGGTATTGTGCACGGCGGGTGATACTGTGAGTTACGGGCAACTGGCCGACATCGTTAGGCGGGTGAGTGGGAAGCAGGTCGAGCAAGAGGCGTGGAGCATGGAGCACTTGAAGAGCGAACTTGACGCGGCACCAAACGACAGCATCAAGAAGTATAGGCTGGTATTTGCCAGGGATGGTGTGTGGTGGGAAATGAACAGAACAGTGAACAAGGCGTTGCGCATGGATATGATGGATGTGGAAACGTTTGCTAGAAGGCAGTTCGACAAGTGAGAGAGTAGACAGCGATTGAACGAAAGAATGTGTACGGGACCGAGGTCAATGTTTCGCCGTCTACGTTATGCGTGTTTATGAATTAACTGTTCAATGCATATTACTACATAAGCATGAGCTGAAGGCATTGCAACGGCCCATGGATGGAACGTACTTGTTGCCAAAAAGCGAGTCGGAATGCTTTCGCGGCTATGTCAGCTGCTTTCACGTCTTCTGTCGTAGAGTATCCAGCATGCTGCGTTATGCCCTCTTGACCCGTGTCGGAACTACTGCATTCGCGCCCGTAGCTGCTGCATTCCCTTCTCGTCCGCTACCTCTCGTAGTGACTCCGGGTATATCTTCATCATTCCGCCACTTCCTCTTCATCCCCAAGCCAATGGTCGCAACTTCATAGTTGTCGTGGCCAAAGGCAGGTATCATTCCTCTATGCGCATCAGGTCGCTCCTAACGTCCCGGCGGTCCAGGTGGATATCTGCCTGGAGGGCCTCCAGGTGGCATACCCATGCCGCCCGGTGGTGGGTACGGCATACCTCCAGGGGGTGAGCCTGCATTTCCTGGTGGTGGGAAGGGGAACGGTGGCATCCCTTGCGGTGGGCCGCCGCCCATATGCGGAGGTGGGAATGGCGGCATACCGCCAGGGCCCGGGGGCATACCGTTTGGCGGAGGGAATGGGGGCATTCCATTGAGTGGCATTGGAGCTGTCGTATTGTGAGTACAGGATGATGAGTAGGAACTGTCAGGTAACTTACGACCTCCTCGGCCCATGAATTGTGGTGGCATTCCACCCATAGGCGGCATTCCTACACGTATTAGCATTTTCCGTCATGTTTATCATTGCCAATATAACTTACCTGGCGGTGGGAATCCAGGCATACCCATCGGTGGCATTCCCATCGGGGGCATTCCACCCATGGGTCCTCCAGGGAAACCTCCAGTTAGATTCTGCTGGAACAGAGGATTCGCTTGTCCTTCTATGTTGTATGCATCAGTGATACTGTTGATGACTTGCTGGGTCTGGTCGCTAGATATCTGCTCATAGTAGGCCTGGACGTTGCGGAGGTGGTTACGGCCGTTGTTGTGTGCCTTCCGCACGCTCATACTGTCGTGGGTGAGATAGACATCGCAGTAGTCGCAGAAGAACTTCGGCATAGTATCTTCAGAGTTTGTGCAGGCGCGGGATGGGATGTTCGTAGTAATGGAGTCGGTAGCGGAGTTGCGCGTGGATCGTGGAGCGCGTCGCAAGAGCTTAGCACTAGAAGAATACGGTCGGCGAAAGTTGCGCCGATGGTCTTGGCGAATTTGGTTATCCATTCACGTGCTCCGTTCCTTAGTCCGGCTCATCAATCTCACGTGTCACCATCCACGACATCTCGCACTGTTTTTCGGAGTTGTCGCATCTAGCAATGGTTTGATTTGTAATAGGATTATGCGTGTAAGCAATAGGACGCACTGTCAGGGAGGAGAAAAGAACACTCGTTCCTCTGGATAATGGTAATCAATCCTTATGGGATAACATGACCCACCAAGCTTAAGTCGAGACACACTTCCATCCATTCCCATTAGAACGTTACTCCAAGCACACTAGTGCAGTAGGTAAACTGAAAGAGCCAGAGATGTGCCAGCTACGACGCCTATATTGTATTTTCTTGTTGAAATCCCGGCCCCGCTGGTAGATGACCCCTCGCTACTACCTGTGCGTACGCTGTTCGGCGCCGCTTCGGTTGTCGTTGCTTCAGGTCTTGCTGGAGTAGCAGGGGTGCCCGTTGCCGTGTAACCGCTTTGGCTCACCTTGCCATGTTACGTCAGTTATAGCACCCCGAGTAAGATTCTAATGCTTTTGAAATGGAAACTTACAGGCATAGCGAGCTGCTGAGAACTTATATTCTGGTCCGCCTCAAGGCATAGGCCGGGATCAGAATACTTAGGTTTCACACCAATAAGGCCTGCGTGGCAGCAAAAAAAGTTCTTGTTGCGGCCATCATAATCGAACATATTCCAGGATGAATTTGCGCATACCGGTGGGACATTGTTCATGAGTGTCTTGCAATCTTCATCTAATAACCAGTCCTTTGTTAGCTATATGTTACAAGCGATACCAGGAAAGGGAACGGATTACCAGTAGGGCAGCAGTACTTGTTGTCAGAATTCCCGAAGCAAAATTGACCGGTGGGACAGCAGCTAGCATAGCCGTCCCCACCGCATCTCACAGCAGCATCGGACGGGCATGTTGAAGCAGTGTTGTCGGGGGAGAGCGCCCATCCACCTGGGTAAGTTGCGCGGGTATCAAGGGATTGCAGAGCGAGACCAGGGGGGAATTCAAAGGCATGAAGTGAAGTTAATAGAACTAGCAAGAGGGCAGGGTGCAGGAGAGAGACAACCATGATTATGGAAGAGATTCACCAAAGACGATAAAATGTAGATACAACTAGCGGGCATGCAACTCTGTAAAATACTTCGAGATACAGTTAAGGGTCTCAACTCTGCTGATCCATTTATGGAGGAATAAGATAGTAAAAGCCACCCCATATTTTTATTGGCTATATAAAAAAACTCTTTTACCTTTATGGTTCGAAAATTCCACTATCGCTACACATTATTATCGCTTTAAGACATGTGGAAGCTAAGTCACAACCCTGTATTGATTGGGCGAAGCGATTTGCGAAACATCTCAGTGAAGCGAATTTTGCCCCCAAGCCATCTAGAATACGAAGGCTGGAAGCGGTGAAAACTTAATAAGAGGTCAGCTCAACATTGGCAATAAAACTTGCCGGAATATGCCGCTGAGCCAAGTACGCCCTCAAGAATGCTGCCGGTATTTTGAACACTATGCTAATATTTTACACTGCACATAACGTGTTTTATAAGTGAACCAGCTAGGGTTACGGTAGCAGCGTAGATAAATAGTGGCACAGCTAGCTCAACCAAGGCCATAATGTGTTGTGGCGCCGGTCAGTCTGAGGCTAAGTCCTTGGGAGTGATAGAAGATCCGAGCAAGGGCTGAAGCAGGTATTGGTATCGGTGCTAAATTTACCGGGCTGGTCATGAATGCTACCAGTCTCTTCTTATGTCTTCACCGTAAACGCAACTACAATGTCATTCCGAATGACTTTTTTTCCCCGCCGCAACAACACCCACATCGCTTCCGCTGTTACCAATGTCGCTGCAGGATGGCCAACTGGAGAATCAGCAAAACATATCGTTTTCGCCGACACAAGAGATGCACTCAATGACTGTGACATGTGAGTTGACGGATTCGAGCGACGTGCGATGGAAGTGATGAGTTTGGACATTAGAACGGTATTTTGAGCAACGCGGTTTAAGAAATCAGTGGCTTGCGATATGGTGTACTAGTACAGATAGCTACGGCAGTACTTCCCTTCTTATGTCGTAACGAGCTCAAGGATATTCGTACAACCATTCGTAGCGTTCAACACTCCAACGTGGTCAACTGGTAGGTTCCATTTCACGTACAATGACGCAGCCACGAGCCTTGTGGCAGGGAATTCCATTTGCTTCTCCGCGGGATAGTGCAATATGCATGTAAGTATGGCCACATTTCCAATCGATATATATTGCTATTCATAGATGCCTTCAAGAAGACGTGTGTACACTTCCAGATGTGACTCTGAGCGATTGCAGAGTTGTACACACAGTGACGATCGCCATTTACACTGCTCACCAGGAATGCAAACGACTTTAGCTACTTCATAGGCTATGCGGTCGAAGGTCAACCTCATGCTTGCCGTTCCTAAGCTAGTGCCTGGGCGGGAAGGTGCTCCAGAAGCGAGAAACGTCTGCACCGTGATAATGCACGACACTATATGCTTATGCCCGGCAGTCAATTACATAGATATACCACGATGCGTTCCGCGGGGAGTTGCGCATTGCGCAGGCTGCTTCTTTCCTTGACACATTTCACTGCAAAATGGAGCGCAACGCTGAAGATGGCCGCACAAGCCCCGCTCTAAACAGCTACAACAGCCTGATCGCGATCGGCGTACCAACTGTATTACTGCTGACGTACCTCGCACGCGTGGCATTGCAATGGTATCGTCTATCGCACATTCCCGGGCCCTTTTGGGCATCAATCTCCAGCTTCTGGATAATAAAGCAATCACTCAAAGGCCGATTGCCCCTGGCAACAAAAGAACTGACGGACAGATACGGTCCATTGGTACGAGTTAGCCCAACCGAACTAGTTACCTGCGATCCAGAGATCGTGCGCAGAACGACAGCAGTGCGATCTGAATATACACGAGGGCCATGGTACAATGCGATGAAATTCGAACCTGGACGCGACAATCTCTTTTCGATGCGCGACGAGGCGGCACACATGAAGCTGAGGAACAAGATGGCTGCAGGGTACTCTGGGAAAGAGAATGAATCTATGGAAGGTACCGTCGATGAACAGGTTGCTGCTCTTATCGATCTAATTGAGACGAAATACATTTCGACTTCTACTGAATACCGACCTATGGATTTTGCGCTCAAGACACAATACTTTACCTTGGACGTTATCAGCGCGTTGTCATTTGGAAGGCCGCTAGGGTATCTGAAGCACGACGTCGATCTTCACGATTACATCAAGATCACTACGGCGTACGTTCCCTTCATGATGGTCCTTGCGCATGTTCCGTGGCTGGCTGATCTGCTGCATTCGCGCCTGCTGAGAGGGCTGCTTCCCAAGGAGAGCGACAAACTCGGTTTTGGGGCGTTCATCAATGTTGCAAGGAAGGCGGTCGCGGAAAGATTTGCACCTGAGTCCAAGCCGCAATCTGACATGATGGGATCTTTTGTTCGTCATGGTCTCACCCCGGAGGAGGCATCAAGCGAAGCGCTCCTCCAGATCATCGCTGGTAGCGATACTTCGGCGTCCACGATCCGCGCTGTGATGCTCCATCTTTTGGCCAATGCGTCCGCTTACAGGAGACTGCAAGTTGAGATCGATAGTGGCATCGCCGTTGGGACGATATCTTCGCCCATTACAGACGCCGAAGCACGGCGGCTACCGTATCTTCAAGCTGTTATCAAAGAGGGTTTGCGCATCCTACCACCAGCCACCGGTGGGAGCTTCAAAGCCGTCCCTGCAGGCGGCGACATCCTTGCCGGCAAGTTCATTCCTGCTGGAACGCAAATTGGATCTTCGTACCTTAGCATCCAGCACTCGACAGCCACGTTTGGCCCGGACGCCGAGCTTTTCAGACCAGAACGTTGGCTGGAGGCATCGGAGGATCCTGCACGTCTTGCGCATATGACCAGTACGGTGGACCTACTCTTCCACTACGGAAAATACAAGTGCTTGGGTCAGAATGTAGCGCTGATGGAGTTCAACAAAGTATTTGTCGAACTACTGAGGAGATTTGAGTTTTCGATTGTATATCCGCACAAGGCGGTCAAGATTACCAATGCTGGAATGTGGATCATGGAGGACTTCTGGGTTAGGGTTACACGACGAGCGAGCTAGGTCGGGACGGCCCATATCTTACTGCGATGCGTTTCCCATCACCGTAGTGCTGAGGTGAGGCACTTATTGGGATCTTGTGGCGGCTGACTGCGGCAGATGTCGACATACCGGTATCGCCGAAGGGAACCGACATGTCACCGAAAGTATAGAGAGAACCCCAATGCCCTTGATTACGATTGGAGATTGGCTGTGCACGACTCCTTGCGTCTACGGGCATTTGTTCGCCCCGGTGGCTGTAACATGCATAGTTCTAGCGAGTAATGTAGACGCAATGAAAGCAGACGTGTGTCGTCAAACACCTACTCGGGTGAAATTGCCAAGAGAAAAACCGAATCACTCGTAAGCAACATATAGTACTCCTTCCAGTGTCAATGACTGTCGACTCTTCGCAAAATCCTTGGTGCATATCAGCAGCTGTCAAATCCGGGTAAACCGTGTCTGATGATGACCGGGCAGTACAATATGTATAGCCTGTCGTGCGACCCAACAGTCTAGGTGAATGCGTTGATTCTGACCGCGGCAAGACGTACCAGCATCAGCATCAGCATGCGCAGGCCCAATGCGCATCGCCTAGAAGACAACCGCTCCATTTCAGGACAATGCGATCGGATGTCGAAACTGCGGATATCGAAGCGTGGCAGCAAAAGGCCCATGTCGAATATCGAGACAGCATGTACCACACTATGTACTCGGCTTCCAAAACTCCACATGACTGCGCAAACCCAAAACTGTTGATCAGAGTGTGGCGGACGGAAAACAAAGAGAAATGTATCGAAACATCTAAGAAGCACATTCTGATCTCGGCTTTGCAAACCTAGGCCAAGAAAAAAACTGCTAATTACCGCAACAGCGGCAGAACGGCTGTGCTGGAGGGAGAAGAAAACACGTCCTCTACTCGGTTTCCAAAACACATTCTGATTCTACTACGGACGCTTGGAAAGCGTATCGTGAGTAACAAGATGCACGGTAGCGCAAAAGCATCATGTGCTCGCTCCGCCACGTGCACGCATCTCGAAGATTCCCAAGCTTCTTCAGCTCGTGTGACTTTCCTAATTAAAGACTCTCTTTCTCTGCGCTGGAAGGCGTTGATTAGCTATGTGCGACCGAAGAGCGTCCATAAGACTGAGACAAGCCTTGTAGTAGCGGGAACATGCGTTCTACACGTAGATTGAGCGTTTCTTTCCTTCGTGTGGCACATGCCCGTTTCGGCGTTGCTCGATGCGCCGGTGAAGGGCGTGCTTAGCGAAGAGAAATTGGCGGTGTAGAAGTATAGTATAACACAACGCACGCGGGGCGTGATCCGTCTTTGTTGCTAAAACGAATCTTACCGGACGGGGATTTTTTCTCGCAGGCGTCCAGTGTTGCTAAGTTCAGCCTTCTTCAGCCCTCCAACAGTAGCGTTATTGTTTTTCTCGTGTCGGCCATGACTAGCGCGGGACAGTTGGCGGGGTAGATCGTATTCTATTTCGCTCTGCCATCGTCATCATCCTCCAGCTTCGTACTGTTGGAATTAGTCTCGTACGACGAGACATTGAGGATTCGCAGAGTGGGTGTGGAGTCCGCGGCTCGAAATAGACGGCTGGTAGCCTGTGCGCAAGGAAATTGCGATGTTAGGTTCGCATGATAAGGAGATGATAGTGGACATTTGGTGCGAGGTTATTCCCGCGTATGTGTGGAGCGCCTTTTACGTGAGGCGTTCAGCGTTGGTGGTGGCACGCTTAGCGAGAGAAGAGAATGCTTGTCGCTGATCCCCCTTTCAGCCAACAGTCTCTTTGTTGCAACTCCAGCCACTATCACGCGCGAGAAGACTTCCGTATGAGCTGACCGTTTGTGAGACGCTCGTAGCCGAGCTATTGCGCGAAGATGACAATGCCGTATCCAAATTAACAAGACGCCCACGCGCGACGTGACGGTCTGCATGACAATATTGGCACGCTGGCAGACGCCATCACCAGCGGAACAATGCTAGGTACCAAAAGGCGTCCCTAAGGTACTATATTTGGATGCGAGGAACTCGGAAGCGGAAAGAAAAACACGATGCGCTATCCAATCAAACCGGCCCTGCATTCCGGTAGCCGGCAGGACGCAGCGTGGAAAGAGGTCAGGAAAGACGACAAGCTCCACAACAGTTCACGTCGGCCCTTTGGCAATTTCCCCCAACTCGGTGTCGGCTCGTGTCAATACCATTGTAAGCAGAACCCAAGAGCCATGGCTAACAGCATCATCCTCGTGTGTAGACCAGCAATACCGAGCTTAGCCTGACGTGGAAGCTCGGCCAGGGCTTCATGGGCCACGGCACAAAAGCAGTATAGCTTCCCACTTATCATTTGCTCCCTCTGCTGTAGCTCGCGCACGCTTACTGTCTTCCAATACGACGTTGCAGGCCTAGGCCGAGTTTGACACCCACAGTACATGCGTGCTTCGTATTAGCATGGCTGATGATCAGGTGTCGCTGGTGAGACGGCTTGACGAGCGGAATGCGAATGATCTGCACCTGCAGGCAATCCACCGGTTAAGGCGGGAGATGCAGGTCCCAGGTATAAGGATAGCCAGCCGTCCTGCATCATCAGGTCTTTTTTTTTGTACAGCTCGCTCAATAACAACACCAAGCAACCGCATTCGTTTCTGGGTTGCTGTCCTTCGCTTTATACTACTCTCAATCGGGATACTTGGTACCTTAATAATACTTATACCTTAATCATGCGTACCGCATTCTTGTCCGCCACTTTGGCTATTGTAGCCAGCGTTTCTGCGCTCCCAGCACCTCAGGAGCTTCCTACGACCAAGATCGTCAAGCCGCTACCACTCAACATCTTTGCCGATACACCAAAATTCGTCCAGCCCGTTCCTCTCGAGGAGGCCAAGAAGATATTCCAGGAGCACAATGCCACACAGCCAGAGCAACCTGAGGCATCCTTCCGCATCACCACTTTCGCCGCTGCTGCAACATGCGCCAACCCTCGTGTTCGCATTGAGTGGGACTCATACCCTGACAGCAGCAAGCAGGCATTCGTCGATGCCATCAAGTGCCTGATGGGCCGCGCCCCCTCAGGCCAGTTCCGCGCATCCAGGAGCAGATATGAAGATCTTGTTGCGCTGCACCAGACTCTCACACCCAATGTGCACGGAAGTTCCAAGTTCCTACTCTGGCACCGTTACTACACGTGGGTATTTGAGGATATCCTTCGTGCAGAGTGTGGCTTCAACCAAGCCATGCCTTGGTTTGACGAGACCCGGTATGCTGGCCGCTTCTCGCAATCTTCCATCTTCTCCAGCAGGTGGTTGGGAGCCATTGCTCTAGGCGGAAACTGTGTAACCAATGGCGTAAGTACAACCCCATTGTCCGACGCGCCTCCTGTGAGCAAATAACTGACTCTATGCAGCAATTCGCAAATCTCGCCATCAACATTGGTCCCGGTTCGGGCAACACGCAACATTGTCTTGCACGCAACGGTGACGGCGCCAAGACACAATACTGCAACTCCGACTACGTAAACCAGTGCAACGCCTACAACGACTTTGCTGGCATGGCCCGATGCTCAGAGAGTGGTCCTCACGCCTGGGGCCACAACGGTATCGGAGCCGTTATGCAAGACACCTTCGCATCGCCTGCCGACCCCATCTTCTGGCTACACCACGCCTTCGTCGACCGCAACTTCCGCATCTGGCAAAACGCAAACCCGTCTGTCCGTGTGAACACCATCAATGGAAACGACATAGCAGGCAATCCGCTTACCCTCGACACCAACATCAACGTTTACGGCATCCGACCAGATGTCAAGGTCAGGGATATCTTGGACACCACTTCAACG